>Ga0137372_10007569_pt1 | contig 10507 bp, 10 predicted proteins | sample SagtaG_6_FD_104911 | JGI IMG/M metagenome (GOLD analysis project Ga0137372, IMG submission 104911) | Vadose zone soil microbial communities from Sagehorn Ranch, Mendocino, California, USA - Sage1_R_60_16 metaG | ecosystem: Environmental > Terrestrial > Soil > Vadose zone | place: USA...
AGTTGCAAGCAAGATAGTACGTGGTTATGATTGCACGCATGCGTACCCCGTTTGTCAGTGTGGCGGTTCCTGACCAGCTCTGGGAGGCGAGCGAGCAGATGGCAACTGGCCGCCGTTTGTTTGGGTTGTTGGTTGGGGCAAACGCAGGACGGCAATTAGGACCAGTCTTGCCGAATGTCTATATCCAGGGCCGGTATTCATATGCGATTCTTAAACACTTTGCCGGTTTGAATCTGAATCGTAGCAACCTCGATACCGAGTTAGGCTGGATGGCGACCAGAAGACTCACCTTGCGTTTACTCGGCTCCTGGCAGAAGACATACGGGGGACTTAGAGCACCCATCGACTTTGAGGGACCCGGGACGGAGCAGTTTGAGTTCCATGATCGGGTGTTGCGAGCGAGTTACTTCCGTCTCGGAGGTGCAGCCACATACTCGCTGAACAAAAGCTTTGACATTAACGTTGGCTATGACGGATCTGTTAGCGGCTTAAACACTTTGGCTGTGGATGGAATCGCGATAGGGCTTTCGTGGAGGTTTTCGCGAGGGTCATCCATTTCTAAATTTCATGAATGATCGCCTCAAGAACATTTCAGCATATGAACGTGGAGTGTGGGAACATCCCCTTCCTGTGATCTTGAGGTATACCAGGCTAGCCGGATTCTCAACCGACTTTCTTAGGCGACGCCTAATCTGTTTGCCACACACAGCAATTACAACTAACAGCCAAAGAAAACCCACAGCCACGACTACGCGAGTCCATTAAGAGTCCAATAACAGTTCCCGTGAGTCCTTCTAGTGCGGTAAAGTGCTATCCATGCCGCTAAGTTCCGTTGAATTACAATAGGTCGCCTCTCTTTCACGGCGGCGACACGGGTTCGATTCCCGTACGGGACGCCACCTCTTCAATTGCTTACAAGTCATCAAAATTTCGCCGCTCGTCAAGGCTACGCCGTCAGTTCGGAGCCTGCGAGTTGGTGAAAACTGCTCCACGGATGAGAACTCAAGCTCACCCCATCAGACTCACGTGGCCGCGCTCCCCCCGCCACGCGCGCATATGTTTCCAGCATCAAGGGCATGACGGCACCAGGTGAAAACAGCATTCGATAACGCCTAAGCGCCGCTTTGCCCATCTGCCGGCGTAGTTCAGGATCTTTAGCGAGCACGATCATTGCTTTTGCCAGGGCTCGAGGATCGCCCGGCGGTACCAGAATGCCGGAATTGTGATCGATCATGTCGGGAATCCCGCCGACAGCCGACGCAATAATTGGTTTCCCGTTCGCCATCGCTTCAACAATGCTATTGGGGGTGCCTTCGGTAAACGATGGCATGACAAATACGTCGAGGTCGTGCATGAACGACGTTCTCTCCTCGGTTCGATTGTAAATACCGTTGTAATCATAATGGTCGGCGAAACCCAGCGACCGCGCCTTTGCAGCCACCTCTTTCCTTTCCGAACCCTCACCAGCAAGCTTCAGGCGTACGCCCGGCACGTGATCGCGAGTGGCGGCAAACGCCTCCATCAAGATCTTTGGGCCTTTCAGTTCTTCCAGGCGCGCGGCGAAGCCGAACTTAACGTGTCCATTAGTTTGCTGCGGCACACTGTTGCCGTTGGTTACTTCTTCCGACATGATCGGCAATACCGAGATCCGGGTTGAAATAGGCAATGTCTCGCGGCAGTACTCAACGAGTTTTGGCGAGAGCGCCGCAACCTCGCTGCAGAGCGGCAGCACGCTGGTGAACTCTCGATAATAAGATGCGAAATCAGGCGGGTGATACGGCAATCCCAGCTCCTGATAAATGACCGGCACCCCAGCATCGTAACCAGCGCGAATCATGACCATCGCACTTGGATCGGGCGTGATGATGTGCATCAAGTCGGCATTTTGTTGCTTGAGATGATCCAGACACTGCTCGTAGTTGCGGCCGGCCATGCCAGTCACCACACGTTGTGCGCCATTTCTGATGAGTTGCTTTGAAGACGGAAATGTCCCCAGGAGCTTGCGCCCAAGTTTGCGTGCGGTGCCCAGGGACCGGTGTGCAAACTTCGACGCGATCCACGACACCGGGACCCCCGTGTCAAACAGTCGTTGCGCGTATGGATCGTTCTTGGCAGAACGGTACATGAGCAACACCGAGACTGAGTGTCCCGCCTTCTGCAGTTGAACAGCGTAGGTTACGAGCGTCTCATCCGCACCGCTGATGGGACCAAGCACCTGACCTTTACAAAGGACTATGCGCATTTCTTATTCATAGCTGGCGCAGCATTGCCGCAGGAATCAGACGTACCAAAGCGAAGAGATTTCTTGTTGCCTGAACTAGCTGGCGATCTCGCAGCGCGCGCCAGGCTTGATAAGAAAGATGCGCGCACATATTTTTCGAAAAGCGGCGCCACGCACCGCGTTTCATTGTTCGCGAAGCGCTCGCGACTCGGGGCAGGCTTTGCCAGGTTTCCTGGAATTGCTGAACGCTCCGCGAAACAATCAGGGCCGCCGCCGAGGTTCCTTGCTGCGATGCCGGTGTTGACTGCCGCCACCACAGCACGGGTTCTTCCACGGCAAGGATTGAATAAAGCTCAGCAATTCGTATCCAGAGATCCCAGTCGTCAAGCCCCGCGAGACTTTGATCGAGCAGGCCGATGCGGCCAAGACACGAACGCCGAAATACCGCGGTACCACAAGGAATGAAATTTTGGCCCAGCAACTCCCAAAGCACATCGCCTTGAGGGCAGACACGCGGGTAGCTTTGATTCGTTGACTTGCCGGTTTGATCAACCGGGATTGCCTGACCGTAAATCAATCCAGTTTCCGCGTTCGCTTCAAGCAACTTGATCTGACCTTCGAGGGAACCGGGCAAACGCACATCATCGTCGTCAAGAAATGTAATGTGCTCTCCAGAGCAGACCAGCAGGCCCAGGTTGCGCGCTCCAGCCACACGCTGGTTGCGATCGACGCGAACGTATTTGATCCCGGTCAATTCTCTACAGAGTGCGGCAGTCTCGTCAGTTGAAGCATCATCGACGACGACCACTTCGACGTTGGTTCCAGCAGCGAACGCACTTTCGACAGCGCGGCGCAGCAACTGTGGACGGTTATGCGTTGTGACAATGATGCTCGTTAGCGACATCGAATCAGTTGTTAAGTAATAGTCCTGAGCTAAGCAATTGGCGACTTCAAACCACTTGGATCTGAATTCCTCATAGTCAAACGATCTTTAACTGTTTTTGCCAGCCTGCGAAAAACAGCGGGACGCAGCGCGCGCATAGGATTAAGGCGCAGGGCCGTCATGATGTTGGCGGCCGCGAAGCCAAATTCCTTTTCGGGCAAACTTCTCCAGGCATTCCAGAGCAAAGTGTCAGCAACCCTATTGATCGTTCGCCGGCGAATGGCTTGGCGCTGTGACCGGGGAAGAGCTTTTACTCGCGGCAGAGCGAAGAGTTGCAACTGATGGCTTGCCGCACGTGCAAGTTGGCAAGATTGAACTGATGATCCTTGTCCGGAGCATGGCGCTGGTTGACGATAGATCCCTACGGGTTCTGCCATTGTCATGACCGGAAACAACTCAGCGATGCGAACCAGAATGTCCCAATCGTCGATTCCCGAAATGCGACGATTTAGCAAGCCGGCACTCAGAAAGCATTGCTTGCGAATGACCACGCTCAACGGCATGACCGGAAAATCAAGCTCTAAGAGTTGCCAAAAAGCATCTTCCCCCACTTTTGGCGGCGACGAAACTTCGCCTGTCAGTTGATAGTTCTGATCGGCAATAAGCATCGCGCCGCAAACGAATCCGACCTCGTGAGCGGCGGCAAGTTTGCTTACCTGTAAATCAAGAGAACCGGGTAAACGCAAATCATCATCGTCCAAAAAAGCGACAAACTCCGCCGTGCTGGCCAGGATGCCCAGGTTGCGCGCACCGGCCACGCCCTGATTGCGATCGAGGCGAATGTAATTGATGCCCGGAAGCTGGGCGCAAACTGCAGCGGTTTCATCCTGAGACGCATCATCAACGACGATAATTTCAACGTCAGTGCCCGCCGCGCGTGCGCTCTCGACAGCGCGCGGCAAGAGTTGTGGCCGATTGCAAGTGGGAATGATGATGCTTACCGAGGGCATTCGAAAAGATTGAATCAGGCTGACGCCAGCGCTGATTCGCTCGCGTTCGCTAAAAGACTTGTGTGACGTGCTTCGGCCTCGGCGACCTCGTCGAGGTATTCTGCAATCGTGCTTTGCGGATCGGACCCTTCATAGAGTTGGCCCGACCGAATGAGAAAGACGCGACCACACATCTCTGCGATAGCCTCCATGCTGTGACTGACAAAGAAAACTGTGCGCCCATCGCGGCTCACCGACTTGATTTTGGCGAGGCACTTCTCTTGAAATGATTTATCACCAACCGCCAACACTTCATCAAGTAGCAAAACGTCCGGCTGGAGATGCGCGGCAATTGCGAACGCGAGACGCAAATACATTCCCGAAGAATAGTATTTGACAGCCGTGTCGAGAAAGCGAGCCACTTCGCTGAAAGCCACGATTTCGTCAAAGTTGCGTTTGATTTCAGTTGCCTTCATCCCAAGAAGGGCGCCGTTGAGAAAAATGTTTTCACGGCCGGTGAGATCGGGATGAAAGCCTGTGCCAATCTGCAACAGGCTGCCGACTCGTCCATAGATGTCGACTTCTCCTGAGGTCGGCTTAACAATTCGCCCCAGTATCTTGAGCAACGTGGATTTGCCGGCGCCATTACAACCAATAATGCCGACAACTTCACCGGGTTCCACCTCAAAGGAAACATCCTGAAGTGCATTGAGCGTGGCGCCGTCGCCATGGCGCTGCCCTCGCAGAAAAGATAAAGGAGAGCTGATTGCGCTCACGAAAGCATCGCGCAGAGACGGGTTGCTATTTCGCAGCTGACCAATACGGTAGGTCTTACTTAGATTTCTGACTGTGACAATTGACTTCATCTGTAAGCTACACGACGTCGGCAAACTCATCTTCTATATGCTTGAAAACGAAGCTCGAAAAAACGAGTAACGCCAGCGTGATACCAAATGAGACGAGCAAACTGCGCCACTCGAAATCTGCGTTCAGCAAAGCGGCGCGAAACCCATCGATGACGCCAGTCAAAGGATTCAGTTGGTAAAGCCATTTCCAGTTTGCCGGCACGAAAGTCGTCGGATAAATCACCGGCGATGCGAACAGCCAAAGCTGCAGCAACACAGGAAGAGCCGTGCCGACGTCGCGGTATTTCACGTTCAACGCGGCGCCCAGGAGGCCGAGGCTCAACGCCAGCAACGTCAAATGCAGAATAAGAAATGGGACGAGCAAAAGTGCACTCGTAAGAGGTCGGCCGTAGTAGACCATTAAAACGAAGAGGATCACCGAAGCGACCAGAAAGTCTGAGAGCCTGACCAGTACCGTCGCCAAGGGCACCAGCGAGCGTGGGAAGTAAACTTTCGTAATCATCTGCGCGCTTGCAATGAGACTGTGACTGCTGGTCGATACGGCATTCGAAAAGAACGTCCACGGCAGCAGTCCCGAATAAAGGAAGAGTACGTAAGGCACATTGCCCGATGGCACGCGCGCAATCTTTCCCAGAAACACAGTGAAGACCAGCGTCATGAGGATTGGTTGCAAGACAACCCAGGACACTCCAAATAGAGTTTGCTTATATCGCACTTTCAGATCGCGCCAAACCATGAAGTAAAGTAGTTCGCGATGGTCCCAAATGTCGCGCAGCTCGAGCGGCATCCATTTTTTTCTGGCTCGGATCTTAAGCAACGGATGCAACGGTAGCGAAACCTGGTGGTAAGCGCGCTCAGAAAACTCGCCGGGCGGATCCGGTTGTCGAGACACACCTAAACTGGCGTTTTCGCTAATGGCCATAAGCAGACTCAGGCAAAGGGGACGAGTACGAAATCAAGAACTGACGTGATTGGGCCTGAAGGCAAAACTCTATTACTGTTCCATCTAGTGTGGGCAACTCAGTCTAGAGGGCTCACTCAGCATGCGTCAAGCAGACTTCTTGCGTGCTCACAGCGTCTTGAAGGGCAACTCTCCAGCCTGTACATTGACCGAACTTGCTAACGAGTCTAATCGATGAGAATTGCAGTTTGGCATAACTTGCCCAGCGGTGGGGGAAAGCGCGCTCTCTATTACCACGTTCGTGGTTTGGTTGAGCGCGGACACGAGGTTTCGTGTTGGTGCCTCGATTCTGCCGATCAATCATATCTGCCGCTGTCAGAATTTGCTCCTGAACGAGTTGTGCGGACCGAGTTTAGAAAACCACGCACAGGATTCACGAGTTGGCTGGCTCCCTGGTACAGCGAAGCGATCGCGCGCATGCAAGCATTCGACGAGGCATGCAGGCGTTGCGCCCAGGAAATCGCAGCGGGGCAATTCGATCTGCTATTTGCGAATAGTTCAGTCGGCTACCACGTGCCTTTTATCCTGCGACATCTGAACATGCGAAAGGTGTTGTATCTTCAGGAGCCATGCCGGTTCCTATATGAAGCAGCGCCAGTCTTGCCATGGGTTTCCAGCGCTGAAGAGGAGTGGGGTTCGCCTCTATTCAGCCCGCGGAGAATACGGGCGAATTATCCGAATTTGCAGACTCTGCGCCTGCAAGCAAAGCAGGAATGGCTCAACGTACAGTCCTGCGACCGTGTCCTGGTTAACTCCTATTTCAGTCGCGAAAGCGTGCTGCGAGCTTACGGCGTAGCAGCTCGTGTTTGTTATCTGGGAGTGGACACGACGCTCTTTCGCAATCTCAAGCTGGAGCGTCAGAGATTCATTGTTGGCGTCGGCTCAATTGATCCAATCAAGCACATTGACCTCGCCATCAGCGCCGTCGCGTTGCTTCCGGAGCCACGACCGCCGCTTGTTTGGATCGCCGATTCAGGGAGCCAGAGTTACCGCAACACAATCACTGAATTGGCGCGCTCATCGGGCGTTGAGCTCCGTATTCACAGCGCGATTTCGGATTCTGAACTCGTAAATATTTTGAACCGGGCGGCGCTGCTGCTTTGCACACCGCGCCTCGAACCATTCGGATTTGCGGTGCTCGAGGCGAATGCCTGCGGGCTGCCGGTCGTTGGTGTGGCCGAAGGCGGCTTACGTGAAACAGTGGAACATGGCAGGAATGGCTTGCTGGTTGACTCTGAGCCGGCAAGCATTGCGCGAGCTGTCGCGCGACTGTTGGGCGATCCATCGTTCGCGAGACAGATGGGGGAAACTGGAGTCGCTAACGTTGCTCAGAATTGGGCGGTTGAGAAAAGCGTCGATCGGCTCGAGGAAAACCTCAGGGAAGTTGCGAATAGCTAAATGAGTGATCGCATTCTGTGCACCATCATCGCCAAGAATTACGTTGCGTTTGCGAGAACGCTGGCCCAGTCGTTCCGCTCTCAATATAGCGATGGCAAAGTGTATGTGCTGATCGTCGATGATTTTGAAGGTTACATCAATCCGGCTGACGAGTGCTTCGAAATAGTTGGGCTCCGCGAGTTGAAAATTCCCAAACTTCCGGAGTTTTGTTTCAAATACAGTCTTAAGGAGTTATGCACCGCCGCCAAGGCCAGCTTCCTTGAGTACCTGATTTGCGACAGACGATGCGAGTCGTTGATCTATCTTGACCCTGACATCTTAATAACCGGATCGCTTGATCAGCTTTACGAAAGCCTTACCAACCACGACATCATTCTCACTCCTCATCTGGATACAGACTATCCCGACGACGGTCTGATGCCGGATGACGGCCACATTCTCCGCGCCGGACAGTTCAACCTGGGCTTCATCGGCATCAACTCCAGCGCAAACGCACGCGCATTCTTGAGGTGGTGGAAGTCGAAACTGTATGAGCACTGCGTGGTAGACGTCCCCAACGGTTACTTCGTCGATCAAAAATTTATTGATTTTGTGCCGCTCTTCTTTGGGCGGGTGCTGATCGAAAAAGACGCCGGCTACAACGTCGGGTATTGGAACCTGCACAGCCGTCGCCTTAATCAAACGAACGGGAGCTGGGGTTGTAACGAAGGCCTGCTGTATTTTTTTCACTTTAGCGGCTATGACCCGAGAAGTTCTTCTATCTCGTGTCACATTCCTGACCGGCGGGCACGCTTTCACTTAGCGAATGGCAGCGACTTGAAAAACTTGTTTGCGAAGTACAAGAAGCTCTTGCTCGCGAATGGCCATGCGCAGACAATCTTATGGCCGTACACTTTCGATTACTTCAATACGGGAAAGCGCGTGCCCAATTACCTGCGTACTTACTACCGCAGTCTCCCCGCTGCGAAACGGGCGGCCGCTCCCTTCTCGTCTGCAGAACTGGAAGAATTAGCTCGCGCCGCTTCGCGATTGATTGCCGCAGCCCAGCTGACGGATGCGGCACAACTGGAAGCGATTCAGAGCTCGCGCGCCTGGCGTTGGGTGTCTCGCTACGGACGTTTCAAGGACCGCTTTTTCCAACCGATTTTAGACCTGTTTCAGCGTTAAGTGAGATCATCGGGCCAGCATTGCGATCCCGATGAACGCGAATAGCAATCGATACCGTCGTTGCATCCATAACGCGGTCTCGAATCCCAGCCCGCGCCGCAGTGCTTGTAGAGACCATAAGACTTGCAGGATCCACGCGCCAACGCTCCAGAGCAACAGCCTTGGCAGGATGCCCCTCGCGGCTAAGGTGAAGAGGATCGCATAAGCGACAGTGAAGAAGAACAGGCTCGCGAGAAACGTGCGCCGACAGCCGAACACTACTGCGCTGGTGCGAATCTCGTTGAGCAGATCCACTTCGTAGTCGCGTACCTCCTGGTTGAGATGTCCAGCTGCAAACACAAACCCAAAGAAGAGGCTGATCAAGACACCCCTTGCGTCAAAGGCATGACATAAGGAGTAACCGAGCAGGAAGTGCAGCGTGCCTCCTAGCAAGTGATTCATCGACGCGGCAATTGGGGTGGTCTTGCCGAAACTCGGCGAACACGAGTAAAGGAAGCTGAGAGTTGCGATTGCTGCGCCAAGCAGTACAGCTCGACGGCCAATGACAGCGAAGGCGACATTCGCGAATATGAGTAGAGCCACCGCGCCCCGCGCAACGTGACGACGGTTGATGCCCTTATGATCAAATACCAGTGTTACTCGCCGCGGATCATGAGAGTCGCCAAGGTGACCCGCCCAGTCATTCAAGACAAAGACGTGTGCTGTCAACGCGAGGCTGCCAAGGATTAATAGTCCTGGGCGGATTACGCCGCCCCTTCCAAGGCTGCAGCCACCGAGCAGAATACCCAGAATTGGCGAGGCTTGCAGCGTGAGGATCTCCAGCGCGCGAGTAGACCCAAAGTAGCGCACCACTCGCGCGTAATAGAGAATAGACGATTGCGAAGTCATAGAGATGATTAGTTACGCTTTTCGGTTTCGACCCCATCCGCTTCGTAAAGTCGGAGCCATAATGCGTAACCAAAATCCTCTGACCAGTAATATCGTTTTACGGTAGCGCTCAGATCGTTGTGGTAGAGCATTGGCGGCGAGCGACGAAGCAAGGCAAAGTCGTCGCTGCCAAGACGCGCCAGCAGATTGCGAATCGCGAATCGCACGTTCGCGTCCTGAGGCGATGCCATCGACTGCACGAGTAGGCGCACTGCCTCGCTCCAGATCTCCTGCCCCAAAGCGGGACCCCCCAGTTGCTTCGCCGGCAGTGGAATCACGCAACCACGCTGCTGCAATTCGGCGCTGCGAAGGTAAGGGACGAGGGGAGCTTTGGCGTAGTAAACCCAGATCCCTCCGTCTCCATACGAGCGCTGGAGCGCAGTGCAAAGGTTCTGCGCGGCAGGCTTGTCAAATTCGCGTAGCATTAAATAGACGTGCATCTGAATAACGATGTCTGACGGATTCGGATCCGTTCCGGGATCTATACACTGGTATTCCTTTTGTGGTGCGAGCCATGTGCGGAATAAGCCTCTCGCGTCACGATAACGAGTTAACTGTTGCAACATGAGTTGCTTTCTCGGATCGCCAGCGGCAGGAACGGCGATTCTCCAGGCTAAAGCAGTGTCGTCAGCATCGGGAGTAATGACACATCCCAGCGTGCCAATGGTGGGACCATCCGGCAAGCCGTGATAGCGCACTAAGCCGTCGCTTTCGATCTGGGCCGCGAGATGCCGTCGTCCATGGTCGACTACATCGTCGAGGTTTCGCTGGGGAGCGATCGGCGAGAGCAAATCGACGAGCATGGCAGTCAGGTACGTGTTCATTTCCTGTTGCGGAGCTTCATAACGAAGTCCCTGGGTATATGAGGTGAGCCAAAAGCCGGACTCGCCTTGCCGTTCCCGCAACAACGACGCAGCGTAATCGGCCATCGCATCCAACTTATTCCCCGCCGCCGGTTTCTGCTCCATGGTGGCGGTCTCATTCACAGAGTCCCTGGCTATCACGAATACGCGCTTTTCATAAACAATACGGATATCGCTGCCTGCCTCGATGAGAACAGCGATCTGAAGCACGCGTTCACCCGGTGAAACGCCA
>Ga0137372_10007570_pt1 | contig 10507 bp, 9 predicted proteins | sample SagtaG_6_FD_104911 | JGI IMG/M metagenome (GOLD analysis project Ga0137372, IMG submission 104911) | Vadose zone soil microbial communities from Sagehorn Ranch, Mendocino, California, USA - Sage1_R_60_16 metaG | ecosystem: Environmental > Terrestrial > Soil > Vadose zone | place: USA: California...
CGTGAAGTGCTGGGTGCGCGATCTCGAAGAGGCGTGGAAGAAGGAAAGCGATCGCCAGCGAAACGAAGTGACCCGCGACAAGGCAGCCGTGGTGATCGAGTTCGACATCGCCGCCCCGCGCCCAACCGTGTGGGAATATTTCATCCTGCCCGGCCAACGGCCGAAATGGCGGGGCGCCGACGAGGTACGCGAAATGTCGAAAAGCGGCCGCCGCGGGGTCGGCACCATCAACCACTGCATGCATGGCACGCACGCCATCATCGAGGAGGTGATCGACTGGCGTCCGTTCGACTATCTGACACTGACCACGCTGCTGCCCATGCCCGGCGCTCCCAAGGTATTGATGACCTACGCGTTCTCGGAAAGCGCCGCTGGCGGCACGCACATCGAGATTCGCGTGGCCAAGCCCAAGCCGAAAGACCAAGCATTCCTCGAGCAGGTCGGGCCGGAATTCCAAAAGAACATCACCAACGAAGTCGCGACCCTTCGGCTGATGCTCGAGGGACAGCAGGGGGCCGCGGCGGGCGTCGAAGAACCAGCTCTACCAGTATCGGCGGAGCGCTTCCTGACCCAACCCGTCCAAGCGCGCTGACCTGCCGATCTGGCGCGGTGAGGAGGAGGCTCGGTCACCGTGCCCATCTGTTCGCCTAAACCCGGTATCGCTTGAGATGAATGCTCGTTTCCGTGCTCGGGTTGCCCCGGATGAGGCGGATGCTCAGTGGCCTCCACGAACGCAACGCACCGCCGGCGCCCCGCAACGCTGCGACACTGTTCAACGCTGTGCCCCCCGCGGAGTCTGCCGGACGCAAGCGCCTCACATTGATCAAGACTGGCGACCGGTCTACTGTCTCATCGGCGAGTGGGACAGCATTCAGAGCATTATTGCGGCGCGGCCGAAGATGATCGCCAGGCTCGACAGGTTCCGCGACATGCTGGAAGATTTGGGTAGAGGACTAGGGCGTCACCGATCCGGTATCGGGCGAAGTGGTCCTCGAAATGTAGCGACCGTTCTTGGCTTGCACTATGGCAACGGCCTGTCCATTGATCGCAGTTCCTAGGATCTCAACTCAATCGAGGAGGATGCCGATGAAGTACGTGATCAGCTGGTTCGAACGCCCGCAAGGTTCGCCTATGGAGTACGAGAATGCCCAGAAGCGAATCCTTGATGTGTTTGGTCAGTGGAAGGCGCCAGCCAACTTCAAGATCGAGTTCTTCGTAGTGCGTGTGGGCGAGTGGGGTGGGCATATGTTGGTGGACTGCGATGATCCGTTGACGGTTCACAAGTTTTGCTCGATGTTACCTGCGTTTGTATTCCAGGCATGCCCTGTAGTTGCCGTCGAAGACGCAGTCCGGGTCGAACTCGAAGTAATCGCCTGGCGCGACGGACTGAAAGGCAAGTGACATCCGAGAGGTTCACACCGCATTCACCTCGTGTGAACCGGCGACACTATCGTTGCTGCATGCGGAGATCAAAAAGCTCATTTTTCTTGGTGTGGAAGGCTGGTCCACAGCATCGCAACGACTGCTATGGGCCTATTTCCGTGCGCTGCTCGAACGACCGGAAGTGGCCGCACTGAGACACTCGCGACCAGCTGAGGCCGACGCTTTCCAGCCGGTGAAGGAACGGAGATTCTGAGACTGGCTGTCAGATCAAGTCTCGGCCACTACAGGTAAATCCATTGGCTTCGGCGGTACCCAAGGGCGGTGGGAGTACTCCACTTGCGTTTTCTCTGTCCCCTAGGGCCAAGCAGTACAACGGTGACGCATCTTCGCCCTAGCGGCGTTGACTGCCCTCGGCGTCCGGCTCGCTTTTGACTTTGGCACACCCCTTGCAGGTAGCTGCCTCAGGCGGCGGTTTACTACCGTGTGAGCTGACCCGCTGACGCTGCTCGTCATATAGCGACGACGGGGCGCTCGCCGACCGCAATCGCCGAAAGGCAAGGAGAATGCAATAGGCATGAATGAAATCGACTACACGATCTACCCGTACACGGTCGGCCGTGAAGATTGCAGAGTTTTACCGCGATGTTCAAGACGCTAGCCGGAGCCGAAGCTGCAGGCATCGGCGTCCGTTGCCGGAGGGCCATCGGCGATCACCGTTGGTGCCTGTTATGTCGTCACAGCAAAGGTGTGCTGGACGTGAAGCGGCTCCGGGAAATGCGCGACGTTTATTTGCAGAGACGGTTGGAAGGCAATGAGCAGCCAGAAGATCAAAGAGAACTTGCAAACATTAACGAAGCCCTCATGCTGCTGAAGGCGTTGTGACGCACCAGCGCGAAGTAATCAGGCTCCACGCTCGATGAACGCGGTCCCACAAGGGCCGCTTTTCTTTAGTTGGACAGAAGCACTCGCCACATCCTCGTTTGTTCAGGTCTTCCTTTTCTTTGTTCTTGGGTACGAGCTTTCTCGGCCTACGAATGTCCGGTCTTGGGGAAATCCCCGATCATCCGCAGCCCGATCTGCGTTTGTTGACTCTCGACAAGAAGCGAATCCCAAGATACTAGGCACGAAGTAGCTTAATGCCTAAAATCATGGGCGACGTCGGGGCCGCGTGTTGCTCCCGACGACGCGCTTGCGCGAGTCGAAACAATCGAAAAACGAACATGCCCTCTGAGCGTCGCGGTTTTATCTGCCTTCGGCTTGTAGGCACGCTCGACACCGTGTGGGTGGCCTTGCCTCGATGAAGTGCACACTCGTCGGGTCCCGCTTCTTCGGGGCCAAGGTATTCGAAGCGCTGCGCAACGATGGCGCCGAAATCGCGCGCGTGGTTGCGCCCGCCGCCGATGACCGACTGGCGCTCGCAGCGCAGGAAGCCGGCGTGCCTGTCCACTTGCTCGAAAATCCCAAGAATGTACCGGGAGGTGCGATCGCCGAGGGGACGGAGCTCATTGTCGCCGCACACACCCACGCACGGGTGAGCAGGGAAGCGCTGGCTCGTTCGCGCTTGGGTGGCGTTGGCTATCATCCCTCGCTGCTGCCACGGCATCGCGGCATCGCCGCGGTGGAATGGACGATCCTGGAAGGCGATCCGGTTGCGGGAGGCTCGGTCTATCACCTCGCCGACACCATGGACGCGGGCGCCATCGCCGCGCAGGACTGGTGCTTTGTCGTCAAGGGCGAGACGGCGCGCGAGTTGTGGGAACGCGCATTGGCACCCATGGGTCTCGACCTCCTGACGCGGGTCGTTCGCCAAGGTCGGCAGCATGGCGAATTGCCCGCCCACCCCCAAGACGAACGGTTCGCAACCAAAGCGCCGATGATTCGCAGGACCGTTTCATTGACGGACGAAGGAAAATCGCCAATCACATCGCTCGTGGCGACGGTGACGGGCCCCGATCGTCCCGGAATTGTGAGTCTCTTGTCGGAACAGGCGCAGGGCTTCGGCGCCAACTGGGCCGGAAGCCGCATTGCGACCCTCGCCGGGCAGTTCGCCGGTTTGGTGCATTTCGAAGTACCTCCGCAAAATGCCGCGCCGCTGGCCGCTGCGCTGGGCGGATTGGAGCCGTCGGGAGTGCACGTCGTCGTCGCCAAACAGGAGCAGATACCGGTTCCCGCCGGGCGCCGCGCAGTCAAGCTCGAATTGGTCGGGCATGATCGGCCCGGGATCGTTCGCGAATTGTCCGGGAGTCTTGCCAGACGCCGCGTCAGCATCGAGGACCTCCACACCGAGATCGTCAGCGGCGCCACGCCCGCCGAGCAGCTGTTCAAGGTCAAGGCGCTCCTGGTCGTACCGGAGCAGGTTTCGAACGATGAGCTGCGGCGCGCACTGGAACCGCTCATGAAGGAGATGACGGTCGACATCGCGCTCGGAGAGAATGCGGTCGGCGTCTGACCGGCGTAAGTTGAGGTGAGCTTCGTAGGGCCGAATTCATTCGGCCGCGGCGTTGGCATGGGACAATGTGCGAATGAATTCGCACCTACGAGAACCCCGGTAATGTCCGCCTACTCCGTCGACCCCGACATCTCCGTCGCGTCCACTATCGACAGCGCGTTCTACCGCGACGAGGCGACGTACGCGCTGGCGCGGGATCGAATCTTCGCGCGCAGCTGGCAATGGATCGGCGATCTCGCCGACGTTGCCGAATCCGGCTCGCTGTCCCCACGCGCGCTGTTACCCGGGTTCCTCGACGAGCCGCTGCTGCTTTCGCGCGACGGCGCGGGCACGTTGCGCTGTCTTTCCAATGTGTGCACGCACCGCGGTAACATCCTCGTGCGCACGCCGTGCACCGCAGTCGAGCAGATCCGCTGCGGCTATCACTCGCGCCGCTTCGATCTTTCCGGACGCATGACCTTCATGCCGGAATTCGCGGGCGCCAAGAACTTTCCTTCGGCCTCCGACAACCTGCCGCAGGTCCCCTTCGCCGCCTGGGCGAATCACGGTTTTGCCGCACTCGATCCCGCGGCGCCGATCGAGGCTTTTCTCGGCGATATCGTGGCGCGTCTGGCGGCGCTGCCGGCCGAACACTTTCGCCCAGATCCGGCGCAAAGCCGCGACTACGTGATAGATGCGCACTGGGCGCTGTACGTCGAGAATTATCTCGAAGGCTTTCACATCCCTTTCGTCCACGCCGGTCTCAGCCGCGTCGTCGACTACGGCAGCTACGCGGACCAGCTTTTCCGCTATGCGACCCTGCAGCTCGCGCTGGCGAAGGAGGAAGAAGTCGCATTCGATCTACCTCCAGACGCGGCTGATCACGGCCGGCGCATCGCGGCGTATTACGCCTGGATTTTCCCGAATCTGATGCTTAACTTCTATCCCTGGGGATTGTCGCTCAATCGCGTCGTGCCGGAAGCGATCGATCGCACGCGCATCGAGTTCCACGCGTACGTGGGAGATGAAGCCAGGCTCGGGCAGGGCGCTGGCGGCGCATTGCACAAGGTCGAGCTCGAAGACGAGGCGATCGTGGAGGCCGTGCAGCGCGGGGTGCGCTCACGTTTTTACCGCAAAGGCCGCTATTCGCCCACGCGCGAGCGCGGCACGCATCATTTCCACCGCCTGCTGTGCAAGTTCATGCAGACGCCGGTGAGGCAAAGGCCTTAGCCGGGATGCGTGCAGCGAATCCCGGGACGCCGCTCCGGGTATCACACTGCGCGCTCAACCCGGGCTACGCACTGCTGCCATGTCCTCCCTCGATTGGCTCCCGGCCGTGATCCGCGAGCGCTCGCGCGTCCGCGAGCTCGCGGCAGGCGAAGCGCTGTTCCGGCAGGGCGACAAGGCGTTCGCAATCTTCGAGATCGAGCGCGGCCGTTTGCGCATGATCCGCAATACGGTAGCTAGCCATCCGGTCGTGCTGCATACGGCGCGAGCGGGCGAACTCTTCGCTGAGGCGGCGCTGTTCGCGTCCACTTATCATTGCGACGCCGTCGCAGCCGCGGCCTCGCGTGTGCGCATCTATCCGAAGCGCGAATTGCTCGCGGCGTTCCGCACCGAGCCGGCTTTGAGCGAGCGCTTCATGGCGCTACTCGCGCATCAGATCGTTGCGCTGCGCGCCCAGCTCGAGGAGCGCAACATCCGCTCCGCGCGCGAGCGCGTCCTGCACCATCTCGCGTTGGCCACCGGTCCGGACGGGCGCACCATGCCGCTCGAAGGGACGTTGATGGACTTCGCTGCCGAGATCGGCCTTACTCACGAAGCGCTCTACCGCACGTTGGCGGAACTGGAGAAGGAGGGAGCCATCCGGCGAACCCGTTCCGGCATCGCGCTCCGGAAGCTGAGCCGCGCATGATCCAGATCATATGCGGCGTCCGAACGCGGGCGCAATGTCGACAACGTTGACACCCAACGGAGGACTGCCATGAAAGCTGTCACACCAAGACTCGCGTTCGTCCCAGCGGCAGCGATGGCCGGTGCGCTCATGTTTGCATTTGTGCCGGCGCTCCAGGCCGCGTCGCCGGCTGACGGCCAACCCGCGGCGCCCGGGGCGATGGATCACGGAGCGGCCGCGACGATGGAGCACGCAAAGGTCCCCGACGAGCAGATGCGTGCGATGATGCAGCATCACGAGCAGATGATGGCACGCATGCATGGCCAGCAAATGCGAGGCGGCGTGCCCGTCCTGCCCGGGCAGGACGCCTTTGGCGCCATTCAGGAAATCGTCCGCGTACTCGAGTCCGATCCCAAGACCGACTGGTCGAAGGTCGACCTCGAAGCGCTGCGGCAGCACCTCATCGACATGAACGAGGTCGCGCTGCGCGCCGATGCTGCATCCAAGCCGGTCGACGGCGGCCTCGAGATCGCCGTCACAGGCAGCGGCCGCACGCTGAACGCGATTCAGCGCATGGTTCCGGCGCACGGGCAGGAGATCGATGGCCTCAATGGCTGGAGTGCGAAGACCGACCCGCTCGCCGACGGCGTGCGGCTCACGGTGACCTCGAACAATCCGAAGGAGGCGCAACACATCCGCGGCCTCGGCTTCATTGGCATCCTCGTGAGCGGGTCGCATCACCAGCCGCACCATCTGGCGATGGCGAAGGGTGAATTTGCACATTCCGGGGAGGGCGGGCATTCCGAGCGCGCCCAGCATGCTCATTGACGTGCGCTGGACGCCGTAGCCCGGGATGAGTGCAACGAATCCCGGGTGCGCCCGTGCGAATGAATTCGCACCTACGAACCGCGCCGGTTTTCGTAGGGCCGAATTCATTCGACCGCAGTTTTCGTAGGGCCGAATTCATTCGACCGCGGCGCAGCTAGTGACGCGCCACGTCGTAATACTTCCACTGGTGGCGGAAAAAAGGGTTCTGCTTGTAGCCTTTCAGCCACGGCTGCGCGATGACGTTGGCGTAGGCGTTGACGCCGAGTAGCCACGGCGTGTAGTTCAGCACCAGCTCGGTCATTTTGCGATAGAGGGCGGTGCGCTCGGGACCCTCGGGCAGCAGCAGCGCCGCCTCGTACGCCTGGTCGTATGCGGGCAGGCGAAAGTGGGCGTCATTCTGCGTGCCGATCGTCTTGCTGTAGAGCGGCGTCGAGAACGGCTCCGGGTCCGGCACGGAGCTGATCCACGAAAGCCCCCACATCTGCAACTGACCTGCTTCCGACATCTTGTTGAGCTCGGGCCACTTCTGGATGAAGAACGTGATCCGGATGCCGATCGCATCCATGCTCTTTTTCCACAGCTCGTTTTCGTTGCGGTCGGAAGCATCCGGGGTCGCAGCCTTGGTGATCGCGAGCTCTCTGCCGTCCGGTGCCTCGCGGTAGCCGTCGCCGTCGCGGTCCTTGTAGCCGAACTTGTCGAGCAGCGCGCGCGCCGCTGCAGGATCGTACCGATTCTTCGCAGCGAACGTCGGATCGTGCCCCGGAATCCCCGGGGGCACGAGCTGCGAGGCGAGCTTCCCCTGCCCGTAGCGCAGCACGTCGATCTCGGCCTGGCGGTCGTAGCCCATCGCGATCGCGCGGCGCAGCGCGATTTTCTCCGGTGCATAGCCGCCGACCACCGGGTCGTCCAGGTTGAAGAAGGTGAACGATATCGAAGGCTCGATTTGCCGGTGCAGCACGACGCCGCGCTTCGCGTAGGCGGGCAACAGCTTATCTTTCGCGAGCACATTGGCGGGCAGCGAGCGCCGCAGCTCGAGAAAGTCCAGCGCGCCGCTGTCGAAGGAAAGCAGCCGCGGCGAATCCTCTTCGATGACGCTGATCTCGACGCGGCCGACGATCGGCAGCTTCTTGCCGGCGTTGTCGCGCGCGATTCCCGCATCACCCGGCTCGCTGCCGGCGCCGGGTACGGGAAACGTTTCGTCTCGGTAACCGGGGTTGGCCTCGAGCACGATCTTCTGCCCGCGCACCCAGTCCTTTAACCGGTACGGCCCCGTGCCGACCGGATGCTCCATGACGCGATTCGACGCGTCCTTGTGCGCCTCGACCACTTCACGCGCGACCGCGGCGAGCCCGTCGTAGCTGAGCCAGTGCTGGAACGAGTAGTAGGGCGTGTTGAAGCGTATGCGCAGCGTGTAGCGATCGAGCGCCTGCAAACCTTCGATCTTCGCGTCGTAGTCGAAGCGGTCGGCCTTGCGCGCACGCTCCAGGGTCGCGTCGAGACCGATGAGCCGACGATCGAAGAGATAGAGCCAATACGAGCGCAGCTTCGGATCGAAGATGCGCTTGATGCTGTATACATAATCTTCCGCGACGAGTTCGCGCTTCCTGCCCTTGAACGCCGGATCGTCGGCGAAGTAGATGCCGGGCCGCACCTTCACCGTGAACGTGCGCCCGCCGTCGGTGATCTGCGGCATGCCCTCGGCGGTGTTGGGGACGAGGCGCACCGGGCGGGCAAAATAGTCGTAGGTGTAGAGCGGATCGAAGATCGCGTGGCAGACTTCGAAGGAATACGAATCGTAGACCGCCTGCGGATCGAAGCCGTTTTCCGCGACCGGAAACGCGACATGCAGCGTCTTCCTCATGTCCGCGGCATGCGCGCCGAATGCGAGCAACACTACCGCGATCGTGGCGCCGAGTACTTTCATTGCCCGGGCATCGCTTCGCTCAGCCCGGGCTACGAGCTGCTGTGGCGAGTGAGAAATTCGCGCAATCGTCCGACGCCGTCGAGCAACCGTTCCTCGCTCGCGGCGAAGCACCAGCGCACGAAGCCTTGGCCTTCGGGACCGAAGGCGCTGCCGGGTGCGAGACCGAGCCTCGCCTCACGCACGAGCTGCTTGCAGAATTCGAAGCTGTCGGTCACGCCGGCGACGCGGAAGAAGACGTACATCGCGCCCGGCGGCGACGCGACTTCGATGCCGTCGAGGGCCGTCAGTTGCCCGACCAGAAAATCGCGCGCGGCACGAAAGCGCGCGAGGGTATGCTGCACGGTCGGTTCGCCCTCGCTGATTGCGGTCACGCCCGCGCGCTGCACGAACACGGGCGCGCAGGAGGTGTTGTATTCGATCAGCTTGCCGAGATCGGGCATCAGCGCCGGCGGAGCGACGATCCAGCCCAGCCGCCAACCGGTCATCAGCCACGCCTTGGAAAAGCTGTTGGTGCTCACCACGCGATCGGCGGCGTCGGCGAGATCGAGGAAGGACGGCGCACAATTGCCGCCCGCATAGTACAGCCGCTCGTAGACGTCGTCGGCGATGATCCAGATTCCATGCTTGCGGCAATGCACGAGAATCGTCTCCTGGGCCTCGCGCTCCAGCGCCCAGCCGGTGGGATTGTTCGGCGAATTGATCATCACCGCGCGCGTTCCAGGTGCCAGCGCGCTCAAGAGGCGTTCGATGTCGAGCCGCCAGCCGGCGCAATCGAAGGCTAGCCCGACGCGTACGACCTCCGCACCGAGGATCTTGGGGATTTCGGTGAGATTGGGCCACAGCGGCGTGACGCAGACGACGCGGTCGCCGGGGCTGACGAGCGCCTCGACGGCGAGCATCAGCGCGTTCATGCCCGACGAAGTGACCGCGACGTTGCCCGCAGTCACCGGACGATGCAGCCGCGTGACGTAACGGGCGATCGCCTCGCGCAGCTCGGAGATGCCGAAGTTCTGGGTGTAGAAGGTCTCACCCGCAGCGATCGAGGCGACCGCCGCGTCGCGGATGTACGCCGGGGTCACCTCGTCGGGCTCACCGAACCAGAACGGCAGGATGTCGGCATCGCCCATGCCGGCGTTGGCGACCTCGCGGATCTGCGAGGCGACCAGCGCGCGCACCGCGCTGCGAGCATGTAGATCGTGCGTGACGGGAGCGCGGTCGTTCATCGGTTGGGGTCAGAGACGATTTTACGCGACAATGCGCTCTCCGGCCTGATTCCTCGAGCCAGAATCGTCTCTGACCCCGTGAAGGTCTACGGCATCGTCAACTGCAACACCGTGAAAGCCGCGCGCGCCTGGCTCGACAAGCGCAAGCTCGGCTACGAGTTCGTCGACTTCAAGAAGACGCCGCCGACGGAGGAGCTGCTCGCGCGCTGGTGCGGGACATTCGGCTGGGAGAACGTGCTTAACCGCCGCGGCACGACCTGGCGCCTCCTGCCGCCTGCAGCGCAGGCACGCGTAAAGGACGATAAGAGCGCGATCGCGCTGATGCGCGAGAAGCCGACGGTGATCAAACGCCCCGTCGTCGAGTCCGGCGAGACGCTGCTGAGCGGATTCGACGAAGCGGAGTACGCGAAGAAGCTCTAGCCCAGGATGAGCCCAGGCTACGGAACCGGCAGCGTCCGCGCCGGCGCACACATGTTGACGACGTCGGGGCCATAGCCCTCGGCGACATAGCCCCTTTCGATTGGGCGAACCATAGAAGCGCTGCACGGCAGGCAGCTGGAAATGGGTCTGCCCGGGGCGGTAGTCCTGGCGCCGATGCAATGCAAGCGATGTCGCGCCGACCTTGGCGTTACCACTGGCCGAAAAGTACTCCGGCACGCTTGTGTGCGGCGGTGCCGGCTTCGACCGCATCGTCGGTGACGGTCACGCGGCGCTTGAGCCGCATGAACCACGCCAGCAGGCGCTCGCGCATTTCGCGGCGAACCGCCTCGTGTCCGGAATCACCGCCGAGGTCGTCGAACTCGTCGGGGTCCGAATCGAGGTCGAAG
>Ga0137372_10007574_pt1 | contig 10505 bp, 11 predicted proteins | sample SagtaG_6_FD_104911 | JGI IMG/M metagenome (GOLD analysis project Ga0137372, IMG submission 104911) | Vadose zone soil microbial communities from Sagehorn Ranch, Mendocino, California, USA - Sage1_R_60_16 metaG | ecosystem: Environmental > Terrestrial > Soil > Vadose zone | place: USA...
GAAGGCGGCCTCACCCACCGGGCGGATCAGGGACTTCGTCGTCAGCGCGAGGAAGACGTCGTGCGACAGGGACGGCTCGATGAACGCGGCGTCGCGGGGGAACGGCACCTCGTAAAGGGCGGCGGCTTTCATCATCCGTCGCTCCGGCTCGGACAGCTCCGCGTAGATCTCTTCCTCGATGAACCGGCGCACGTCGGTGAGGGAGGGAGCTGCGATGCCGCGCGCCGGCGCGGACCGAAGGAGCTCGACGAACAGTGGATGGCCCCCGAGCCGCTCCGCAATCGTGGCGAGACGCCTTCCGTCGGAGTCCGCCGGCAGGAGTGCGGCAATCTCGTCGCGGCCGAGGCCCTGCAGGTCGATCTCCCGCACGACGTGTCGGATCGCGACGTCCCGTCGATCGTAGAAGGCCGCCGTCCGCCGCGACAAGACGATTGCCCGGCCGTCCGGCGCGTCCGCGATCACGTCTTTCAGGAACCGGAGAAAGTCGAGGACCTCCGGGATCGCCTCGTGGGCGTCGTCGAAGACGAGGAGACAATGCGCCCCTCGGAGGTCGTCCCGTATGACGGAGTCCGCGCCCGCCGCCTCACCGCGAGCGAGGACGGCGCGCAGACCGGGGCGGCCGACGGCCGCGAGGAAGTCGCCAAGGCCCGCGAGCACAGATGGACGGGTGTCCCACGGCCGGATCTGGTGCCAGTACGCGTTGTGCGAACCCTTGAGTTTCTCGCACGCCTTCGCGGCCAAACTCGACTTTCCGATTCCTGCGACTCCTCGGATGACGAAGACGCGGGGGCCTGCCTCCTCTCGGGTGAGGGCGTCGAGCTCATCCTGGCGGCCCACAAAGACGGCGACACGGGGCGCCTCCGCGAGCCGCGCCACCATTCCAGGAGTTGCAACCGCTCCAAGCGCGCTCAGGTCGACGACTTCTTCTTCCCCCGCTGCGCGCATCAGGGAGGCGATGGTGATTTTGCCGGACGCCTCCCGGACGACCTCCCCGACCGTGGTCTCGCGCACGCCGGTCGCATCGCGGACCCGGATCCGTTCGCCACGGACCTGCTCCCGTAGGCGGGACGCCGAGAGCCGGCCGGAGTCCGTGAGGTCGTACACCTTGAGGCGCCGGCGGTGGCCTTTGACGTGCGCGGTCCGTTCCCGCACGAGCCCTTCCTTGAGGAGCGGGTCGAGGAACTGCCGCACGTGTTGCACGTAGATGTCGGCCGCGTGCGCGATTCCTTCCTGTCCGATTTCCGGCGTCACCTCGACGACGTCCGCGTACTTCGCGTAATCCGCGAGGTGGATTAGGATGCGCTCTTTGGCCGTCAGGCGCACGACGGGCACCGGCTCACGCACAGCGGGATGCGCGCGTAAGAACGTATGGGCGGGCCCACGGTCGCACCGCGATTTCGCGGAGTTACATTGTACCTACTGAGGCACGCACATGGGTCCCTCCCCCCTTCGGCCATCTAGGCGCCTGGAAAAGGGCGCCTAGGAGAACCACACCATGATGGCAATGTACGGAAGGGCCGTGATCGAGGAACGAATGAAGCCGCACAGGTTCGCCGAAATCGCCGCGTACGTCCGGCAGGAATACGGGCCCGGGATCGGGCCGGAGTTCCTGTTCGCGCAGGCGGCGGCCGGCGCGGCGGGCAAGTGGCGGAGGCGTCGCGGGGCCGGATCCGTCGGGGTGTTCCGGACCTTGGCGAAGGCCGTCAAGGCGCTCGTCCCCGGAATCGGCAACGGCCGCAAGGCGAGCGCTCGGACCGCGACGAGGTGAGGCGCGGCCTACGCCGGCCGAGTTCCTTGTACGGCAATCAACGCGCCGCCGATGAGGACCAGATAGGACACGCCGCCCCCCTCGGGCCGGGAGAGGCCGGCGGGTACATCAGGGTTCGGTCGGGGCATGGCCTGCGGCTATCGCCCCGGATAATCGCCTCCCAAGGGATTAATGCCGGCACGACAACGGCCCGGATGTGGTCGGCTTCCCGCACGTGTTTCGGCGCACGGTCGAGCACGTCTACCTGACCGACGCCGGCGGGACGCCGCTCGTCCACCTCTCCCGCCGCTCTGGCTCGGACAAGGATCCGGACCTCATCGCGTCGATGTTCAGTGCGGTCCAGAATTTCATGGACGATTCGTTCCACAGCCTCGGCATCGGCAGCGTGCGGAGCATCGAGCTCGGGGACCGGCACCAGGTCGCCTTCGGCCGCGGACCTCGCCTCCTGCTGTACGTCGTCTACGAGGGCCGGGAATCGAACCGGCTGGAGAAGCGGGTCATCCGCCAGGTGCAAGATCTCGAGACGCGGTTCGCATCGGTGCTCGAGGAATGGGACGGAGACATGGAGCGAATCAAGGGCATCGGCGACCACCTCGCGCGGGAGTGGGAGATTCCCGTGCGTCCTTCCGAGTCGCCGCCGTCGCGCCGCGAGCTGTTCCCGGACCTCCCGTGAGGACGTCGGCGCCGGTCACAGGACCGCGCGATCCCGCTCCGCTTCGGCCTCCCTGATCCCTTGGGCCGCTTCCCACACGAGCCCGTTCCCGACCGTCCGAGGGCTCACCCTGCCGCGTCCCTCCAGGTCCTCGAGGAGGAGTTCCGCGTCGTCGTCCGTTACCCCGAGGATTGCGGCGATCTCGCGCGTCGCGCACCGATCGTATCGGCGGAGGACGGCGAGGACCGATTTCTCGGTCGGCTCGAGCACCTTTGGCACGACATCCGCGTCGACTTTCCGCAGGACGTCTTCGAGTACCTCCCACGGCTGCCAGCCATTGATTCGCGCGGTCGTTTCGTCCCGCGTGATCTCAAACGTCGGGAATCCCGTGACCTCGTGACGCTCGCACTCCTCGCGGTCGTTCCGGAACGCGTTCTCGGCGCGCCCGTCTTCCAGGGCCGTCTCGAAGGCGTCTGGATCCAGCCCCGACTCGCTCGCGACCTCGATTTGCACGCCCCGCCGGTGGATCGGCCGGCCGTCGAGGCACCACGCCTCCCGCAGGGCTCGCAGGTATCGCGCGGCGGCGTCGCGGCCCTGGAGCTCCGCGGCCTTGACGGCGATGCACGCGGGCCACGTCGAATCGAAATCGTCGACGTTCTCGATCATGCGCTGTGAGTTCATCGGCATGCGGTGCTGCTCGGCAACGGCCTCGAAGAACGCGAGCACGGACGCGGTCCATCGGCCGCCGGACATCCGCGCCCACTGCTCCCGGACCGGGGTGAAGTCCTCGAACAGGCCGCCCATCCGGACCTCGACCTCAACGGCGTCCGGATAGACGACCTGGAGCCGTCGGACCATCGGCTCGCAGCCCCAGCACCAGATGTTGTGCGGGTCCGTGTACCAGACGACGTGGATGCGGGCGGCCATGGATGCCGCGGGGGTCAACCGGCCGTTCGCTAAGAACCCCTCGGGTCTACTTGCGGCCGAGGAAGATCTTCTTCAGGTCCTCCCTGGCCAGGATCTCCGCGCCGGTGCCCTCCATCGCCTTCCGGCCCGCCACGAGGACGTAGCCTCGGTCGGCGATCTCGAGCGCGCGCTTCGCATGTTGCTCGACGAGGAGGATCGGAACGCCGGAGTCCCGAATCTGGGCGATTCGCCGGAAGAGTTCGTTGACCATCTTTGGCGCGAGGGCCGCGGTCGGTTCGTCGAGGAGCAGGACCCGCGGCCGGGCCATCAAGGCCCGTCCGATCCCGAGCATCTGCCGCTCCCCGCCGCTCAGCGTTAACGCGGACTGGGAACGCCGCTCGCCGAGGATCGAGAACAGGGCGAACACGCGGTCCAGGTCCTCCGCCACCTGCGCGCGGTCCCGGATTGCGTACGCGCCCATCTCCAGGTTCTCCCGGATCGTGAGGTCCCCGAACGTGTTGTCGACCTGGGGCACGTAGCCGAGTCCCATCTGGGCTTTCTCCTCCGGAGGGAGCGTCGTCACGTCGTGTCCATCGAACAAGACGCGGCCTTCGAAGAGGGACGCCAGGCCGACGATCGCCTTCAGGAACGTGCTCTTGCCGCTCCCGTTCGGGCCAACGAGGGCGACGATTTCCCCTGAATCGAGGTGGGCGGACATGCCTTGCACCACGACCGCTTTCCCGTAGCCGCAAGCGATATCGATCGCATCGAGGGCGAGACTCCCCAGGCCGTCACTCTCCGAGATAGGCGTCGACCACGTTGGGGTCTTTCACGGCTTCGTCGGGGTGGCCGGAGAAGAGAATCTTCCCCTGGTGCATCACGAGCAACCGCTCGACGTAGTCGAAGAGGACCTCCAGGCGGTGCTCGATCACGACGAACGTCAAGCCGAGGTCCTTTTGAAGGCGAACGATCCCCTCGAAGATTTCCCCCGCAAGCTTCGGCGCAACGCCCGCCGTGGGCTCATCCAGGAGGAGGAGACGCGGCTCCCCCATGAGCGCCCGCGAGAGCTCGAGCAGCTTCATCTGCCCGCCGGAGATTTCTCCGGACCAGTGAGACCTCACGCCCGCGAGTTGCTGGGCGGCGAGCGTCTGCAAGGCCTTAGCAGCGAGGCGGAGTTCCTGGTCCGTCCACCGGGAGGGGAACGCCGCGTGGCGCGCCTTCTCGCCGATCTGATCCCGCGGCGGGACGAGGGCGTTCTCCAGAACCGTCATGCCGCGGAAGAGCCGCGGGTTCTGGAAGCAACGCACGACACCTCGAGCGAAGATCTCGTTCGGCTCAAGGGCGTCGATTCGCTCTCCCTGGAAGAGGATGGTTCCGCTGTCGGGCTTGTGTACGCCCGAGATCACGTTGAACAGGGTCGTCTTGCCGCTGCCGTTCGGCCCGATGAGACCAAGCAGCTCCCCCTCGCGGACGTCGGCGGTGACGCCGTCCACGGCGTGGACGCCGCCGAAATGCTTCCGCACGTCTTCGAGCCGAAGGAAGGGCTTCCTGTGTCCTTCCTCTGGCCCCACGTGACGGGCTCCCTCAGTCCCACTCGATGGTCCCGGTCAGGTAGAACCAGGTGCCGATTTGCTTGAAGACGTAATTCGATCCTTCGAGACGGATGTTCCAGATCCGGTAGTCGGCGGCCGCGTAGTCACCGAACTGGTCGAAGATCTTGTGGCCGCTCGCACCGATGTACGTCTCCCCGACGATTGGCACCATCGCGCGGATGGCGTCTCCATCGTACTTGCCCGCGCGGAGGATTGACAACATCGCAATCATCGCCGCGTCGTACGAGTAGTAGGCGTACGGCGAGGGGGCGCGTCCGTAGGCGGCCTGGTAGTCGGCCACGAATTTCTCCACGACCGGGGATTGCTGCGGGAACGGGAAGAACCCCGTCATGTTCCGGCTCACGAGGAAATCCTTGATTTCGGCGGGCGTGCTCGGGTCGACGTACTTCGGCCGGGTCACGCTCTCGGATCCGAACCACCGGACTTGGCTCAAATTCGGGTCCTGTCTCGCGAGGTTAAGGATGCCGATCCCGTCGTCCTCGAAGGCGACAAGGAGGACCGCCGTGGTGGCCGCGGGGGTCCCGACTTGAGCGCTGAGGGCGGCCACCGGAGGCGCGTAGTCCGTCCCAGACTGCGTCGAGTAGAAGGTCTTCTCCACGACCCCGTTATACGGCGCGGCCTCGAAGATGCCCTCCGTGAAGTTCGCGATTCCGCGGCCATAGTCGTCGTCGCGGGCCATGACCGCGACCTTCGTATAGCCGAGTTCACCGAACAGCTCCGCGAGGGCGCTCGCTTGGAACGCGTCGTTCGGCGCGACGCGGAAGACGAAGTCGTCGAGCGCGAGGCGAGGCGCCGTGGCCGAGGGGCTGATCGCGACAACGTGGTTCGAGTCTGCGAGGGGTGCGACGGATCCGACCTCCGCGCTAGAAAGGGGTCCGACGACGACTTTCACTCCCGCCGCGACGAGCTGCTCGAACGCAGTCACGGCCGTAGCGCCCTGCGCCATCGAGTCGACGTGGATCTTTTCGAAATGGATGGGCGATCCGGCAGCCGCTAGCTCCGTATTCATTTGGGTGATCGCGAGGAACGCCCCGTCGCGTCGCAAGGGACCGTCCGATGCGTAGGAGCCGCTCACGGCGATTTCAACGCCGATCACGTATGTGACAGCCGTCGGTGGCTGCACGGACCGGATTGCCAAGTACGTCGTCGTCCCGCCTAGGATCACGACAAGCGCGATCAAGATCGCGAGTACGACTTTCGACGAGCCTTTGACTGTTCCCCCCGCCTCCGCCATGGCCGAGAGAATGCGCGGACTACACTAAAACGTGACGGCGAGGCGCGCTCACGCTGGACCGCCGCCGTCCGCAAGCGCCGCGGATTCGGAGCTTTCCTCAGGCACCGGCGTCGGGACGGGGCGTTCGGGCACGAGGCCCTGCGGCCGGAACCGGAGGATGAGGATGATGAGCACGCCAATCCCGATGTACCGAAGGTAGTTCAAATCGACCGGGAAGGTCCAGAAGACGCCGAAGATCGCGAGGAATGGCGGCTGGGTGAATCGGTCCAGAACGGTGAGGAGCAGGACGCCCGCGACCGCTCCCCGATGGTTCGCGAGGCCTCCCAGCAAGACCATCGTGAGGGCGAGGAAGGTGACCTGCGGAATGTAGTCGACAGAGAGGACGCTCTGCTGGTAGAACGCGTTGAGGACTCCCGCCACGGCGGCCATCCCGCTCCCGATTACGAGGACGGTGCCCTTCACCCTCGGCGTCCGCTTGCCGAGGACGTTGGCGACGAGCTCATCGTCCCGGATCGATTTCAGCAGGCGCCCGAAGGGGGACGCGGTGAGACGTTCCGCGAAGAGATAGAACACGCTGGCGATGCCAAGGATGACCAAGGCATACGCCACCCGACCCGCCGTCGCCCCGAGCCACACAAAGGGATGCGGCACGCCCAGGATTCCGATCGCCCCGCCGGCCAAGGGCTCGTATGTGTACACGAAAATCCGGGTTGCCTCTCCGGCCGCGATGAGGACGATCGCGAGGAAGTCGCCGCGCAGTCGCAAGGCGGGAAAGGACGCAAGGTATCCAAAGGCACCTCCGGCGATGGCCCCGATGGCGAGGGCCGCGAGGAAGAGGCCGATGATCACGGCGGGATGGCTCTCCGCAAACAGGAAGCGGGCCTGGGACGCAGAGGGGCCGAACACATCGCCTTGGAACCCGGCGAGGCCCGCGACGATGCGGGCGACGAGGATCCCTGCAATGTACGCCCCGATCGAGAAGAACAGGACCTTGCCCAGGTTCGGCTGGCCTCCGTAGCCGAACTCGAGGTTCAGGCTCACGGCGAGGATCATGTAGACGCCGACGAACGCCGCAATCGACGCAAAGAGGAGGCCGAGGTCCGCCATCGTCTCATCCCCTCGCCGCGCCGATCCGGCGCGCCGCCTCCAAGAGCCGCCTCGCCAGGGAGCGCGTCCGGTCGACGACCTCCCGCCATGTGAGTCCTGCGAAGCCGGTGGGCCGGATTAAGAAGACTGCGATAATGATCGCGAGCGCGATGAGCGGTTGATAGCCCACGTCGACCCCGTACGCTCGGTTCAGGAAGAAAACCCCGAAGTTCCCCGCGGCTGCGACGATGTACCCTCCCGCAATCGTCCCGTAGAAGCTCGTCATCCCTGCGAGGATTGCAGCCGCGAAAATGTAAAGGAGCGCCCGCCACCCCGTATCCGTCTGAATCGGGTTGTAAATCGCCCAGAACGCCCCCGCGAGTCCCGCGAGGCCCCCGGCGAGGAACCAGGTGAGGCGGCGCACGGCACCCGTGTTGATCCCGGAGACGCGAGCGAGGTCGTAGTTGCTCGCCATCGCGCGCATGCCCTTCCCGATTTTCGTCCTCGTGAAGAGGAGGTGAAGCGCCACCACGACCCCGGCGACCGTCGGGACGATCGTCACGTGGAGCGTCGTGAGGGAGGCATTCGCCAGGAAGAGGATGACGTTCGAGGAGAGGTTCGCCTTCGCGGTGAGAAGGTCCGAGAGGTCCGCGTAGATCGTCACGATGTATCGGAGGATAAGCCCCGCGCCGATCGACGCAACGAGGAGGTGGATCGGGGTCGCGCCGCGGAGGAAGAGCGGCTTGAAGACGAGCTCGTCCACGACTACGGCGACGAGGGCGGCGATAACGAAGGCGATCGGGACGGCGAAAAGAGCCCAAGGCCATCCCCCGAGCGCCTTTACCGCGACGACCGTCACATACCCGCCGATCGTGACGTACTCCGCGTGGGCAAAGTTCGGGATCTTCGTGACCTTGTACGTGAGCGTGAGGCCCAAGGCCATCATCGTGTAGAGGCTGCCGAGGAGGATCGAGTCGAGTGCGGGCCTCGCGAGGAAATCGAGCAGGCCGTTACCTCCTCTTGAGGGGAAACGTCGCGGTCGCTAAATGCGTTTGTTCCAAGGGCTGTTCATCTTCAGTTCATCGACGGAGCGCTCACGCGCGGCCTCGAGCGCCACCACAGCAGCCCGGCGATTCCGATCAGGCCGATCCCGATGATGTCGTGCACAAAGTGAAGGTTGCCCAGTCCCACGGACTCGTGGTTCAGCGGAAGTGGGTCTCGATGGAAGAGCAGGAAGTAGATTCCGGCGATCACCAGGACGACCGACGCGGTGAGTTCCATCCGCCGCATAGCCAGCCCCGCCTCGGACGCGCGGAAGTCCTACCGTGAACAATCAACGTTTCCCCAACTCCTCCTGTCTTCCAGTCGATCCCGTGCATCGGAGCGTCGCCGCCCTTCGACGCTCGGCCGGTCCGACCGAAGCTAGAGATCGATTGACTCGAAGTTCGCGAACAGGTCCTTTGACTCCTTGAGATTCCCGAGCGACTCGTACGTGCACGCCGCTTCGAACCGGGCCCACATCGCCCGCACCTGAGAGTTCTCGTGGGCCGTTTCGATCGCGGCCGCGGACTCCCATTCGAAGACCTCGACGAACGTGCCGTCGGCGGCCCGCATCAGGTACGGCGGTCGGTCCGTGACGAGGCCTTCCTTTCGAAGGATCGGGAGATGGTCCTTCAAGACCTCTCGAAGCTGCTGTTCTTTCCCTCGCTTCAGTCGATACGCCGCGATTGCGTAGATGCCCATCGCCGATCCGCCCCGCAGCGCGCATGGCCGAGGCGGGCCGAGCCGATTGCGGTCGCTTCAGCGTTCGATGTCGAAGTAGATCCGCACCATCGTCCGGTACGCTTTCACCTTCGGACCGTCGAGGTCCATCTCGAGTTCCCCCACCCGCGCCCACCGGATTCCCCGCACGGTCTTCGCGGCTTCCGCGACCGCGTTCGAGGCGGCCTTCGCGAAGCTCTCCGGCGAGGTCCCGACGATGTCGATGATCTTCTGGACCATCCGAGTCACCCGCGGGGCGATGGCATCGCGGGCATTTGTTCGCTTCGCATCGTGCCTGGCTCAGCCGGCCTCGACTTTTCCCGGCTCGGGGAACTTCTTCAGGACCGCCGTGAGCGCGGCGGCCTCCGTGCGCATCGATTCAACATCCTTCTCGAGGAGCGCCCGCCACTTCCGGGCCGCCGCGTCCCCGTGGGTCGCGTACAACCGCGCCGCCGATTGCAACGCCTCGAACCGGCCGTTGTTCAGGGACGCAATCAGGAGGTGTCCCCTCACGGCCGCATCATTCACGTTCGAGATCCGCTCGAGGTATTCGACGATCGCGGGCATCCGACGGCGGAGCATCGTCGCGTCTTCGCTCCACTGGATCTGGAGGGTTCGGCGCTCGTCGTCGCGCACCGCCTTGAGCCACGACCACGCGGACTCCAGCGCGCTCCGGATCAGACGGGAATCGCCGAATACGTGGGTGAGCTTCGCGTCCGAGTACGCCGGCAGCTCGAGGAGGCCGTAGAACGAGCGGCTGCGGAACGCCTCCCCCTGCGGGCTCGCGTTGTTCAGTAGGCGCATGAGCGGTTCCGGGTCCGAGTTTGGCGGCGGCGCGGGGACGCCGATGCCGCGGCCTTGGGCGGCCTCGAGCAGGAGCGGGATCGCGACGTCCGCTCGGCTCCGTGCGAGGAAGTCCAGGTACGCGGCCGTCGCGGCCTCGTTGAACGCGTCGACGTCCTCGTTGAACGCCCGCGCGTCCTCCGGGGACATCGGCGGTTTCGGGATCTTCTCGAGCCGCTCAATCTGGGTCCGCAGCTGACGGATTCGCGCTTCCACGGTCTTGTACGATTCGCGGTACCTGCCTTGGAGGTCGCGCACGTCGGCGCCCTGCTGCGCGACCTTGTCGAGCTTGCGCCACGCCCTCCGCGCGCCGTAGAAGTCCCGCTTCCGCGCCTTCCGCAGCGAGGCATCGAGGGCGGCGACGAGGCGGGGCGAGAGCCGCTTCTCCTTCAAGGCTTTCGCGAGGTCCGCGGCGACCGTGTCGACGTCCCGCGTGAAGATCCGCACCTGCCGCCAGTTGTCCACCTCGCTCTCCCGGATGAGGCGGTCGATCCGCTCGCGGAAACGGTCGAGCGTGCCGTCGATGAGGCCCGGGAGCCCCTCGACCTTCTTCCGCGCCCGCTCGATCGACTCGAGGAGATCCTCCGCCTCGCTCGCGAACGTCTCCGCGGACGGCGGCTCGGGCGCGGGCATCGGGAGTCC
>Ga0137372_10007577_pt1 | contig 10503 bp, 5 predicted proteins | sample SagtaG_6_FD_104911 | JGI IMG/M metagenome (GOLD analysis project Ga0137372, IMG submission 104911) | Vadose zone soil microbial communities from Sagehorn Ranch, Mendocino, California, USA - Sage1_R_60_16 metaG | ecosystem: Environmental > Terrestrial > Soil > Vadose zone | place: USA: California...
AAACCAGGCGACACCCGGAAGAACGAAAAACGTGCCAATCCCGATCGCGACCGCCCGGGGCGAAAACCCGAAGCGATCGAGTAATTCGCCGGTCGCGTAGTTGGAGACGGCCATTGTAAGGGTAAGTAAAGCCAACTCAGCGGCAAAAACGCGCCCACGAAAACTGTCTTCTACGCCACGCTGTAGCAGCACGGTGGAGAAGACCCACAGGATGCTGCCTCCCGTATGCGCGAGCCCCAGAACTATGAGTGCTACGACGAAACTGGTCGCCATGCCGAAAGCTATATAGAAGGCGCCGGCAATCAGAAACGCTATTCCGATCGACACCTGCATACGTCGCTTGCCCTCGCCTGAAATCCGGCGAGCAAAAATCGGACCGACGGCCGTGCCAATTCCACGTGCGGCAAAAAGAACACCGATGCCGGTAGCCGCGCTCTTACCCACGGGAAATATCTTTTCGCCAAAAACTGCCAGCAACGTGAGGATCCCACCACCCAATCCCCAGGCGGGTTTCACAAGCAGCAGAGCCAGCACGCGCGGTCGTCGTTTTACGTAGCGTGCCCCTTCAATAGTCTCGCTGATACCCAGGGCGCGGCTGATGGTGAGCTTACTCTTTTCGCGAGGCGGACGTTTGGGCAAACGCACGCTTGCAATTAGCGCTGCCGAGAGGAGATAGGTCAAAGCATCAAGGATAAAAGCGACGTCAGTGCCAAACCATCCCGTCACCAGACCGCCGATAGCCGCACCAATCGTCAGCATCGCGGACCAGGTCACGGAGGAGATCGCGTTTGCAGCGACCAACTCGCGCTCGGAAACAATCGAGGGGATTACAGCAGTCTTGGCCGGCTCGAAAAAAGTGGAGAGTCCCAGTTGCAGTACGGTCAGCAGGTAGATGATCCATAACTGATCTGCACGGCGGACAAAAAGGAAGCCCAATACCACAACCGCGCGCAGGAGGTCGGAAACAATCATGATCGAGCGACGGCTGAATCGATCCGCAACAACACCGGAAAGGGAACCAAATACAAAGCTCGGGACAAAGCGAGCAACCATCAGGAGACCGATGGCGCGACCTGACCCCGTCAGGTTAAGGATGATCGTGTAGAGAGCGATGGTGTCAAACCAATCGCCCATCTGGCTCACAACCTGACCAAGCCAGACCTGGCGAAAACCACGATTACCCCGAAGCACCTCGATGTAACCAGCTGGTCGCGTTGTCTCTAACGGTGTACCAGAAACTGCCACAGTAGTTGACTCAAGAAAGTGATGGGTAATGAGTGATGCTTCTGCAAAGCAATACTGCCATCACTCGGTCAAGTCCTGACGTAAAGACGAAGGGTGCCCGCACCAGCGAATGTTGTCAACTCAGCGATTAATCACACCACCGAGTCAATTTGAATTTTACGAGACGACAAGCAGTAACCAGCTTGACTGGAAATCTCAGTTTGACGTGTCAAACTGATTCCGGCTCCATTTATTCTGCAGTGCGTCTGAACACTTTGAGAAAAGTACTCAGCAACTCCGCGTTCCGCATCAACTAATTCCAACATTTTGGCGCGGCACAACAATTGAAAAAGGAATGGCGCGGCTGAGAAGCCCTTGAGGCTTCACGGGCTCTCCGCACGGAGCCCGAGCCGCTAATTTCTTAAATCGGAGGGCGACTCAGTGCCGAATAACGCACATAACCGCCGCTCGATTTTGACACGACTCTCACCCAGCAAGGCAGGCTCGAAGCTTGCCCGTTTGCCCCTCTCGATGGTCGGAAGCAAAGCTGAATTGCTCCCAGCTTTGCTTCCGGCCGCAATACTGGCGCATCGAACGGTCAGTCGCGTGGGAAAGGGACTTGAGAGTTTAAACGTTTTTAGAGTTCCGGTGAGTTGAGGAGTTTCATGAACCTGCCCGACGTCAGTGATTACAGTTCAGTGGCCCCGGAGCGCTGGAAAGTCAATGTTCCCATAAGGCGTTACCGTTTCTTCATGACGGCGGGTGGCGCCTTTATAGCTGCCTGGGCGATTCACCAGGCATTCTCCTTAGCTTTGCTGACTGTAACGATCTTCGCCGGCGCGCAAGTCGTCTATCTTGTCTGGTCTCGACTCAACACTAAAACACGCGAGACGGAAGAACTTAGCCGCATTCACTTCGCCACTGCAGAGGCGCTGGCAACTGCGATCGACGCAAAGGACCAAACCACGCATTGCCACGTGCGGCGAGTGCAAATCTACGCAGCTGGGCTGGGCGAGGTCCTGGGACTCTCACTGCAGGAGATTGCGGCATTGAAAGCAGGGGCGTTGCTTCACGACATCGGAAAACTTGCAGTGCCCGCGCACATTATCAACAAACCCGGACGCTTGACTCCCGTCGAGTTTGAAAAGATGAAAGTCCATACCACGGTCGGCGCGCAGATTCTCAGTCGCGTTGACTTTCCCTATCCCGTTACTCCAATCGTGCGACATCATCACGAACAATGGGATGGGATGGGCTATCCCGATGGGCTCAAGGGCGAACAGATACCCATCACGGCGCGCATCATTTCCGTCGTTGATTGCTTTGACTCAGTAAGAGAAGATCGGCCATTTCGGCGCGGCATGACCCGCGACGAAGCCATCGCATTCCTATTGCGTGGTTCGGGTAATCATTTCGACCCAAGAGTAGTTGAGTTGTTCATAAAACATCTGCCTCGCTTTGAAGCACAAATAGCGGCTGTTGGTCTACCACAGCAACTACCGCCAAACGAAATTCACGAACCCTTTGCTCTGACCGCCGTGGATATGGCACAAACCAGGGAGCGCGGTTGTTACATGGCTTACGACCAGATCAAGAGCGCGCACCAGGAGGTCTACGCCTTATACGAGATAGCCCGCACCTTCGGATCGTCCCTGGATGTGCGTAACACGGTGGAAGTTTTGGTTGACAAAGTTGGGCACGTAGTTCCGTTTGATACTTGCGTGGTTTACCTCTACGACGAATTGAAGGGCTATGCCACTCCCGCTCACGTCGCTGGAAGGAACGCACAGAGCTTGGCCACGAGATGTGTCGCGCCTGGCGAAGGTGTGACCGGATTCGCTCTAGCTAATCGCAGTCCAATAAACCAGCTCCACCCAAGCCTTGATTTCGCCGGACTCGACATTGAACGTGAATATCGTTCGATGGCCTCACTGCCGCTCTTCAAAGACGAGATGTTGCTGGGTGCATTATCGGTGTACTCCACTGAGTTGGATTACTACACAGACGATCACATGCGTCTGCTGGAAACGGTTACGAGGTTAGCGTCAGACGCTTTATCCAATGCGATGCAGCATGCCCAGGCAGAATCGAATGCGCTTACCGATCCGCTGACCGGCTTACCCAACGCGCGTTACATGGCTTTGCGCTTCGATGAGGAAGCTTCTCGAGCGCGGCGCACTGCGCGGCCGTTTCAGGTGGTTATGCTTGATCTGGACGACTTCAAAATCGTCAACGACACGTTTGGGCACAAAGTGGGCGACAAGATGTTGCGCGAGATGGCGCGAATAATTCAGACGCAGCTTCGTGAGTATGACTTTCTGGCACGCTATGCCGGCGATGAGTTTGTCGCTATTGTCCAGGAACTGGTGAGTAATCAGGTTGAAGAGTTGCGAGGCCGTATCGAAGCAGCTATTTGCGAATTTTCGCTGCACGTTCGAGGTGGTGGCCGGGCACGCGTGGGAATCAGCATCGGAACCGCGACTTATGGCGTTGAGGGTGAAACCTTAGATCAACTACTCGTGGCTGCCGATCAGGCTATGTACCGAGCCAAGTCGCGTCACAAACTGGACAAGATCTCCCAGAAGGCCACACCCTCTCCGAAGATCGCCGAGCTTGAAAACGAAAACCTGATGGAACTCGAGAACAATAACCTCGCTTCAGTTTCGATCAACTAAAATTTCGTTCGGTTTGCAGTGGCGGGCCTCTTGGTTCTTCCCAGGCACATCATAGGTGCGCTCCCTACCAGTCCAACTCGGCCATTCCAACATCTTGACATTCCTATCCTCATCGCTTTCAATCGCTGTTAGGAGATGCTCAGGAATCAGGTAACAGCCTCCAACCGCGCATGCTCCAACGACCTTAAGTCCCCCAGACCAGGCCGTTTTAGGATTGAAAGCATGCCTGCAGCTAGTAATCCCGAACAGAGTGCCGCCGTTCTAGTCGTCGACGACGATATGAAAGCGCGGGAGCGCCTTCGCAGCGCGTTTGAAAAAGCCGGTTATCGTGCGTACACCACGGGCGATGCCACGTCAGCGCTGCGATTACTCCAAAAGGAACCTTGCGATCTGATCGTGATTGACCTTGCCTTGTCTGGAGTCGATGGTGTGGCGCTCTGCAAAATCCTTCGCGCGCAGCCAGTCACCAGCAAACTGCCTTTGATTGCTCTCTCGGACGCCGATGTAGAGAGTCAGAAACTGGAAGCTTTCGCCGCCGGAGCTGACGACTATATCGCCAAGTCTACAGCTCCCGCCGAAATCGTTTCCAGGGCGGGGACTCATTTGCGAGCGGCGCAGCGGGAATGGGCGCTCATCGGCAGCAATCGAGAATTACGATTTTTGGCGGACTTAGGTCGGGGACTGCTGCGAACGCTGGAGCCTGATCAGTTGGTGCGTCGGGTGGCTGGAGCGACCTACGACGGCACTGGCTCCGCGATGTGTGCCGCTTTTGTAAGTTTGGGCGAGAAGAGCGAAGCTGCCTGTGTGTTCGATCGCGAGGGTAGCGCCGAAGATGCAGCGTTGCTCGAAGTTGATCGGTTGAAGAATTGGTTGATCGCAGCCAATTCGTCGAGCCTTGTGCCGCTCCTCAGCAGTGACCAGCGCAACTTTTTCCTACGCGACCAAGCCCACACAGTGGAATACGTGGCGCCTTTGAGTTTTGGAGGCCGCACAAAGGGCGCGTTGATTGTAGGCTTTGACAAGCGCGAAGACTGTGACGACACCGTATGCCGTCTGGTCGATGCGGCTGCACAACAGGCCGCGTTGGCTGCGCACATTTCGAGTCTTTACCAGGCCGCCCGCGACGCGTCAGCCAACCTCACGATTGAAGTGGAACGTCGCACGGCCGAAGTGCAAGCTCAGCGGCGTTTCATCGAGGCAATTATCGACAGCCTGCCGCTCTCGCTCTATGCAATCGATCGTAACTACGAAATAGTTGCCTGGAACCGCAACCGTGAGCTGGGGGAACTGGGCATTCCGCGTGGTTCAGTCTTGAGAAAAAACATCTTCGACGTCCTGACGCGCCAGAACCGCGAGTTGCTTGAGAGCGAGTTCCGCAATGTTTTTGCAAGTGGAGAAATCCAACGCATCGAACACGCGACAGCGCCTGCACACGGCGAAATGAAGCATTGGTTAATAAGTAAGATTCCGATGTGGATCGATCGCAGCGGTGAAGTGTCCCACGTAATCACGATAGGTGAGGACATTTCCGAGCGGATCGAGGCGAATCGGGCTGTCGCTCGCGCTGAAAAATTGGCCGCCATTGGAAGGTTAGCGGCAGGAGTAGTTCATGAAATAAACAATCCGCTAGCTACCATCTCTGCGTGTGCTGAAGCGCTTGAATCGCGAGTGAGCGAAGGCGAGTTCAAAGAATCAGCCGCGCTTGATGACTTACGCGAGTATCTTGGTTTGATTCGCAGCGAGGCTTTTCGTTGCAAGATGATCACCAACGGACTATTGGATTTTAGTAGAACACGAACAACAGAACACGCACTCGTTAACCTCGCGGACGTCATCTCTTCAGCCGCTCGCCTGCTATCCCATCAGCAGCGGGGCGAGAAGGTAGAACTTCAAATTGATATTTCGGAGAATCTGCCGCCGATTTCCGGTGATGCTGGACAGCTGCAACAGGCAGTGATTGCACTGGCAACTAACGCTATAGATGCGATGCCTGAAGGCGGCGTGCTCCGCATCGCCGGCCGAAAAAATGGAAGCAGCATTCTGGTAGAGGTCAGCGATACGGGAGTTGGGATTCCTCAGGAAAACGTTACTAAAATCTTTGAACCCTTTTTCACCACGAAAGAAATCGGTAAAGGGACGGGTCTTGGCCTGGCGGTTTGTTATGGTATCTTAACGGAGCATGGCGGCAGCCTGAACGTGCAGTCTACAGTAGGTGTCGGCACGACATTCACGATTTCACTTCCGGCAATAAATAACGATGGAGAACCGCAGGCTTGAGTGAGCAAAAAGCAGCACGAATTCTGATCGCCGAGGACGAAGCAAATCTTCGCATGGTGTTGCAGAAGGAGTTGGAGCGGCTGGGCTATCGCGTGCAGGTTGCCCCCGACGGCGATGCGGCATTGCGCAAGCTCGAGGAAAGCAATGTCGATGTGTTGCTCTGCGATATCAACATGCCGAAGATCGATGGCATGGAAGTTCTCCGCCGCGTTCATGAGCGCCCCAACCCCCCGGAAGTAATCATGTTGACGGGCCAGGCAACGGTGGAAACCGCCGTCGAAGCGATGAAGCTCGGCGCCTACGATTACCTGACCAAGCCTTACAGCATTACTGAACTCGATGTGCGTGTGAAGCAAGCGGCGGAGAAGCGCCGCTTGCGCGTGGACAACCTGCGCCTGCGCGAGCAGTTGGCGCGGCAGTCTGGTTTGCCCGAAATCGTTTCCGTCTCCGACGCGATGAGGGAGGCGGTCAGGCTGGTGGAGCGGGTGGCTCCTTCCGAGGCATCGGTGTTGATAACTGGCGAGTCCGGCACCGGAAAAGAACTCATTGCCCACGCGATTCATCGTTTGTCGGCGCGTGCCGATGGATCTTTTATCGATATCAACTGCGCGGCGTTTCAGGAGTCGTTGCTGGAGTCGGAACTTTTCGGTTATGAGGCGGGCGCGTTTTCAGGCGCGAAAGGACGCAAGCTCGGACTGATCGAGCTCGCGGACGGCGGCACACTATTTCTTGACGAAGTCACCGAACTGCCGGCGCAACTTCAGGCTAAACTCTTGCGCGCGATTGAGACGCGGACATTTTTCCGCGTCGGTGGTGTACGCAAGGTTGAAGTGAACGTGCGCATTGTTGCGGCAACGAATCGCAATCTCGAGTCAGTTGTTGCCAACGAATCGTTTCGATCAGATCTCTTATATCGTATCAACGGTTTTCAGATCGATCTTGCGCCATTACGTGAAAGACCAGAAGACATCGAACCACTGGCACGCCACCTGTTAAAACATGTGGGAGGGACGAGTCCACCAGAGCTTGAGCCGCAGGCGCTTGAGGCGTTGCGGGCGTATAGTTGGCCAGGGAATGTGCGCCAGTTGAAGAATTGCCTCGAGCGTGCCGTGATCCTTTCTAACAACGGCCGCGTCACGATCAATGAATTGCCGCCGGAGGTGGTGCGACCGTCCGTCCCCGCGGCTGCGTTTACCGCTCCTGCTGCGCAGGCCGGTGTTCCCGCTGACTTCAGTTCAGCTGCTGGCTCGTTTGCGCCCAGTGTGAGTTCCGCGCCTACGTCCCTCCGCGACGTGGAGCGACAACAAATTCTCGTCGCGCTCGAACAAACCGGCTGGCATCGCGGCAAGACCGCCGAGATCCTGGGCATCTCTCCTTCAACTCTCTATCGTCGTCTCCGCGATTACAACCTCGAACGACGCAATGGCTGAATGGCAGAAGCCCGACCATTAGGGAGGGCTCCGATCTATTGAACTCTTTCTTATGGTCGGCCTTCCGCCTGCCCGCAAACGTAATGAAGCCCCTTCAATTCGCCGGCAGAGTCTTTGGTGGGTTGCGTGGTTTGTTGAAGGGTGAGGTGGTGCGCCACATCGGCATCGCGTCTGTGTTTGCGACGCGCAAACCGATGATCATGCCAACTTGAGCGAGTGTTTGCGGACTACTCCGCTTCACCTTCTTGGGGTTGATTTTGCTACGCAAAATTTTGCCTGGTGAACTCAACCTTTCCATAAAGGTTAACGGCTTTGTCACGACTCCCCCGACGGATGAAGACGCACCAATAAAATTGCCGGAGCCGCACTCTCGTCGCGGCACCGGCAACTTTGTTTGACAGCGAAGGGTCCTTAAGCCCTGTTGAGTTAATCGGCGGTCGTGCCGCTACTTGAACTTGAAGTTCGCGTAGTGGCTGGTCCCATCATTCAGACGAAGTTCCATAAACCGGCATGATCCCCTGGGGTAGTTAGCCATCGTCTTCCAGTTGATCTGCCAATTACCATCACCCTTATACTGAAGACCCGAGCTTCCCGAAGCCACTGTTTCAAGCGGTGCCTCCAGGCCATCCGTGGTCCCACAGCTAACCTGATAAGAGACAAGGCCTACAAAGCTGTTTGGATCGGAGATTGGTGCTTCGCCCGATGTGGTAAGTCGCCAGTTGATGGGGATCGCCGAGCCGGCTTTCGCCGTATTCACGATCGGTGGGTTATCGACAGGGGCGAAGAAGCCTTCGAAGTTATAGGTAACGCTGTCATCGGTGACCATCGTAGCCAGGCCCTGGTTGTCGCTGATCGTGGCTTTGATCGCATTTGAGAGATTTACCAGGAACGTCTCATTAGTCTCGGACACTGCATCTCCGCACACCTTGATCGTGATTATCATCATCGTGTCTGCCGGAGCGAAGCTTAGCGTACCGCTGTTTGACTCGTAATCGATGCCTGAGCCGCAGGCCGCGCCGCTCGTTCTATTAAGTAACATCTGCAGAAGTGACACGCGTGAGAGGGTCGGGCATAGTCATTTGGGGACTCCTATAAAGGCATTCGGCGCAGCCCAGGCTCGCAGCTAAACAGCTGGACCTGCGACTCAGTTTCTCTGTCAGCCAGGAAGAAAGTTTCACTGACTTGCAATTTTTGAAAGCAAGTTAGTTCCCGGGCACTGGTGAAAATCAAAGCCTAAATTAAGGTTGAAATCACCTGGACTAGAGATCTGGCAGGATTTTTTGAGCGGATCGCAGTGCAGGTCAAAACTGGGGTGTCGCACTGACTATGACTGGTAGAACCAAAAGCCAGGACCGAACCAAAACCTCGTTGAAGGTGCGATACAGTAAATCGACTCTACAATATTCTTGTCAAGAGATTCTGCGAGAAAATTTGGAAAAGATGATAGGAAAATTGCGGCGGGAACAAAAGTTGTTGCCAGACTTCTTGTGCCGTCGGGTCATCAGGCGAGTCAATTTTGAGCGGCGTTCTGAATCTATGAGCACTTATTGCTGTTTAAGCTGCTTGCGATCAATCTTGCCGCGATCGTTTTTTGGCAGTGAAGTAAGGAACTCAATCCAGCGAGGATATTTGTAAGGTGCAAGTCGCGATTTAACAAACTCTTTTAGCTCATCGGCCAAGTCATTGCCGGAGGACTGCTGGTCCGTCGCAGTCCGATCGCTGCCCCTCCCGGTTCTGACTTCCTCTCGCAGGACGACGAAGGCTTTAGGTTTGACGAGGCCATCTCCGGAATCGTAGCCAATGACGGCGCATTCAAGCACAGCCTCATGTTGCAGCAGACAGTTTTCAATTTCAGCCGGCGCGACAAAAATGCCCGAAACTTTCAACATGTCGTCCGTGCGGCCGTGGTACCAATAATAGCCTTCGTCGTCGACGTGAAATTGATCCCCAGTAGTACACCAGTCGCCGGCAAAGGTCTCTTTCGATTTTTCGTGTGCATTCCAGTAGCAGAGCGCCGCTGAATCTCCTTTGACCTTCAACGTGCCCATGTCGCCGGTAGGTACTTCCCTACCTTCAGCATCAACGATCTTCGCCTCGTAGCCCTCAACAATCTTGCCCAGACTTCCCGGTTTTACGTCACCGGGCCGGTTTGTAATGTAGATGTGAAACATCTCCGCGGAGCCAATGCCATCGCAAATCTCCACGCCCAAACTCTTCTTCCAGCGCTCATAGATCTCAATGGGCAAAGCTTCGCCGGCGGAATAACAGAACCTCAGGCTCGACAAATCGCGACTATTCGCATCCGTCGCATTCAGCATCGAGTTAATCATGGTCGGCACTGTCGTAAGGATCGTGGGACGGTAACGCTCGATAACTTCGAAGAGTGTGTCCGCAGTTGAGCGTTCGGAAAACAGGGCAGTCGCGCCGCCGACCGCGAAAGGGAACAAAAGATTCGTGCCCGTTGCATAACCAAAGAAGAGCTTAGGTACTGAAACTGTCAAGTCGCTTTCATTTACGCCCATCGTGCGTTTTGCGAAGACTTCGGTGTTGAAAGGCAGGTCGTGTTGCAGATGCACGGCGCCCTTTGGATGACCCGTCGAGCCGGAAGTGAACAACCAAATCGCGATGTCGTCACGATGCGTATCGGCGGGCTTGCACTCGTCGTCGGCTGAAAGAATCGCACCATTGAATGAGGACCAAACCAGCCGGTCGTTAGTGAAATCGATGTCGTGATCGTGTTCGCGGTCACCAACCACCAAAACCGCGCGCAGGTAACGAGCCTCCGCCGCCGCCTCGTTAAATGTCTTCAGCAAAGACTCATGAACGACGGCAACTGTAGCGCGTGTATAGTCGAGATAGTATTTGTAATCTTCCGCCGGCAGCAGCGGATTAACCAT
>Ga0137372_10007580_pt1 | contig 10500 bp, 11 predicted proteins | sample SagtaG_6_FD_104911 | JGI IMG/M metagenome (GOLD analysis project Ga0137372, IMG submission 104911) | Vadose zone soil microbial communities from Sagehorn Ranch, Mendocino, California, USA - Sage1_R_60_16 metaG | ecosystem: Environmental > Terrestrial > Soil > Vadose zone | place: USA...
CATGAAGCGCTTGATCGAGAAGATCGTGTTCTGGGGGTTCGTGACCTGCTGGCGCTTCGCGGGCGCCCCGACGAGCCGCTGGCCGTCGTTCGTGAACGCGACGACGGACGGCGTCGTGCGCCCTCCCTCCGCGTTCGGGATGACGGCCGGCTCGCCGCCCTCGAGCACGGCCACGCAGGAGTTGGTCGTGCCGAGGTCGATGCCGATTGTCTTAGCCATGGTGTTTCTGGGCCTCCTTTTGAGAAAATCTAAGCCCTTGTATAGCAGATCTTTGCGGCGTATGCTCCCGCCATGCCCGACGAGCAGGAGCTGAGGCGCGAGCTCGAGGCGACACTCGCCGCGCGGGCGGAAACGGGCCACGAGCTGGAGCCGCAGCTGGTCGAGCGCTTCGCCGACAAGATCGAGCAGGAGATCGAGCGGCGTGCGCAAGAGCTCGCGGCGCGGCGGCGCCCGAGCCCGGCCCACAACGCGCCGATGATCCCATTGGCGCTCGGCTCGCTCGGCATCGCGATTCCCCTGATCGCCATCGCAGGCGGCACGGCCCACACGGCCGGCGTGATCGCCGTCTGCATCGCCATCGTGCTCGTCAACCTGCTCTGGACGATCCGGCGCTAATCGCCCCCCGGCTTTTGCGCCTCCTGACAGCCGCGCAAAGCGGCCGCGAGGTCGTCCTTCGGGAGCTTGTGCTTGATCAACCGGTACATCTGCGCCGCGCTCATTGGACGCCGGTTGAGGCAGAGGTAGTAGCCGTCCTGCCGCGCCACGATCTGCGCGTCCTCGTTCGGGTTCTCGGACGTTCCGGGGTTGAAGGCGCGCCACACCATCCCCGACACGAACAGCGCGAGCACGACGGCCCCCAGCACCCAGATGTATCGCTTGCGCTCGCTCACGTCAGCGGTAGATCCCGATCAGGACGCCTCCGGCGACCATCAGCGCCGCTCCCGCGAGGAGCCGGCGGCCGACGAGCTCGCTTCGTCGCAGGAGCAGCGCCGAGAGACCGACGCCCCACAGCGTCTCGGTCGCGACCAGCGGCGACACCACGGACACCCGTCCACGGTAGTACGCCTCGAACAGACAGATGTACGAGAGGCCGAAGCAGACCCCCGCAGGCGCGAAGACGCGCACCGTGCCGGCGCTCGGCAAGCGCCGGGCCCAGAGCAACGCGACGAGAGCGCCGACGAGCAACGTCATCGACGCCGCGACCGCCGGAGGAACGGAGCTCGTTCCCGACAGGTGGCGCACGAGGTTGTCCCGCGCCGCGAACAGGAGCGTGCACAGCGCGGCGAGGAAGAGCCCGCTCGCGCGGAGGTGCTCCGGTCGGCGCTCGGCGACGAGGGCGACGCCGCCCGCGACGATCGCGACGGCGCCGATGACGAGCGGCGCCGTCACCGGCTCGCCGAGGACGACGAACGCGACCGCCACCGCCGCGAGCGGCGCGGCGCCGACAACGACCGACGTCCTCGACGCGCCGACGCTTCGGATCGCGTACGTGAACAGGAGCTGCGAGCTCCCCGGCGCGAGCAGGCCCGCCAGCGCGTACGGCCACGCGTCGGCGACGTCGTGCGGCCCGGCGGCGAGCGCGGCGAGCAGCGCGACCGTCAGCGCGACCGTGACCGTCGCCGCAGTGGCGATCGCGGCATCCGGCTCGCGCGAGAAGCCCAGGCGGACGGCCACGGTCATCGCTCCGAAGAGCCCCGCGGACGCCAGCGCGAGCGCAACGGCGGTCACGTGGCCCTCCAAACGCGCACGAGCCGCGCGAGCGCCCCCGCCGCGCCGGGCTCGGCAACGGCGATGCCGGTCAAGATCACCGCGCAGCCCGCCCACCCGAGGAGGCCGAGACGATCGCCGGCGAGCGCGTAGCCGAAGATCCCTGCGAACACGGGCTCGAGCGAGAACAGGAGCGCGGTTCGCGTCGCGCTCGTTCGCTGCTGCGCCCACGCCTGCACGAGATAGCCGAACGCGCTGGCGAAGACGCCCGTCACGAGCAGCGCTCCCCAGACCGTCGCGCCGCGTGGCAGCTCGACCTGTCCCGCCGCGACCGCGATTGCCGTGAAGCCGAGGAATGCCGCGGCCATCTCCGCGGTCGTGAATGCGAGCGCCTCGTAGCGCGGGGCGAACCGCTCCATGAGCGCGATCTGGAGCGCGTAGAGCGCCGCGGCGGCGAGGACCATGAGGTCTCCGGTGACCGATCCCGCGGAGACGCCGCTCAGCATCGCGAGTCCCGCGACGGCGAGCGCGACCCCGAGCCAAACGGCGACGCCGGGTCGCAGGCGGAAGAGCACCAGCGCGAAGACGGGCGTCAGCACGACGTACATCCCGGTGACGAAGCCGGCCGCGGAGACGGTCGTTCGTTCGAGCCCCGCCGTCTGCAGCGCGTAGCCGGCCGCGAGCAGGGCGCCGAGCGACGCACCCGCGAGCGCACCGCGCCCTCCGAGGGAGCGGAGACGAGGCGCGGCCGGCACGGCGAGCACCGCGACGGCGATCGCAAAGCGCACGGCGAGGAACGCGAACAGTGGATAGAGCTCGAGCGCGTCCTTGATCTGCACGAAGGTGACGCCCCAGATGGCAGTCACGAGGACGAGCGCGAGTAGCGGCAGGGCGCGACTCACGCCGAGCGTGCGATCGCGCGCAGCCAGCGTCGCCGGATGAGCGCCGAGAAAGGGCCGACGAGGAGCCAGTAGGCGCGAAACGCCGCGCGCGCGCGCGTCGTCTTCGCGCGCACGCGGGTCTCGGTCGAGAGGATGGATCCGCCGCCGTCGGGCCGGGCGACGAAGTCGATGCCGATGCGGACGCGTCGCCCGCCGACTCCGACCCAGAGCGTCTGCGTGCGCTCGCGCTCGACGAGACCGATCCGGGCGGCAAGGTCCTCGATTGTTTCGGCAGGCGGCACGCCGCGGAGCCGGAAGAGCGTCCGCGCGATCGCGTCCGGCGCCGAGGGCGCGGCGAGCGCGAGCTCGAGCGCCCGCTCAGGCGAAGCGTCGACCCGGCGCTCGTGCCGCTCGCGAACGTCGTACTCGGGCAGCCAGTCCTCGAGCGGCACAGGCCGACTCTAGGTCAGGCGACAGTCGTGGCGGGACAGTGCGACTGGCTACGCTGCGGGCATGGACAGGCTCGGACGGCCCCTGCGCGACCTGCGGATCTCGGTCACCGACCGCTGCAACTTCCGCTGCGTCTACTGCATGCCGAAGGAGATCTTCGGGCGCGACTACGAATTTCTGCCGCGCGCGCAGCTGCTCGACTACGAGGAGATCGCCCGGCTCGCGCGGGCGTTCGTCGCGAACGGCGTGCGCAAGATCCGCATCACGGGCGGCGAGCCGCTCGTCCGCAAGCACGTGGAGCGGCTCGTCGAGATGCTCGCCCCGCTCGGCGCGGAGCTGACGCTGACGACGAACGGGACGCTGCTCCCGCAGAAGGCTCAGGCCCTCGCCGACGCGGGCCTCGACCGGGTGACCGTCAGCCTGGACGCGCTCGACGACGCGACCTTCCGCGCGATGAACGACATGGACGTTCCCGTCCGGCGCGTGCTCGACGGCATCGACGCCGCAGCCGCCGCCGGCCTGCCGGTGAAGGTGAACGCAGTCATCAAGCGCGGCCTCAACGAGGACGCGATCGTCGACCTCGCGCGGCACTTCCGCGGCACCGGGCACGTGCTCCGCTTCATCGAGTTCATGGACGTCGGGCACACGAACGGCTGGCGCCTCGACGACGTCGTCTCGGCGAGCGAGATCCTGGCGCGAGTCGCGGACGAGTTCCCGCTCGAGCCGGTCGAGGCCGCGTACCGCGGCGAGGTCGCGAAGCGGTGGCGCTACGTCGACGGCGCGGGCGAGATCGGCGTGATCGCGTCCGTGACGCAGCCCTTCTGCGGTGACTGCACGCGCGCCCGCCTTTCCGCCGAAGGGCAGCTGTACACGTGCCTGTTCGCGGTGCGGGGGCACGACCTGCGCGCGCTCGTCCGCAGCGAGGCGAGCGATGGCGACCTGGAGGCGGCGATCTCGGCCATCTGGAGCCGGCGCACCGATCGGTATTCGGAGCTTCGCTCGGCGAACACGGTCGAGCTGCCGAAGATCGAGATGTCCTACATCGGCGGCTGAGCGTAGAATCAGGCGGTTCCTGTGACCACTCCTTCGACATGACCGCCGCAGTCGCGGCCGTCGGCAGGCGCTACCTGCCGCGCGGCTGGAGCCACTTCGGCCTCCAGCTCGCGATCTGGTTCGGCTTCGCCGCCGCCTACCAGGTCGCCCGCGGCGTGGCACCCCACGATCCTGCGCGGGCGCTCGCCAACGGCCTCCGCGTCATCGGCTGGGAGCAGTCGCACGCCCATCACCTCTTCGAGCTGACGCTTCAGAACCTCGCGGCGTCGTCTCATCTGCTCGAGCTGGCGGTGTCGTGGACGTACTGGCTGTCGGAGTTCCCGATCCTCGGGCTCGCGCTCCTCTGGGCGTACCTGCGCCGGCACGAGGCGTTCGCGCGCTTCCGCAACACGATCCTGCTCACAAACGTGATCGGGCTCGTCGGCTACGTGCTGATGCCGACGGCGCCCCCGCGCATGTTCCCGGGCTTCGGCTTCGCCGACACACTCGGCTCGGTCGGCGGGCTGAATCACGGCAGCGGCCTGATCCAGCTCGCCTCGAATCCGTACGCGGCGATGCCGAGCCTGCACGCCGCGGACGCGCTGATCGTCGGGATCACGCTCGCCTACATCTGCCGCAACAAGTTCGCGAAGCTCGCGTGGGCGCTCTGGCCCGCGTGGGTCTGGTTCAGCGTGATGGCGACGGCGAACCATTTCTGGCTCGACGTCGTGGCCGGCGTCGGCGTCGCGCTGGTCGCGCTCGCGGGGATCCACCGCCGATGGATCACACGTGCGCTGCTGCCCGTCACTTAGGTGACCTCGCTCAAGGAGCGGTACACGGTGGGCGCGCGGACGCTTGCGACCCGCTCCATGAGCGGCCTCGTCCGCTCGCGCGTGACGCCGAACGCGCTCACGACCTCGGGGGTGCTGCTTTGCGCCGGCGCCTCCGTCCTCGTCTACTTCGAATACGGAGACGAGATCCTCTTCTACTGGCTCGGCGCGGTCGTCTTCGTGGTCGGCTCGGTTCTCGACATCCTGGACGGCGCGCTCGCGCGGCTGAGCGGCAAGGGGACGCCGTTCGGCGCGTTCCTCGATTCGACGACGGACCGCGTCAGCGAGGGCTTCATGCTCGGCTCGATCGCGCTCGTGTTCCACCGCCACGGGAACGAGGTCGCCCTCGCATTCGCGTTCGCCGCCGTGGCGGGATCGTTTCTCGTTTCGTACACGCGTGCCCGGGCCGAGGCCCTCGGGCTCAAGGGCGACGTGGGGATCGGCTCGCGCGCCGAGCGCGTGGTGGTGATCACCACCGGGCTCGTCTTCGCACCGTGGGGTCTGCTGCCGTGGGCTATCTACGTCCTCGCTGCGACGGCCTGGGTCACCGTCGGCCAGCGGGTGTGGTCGGTGCGGGCGCAGCTGCGGCAGCGCGGAAGCTAGGGCTTACCCCCGCGGCTCATCCTCACGACGGCCGGCCATGTCTCATGGAGACGATCCGGCGTCTGACACCGAGTGACGGCGTTTTGAGCCGCGAGCGCGTCCGTTGCCGACGGGGCCAGATGCGACGCTGCAACTCCGCATGCCGCATCGTTGTGCCGAAAACGCTGTGGAGAAACCGTCACGCCGCCGTAACGGCGTCTGACACCGGGTGGTGGCCGCGAGAGACGTGTCGGGCCGTCCTCGAAGAGATCGGACTCGGGCTGTACGCTATGCTGCTAGCACTGTTGTGCTAGCACCTACGCGCAAAGATGTCCTCGTCCGCATGCCCGGCGAGCTCAAGAGCCTCCTCTCGGACGAGGTCAGCCGCACCGGCCGCAGCCTGAACGACGTCGCAGTCGGCATCCTCGCGTCCCGCTTCGCGGTCTCGTTCGAGCCGAGCGGGCGCGCCGGCAAGACACCGGGCGAGGGCAGTTCGGTGCTCCTCCGCATGCCCGCCGAGCTGAAGGACAAGCTCGCCGCGCGTGCGGCGCAACGCAAGCGAAACGTCAACGACCTGATCCTCGAGACGCTCTCGGAGCGGCTCGGAAAGGAACCCATGGCATCCACGAACGGCAAGGCGCCCCGCAGCGAGGACAAGGTCCGCGTCGCGATCGTCGGCGTCGGCAACTGCGCCAACTCGCTGCTCCAGGGCGTCGAGTACTACAAGGACGCGCCGGACGACAAATTCGTCCCCGGCCTCATGCACGTGAACCTCGGCGGCTACCACGTCCGTGACGTGGAGTTCGTCGCCGCGTTCGACGTGACGAAGGACAAGGTCGGCAAGGATCTCGCCGACGCGATCTGGGCCCACCCGAACGACACGATCAAGTTCGCCGACGTGAAGAAGACCGGCGTGACGGTCGACCGCGGCATGACGCACGACGGGCTCGGCAAGTACATCTCGGAGGTCGTCGAGAAGGCGCCCGGCGAGACCGACGACGTCGTCGGCATCCTCAAGGAGCGGAACGTCGACGTCCTCGTGAACTACCTCCCTGTCGGCTCGGAGATGGCGACGAAGTGGTACGCCGAGCAGGTGCTCGACGCGGGCTGCGCGATGGTCAACTGCATCCCGCAGTTCATCGCGCGCGAGCCGTACTGGCAGCGCCGCTTCGAGCAGGCCGGCCTGCCGATCATCGGCGACGACATCAAGTCGCAGGTCGGCGCGACGATCACGCACCGCGTGCTCACGTCGCTGTTCCGCGAGCGCGGCGTGCACCTCGACAAGACGATGCAGCTGAACGTCGGCGGCAACTCCGACTTCCTCAACATGCTCGAGCGGGATCGGCTCGAGTCGAAGAAGATCTCGAAGACGAACGCGGTCACGTCGATGCTCGACTACGACCTCGGCGAGGGGAACGTCCACGTCGGGCCGTCCGATTACGTGCCGTGGCTCACGGACCGCAAGTGGGCGTACATCCGCATGGAAGGCTCGTCGTTCGGCGACGTGCCGCTGAACATCGAGCTCAAGCTCGAGGTCTGGGACTCGCCGAACTCTGCCGGCATCGTGATCGACGCCGTGCGCCTGGCGAAGCTCGCGCTGAACAACGGCATCTCGGGCGCTCTCGAGGGACCGAGCGCATACCTGATGAAGTCGCCGCCCAAGCAGATCGTCGACGATGAGGCGTACGAGGCGATCGAGAAGTTCATCAAGCAGAACACGCGCAAGCAGCAGAAGGTCGCCGCACAGGCGTGACGATTCGCGTTCTCGTCGTACTCCTGCTCGGCTCGACGCTCGCGGCCGGGAGCGCCTCTGCACAAGGTGGCGCTTTCCGGCCGCGCGCGTGCGGCTCGATCACGGTACGGCTGGGCGGGAACGACTACAGCTATCGCGTCAAGGAATTCCTGGGCCCCGCACCGTGCCGGACCGCGCGGAGCGTCCTGCGCGGGTTCATCGCGCGCAGCACCGTTCCACACGGCTGGTTTTGCGGACGCGGGCACTCGTACGACAGATGGGCTGCATCCTGCGCGCGCACGGGTTCCCGAAGCACGCTCGTGCGCGCGTATCTCATCGCCGGCTAAGTGAACGTCGAGCTTCGTCCCGCGACCTCGCTGCCGCCGGGCGGGCGCGTCGATCTCTTCAACGCCGCGTACGAGGACTACTTCGTTCCGTTCCGGCTCGACGAAGCCGCGCTGGACGAGATGACGCGGACCTTCGACCTCGACGTCGAAGCGTCGCGGGTCGCGATGCGCGATGGCGAGCCGGTCGGCTTCGGCAACCTCGGCGTCCGCGGCGACCAGGCGTGGATCGGAGGCGTGGGCGTCATTGTCCGCGCGCGCAGGCAAGGGATCGGCGAGCTGCTGATGCGGGCGTTGCACGAGGAGGCGGCCGCGCGCGGCGTGGCGAGCGTGTGGCTCGAGGTGATGGAGCAGAACGAGGCTGCGTACCGGCTCTACGAGAAGCTGGGGTACCGGCTCGTGCGCGAGGTCGAGGTCTGGTCGCTCCCGGAGGCCTCGCCCGCCGGGTCGGCGCGCGAGGTACCCGCCGCCGAGGCTCACGCGCGCGTGCGCGAGCTACAGCACGAGCGCGAGCCGTGGCAACGCGCAGACGGAACGCTCCGGCACTACGACGACCTGCGCGGGCTCGAGACCGAAACGGGCGCCGCCGTCTTTCGCGTCAGCGGCGTGGTGCGGCTCCTGCAGATCGCCGGCGGCGATTCCAGGAACCTGTTGGAGACGTTGCGTGGACACGGAACCGTGAGCGTCCTCAACCTGCCGGCGGACCACCCGGTCGCCGATAGTCTGCGCTCGCTCGGAGCCACGCCGTCCGTGCGCCAGCGCGAAATGGTCCTGGATCTGCAAGCCCAGGGCTAGACTCGGTCCCGCCCATGGCGCTTCGCATCTGCCTCGTCACACCGTTCGCCTGGTCGCAGCCGCACGACGTGAACGAGCACGTGGCGGGCGTCGCGAGGGAGCTGCGCGTCCTCGGACACGCGGTGACGATCATCGCGTCGTCGAACCGCGCAGCGGACCTTGCCGCCGGCCGGCTCGCGCTGCTCAACGGGTCGCTCGACGGCGGGGAGCTGCTCGCCCTCGGGCCCGCGGTCCCCATCTCGCGCCGCAGCCGCGTGGGCGTTCCCGTCGGCGTGCGCGCCAACGTGTCTCGCGCGCTGAGCGCGGGGCGCTTCGACGTCGTGCACGGCTTCGAGCCGGCGCTGCCGAGCCTCTCCTACCTCGCACTGCGCGAGGCCAAGAGCCTCACGGTCGCGACGTTCTTCTCCGCCGAACGACTCGGCTATCCGCCCGGACGGGCGCAGCGCGAGAAGCTGCTCGGCCGGCTCGACGTCCTGCTTGCCACGTCGGAGGAGACTGCGGCCGCCGCGGCTCTGCGCTTTCCGGGCGATTACGCCGTCATTTCGGAAGGCGTCGACACGGCCCTGTTCGAGCCTGCAGACAAGCAGCGGCTGATCGTGCTCGAGTGGCGCCAGACCGAGCGCCCGCTGCTCCGCGCGGCGCTGCACACGTTCGGCGAGCTGCCGGACTGGGGGCTGACGCTCTTGCGGACGAAGCCGCTCACGACGAGGCCGTACGTCCCGCGCACGCTGCTCGACCGCGTGGACGTCCGCACCGCGCGCGACTCGCCAAGCCGCGCTGCAATCCTCAACGAGGCCGCGATCTTCGTTCCCGCGACGCAGGGGGTGGTGCGGGTCAGGCTCGAGGCTGCAGCCGCGGGCGCAGCAGTCGCCTCGCCGCCGGGCACCCGCGAGCAGCCTCAGCTCGCTGCGGCGGAGATGGGCAGGCTTGCCGACGACGCCGCCTACCGCGAGCGGCGGGCGGCCGCCGCGCGAACCGCGGCCGAGGGACAGACGTTCACGGACGTCGCGCGGGAGCTCGAGGAGATCTACGAAGGACTGCGAGGACGCCGGCGCACCGGCAAGCGGGCTGCCGATCCGCTCGCCGACCGCGACTGGATCGTTGTCGACCTGCACACGCACACGAGTGCGTCGCACGACTGTCGCGTCCCGCCCGCGCTGCTGCTCGAGCACGCGGAGGCGGAGGGCCTCGGCGCGATCGCGGTGACCGACCACAACGTCTTCTCCGGTGCGCAGGAGGTCGTCGAGCTCGCGCGCGGGCGCGACATCGTCGTCATCGCCGGCGAAGAGGTGAAGACGGACGGACAGGGCGAGGTAATCGGTCTCTTCCTGCAGGAGGAGATTCCCCGCGGCATGAGCTTCGGCGACACGATCGCAGCGATCAAGGAGCAGGGCGGGCTCGTCTATCTCCCCCACCCCTTCGATCGCATGCATGCGATTCCCGACGCGGCGACGCTGCACAGGCACCTCGGCGAGATCGACGTGTTCGAGGTCTACAACGCCCGTCTGCTGTTCGAGACCTACAACGACGAAGCGCTCCGTTTCGCGCGCAAGTACAACCTGACGATGGGCGCCGGCTCCGACGCCCACGTGCTCCAGGGCCTCGGTACGGGCGCATTGCGGATGCGCGCGTTCGACGGCGCCGAGGAATTCCTCCTCAGCCTGCGGACCGCCGAGATCCTGCGCCGCCCCAAGTCGCTCTTGTACCTGCAATCCCTGAAGTGGGCCGCCCAAGCAAAGGAACGAGTCAGATAGAGGAGAAATCGGAACGGGCCGTGTCTCCCGTGTCAACCGACGAGATCTTCGAGCGGTACCTGCAGAAGGCAATCACGGAGATCAACGAGCTCGGTGACGAGATCGCGCACGCGGCCGGCGAGACGCATATACCCGTGGTCGGCTCGGGACATCCGCTCGCCGACATCTTCCTCCTCAAGTACGGGCCGCAGGCGTCCGAGGCCCAGGAGGGCGTCTCCTTCTACGGGCGCGCCGGACAGGCGATCATCAAGTCGCTGCAGCGGCTGAACGTCGACCCACTTGCCGTGTACGGGACGAACTGCCTCAAGTTCGCCGGTCAGAAGCTGGAGCAGGCGGCCTCGATGCTCGTCCGGGAGCTGCACATCGTGCAGCCGAAGCTGGTCGTCGCGATGG
>Ga0137372_10007584_pt1 | contig 10494 bp, 7 predicted proteins | sample SagtaG_6_FD_104911 | JGI IMG/M metagenome (GOLD analysis project Ga0137372, IMG submission 104911) | Vadose zone soil microbial communities from Sagehorn Ranch, Mendocino, California, USA - Sage1_R_60_16 metaG | ecosystem: Environmental > Terrestrial > Soil > Vadose zone | place: USA: California...
GAAGAGCAGATACATCCCCGCCAGGCCCTTGTAGGTGTTCTGAGAGGTGAAATCGACGCGGTGATCGTGATACCACAGCGTGTGCAGCGCCTCCCGGATATCCCCCGTGCCCGGATGCGTGGAATTGATCCCGGCGTAGACGTTCGGGTAGTGCTGATCGTAGAACTGACCGATCTCGAAGAAGTTGCAGGGATTCCCGTCGCTCTCCGAGGGCGTGTGGCCGTTGTGCAGGTGCGTGGTCACCGAGGGTTTCCCGAACCCGCCGTTCTGTCCTTCGGGCGGTAGTCGGTTGTAGTTGCGCACCAGGATAGGCACGTTGTAATGCTCGACGTACAGCGGCCCCGGTACGTTGATCGGATTGTTTTGCTCGGGCGTGCCGATCGCGAAACCCCACAGGTTCTGCGGATCGATCGTGGGATCGGAAGTGATGCTGAGCGCCCCCGCCTTTTGTGTGATTCCGTAGAATTTCTGCGGCGGAAACTGCGTGAAGGCCTGGTGCGCAATCGTGCGGCCTTCGCCCGCGGCCGTGTTCGGGGCCACCGTCGGCGCCGGGCTCAGCGCGGTCGGCGTCTGGATCCTCCAGGTCCCGTCGCGCGGCGTCGGCAGCAGGTCCAGGAACGGCTGGATCGGCGGGCTGACCACGCAAAGACTGGACCCGCGGGAGCCGCAGGATTGACTCGTGCTTCTAGCCACTGCCGTTATAGCTCCTGTCGAGTCAATAGCCGTTGGAGTAGTAGTTTGACCAAAAGCGCGGCTCACGCTGAGGCCGTCGACGAGAACGCCCGCGCTCGTCATTAGGCCGAGCTTGAGCAGATCGCGCCGGCTGATGCCGGCCTTGATGAGCTCTTGTCGATTCTTCAGAACATCCCGTTGACGCTTGGTCAGACGATATTTGAGCAGATGCATCTGGGTTCTCCTCTTCGCTCCTGCGAGTTGAAGTTTTGTCCAAAAGCCCGGCGCTGCGCGCGAGCGCAGCCCGAGCAATGATCGATGTCGCATCCAAGAACTCGGACCGGGAGAGAAGCGCGCTACGGAAGCCACAGAAACTTCCGCCTGCCAGACCCGTGCATCGCTAGATAGCGAGCACGGTACCCAACTTTTTCTTCTGCTTCTCCCAGAAATATGGGAGCAACTACGAGAAGCGCGTAGCACTTCTCGTGCCCGAGTCGGGCGGAACGGTAAGACCTTGAAAAAGCTTGGGAGGAGTACCGCCCTCTAGCGCGAGAGCGGGAATCTTTTCTTAAAAATCAGAAAAACAGCCGGGAGTTTTTCTCAATTCTGCAAAGGCGGGTCACTGATCCGGCGCGCGCCAAGCTTCCGGTAGAGCGAGGCAAGGCTGATCCCCAGGATGCGAGCGGCCTTGTGCTTGTCGAACTGGGTCCGAGCGAGGACGCCGTCACGCCGAAACGCGGGGGATTCACTTCGAAGTTCCATTTCCAGATCTGATACACCGGCGGATAGACCAGCAGCTCGAGCAGGAAAGACGTGAGGATGCCTCCGATCACCCGGCCTGGGTTACACCTTCTCACCCTCAAACGCCGGTGTCGCAGCGGCGCCGCACCACGCCGTTATCGGCGAAAACCAGTAGGAACTGTGGAAGTTAGGCTAGTCGGTGGTCTCAACGCGCCTGCGGATCCTGTGCGGCCGGGGTACCCGTTGAACCGGCGGCTCCTCGATAGGAGACGCGGAGACGGTCGCTGGACCGACGCTCCGCGCGTCTCCTCTGCTGGGAGCGAGCGCGGCGGAATCAGCCGGTGCTTGCGGGTCGTACAGGAAGATGTCCCGCTGCGCAACCGCGGCGGAATCGGCCGGTGCTTGCACGGTTTGCGGGCCGGTTCCCGGGTTTTCCCCGCCGGGCGAGGCCAGCCGCGCGGTCTGATGCACGCCCGAGGCGAGGTGAAGGAGCACCAGCTCGTCGGCCTTCACCGACTCGACCTTGTATTCGCCGCTGATCGTCCCGCCTTCGCGCACCCGGAAGGTCTCGTCTCCTCGGGCGAGAAAAGCCCAGGCCTCGGTCGGCAGCACGATTTCGCCGACGAAGCGATAGGGCAACGGCGGCGCAACGGGAACCTGCGGCGGCGCGGAAACGAAAGCAAGCAGCGGAGGCGGGGCCGGCGCGATCGGCGAGGTGGAAACGGTGGTTCCTTCGTCCTGGATCATCCAGATCGTCCAGATCGCGACGGCGGCGAAGACTGTTAGAAGAACGGCGATTCCCGGCGGTCGACGCATGCTCGCGCCACCCTACTCCTGCCCCAAGCGTCTGAGGTACGCGAGGAGGTCCGCCAGCTCGGATCCCGAGAGCACCCAGCGCGGCATCAGGAGGCTCAGTTGCTCGCCGGAAGAGTCCAGTCCCTCAGTGATCGCGCGCGCAAGGAGGGCGTCGGTGTAGGCGGCGCGCTCCCTTCCGGAGACGGTCGCCGCCTTGCTCAGCGCTCCATAAGTGATATCGGGCGGCACCGCGTCTCCGCCTCGACCGCCCTTCCCGTCCGGCCCATGACAGCGCACGCAGGAAGTTCCCCGGGCCGGAAAGGAGTTTCCTCCTGCCGATATCAGCCGGTAGTAAAGCGGCCCGCCCGCGGGGCTCCGACCCGTCGTGTAGATGATCTTTCCGCGGGTTTCGGCCGGCGTCAAGCCGTCCGGCGCGAAGAACGGTTCCGCGCGGAGCAAAAAAGGAAACAGCAGGCCGATGAGAACGGCCCCTGACGCCGATCTCCAGCGAAATCGTGTCGAAGTCCGCACGCGTCCGATCATGAATTCAGAAAAATGTCCGGCTAGCCCAAGACCTGCTTCCACTTGTCGGCGATTTTCGTGACCTCCGCTTCGGCTGCTTTGGCGGCGTCCCCCGGACTGCGTTCGCCTTTGACGACGCTCAAGAACATCCGCGGGATGACGAAGCTGTTGAAAATCTCCATCGTTGCCGGATCTGCGAATCCCGGATGGCCGAGATTCACGGTCCAGCGCGGCGCATTCTTGAGCACTTCGTACTTCCATGAAGGATCGGCCTGCGGATCTTTCGAGAGCCGCCCGATCAGGTCGGGAACCATCGTCGGGTAAGCTGGAAAATTGCAGCCTTTGGATTTCTCGTAGATAGCCTGGGAACGGTCGATCAGGTCCGCCAGGAACTGCCGGGCGCCGTCCTGATTTCGGGCGAAGCTCCAGACCACGGAGCAGTTGGTGACGTGGGGCACCGCGATGACGCCGCCGGAACCGCTCAGCGGCTCTACCAAGATCTTCTTGGCGACATCGGGGGACTGCTTCTCCGCGGTCCGCAGGAGACTGATGGCGTTGGTGGTGGCGGAGGTCTTGCGCGCCAGCATCGCCCGAGCGTTGCCCGAGGGGCCCCAGGTGAGCTGCTCCGGAGTCCCCGCGCCCTTGTATAGGTCCTTGACGTACTCCAGCGCCACGACGGTGCGAGCGTTATTGATGACGACCTTTCCGCTCGCATCCCGGATCATGCTGTTGAACCCGTGCAAGAGGGTATGCAAAGTGACGTTGCCCTCCAGGGTGGGCGCGAGCGCCAGCCCGCAGGGGACGCCCAGCTTGGCGCGCAGGCTTTGCGCGCCGCTGCGCAAGCCGCCGTAATGCACCGGACCGAGCGGCATGCCGACCTCGGCCCAGTAATCCTGGAAGAAGTGCAGCAGGGCCGGTATCCAGGAATCGCAGAAGGCGAAGTATTTCTTGCTCGCCGGATTGAACGTCGACCGGTGTCCGAGGCGAGCGACCTGGCCGTGTTTGGAGGCCACCGCCTGGTAGACCTCCGCATGATCGATCGCGTGCCGCTGGTACTCCGCCGGCGGCCAGGGAAACATGAACAGATCGTGGCCTTCGCGCGCCGCGACCTCCGCCGCCGCGAGCGCGCCGATTTTTTCCGCGGGAACGTGGTCGACGACGACCTGGGTGTCGTGCCGCTTGCCCCATTCCCCGGCGAGCTCGTCCTCGAACCAGCGGTCGAACTCGGGCATGAAATGCGCCCATTTGGCGATCTTCAGCGTCTTTTGCTGGGCGCGCCCGCGCTCGGGAAATAAAAGCCCCGAGGCCGCCGCGCCGGCCGCTAGCCTGATGAAGTCCCGGCGAGAGTGCTTCCTTCCCCGGATCTCGGACATGACGAGGTTCTAAAAACATGCCGGCCCCGGCAGGCGAAACCCTGCCGGGGCCGAGGCCGGATCTTTAGATAGGCGCCTTACTCGTTGCAGAATTTTCCCGCACTCTGCAAGCAACTGAAGCTTGCTTGGAAGCGCGCGTCGATCGGGCTGCCGTTCTTGCGCACCACGTCGAGGAACGCATCCGTGGCGATCGCCCCGTTGCGGGGATCGAGGATGGTCGGGCAAACGAGCCAGACCGGGCCTCCGTCCGTGCCGTTCGGAGCCTCGCCGCCTTCGTTGCCACAGGGTGCGGTCGCCTGGGCCTGTAAAAGCGCGTCGGTCTGCCTTTGGGAGAAGCCGAACTGAGGCGGCGTCCCGGGCACGCCCTCGATAAAGTGGAGCTCGTCCCCGCTATGGAGGATCGGGGTCCCGTCCAAGCTGAATCCGTTCTGCTTGCCGGCGGCGGCCATTATGGTTTGACAGGTCGAGGTCGGCGTGGGCTGGTCCGGCCGGCCGCCCACCGCGAATTTGGTCCACCAGAAGTAGGTGATGATCCAGCTGCCGGTCAGGTCGTCGCCGAAGTAGCTGAATACGGGATTGGGGGTGACCACCTTCTTGGGATCCTCCGGGATCCCGCTTCCGTCGAGGCCGTTGCGATTGCTGCTGAGCCTCCAGTCGTGTCTGAGGGTCGGGGTGGCCACGCTGGTCACGTCAAAACAGGGCGTGAGACCGTCGCCCATGCTGCCGCACGGCGCGGGAGCGAGAACGCCGTTCACGCTCTGCTTCGGCGCGACGTAAGCCTCGAAGGCACCGACGATGTCCTGCAACTGAAAGCCGCGCGCGTTGACGGTGCTGAGGAAGAAGTTTTGGTTGAACACGAACGCGATGGCTGAAAAGAACTCCGTCGGCAGGCCGGTATCATCCTTGTAGGCTCCCGTGGTCGCCAGGATGCGGACGTTCCTGCGGTTGGGATCGTTCACGCTGCAGTTGCCGTCGGTCACCCAGTTGACCTGCCCCGGCAGGAACGCCGGCGCGCCCGTCAGCCGGGCATCCCCGAAGCGGAACCCCATCGTCGACAGCTTGCTCGCGTCAAACCCGACCTCAGTGTAGAAATTATCGCTGAAATCGCAGGGCGGAAAGTTGAAGACGCGGAAGGACGTGGTCTGCGCGGACACAGAGGCCGCCCACGTCGCGAGGCAAACAAGGAAAACACTCTTGCATACGTTTCTCATGGCTTTTGTCCTCCAGTTCCGCTCCGGGACCGCGATGGCCGCGATTCCGGAGCGAAAAATCGGTTCACCTGACATGGGTCACTCGCTAGCCCGCAGGATGTACGTGATGTTGGTGCTCCGGCCGGGGGGCATCGGGGTGGGCCGGAGCATGCTCGTGCGGCAGGTGAACGGCATCGGGCCGGACCATCCACTCGACGGACTCGGCGATCCATTGCGGGTCGGCCATCCCGGGACAGGCACCCCACAGCATGAAGGGCTCGTTCCCGTAACGGATGTTCCCGGTATGGTTCGTGACATCCTTATCCGCCCTGAGATCCGGAGTGGTGAAGCCGAGCTTGCGCCGCAGCAGCTCCAGGTCTTCGGGCTTTCCGGTCAGGAAAGTCCACCCCGGCTTGACCCCGTGCATCTCGGCGTATTCCTTCATCGCTTTCGGAGTGTCCTCTTTGGGCTTCAGCGAGAACGAGTACATGAACACCTGCCGCCCGACCTGATCGCCGAGCAGCTCCTGCACCTTCACCAGATTGGAAGTGACGATGGGGCAGACGTCCTCGCACTTGGAATAAAAGAAATTGATGGTGACGATCTTGCCCCTGATCAGGTCATCGTAGAAGCGCACCTCCTTGTCGTCCTGCGTGCGCAACGTCAGGTTGGGAAAATACCGCCGGCGCGCCGACTCGCGCGCCTGGTCCTGCACGCGATCCGCGGACATAACAGGGCCGCCGGTCGCGCTGCCGGCGACCGTAAGCAGCCCGCCCGCGACAGGAGCCATTCCCAGCGCGCCCAGCAACTTCCTTCTCGATAGATCGGTCACGGTTCATTCTCCTCTCATGTCTCACGGCGCCTTACGGCGTCAGCACGGTGTCGCCCTGCGGCTGGACGTTCCACAGCCCCATCATGGCGTGGTCTTCGTGGACCACGTTGTGGCAGTGGATCGGGTACTTGCCCACCCAGTCGCGGAAGCGGAAGAACAGCAGCACCCGCTCGTTCTGGCGCAACTGCGTCACGTCCTTGCGCGAGCGCTCGACCGCCAGGGGCGGCGGGAGCCGGTTCCGCGACAGGATCTGGTGCTCCTCCAGGTGGATGTGGATGGGGTGGGTCCAATCGCCGGTGGCGTTGAACAGGATCCAGTTCTCCACGCTGTTCCGCTGCACCAGGAAGCGGAAGTGGTTGCAATCCATGAACTGGCCGTTGACCGACCACTGGCCGTTCAAGCGGTCGAACTTGAACGTCCGCGTGACCCTGGGAGTCGCGGTGGTGTCCGGAAGCGCGTAGAACATCGGTTTATCCAGCGCCGGATTCACGCTGTTGTCGACGACTTTAGTGCCGCTCACGCGGAACTGCAGCAGCAGATTGCCCTGTCCGGCCGGCAGGATATCGGAGAGGACGTTGCCGAAGGCGTCGCTGCACTCCACCTGACCGGGGACGAGGCCCTGCGGCGGCACCGGCCCCATGCCGTTGATCTGTCTGAGGCGGTTCTCCAGGTAGATGGTCTTGCCGGCAAAGCTGCTGAAATCGACGATCACGTCCACGCGCTCGGCCACGCCGATGCGCACGCTGTTCACCTTGACCGGCGCCGGCAGGAGGTTGCCGTCGTTGGCGATCACGAAGAATTGGTTGGTCGCGCCCAACTGGTTCAGATTCGTGAGGAAGAACTCGTAGAAGCGCGAGGGACCGGTATCGAGCAGGCGGAAGCGGTAGCGGCGCGGCTGCACCTCGAAGAAGGGCTGGATCTTGCCGTTCACCAGGAACTTGTCGCCCAGGATGCCGTCCAGGTTGAACAGGTCGAAGGCCAACGTGCCGGTGGTGGGGTCGTAGACCTTATCGGCGAACGCCAGCGGGATATCGAACTGCGGGAAGCTCGGCAGATGGAACCCGGTGGTCTCGTCGCCGGTGTCGAACTGGTTGAACAGGCAATAGAACCCGAGCAGCCCCTTGTAGGTGTTCTGCGCCGTGAAGTCCACGCGGTGGTCGTGGTACCAGAGCGTGCTCAACGCTTCGTTGATGTCGCCGGTGGGTTGGTGGTCAAAGCTGAACCCGGCGAGCACGTTGGGATAGTACTGGTCGCAGAAGTTTCCGCTCGGATAGAAATCGCAGGGATTGCCGTCGCTCTCCGAAGGCGTGTGCCCGTTGTGCAGGTGGGTGGTCACCGAAGGCATCCCGAAGCCGCCGTTCTGGTTGACCGGCGGTAGCGCGTTGATGTTGCGCACCAGTTGCGCTATGCCGTAGTCGGCCCGATACGTCGGACCCGGGCTGGTGGCATGAAAGCCGTCGTCGAATGCCCAGATGGTCTGCGTGGGGAGATCGGGCGACTGCACCGCCTGGATCGCGTGTTGCCGCACCTGGTACACCCGCGGCGGCGGGAACGGGAACATGCTCGGATTCAGCTCGGGGCCCTGGTGGTCGGCGGCGCGAACCTCTCCGCCCGCAGTGTTCGGAGCGATGGTCGGCGCGGGGCTGAGCGACGCTACCGGCACGGTCTGGGCGAGCGGCATGATGGGAAGCGGCTCGACGAACGACCGGGTCGGCGGGCTGGCTGCCTGGTTGCCGGGCAAACAGACATTGAACGATCCCGGGCTCCCGGTGGAGGTCGAGGTCGTCGTCGAAGTCTGAGCGCGGGCGCTCAAGCCATGCTTGGCTAAAAGCATGCCGCTCGCGCTCAGCAGCCCCATTTTCAACAGGTCGCGCCGGCTGGTCAGCCCGGCCGCGATCAGCTCCTGCCGGTTCCTGAAGGCGTTGACCATCTGCTTGAAGCGCCCCTTGGAAACTTTTTCGCCAAATACATTGAAGTACACGGGGTACCTCCTCTCAAGTGCAGGCCGACGCTCACCGGTCTTCAACAAGTTGGGCCGGTTGCGTTGCCTGGAACGAAGCGGAATTTCTCCGACGGCTGCGACAAAATGTACGTTCCAGCAGGTACGCGTGTAAACCGCAAACAATTAGCCGAAGCAGCTTTTGCTAATATTTTTTTGAGTGATTCGGATTGTGATGCGTGCGATACATCCACGGCGACTCGGCAAAGCGGCGCTCGAACGCACGAGTGAAGCTGGGTGTATGTTGATAACCCACTGCGTAGGCGATCTGCTTGATGGGCATATCGCTGCGCAGCAGGAGCTGGGCGGATCGTTGCAACTTTTGTTCGATCAGGAAGCGGCCGAGGCAAAGTCCGGTCTGCCGCTTGAACAAATGCTGAAGATGCGATTCGCTCAAATCGAACTCAGCCGCCAGACCGTGGACGGTACAAGGCCGTCCGGATTCGATTATTTCGAATATCTTGTTGACGCGTCCCTGCAGCAACTCGTCCGTCGGTGAGTCTGGCTGGGTCGCCACGCGTTCGTCCAGGTCTTTACCTGGAGACGCCGGTTTCGCGTTGATCCTGTTGACACGAAACGAAGAAACCATGTGCCTTCTCGACGATCCTAGCTTGCGAGGGGAGGTGCGCGAGGACGCGCGGCCCCATAGCAAGACTTCCGCGGTGCGATGAGGCCCGTTGCGGGAGACGGGTCCGCTTCGGGTCGCGAAACGGAGACGAGAAGAGCGTAAGGAGGAAGCACCGGCAGGTCGTCGGCAGCGAGCGAACAAAGCGCGCAATCCGAAGGCTTGTGCTTCCGGTTTGGAAGACCCCCCGATCCGCCGTGATCGCCTGCCGGATTCTTCGCGTAGGCGGAACAAATTTCCCCGATCGGATCGGCCCGCCTGGCGCGCAGTTTGGCGTTTGCAAGAAGCGGCCACGCGCTGTTAAGCGCTATCGCGACGAGCGCGACCCACGCGTATGCTTTGCGGACGCCGGTACGGTTCACGATCGCGGTTCCACCCTATGTTTCACCGGACCCCAAAGGCTCGCCGGGAGCCCTACGACCGGCCGATAAATTTAATGTTTTCTTGTCGTGGCGAACGACAGACGGGGCGCTCGAGCGTCCAGCGCGACGCGTTGGATTTTTGCGCCCAGGCCAAGCGGATGCGCGGCGCGAAGAACATCGTTGCGCGGAGAGCCTGACTTCCGAGACCAGCGTGCGTACGGGCTGCTCGGCGTCGGCCGGATGATGCAAGAACCCGCCGACAATAGCCAGAGCCTGCAGCCCGGTCTCGGACGGCCGATTCCGTTCTTCTTGCGGCAGTGGAACCAACTCGACCTCCTATAAATCGAGCGGCTCTCTCCTCCTAGTGAAACTTTTTTTTCAGCTCGGGTACGTCAGATTTGATTGATATGCTTGGAGCACACAAAAAAATCTTTTCGGAGTACTGTCAAAACCTTCAGGTGTCCCGAATTCGAACTTCCGAGAAAAATCGAACTACCACGTGCTCTCTTGCACTTTTCGTGCCTGAGTCGAACGGACGTTAAGCTCTTGAAAAAGCTTCGGAGGGACTTCGCGGGAGCGCGGGATCGTTCTCAGGGATGAGAAAAAGAACAGAAGTTTTTCTCAATTACGGTGTCGCAAGAGATTCGGGGATACCCGATCACCGCTGAAAAACCCGTGTCGATCTCCATCGGCGCGGGTTTCGGTGCTGGCCTTTTGCTACAGCGAGCGCAGGAAGTTGAGAACGTCCTGCTTCTGGGTCTCCTTGAGGCTGTTGAACTTCTTGATGACCGCGTTCGCTTCGGATGCGTCGCCGGTACTGGGACTGCCGCTTTGATGCGCCTGGATCGCCTGCAGCAAGTCCGACGTTCTTCCATCGTGCAGGAAGAAGATTCTCTGCCCTAGACCCCACAGCGGGGCGCTCCGAAATTCTCTCGGGCCCGCCTGTCCCTGGCTGACCCCGTCGGCCAGCCCTACGCCCATGTCGTGGACCAGCATGTCGGAGAACAGATTCACGGGCTGATTGCGCAGCGCCGCGACCGTCGCGTTGCCGGTACTGAGCGTAGGCGTGTGACAGAGCGCGCACCCGATGCTGCCGAACAGGCTCTTGCCGTTCGCGATCGACGTGGCCCCTCCCGGCGTGTCGGGAGAAGGCGTCGGCGCCGCCAGGAAACGCATGAAGAACGCGAATTTTTCGATATCGCTGATCGCATCGAGGGGCTTCAAGGCATCGGTATGGGTGAAATCGTTGGGAGTCGTCGCGAACTGGCAGCTCGGGGTCTCGTCCCGCTCGGTCTGAAACAGCTCGTTGGTGATGCCCTGCTCGACGTTGTACGCTTCGCCCGAGAACAAGAGCAGCGATTTGTTCTGCGCCTTCCATCCGAA
>Ga0137372_10007587_pt1 | contig 10494 bp, 9 predicted proteins | sample SagtaG_6_FD_104911 | JGI IMG/M metagenome (GOLD analysis project Ga0137372, IMG submission 104911) | Vadose zone soil microbial communities from Sagehorn Ranch, Mendocino, California, USA - Sage1_R_60_16 metaG | ecosystem: Environmental > Terrestrial > Soil > Vadose zone | place: USA: California...
ACGCGGTTTCGCCTCCACCTGGAGCCTGACTTCATTCCGGTCCCATCAGCCGACGGCTGGCAGATCAGTAATCCGCCGATTTTCTCGATGGCCCCGTTGCGCGCTTCACTCGCGATCTTCGATAAAGCCGGCGGGATGGAACCGCTCCGCGCAAAATCGATTAAAGTGACCGGTTATCTCCAATTTCTGCTCGAGTCAGTCGGACATTCAGCATTTACCGTAATTACGCCTCGAGGTGCAGCGTGTCGGGGCTGTCAGTTGTCGATCCTGGCGCACGAGCATCCGAAAGAATTGTTCCAGAAGCTCCAATCCGCCGGTGTGAAATGCGATTTCCGCGAGCCGAACGTCATCCGCGCGGCACCTACGCCGCTCTATAACACCTTCCACGAAGTCTGGTGGTTCGCCCAGATTCTGGCGGAACATCAATGAGGTTCGGATCAATCGCGAGTGTCGCCGATGACACCGGTTAATTACTGTAGCGGCGGTCTATGACTGCCGTATTTACGATAGGAGCGCGATCCCAGCTTCCAGTTTTGAATATCCGTCATACCCGTGTGACCTGTCGCGCCATAGCCTAGCGCGAAGGCGGATCCGCGGTCATGAGAATCGCTTATCGAGTTGGTGTTTAAAATATCCCTTCCAATTCTCCGGAAGCGCTTCGACTTCGATCGCTCGGCGCAAGCTTTCCAGATCGTTTTTCTCAAAAGCATAAAGGCGAGTGATGTCGGCGACGCTGATCTGCTGTTGCTCTCGCCCGGTTAATTCCACGGCATCTCCGGCGCCAACCATTCCTTCGCGAACAACGGCAAAATAAAACCCGGTGCGACGACTGGCCAGAAACCGCTTGATGATATCAGCGCGACCAAACTTGATGCCCAGTTTGTAACAGGGCATTCGCGGCTCGGTGACCATGACTTCCGTTTCGCCGGTTCGGAATTTATCCCCAATATAAGCGGCTTCCTCAAGCAGTCCCTCGGTCGTGAAATTTTCTCCAAACATCCCCCAGGGTAGATCGACTCCCGGCAACTCTGCCTGCCAATAGTCGTAGTGCTCAGACGGATACGCGTAAACCGCCTTGCTCACACCGCCGTGAACAGTCAGATCGGCTTGACCGTCGCCATCGAGATTCAACTTTCGCATCATGACCGGCCCGCTAACCGGCTCCTTGAAAATCCCAGTCGTTACGGCCTTACCTTGCCAGGTTACTTCCCTCGGCAATCCAACATTCACCGACAAGATTTTCATGTTTCGCGACCTCCTTCACAGAATACCGGCATTATGTCCGCACTTTGAGCGCATTCGGCAACGATACTTCGTGTCTTTGGTGGACTTTGTGCGAGCTGCTTGATCTGAAAATCCGTGGTATCCGCACAATCCGCGGTTAAGAATTCTGGTGAATGGCAACGAAATTCGTACTTATCGGCAGCGGCTTGGCCGGCGGATTGCTCGCCGCATACTGCTTTACCACCAGTCAGCCGAGATCATCACTTTTCTCGCGAAAACCGGTTTTTTCTATTGCAATCCGCGTGTCAAATGAATAAGAACGTAATTTCGAACGACCGCCGATCCTCCAAAATCCCTCCAACCCACAACTCGCTATGCCAATAAGTCCGACACAAAATCAATTCTCCGCAGGCGGCGGAGCGTGAAAAGACAAATTCCTATGGGCTACCAGTTAATCTTAGCGGAGAAGCCGGCGGAAGGCAAAATAGACAAGGACGTCGGTGAGAATGTCTTTTTTGCCGACCTGCCTGCAGAGTACAAGGTGTACGCTTTCTATTATGGCGGTGCCATGGCGAACGAGACCTTAGTGGACCGCCTGAGAACGCTCGGGGAGCTCGCGGGCAAGAACCTGTTTGTTAACCTCGGGCACTTAAATGATCCCAAGTACGATGAGATCCAAAAACGATTTGAGATCCAGAAATTCCCGGTCATCATTGTGACGGCAATCGATGCCTTAGCCTCCCCTGCTGGTGAATATCTGACCGCTTTCGTCCGACTGGAGGGCAAGTTGCTAGATTCTCCAGATCGGACGATCGAATGTGTGCAGGAGCTGTTTAATCTCTTCCTCCAGGGGAAAGTCTCCGAAGCGATGTGTCACGCGAAGTGGCAACAGCGCAAGGAACTATTGAACGGCCTTACGAGCTTCTTTGCCGGCGCGCTGAAATCGCTCAAAGAGTTCGTGTTTGAGCGAGATATTTCCATTTCCATTTTGACGGGAAAGTTTGAATTGAAGAAGCACGGAGGTTAGCTATGGGAACTTCGCGACGCGCCGTAGTCATAGGCGTGAACAAGTACGAAGATGCGAGCATCCCCGAATTAAAGGGAGCGGAAAACGACGCCACTGAGCTTTACAATAGACTGACCGATAAGGATTCGGGCGGGTTCGAGGTCGCGAAAGGGCATTTCCTCACAGGGAAGGAAGCAACGTCTGATGCGATCCGGCAAACCCTTAGCGATCTTCTCTGGAAAACCGATGAGTCGAATCTTTCACTCTTCTATTTCTCGGGACACGGCTTCCAGGATGAGTACGGGAACGGTTACATCGCACCCTGGAATATGCGGCGCACTGATCCCATGGTTCGCGGAATTCGAATGAGTTACCTGACCGACCTGGTATTGAATGCGAAGCTGAAAGACACAGTCCTGATGATTCTGGACTGCTGCTACAGTGGCATTGCTACCGCAGGAAAAAAAGGCGAGGCCATGCCCGCGGAAGCGCCGCGATTCGGGCAGTGGTTCTCTCCATTAGGTCACGAACGCATTGGCGAGGGCAGGGTCCTCTTAGCTTCTTCTGGCAAGGATGAAAAATCGCGTGAGCGCCTTAAGTGTGAGCACACGCTCGGTCTTGGCGCACAAACCGAACATCCGCATGGAGTATTCACGTATCACTTGCTGGAAGGCCTCGACGGAAAAGCCGCTGGTAGCAATTATGAGATCACGCTGGAAGGCCTTCGGAAATATATCGACGACCAAATGGCCGACGAACCGGACCACAAGCCGACATTTTTCGGCGCGGGCTTGAGCCAGGCCGATAAGATCACGATCGCCAAAGCGGGCCACCGCATTAAAATCAATCAGACGCTACAGGAGGCGGAGGAGTTCTTGAAAAAGAGCGACCCGGATTATGCGTTTTATGCCGCGCAGGTTCTGCGGGATGTTATTGCAAAGTACACAAGTTTGGCTGAGGCGATCGCCCTCAAGCGGGAAATTGATAACAGACTCGAGTCCTACCGAGGTCCGGCCGGCTTTTGGTTGCTCAGCACGATGAAGGAGCCGTGGATTGAGTATCGGGATTTACTCAAAGAACTCGAAGACTTGGTCGGCACTCTATCAGTCGATACGATCATTAAACAAACGACGGAAATGCAAAGTCTCCTGGCGGCGCTGTGTGGAATCTCGCTGCAACCAGGAAGATTCAGCGGGGAGGGAAAGTCTGCCGGCGAGGCGAAAGTCACTGAGGAACAACAACCCCTCACCGAGAGTGAAAAACGGTTTCTAAATCGAGTGAAAAGTTATGTTAGTCGGCAGCGGCCAAGCAGAGCCAACGCCATCGATCCGGGACTGGGTAAGGTGAGTTTAATTTAAAACAATGATACGCTCGGCGCGGTGGCGGTGGAAGGACTTATTGGGAGGCGTGCGTCGATGCGCGTCCTGGCTGGGCGCAGATTTTCTGACGACCACGCAGTCGACCGCCGCTAACAGTGAGGACCTCCGCAGGGAAGCGGAGAATGACTACCGTGAAGGCCGGCATAAAGAAGCGCTTGCGAAATTCAAAGAAATCCTGGAGGTCACACCCGGCGACATCCAGGCTTTGGCTTGGGCTGGGGACATCTCAGTTGCCCTCGGAGATAAGGACACTGCTCTTCACTACTACGATAAACTGATCGAGGTAAGGCCTCATGAATCGTGGCCACTCGTTGTCAAAGGCGATCTTCTCGCCTGGCTCGGCCGATCCGATCAGGCAATCGCCGCATACGACTCGGCATTGCGCATCGATACAGGCAACGGCATGGTTTGGCGCAAGAAAGCTCTGGCCCTGAAGAACCTTAACCGTCTCGCCGACGCGCTAAGCTCCTACGATCGGGCGCTTGAAATCGATTCGAATGATTCACACGCTCTCGTCGGAAAGGGCGATGTCCTGAGCTTAGAGAAAAGATATTCTGAGGCATTCGCGTTTTATCAGAGAGCGGAAAAGGCGCCTGAATCGTCATTTCAAGCGTCCGACTGGGTAATCCGGGGTAACAACCTGCACAACGCGGGAAAACCGGCCGAAGCAATTCTTTATTATGACAGAGCGATTGCGCTGGACCCGAATCACTCCTGGGCATGGATAGGCAAAGGTCTGTCCCTCCGATCGCAGAACCAACCTGATGAGGCGCTCCGCTGTTTTGACGAGGCTCTGCGCATAGAACCTACGAACGCAACCGCGTGGGTGGTAAAAGGCGCGATGCTTTCGGACAAGCGAAGCTACAAGGAAGCGAGCTTCTGTTACGACGAGGCTCTCAAGCTTGACCCCAAGAATTACTACGCTCTCGTCAATAAAGGTCTGATTTGTCAGAACCAAAAGAATTACGAAGAGGCGATCGGGTGGTTTGACAAGGCAATCCAGGTAGACGGGACCCAGGCGTTCTCCTGGGAGAGCAAAGGACGTTGTCTTGATAGCTTGAATAGGTTCGATGAAGCCCTACCGTTTTATGATCGGGCCATTGAGCTGCAACCAAAGTCATTCTGGGCCTTGAACAATAAAGGATGGATTTACGCGTGGCAGAACAAACACGAAGCTGCGCTGAAGCTTTTCGACAAGGCGATCGAAATTGATCGGACTCAGTATCTACCTTGGATCAACAAAGGAGAAAGTCTCCGCAAGCTCGGCCGGATCGATGATGCCGTGCAGTGTCTGGAATCGGCGCTCGTGGTGGTATCAGACCAAACTGAACCCTTGAACCGTCTAGCCGCTTTGATCGGGGATTACAGGTCAGATGAGGAAACAGCATTAAATTACTTCCGACGGGCTTTGGAAACCAAACCGGAGGATCTCCGCATTAAGACAAATATTGCCGAATGCTTGGTTAGATTGGGAAGATACCGCGAAGGGAGAGTATACGCTCTTGAGGTGGCGCGCGCTTCAAAGGACGCCAATTTGCAGTGCGTGGTTCAGTATCTCGTGGTAGTTTCGCATGCTCTTGAGGGCGCCAACACGGGCACGGAGTTCCAGAGACTCATCGAACATTTCATAAGCCGCAGCGAGGACCAGGTAAGCATCGCGGCGTCGGCAAACTGGAATTACGGTGGCCTATCCAATACCATAAACAAAAGCGACGTGGCTCTAGAAACTAAGTTCTTGCTTCTCACCTTGATTGATCTTCAACTCGGGAAGATCAAGGCGTCCAACCTATCGTTTTTCGAAAGCCAGACAACAAATGTGTCAACTCCTTAGGAATCTGCCCCGACCATAACTGCCAACAAAGAAGGTTGGGTAAGTGGTGTAGTCGAAGTTCGGGCACCCACCGCTCCCAAACCTTTGATTCGTTCGCTTCCCGCTCTCTCACCCTCGCCCCTCGGGTTCTGTGATCTATGTCGCGGCCTCCCGGCTCGCTCCATTCGCGAGTAAACGGCCTCGATTTGAGATATTCGTGATATCCGTGTAATCCGCGGTTAAGCATTTGATTGATGGCGAAGTTTGTTCTCATTGGAAGCGGACTGGCGGGCGGGTTGCTCGCGGCGTATTTGAGCCGGCGGGGATACGATGTCGATCTTTACGAACGGCGGGCTGATCCGCGCGAGGGGAACATTGTCGGCGGACGCTCGATCAATCTCGCGGTTTCAACTCGGGGGATTCACGCGCTCGAGCAAATCGGCATCGCTGATGAGGTACTCAAACACGCGATCCCGATGCGCGGCCGCATGATTCATCCCGCAGGCGCGGGACGGGCGCCAATCTTCACCCCCTACGATGTCGATCCAAAAAACTGCATCAACTCCATCGGGCGCGCGGCGCTTAACACTACGGTAATCGAAGCGGCGCAACGTTACCCGAATGTCCGTGTCCATTTCAATCATCGCTGCACCGATGTCGATCTCGATTCCGCAACAGCTCATCTCGTCGACTCGTCTGTAGCGGCAGGCGTGTCGCCTGCGAATTCTGAGAATCAAATCGTCAAAGCGCGCGGCGACGCCGTCATCGGAGTGGATGGCGCGTTTTCAGCGGTTCGACAATCGATGCAGCTCAAGATCGACAATTTCGAGTATGACGAAAGCTATCTCGCGCACGGCTACAAGGAGCTCACCATCCCGCCCGGGCCGGATGGTTCCTGGCGAATGGAGAAGAACGCGCTCCACATCTGGCCGCGGAAAAGTTTCATGATGATCGCGCTACCGAATCCCGACGGATCGTTCACCTGCACGTTGTTTTGGGAATTCGAAGGCCCGCGCAGCTTCGCTACGACAAAAACAGATGAGGATGTTCGCCGCTTTTTCGATGACGAATTTCCCGATGCCGTTCCGCTCATGCCAACCTTGCTCCAGGATTTTAAGGACAATCCGACCGGCTCACTCGTAACGATTCGTTGCGCGCCATGGTATTATCGGGACAAGGTTGCGCTCGTCGGCGACGCCGCCCACGCGGTCGTCCCGTTTTACGGCCAGGGAATGAACGCCGCGTTCGAAGATTGCGTCGTGCTCGATGAATGCCTTGAGAAATTTCCGAGCGACCGCGCGCGCGCCTTTGCCGAATATTTCGTCAGGCGCAAAGAAAACGCCGACGCGCTAGCCGACCTCGCCGTAGAGAACTTCATCGAGATGCGCGACAAAACCGCGTCGAAAACATTCCGCGCGAAGAAAAAGCTCGATCACCTCCTCGAAGCTGCGTTGCCCGGCTTTTACCTACCGCTCTACACGATGGTGACGTTTACCCGGATTCCGTATGCGGAAGCAGCGCGACGCGCGCAACGTCAGGATCGCATCGTCTATGGCACTCTCATTGCCGCAGTGATCCTGATCGTTTCCTTGCTAGTTCATTTCATCGCACGTTGAATAATTCCAGCAGGGAGCGGTGTTGATCGCATCGTGAGCCGCTTACGATGCATACCTTCATCGAGGCGCGCGGCAAAACGGTGTTGATAATGCACAACGATGCTTCGATTTTGCATGCACTTGGTCTGATCCCAATGATGAATCGACTTTCACAATTTTGTGCGCTCGCCGCAACCCTCGCGGCCTTGAGCGGCTGCGGCACCATGACCGATCTGGTCACGTCGAACCTGCCAGAGAAGCATGCCGGCCGGCCAAGCATCGTCGTGAGCTTGCGGGAGCAGGAAGCCTATCTCTACCGGGGAAAGAACAGAACCGCATCGTCCCGGATATCCAGCGGTCGAGAAGGATACCGCACTCCGATTGGTCGCTTTCAGGTCATCCGTAAAGACGAAGATCATCGCTCCAGCGTCTATGGCGACTACGTTGACGCCTCGGACAAAGTCGTGAAGGCTAACGTCGATAGCAGGCGTGACCGCAAACCGCCGCGTTCGTACTTTCTGGGTACCTCGATGCCCTACTTTCTCGAATTCTCGCCGGGCTACGGACTGCACCAGGGTTACCTGCCGGGCGTGCCCGCATCACACGGATGCATCAGGATGCCGTATTGGAAAGCGCGCCAATTTTATAGCGCCGCCCGCATAGGCACACTGGTCGTGGTAAAGCCTTAGCGACTCGTCACGCCGTAGCTTCACTGTAGGAAGCCGTTTGCACGCGCATCCCCTACGCCACCGCGGCACGACGGGCCCATCTGCAAGATCGGTATTGTCTACGGTAGTTTGGCGGTCGTCGTGCTGATCGCCGCACTGGTCATGATCCGGCTAATTGTCTGATCCGTCTCTCAACTCTCAACCATTAACTATCAACCTTGCTTGAGTATGACCGCATCGTCTACGCCAGCCTCATTGCTGCAATCGCGTTGCTCGTTGTGCTTTCGATCCTGATGTTTCATTCTATCGCCCGATGACGCAGACTCGATGTACTGACAAACCCTGAGAAACACTTGATACAGTGACACGATAGTAATTTGCCAAACCGTGGGAGAACTGAACGCTCATTTCGCAAACTGCCCAATTCTTGGCGAGGAGTATTCCGAATCCGAAGGGCATCGGCGTCTCGATACAATTAATTTCGAGCATGAGGGTTTTCATTTTCGTCTTGTTCAACAGCCTGATTCGCTCGGTTTCAACGCCGCCCACCGCGATCAATTTCATCACACGACAGAAGTGTATGTCAGCGAAGTCAAGGATGACAATCTGTCAACGGTACATCGCTTGCTCCATGAGTTGTCGTGGCTGCTATCTTTAGCGACGTACTCTGACGTCGTCTATTTTGGCTACGACTTCCCGCACGGAACGACATTAGGGGAAAGCTGGTCTGTTCGTGGAAGACTTCGCTACTTCCGTCCGATGCTGGAGACCCGCGAAGGCGCGGTTATCCGCCACTACCTGAAATGCGTTTGGCCGGCGTTTAGCGCTTTGTGCGAGTCGCGTAAGCTAAATGTCATCGTTCACTATATCCTCTTGGCTGATAGACCCGAACAACCACTAGAGGCCGGTTTGATTTTTTCCTTCGTCGCCCTTGAAAGTCTCAAAAGTACATTTGCCGCTACGCAGAACATCCCTTTTGTAAAACGCTGCTTCCGCAAAATAAGTAACCCTCCTAAAGCGAGGGTACGTGACGAACCGTGTTATTCATTTGAAGACCTGCTCCAGGAAATGCTCGCAGCTGTAGGAATACGTAACGCCGTTCTCAATCCGATTGTCCAATTGCGTAATGAAATAATTCATAACGGAATTAGCCAACAAACGCACGCAGCAAACCGCCACGTGTATAATGCCTGCCACGATATGTTGCGCGAGTACTTGTTACGACTTCTCGGTTACAAGGACGCGTTTTGGTACTACGCACATCCGAACGGTACGCCGGGCAAAATTTAATCGATCAGTTCGCGTTAGCAGCTAACTCCGACGGCGGTCTTGGAGTTTTTCCGTGCCGAAAGAAAACGCGGCCGCGCTCGGCGACGCCGTCGACAAGTTCATCGAGACGCGGGACAAAACCGGTTTGTGGATTACTGCGCGTCTGCGCGGTGACCGATCACGTATACCACCTGATCGGAGTAGACGTCTTTTGCAATTTCCCGTTTCCGATTGGCGATGTCGAGGAGATCCCACCCGCCTCCATCGATGAAACGCGTTGTCTCGTTCGGGTTATCACAGATCTCCCGTACTTCCGTATATGTTTGATCGAAGCTCATGGTTCACGCTTTTTCACATTACCAAAATGATGTCGAGAAAATCTTTGAGTCGAGATGATACAGGCTCGAAATTGCGCGGGTGCCAATCACCGATCGTAACAGGCGGGAAATCCACCGACAACATTACGAGCTACTAAATCCGCCGACTTAAGTACCAAGTTTTTTTGAACTGATGAACAGATTTAAACAGATGATGCAAGATCTTGAGGAAATGCGGCAATCGTTTCCGCCGGAGTGGAAACGGGCGATCGAACTGGATAAACAAGCATCCAAAAGCCTTGCCAAAACTCAGGAGCGGATGCAGCAGGTCCCCGCCCAGATGGCTGAGTTGTCAGTTCAACTAGCCAAGAGAGGTTGGTACCTTTGGATGGATATGCCATTTACGTTCCTTTACGCCGTTCGGCGCGCCCTTAACGGGAAACGCTTTCAAATAGTTGACGCAGTCCTTATCGACTATTTCAAAAAGGAAAATCGCAGAATTGCATCTATTCTGCTGGAGAGTTTCCCTAATCGAGCTGCCATCCTGCAATCAGCTTTCCGAGCGCATCGCAAGAAAGATTATTCGCTTTCTGTGCCGGTGTTTCTGTCCCAGGCAGATGGTATCTGCTCAGAACTGGTTGGAGTTGGCTTGTATTCTCGGCGAAAAGGGAGCCCGCGAACCGCTCCCGCGACAGAGCGCTTTACGGGATCAGATTTGATGTCGTCTTTGCTAGAGCCACTTCGCGTTGCTGGAGCGCTAAACGCGTTCGAGGATGAGCGTCATCAATATCCCGACGTCCTGAATCGGCATGAGGTGCTCCATGGCAAATCGGTGGACTACGCAACGCCGGTCAGCAGTTTTCGAGCTTTCTCTCTCCTTGCATATGTTGGGTCAGCTCTAGTTACTGCTAAGGAATATCAGGAATTTCGTGATGAACAGGACAGTCTAAAATAATTAGTCCTCCAAAGAATAAATGGGATGCCCGGCTTCTTCGTTTCATCGCCCTCGAACGGCGCGCGCGCGTTAGTAATCCGAAAAACCAGTCGATAATTTTTAAAATGCCCCGTTACCTCAGCGCCGTAAACAAGTGCCCAGTATGTCAATCTTTTGCGAAGAACGTGCTTCTCACACCATCCGGGTCAGACGTGTATCGTGTTCAATGCTGTCGATGCGGTGTCTTTAAGATCACGGGAACCTTTGCGGCGATGCTCGGCCCGTTACGTCA
>Ga0137372_10007588_pt1 | contig 10492 bp, 7 predicted proteins | sample SagtaG_6_FD_104911 | JGI IMG/M metagenome (GOLD analysis project Ga0137372, IMG submission 104911) | Vadose zone soil microbial communities from Sagehorn Ranch, Mendocino, California, USA - Sage1_R_60_16 metaG | ecosystem: Environmental > Terrestrial > Soil > Vadose zone | place: USA: California...
ACCCTTCGTGGCCTTCGTGATCTTCGTGGTGAGAATGTCTTTCGTCAAGTGCTGCATCCATGATGAGTAACGGTAAGAAAATTTGCGCAAGCTGCGAAAACCTTCAACGATAGCAATGCAAAGGACGCAAAAGATGTAGGGGCGGGGTTCAAACCCGCCCGACTTCGAGTCCTTCGTGGTGATTTACTGCGTTACTTTTTAGTTACTTTCTCGGCAAAACTCCAGTCACGCGCCTTTTCCAGCGGGATCGGCCCCCGGATTTTGAGCTCCGTCTGCGCCTGGTCAACGACGGCTTTGATCGCCGCATCCGAAATGATCAGGTTGTCCGGCCAGCTCTTCGTGCCCAGCTCGTAGCTCTTGGTCGCCAGTTCCCAGTCCACTCGCGTCCATTCCATGAAGGCCTGTATGGTCGCTTCCGGATTGGCCTTCGCAAAAACGACCGCGCGATGAATTGCCCTGACCAATCCAAGAACCTGCCCGGGGTTCTTTTGAATCGTTTCATCTCTGACCCCCACTCCGGACAGAGGCATCTCTAATCGCTCCCCAAGCCAAAGCAGGACGGTGAAGCCCAATTTTTCCGCCTGCAAATTGAATGGGAAATTCAAAATAGTCGCGTCGACAGTTCCACCAACCAACGCGGCAAAACGCGAATCGCCTCCGCCTAGTGTAGTGTCCCCAACACTTCTTTACATTTAGCGATTTTGGTCATGATGCTATCGGCTGAAGCTTTCCAAACGAAAACGCGAGGGTTTTGGTTGTGACATTTCAGATAGTCTTTGATCGCAGCAATCAATTCTGAGACGCTCTGGAAACTGCCGCGGCGAATCCGCTTGTCGGTAATCTCTCGAAACCAACGCTCGACCAGATTCAACCAAGAACTCGAGGTCGGGATGAAGTGGATGTGGAATCTGGGATGTCGTCTTATCCAGGATATGACTCGCGGGTGTTTGTGGGTTGCGTAATTGTCCACGATAAGATGCAGATCGAGATTGGACGGCGTCTCGGCGTCGATCTTGTTGAGAAAACGAATGAATTCCTGGTGTCGATGACGCGGCATGCAGTCGCCGATCACTTTGCCATCGAGCATGCTCAGCGCGGCGAACAGTGTGGTGGTGCCGTTGCGCTTGTAGTCGTGCGTCATTGTCCCGCAGCGCCCCTTCTTGATCGGCAGTCCTGGCTGGGTACGATCGAGTGCCTGGATTTGGCTTTTCTCGTCGACGCACAAGACCAGGGCCTTGTCTGGAGGGTTGAGATAAAGGCCGACCACATCGTAGAGCTTTTCGACAAAACGTTGGTCGCGGCTGAGCTTGAAAGTCTTGGTCAGATGAGGCTTCAGCCCGTGTCGATCCCAAATACGCTGAACCGCCATCCGGCTGATGCCCTGCGCCTTGGCCATGGTGCGGATGCTCCAGTGAGTGGCGCCTCGTGGTGTCGTGTGCAGCGTGGCCTGTACGACTGCCCGCACTTTTTTCTCGGGGAGACTTGGGATACGGCCTGGCCGCGGGGCGTCTTTCTTCAATCCTTCCAAACGAAGGGCAAGAAATCGTTCCCTCCAGAGCTGGACGGTCGGTCTGGAAACTTCCAACGTCTGCGCGATGTCCTGGCTTGGAATTCCCTCCGCCGCCATCGCGACGATTTGCGCACGTTGAATCAATCGCAACGGCAAACGTCTTCCGTGAGTCCATGTCCTCAATACCGCACGTTCTTCCTGGGACAACAGGATGGGAGGCGCTATTCTCATGTCGCATAAGATAGCTTTCGTCGTAGATATAAGTCAAGCTAATTATGGGACACTACACTAGTCCTATCTCCCCGAATGACCTTTGCAAAGAAATCCGCCAGCTGTTTTGCTGAATCCGCCCAGGACGGCACTTCGATCGGAACGGTGATTCTGTTTTTGAGCTGCAGGAATGCCGTCTCGGCAAGGCTTTGTGGGTTCTCCGGTTCGTAGAGGCATCCGGGGTAGTTACTCAAAAGTTCGTTCATGCAGCCCACTGCCGCCGCAATAAGCGGAATGCGGCACGCCATGATCTCATACGCTTTTTGCGGAAAGCTGAACTCGCCCTGAGCCGATTGTCGATAGCAGATGACGGCTAAATCCAGAGCATTGATGAAACAAGGTACCTCTTCATGGGGCAGAACACCGAGATCGTGAACGTTCGGCCCAGTTGGAATTCGTATGCCACGCTCGCGCGGACCTGCGATCGCCAAGCGAATGTCGTTGTCTTGGCGCGATAGCAAATTAAAAGCTTTAAAAAGGGTATCTATACCACGACTATTATCCAGTGCCCCGGCGGTCCCGATCAACCTTACGCCTTCAGGAAGGTTGAGTTGTCGCCGACATTCCTGCTGATTCCGTAAATCCAAGAAGTCCCGACGCACGCCATTCTCGATCACCGTGGTGGGTTTGGCTCGAGGATAAGTGCGCACGACGTGGCGCGCCAACCGTTCACTGAAGCAACTCACGCCGTCGGCCTCTTTTACGGCTTGTCGAAACAAAGATACCACGAAAGGAAGCCGGCTCGCGCCGAAGGCTTCGAAGTTATCATAGAGATCAATCACGCAGCGAGCCTGGACTCGCTTGGCCAACCATGCCCCAAACATTACCTGATAGGCGTCTGAGCCTGCCCAAATGAGATCCGGTTTGACTTTCCTTGCAATTTGGAATGTGCGGGTCCCGCACTCCAATGGTGTTGCGAGGCGATTGATCAAGTTGAAGGAATGCCAGATTACACCGGTGTTTGCCGACGGTTCACAATCCACGACAGTGCCTTCTTTCCTTCGACGATAACTGATTGCGATTCCCGTTACATCATGGCCGAGCCGGGCTAGTCCTAACGGTAACTCGCGAAACCTGCCGAACCGGTCGTCCAGCAAATCCTTGCCCATGTACTGGCGTTTGGTTAACACGAGGACCCGCAAGCTAGACCCTTTCCTCTACGGTACGTTCAACTCGGCAAAAGGTGTCGGCTGGTTCAGCAGTGCAGCGCCGGCTCTCCGGGCGACTTGCCACGAAATGTGCAGCGAAGACCAACTGGTGGGTACAGACCTGAGGCCAACCAAGGTCATCTGGCTAAATCCCTGAAAGTCCAATCCTGCCAGGTAGGCTCTCCCGTAACGAAGCGCTGTCAAGAAGGTCCGAGATCGGACATAGGCAGGATCCGATAGGCGCCACTGGATAAATCGTTCCGCTAAGTCGGACGCGGCTTCGAGCGGATCAAGCTTTCTTTCCCGTCTGCTCTGCGCCAGACGAAAGGCGAGTTCTTGAACAGCCGTGGTTCGCGCTCGGGTCCGAAAACTTTCTTGAGTCAGGTGGAGGCGATAATCCAGCAACGCCTTGTTTAAATTGACAACCGGACCTTTTTCTGTGAGGCGAAGAATGAGATCGACGTCTTCGGCTCCGTCCATACTAGGCCGATACGGAGTAGCGATAAGCGCGTCTCTGCGGATTACCATCGACGAGTGAACAAAGCATGTTCGGGATTGAATCTGCTGCTTGATTTGTGACCACTCGCTGGGTAGATACGAGTGTCCTAAGATCTTGTTGTTTGAATTAATGAATCGAACCTGCGTGCCGCAACCGATGACACGACCCGAGTGAGCCGACAGCAAGTCGAGTTGATTGCTGAGTCGATCGGGATGGGCGATATCATCAGCGTCCATCCGCGCAATCCAGTACGCATCACTTGCCTCTATCGCTGTATTCAACGCCGCAGAAATGCCGTGGCCCGAACTCTTAATCAGGCGAAACCGCTCGGAAAAAAGACGCGTGCCCAGCGTATGGATGACTTCGGGAGCTTCAACCGCGTCGTCTATGACCGTGATGGAACGCGGTTGCAGGGTCTGCGCGGCGATGCTTTCTAACGCATGCCGTAACCATGGCACCGTCGCCCTAACGGGTATGATGATTTCAACTGAGTTTCGGAGATCTGACATATGAGATTCGAATCGGGGCCCTATACGCTCGTCATGTAGAGGGGGTCAATATGCGGCGGCTTGAGATGAGGGATCTCGTTGGCTCGTTTTCGGCTTAATGCTGCGAAACGTTCAAAAATCCCGGCGTACTCCTTAGCTGCTTTTTCCGCGCTGAAGTGCATTGCAATTCTTCGCCCTCCGGCCTTTGCCATCTGTTCCATACGACTCGGGTCCGAGAGAAGATCAACACAAGCTTGTGCATACCGTGTCTCTTCACCTAAACCGTTGTCGATGAGGATACCCGTTTCCAGAGTAATTAATTCGTGTTGGCCGCCAACGTCGGCGAATATTTGCGGTACTCCCAATGCCATGGCTTCGTAAGAAACCAGCGCCACCCCCTCATACGCCGAAGGCATCATGAGTATTGTCGCATCTGCGAGCAGCTCCGCTGCGTTTGGATGAGCGCCGAGGAGGTGAATGCGATCACTTAACCCGTGCTTCATAATTGTTGTTTTCACGGAACCCATCAGATGCCCGTCTCCGACCATGGCAAAATGGGCTCTACAATTCGGATCAAGTTCAAAAACCCTGGCCACGGAGCGCACGAAAACCTCAGGCCGCTTTTGATTTGCAAACCTTCCGACGAAAAGCACCACCGGTGTTTGATCACTTATATTGCACATATTGTGCAATAGGCGGGGACGATTTCGCGATATTTCCTCAATTCGGGCGGTGTTCGTTCCGATATAGATGACGCGCACGGAATCCTGTGACAAGCCGTACTTTTGGTACATTAGCTGCGCTAATTTGACGTGGCTGACTGTTCTAAGATCTATGAATTCTCTTCCTACCTTGGCGCTAATCATGGGATAGCCGCCGCCAGGATCGGGGGCTTCAATCCGGTCGATGATAGGGAGCCACGGGGCGACCCGCTTAACCCCCCTTGCCGCGCGGTAAGCGGCTTCCGAGTTCATAATGTACATACAATCGACATTGTGGTTGAAGATGATATGTAGGATCCCTTTGACCATATCGGCAGGTTTCAGAAAGTCTGCCAGGTGGTAAACGGATGCGCCGGTTTTTCGGGCTACTCCATCCCACGTATGAGAAGATGAAAGCGTCGTTACAATAGTGAGCCGGAATTGGGAAGCATCCAGGAGTCTACAGAGATCAAAGATGATCTGCTCGACCCCTCCTTCAATGAGCCATGCGGTTGCAATTAAAATATGGATTCTGTCGTCTGTGGGGCTAGCAAAAAAGGGTGCGATTTTCTCAGAAGAAAACGCGTGACTTCTTATTGAATTGCCATCTTCTACCGGCGGGTTTGTGAGAAACAGACCATAAAACAGGGATGAGACAACATGTTCAGCTTTGGCCCCAAGCGCGGTTTTGACCTTCCTTCGAACGGTAAACGCCTCGTCGGAGCACAGCACTCTGTAATAGATACGATCGTAAAGCTGTATGCATCCGCGCTGAAAGGTCCCGCCGAGAACCCGACTGCCGAGGGATCTGAGATCTTTGCGAATCGATTCTGGGCCGCGGAATCCGGTCATGATCGAGTTTGGCGAGAAGCGTACTAAACTCTGTTCCCAACACTGTTCGGAGGATGGGCGCTGATCGACAAACTCGATCATGAGATCGCAATCGCTCACAACTTTCTCTGGAGCGGTTGTTACTTTTGTCGTGTCCTCCCTTGTCACAAGAGCCAGAGGATGGCGATGGCCTTTAAGACCAGGAGCCTCAGCCGAATTGGCAAAAAGAGAAGCACAGCCTTCTCTTACTGCGATAAGGCAGTGACGCGGGTGCCCATAGCACTCCAGTGCCATTAGGGTACATTCTAAAGCTTCCGGGGGAAGCCTGCGCAGCGCGCCAAGGCTTGAGTAGAACAGGCGGTAACGGCTCTCTGAGGCAGTTGCGGCTTTTTCTTCGAGCGACCAATCACGAAAAGTTTGGCCCGCCAACCAATCTTCCAAATCAGCTGTCTCATCACCGTCGCTAGCGACCAACAAACCCGCCGCGTGGGTGCGTTTAGCTTTTAGAAGACTGTCATAGGTGTATAAATCGGAGTGCTTAGCTTGAATATATCCAACAACATCCACGTGACGTTTTCGGGAGATACTTAGCAGGGATTTCTTGCGGATTCGGTAGCGGTAAAGGGCGTCCGGGCAAAAGAGGATTTTTTTACCTGTTTTTGCTAAACGAATATTGAGCTCCCAGTCTTCATAGCCGGAACGCATCGACTCATCATACCAGAGATAATACTTCTTGACGGCTTCATTCCGAAGCATGATGCCCGCGCCCCATTGATTTTGAATGCGAATGACATAAGGATTGCAGGCTTCACCCCAGACGGTGCCGTGTTTCGGTCCGCCAAACAGTTGAATTCCGGATACGGCCGCGACCGCGCCCTCTTGCTCCTCCAGAAGCCAGGAAAGTTTCTTCAAGCACTCCGGTAGGATTAGATCGTCGGCGTCCAAAAAATAAACGTAGTCACCAACAGCGTTACGGGCGCCAGTGTTGCGCGCCCCCGCAAGCCCACGGTTTTCTTGGTGGATGACCCGGATGCCGGGATGATTGAGGCTTCGAAGGACTTGGAGTGTTCTCCGCTGGGTGGAGCCGTCGTTGATAATAAGGACTTCGGTCGGTGGAAGTGTCTGGTTGAGTAGGCTTCCTAAGGCGTCCTTAAGAAACACGCCGTCGTTGAAGCAAGGAATGACTACGCTGATCGTAGGAGAGTGAAGCACCAGTCTTCCTCTTTTATAACGTATACCGGACCCGGGCTTTTTCAGTCGGCGAGATGCACATCATATGGGGTCGAGAACTACGCCGCCCGGAAGTCAGGCGAAGCCTTTCGCATGCCTCATGGCAAACCTGGATTGAACAGTTTGCGCCATATCGAAATCACCCTCCCAATGACTATATGGTTCCTGATTCTGTTGAATTGGTCCTGTGATCTCTGTAGCCGTATTGCGAGATCGTGTAATTTGGTTTCCAGATCGATAATTCGCTGCCCAGGATGCCGGATGTCTTTCAGTGGAGAATCTAAGAGTATGGATATTTTGTCAGCGTCTTCCTGAGAAGCGAAAAGCGTTTGGAAGCGATTCTCACGATCTATCATGCGGGAGATTAAGGTATTTGAATCAATGTGAGGAAAAAGCTCTTGCAATACCCACTGTAGATGTTCACGAATAGTTTTCGCACTAGGCCTTAATGGGGTTACCCAAGGAGCATTATCAACGTACCACCACAGCAAGCCGCGGGCACATAAGTCCTCCATCCGAATCGAGTCGTCATTTGCAAACTCCTGATCGAAAGCTTGAATTCTCCCATCGCCCATTCGTACCAGATTTCTGGGAATACAGTCCCAGGCTTCGGATTTGAGATGGAGTCCATTCCCACCAAGTTGTTGAGATTCAATATAAACCATCCAGTCCTTAATCCTCTGCAAAAAAAGCATTTCGTTTGACGACATCGCAGCACGTAACAAGTCGAGTTCGACGAGAGAACCTTGAAGAAAGGCTTGGGTGTCGAGCAGATTAAGTCGAAATGTCGATCCAAGTAAAACCCGCTCGCGGGACGACAGATGGGGATAAAGCTTTCTGATCCGTAACTCGCCATCCGCTCGTTCCAGAGTCGTCAGCGAATAAAGGCTCGGGCTTTCTGTAGGCCTCTCTGACCAGACAAGCCAAGAAAAGTCCGGAAGATCTGCCTCTTGTCTAGCAGCCAACGCAAGAAAGGAATTGCTTAATTCTCCCAATAGGCCTGCCTTGCCAACTTCGGATAGAATTAAGGACTGGTTGCCATCGACATACCTTTCTGGCCTAAGATAGTCCTCAAACCGATAGCGCGAGGCCCAGTAAGCGATCATTTCGCTGCGAAGCGATACAGCTTCGTCTGTCAATATAACTCTCGCGAGTTTGTAATCAGGATATGGGTACAAAAAGCGGACGGCCGTCATACCTACTTCTCGAGCGAGGCTATAGAGCTTTGCCTTTGAAAAGGTTTCTACAGACTGGAAGGTGGGATAACCCTGGAGGCCTTCCAATTCCATTCCGCAATGATCCTCACCGATTCCGAGAAAATATTTGATGCCCAATTGATTCTCAATCGCAATGACTATGATTCCGTCTTCCTTGAGCGAATCCGAGGCAATCTGTAGACATCGCTGAAAAGGATTCGCAGCGTTTACGTAGCCTTTGCTCCATTCTAAGACACCTACTAAGAAGACAACGTCGTAATCCGGTCGTGGGGTCATGCTGTTGATATCTGCCACGAAGACACGCACGTTTGGCAGGTCACGACACCGAGATGCGCAAATGCTCGCCCGGGTTTCAGATCCTTCGATTCCGTCCACCTTTGCGAACTTTTCTCCCAAAGCGCGTGTCACAGCACCACATCCTGCGCCTAGTTCCAAGACGCGGGCGTTCGATGTGATGGGGAGGCAGCGAATGATTGCTCCTCGATGCATTGATAGGTGATACCGCTGAGCCCACGAATTGATGTTCTTATGCAGATCCCAAGAGATTGCTGAGAAATCAGAAGTTGAATTGATCAACTCAATGAGAGTCTTCTCCTCTATCTCACCATCCGAATACTGGAATTCCCGCGTTCCATCGGAGATATAAAACCGATCTGCAGCCTGACGAAAAGAAAGACCAAATATATTCATCGTTAGCGCGGTAGGGTGTGATCGGGACGAACCCCAGGTCTGTTGCCATGAGCCGATTCGCTCCAACTGTGGGGCAAGAAGAACCTCCCGGTAAAAGAGTCATTCTCATTTCTTATTTCGATATGGCGCAAGCCCCAGCGCCAGTCGTACGCATGTTTGAAGCGCTCATTCCAAATTCCTACGTTCAGCAGGTAGAGTCCCGTATTCAAAAGCAACTGAGGAATGGTCAGGGTAACTCGTCCAAAGTTGTTATGAGAACGAAGCACAAAGCCCGTCCAGGGAGAATGACAAGATACATAGTTTTTTTCGTCTCCCAGGGACATAGCGAAAGAAAACGTTAGTTCTTTAATCTCTGGATCTTTCTCGTAATCAAAATGAACGATGAGTGACTCGCCAGTGCGGAAGCAAGACCTTACATTTCCCTCTACATCGCAGATTTCAACGCTCCGCAGCCGTGCACCCTCAATGAGCTCTGGTTTTGCGGTTTCAGAACGGAGCGTTTCTTCACGATCGTTCGCAAGCAGATACGCCCCGACAGCATTCGGTGCGTCACCATCCTGAACTATGCGGCCTCTTTCAATCCAGAGTACCTTGTCGCATACTCGTACGATTTCATTCATGTTATGGCTAACAAAGAAAACCGCTGTTCCTCCCGCTAGGATCTGTCCAATCTGACGCGTACATTTAGCTCGAAAACTATTGTCACCCACGGCAAGAACCTCGTCGATCAATAATATATCTGGTCTTAGGTGCGCGGCTATGGCGAACCCCAGCCTTACATGCATCCCGCTAGAATAGAACTTGACTGGCATGTCGATGAACTCGTCCAATTCCGCGAAGGCCACTATTTCATCAAACTTGTGGTCGAGCTCTTTTTTGCTAAGACCGAGAATCGCTCCGTTCACGTAAATGTTTTCCCGTCCTGTAAGCATTGGGTGGAAACCGGCCCCTAGTTCAATGAGAGCGCCGACTTTTCCACGAATTGTGATTCTTCCTTTGTCTGGCGGAATCACCCCATTTAACAGCTTTAACAGCGTGCTTTTACCTGCACCGTTGGATCCGATCATACCAAGACATTCGCCGCGTTTAACTTCAAAGGAGACGTTGTCGATCGCCCAGAATTCGCTTTTGCGCAACCGATCCGTCACGAGTGGGACGTGGAAGATGTTACACGCAACGTCCTGCGCCGCAAAGAACATGGAACGCTTTAAGGAGCGGCAGAATTTTTTACTAGCACCCTCAACCTTCACCAAGATGTCGGCTGACACTGTTGTTACTCTTTGCTCAGGCAAATTGGGATACGCGCGGCAGGGCTAAATTAAAAAAGCGCCAACCTGCTAGAAAGACCAGCAGGGAAAATATCCAGGAAGAAATAAATGCGGCCGACATGGTCAATCCGCCGTAAGCAACAAGGTCCTGACTGGCTATGAACAGCGGGCTTGCCGGATTGACGATGTTGATCAGAACGAAAGGCCACTCGAAAGGCGGGGGATAGAGAACGGGTGTGAGGAACATGCCCAGGGTGAGGGCAATGCCTAGGGCGTTGCCAACATCACGCAAAACCAGGTTGGCAACGGACATCACGAATCCTACTCCAAGGGCCAGTAAAATAAGAGGAGCTAAGGTGAACGGCATAAAGATAGTCTGCAATTTGAACGGTACGCCATACCAAGTGAAAATCGCCGCTAGCGGCACTAGGCGAACGACAAAATCGAAAATAGGGGAGCCAGCACTTGCAAAGACAAGGGCAACTTTCGGAAAGTTGACTTTGGTGACCAAAGAACCGGCCGCGGCCAAACTACCGGTTGAGCTGGCGAGACAGCCTGCAAAGAGCTGCCAAAGGCTTATTCCCCAAAGCGCGTAGGCAACGTACGGTACCGGGGTTTCACTGATGGGAATTGTGCCCGA
>Ga0137372_10007589_pt1 | contig 10492 bp, 8 predicted proteins | sample SagtaG_6_FD_104911 | JGI IMG/M metagenome (GOLD analysis project Ga0137372, IMG submission 104911) | Vadose zone soil microbial communities from Sagehorn Ranch, Mendocino, California, USA - Sage1_R_60_16 metaG | ecosystem: Environmental > Terrestrial > Soil > Vadose zone | place: USA: California...
ATCTGTGCTACTATAACTCTCGCATGAGCGCACTGTTTTTTACTGGCAGTTTATGGGCAGTTCATCCAGGAACGATTGCCATCGGTAGGCAATCCAAGCGACCAGTGCGCTATATGCGGACCTTGCAAAGACCTTATTTGCAAGCTTTTACGCTAAGTCGTTGATTCCACGGTTGGGGACGTAGTTCAGTTGGTTAGAACGCTGCCCTGTCACGGCAGAGGTCGCGGGTTCGAGTCCCGTCGTCCCCGCCATCTTTTCAAGCACTTGCGGAAGGTGGGCTTTCCGGCGTGGGAACAGAAAGGAACAATAAGCAGAATCACTTCCCTCCTCCCCCCTCAGCAGTTTGAATCCGCTTCGGCAAAATCATTTTGACAGCTACGCACTCGCTCTCTACAGCGTCATCAATGCGGATGTGGTCGCTGCCGATGGGCGTCTGCTGACGACCAAGCCCTCAGAAAATTAGGACCTCTTCTTGTTCTTGGGCTTGGGCGTCGGCAACGACAACTTCGGAATCTTTACTTCACTTGAATACCGTTTCCACTAGGTCGGTTCTGTGCTGGGTTGCGCTGTGTTCTACGCGGCGGCAAAAGCGCAATGAGGTGCTGTACTTTTGGCGTGAGTTCGCCGCAATCAACCCCGACGAACTGGTCACCGAGGGCGGTTCTTTTTATCTTCCGGATGACGTCGCCTTATTTCGCATCGCTGTTTCCTATTCATAAGCAGGCGCAGGAGTTAACAACATCCAACGACACGAGCAGCCGCGTAACCAAAACGTGCTGCCCTAGGAGATTTACCTACCCAGAGTTTCCTGTACTCACCGGATTGAAGGATTAGGCGTTGCTTCCTAGGCTGGCGTAGGTTTGCATTCAATGTTCTTACACTCTGGTGACGAACGGCAATGCGCCCCAGGGTACGAACGAATAGCAAGCAATCGAGGTGCAAAGATGAGTCGTGAGTTTTGCCCTGCGCGTATCCTGCATTTGATCGTCGTTGCGCTGGTTATTCTTGGAATTGCGGAAGCTCGCGCACAAAGCCAGGAGAGCAGTTCGCGTCGCCCGAAGCAAGCCGAAAGGATGCAGTCCAAGCAGAATGTTCCCGCCCCGAATACGCCATCCGACGCTGCCAATGCAAAATCGACTTACGTCATTGGGCCCGGCGACCTACTTGCCATCAATGTACTGCACGAGCCGGAGGTTTCCGAGAAGGTGTCGGTGCGCATGGACGGCAAGATCACCATGCCACTGGTTGGGGAGATGCAAGCCAGTGGAATGATGCCGGACAGCTTGCAAACGGCCATTGCTGAAAAACTCCACGAATTCATCAAGGATGCGGAAGTCACCGTAGTCGTGGAGGAGATGAAAAGCCGGCAGTTCAGCGTCATGGGCGAAGTCCAGCATCCTGGATCATTTCCATTGCTGAGACCTACGCGCGTACTGGATGCGTTGGCACAGGCAGGAGGATTCCGCGATTTTGCCAGAGTCACCAAGATCCACGTACTCCGGCGGACTGCCCAGGGGACGACCGTGACGCTTCCTTTCAACTACAAGCAGGTGACACAAGGCAAGAACGATTCGCAGAACATCGAGCTGCAGGCGGGTGACACCGTCATTGTGCCGTGAGGGTCTATGCCAAAGCGTTACACAAAAATGTCGTTAGCTGGGCTAGCTGCATCCTTCCTTTTGGCCGGTGTTCCCCTTGGCGCTCAGGCGCAGGAAGCGCCGCCTCCAAAGGAGCCTAAAGCTGATTCACGTTACGCGAGCGAGCAAGCCGCGGGCAATGGGTTCGCCGTCGAGCTGCACAGCGAGGCGACCTGGGACGACAATATCTTCGCGAATAACGCGCGCCGGCAAAGGGACTATGTGTTTCAGGAAGGAGGCCTCTTCAGTATCTGGAGCAGACGGCCCTCCTGGGGAGTGGGATTCGAATACCGTCCGAACGCTTTACTGTATCGGACGGTCAAGGGTTTCAATCAGTTCGATCATCATCTGGACTTCGACAACGAATTTCACGCCTCCCGGCATCTTCTTTTCCGCTTGAAGGATTCCCTGGACTACATGACCGGAGTACTAGAGCCGCGGGCCAACCAGGATCTTTCTCTCCCGATCGGCGGTTCCTCCAACTTGAATGCGACACTCTTTACCCCGTTCGCGCGGCAACTGGCTAACGAAGCTGGTGGCCAGGTTGAGTATGAGATGAGCCGGCGCAGCTTCTTCAGTGTTTCTGGCAGCCATGGGTTTCGGCGATTCACAAACGCGGGGAGCGGACTAACAAGCGTTGCTCCGAATCTCTTCAACACGCAAAGCGACACGGTCGGCACAAGCTATCAGTATCGCGTGACACGGCACTTCACCACGGGAGGGCAGTACCTGTTCCAGAACCTTCGCTTCAGCCAGGCGTCCCATGGCAGAACACACAACGCGTTCCTAACCGTTTTGTGGGAGGCTGGGCCACACGTCACCCTGAGCATTTTCGCAGGACCACAGTATTCAGACACGACAGGGCAGTTTTTGATTGCCTCGACCAATCCCCTCCAGCCAGGGAACGTCTTGATTACTTCGAGAACGATGCAATGGCACCCCGCCGGCGGTGGATCCTTAACTCTTCGTTCGAATCAAACCGTCTTTCGTTTGACTGCACGCCGCCAGGTCTTAGATGGCGGGGGGTTACTAACGACAGTAACGAATACTTACGGGGGCGCTGAGATACGGCGGCGACTGGCGTGGAAATGGGACCTAGCGATAACCACTTCGGCTGCAAGGTCCGTCTCGCTTCAGGGACCCCTTGGAAAGGGCGCCGTGGACACTCAAGCTGCCGGAATGGCCATCGAACATCCGCTCTTCGAAAACCTGAATTTGCATGCCGAATATAACTACCTGCGCCAGCGAGTGAATCAGACTGTGCCACTCGGAGCAGACTTGGACAGGAACCAATTCACCGTTGGCCTTTTCTACCGCGCGCCTGAGCACAAGTTTTGATCAAGACGTTCTTGTGGAACGTCGTGTGCCATCTACGTATATGATTTCTCGCAATGTAATTGCAGTGATTCCCTTACATCCGTTTGCAGTGTTTGCACCCATTTATATGAGGAACGCGCCTGATTGCTGACTGGGGAGCGGTCAATTAGGCTGTGTTGTGAATGAGCCCCTGAGGAGTGTTCATACGGAGGCCGAGCAGTTGTGCGATCGGGGCCGTTCTAAGGATCAGGCATGCAGCTTGTGCCTGGCGGGCAACTTTGCGCCCGACTAGCATTCGCGTTCGGCAGCAACCGCGGGCCACTGCACCCCAACCGCACGCACGAGGGCAGCATTAGAAAAGCGAGGTAAGGAGTGGCATTGCATCGCGAGTTGGGTCTTCAGGATTACTGGGCACTTCTGCTTCGACGGCGCCGACTGCTCATTATTCCAGCAATCCTGGGAGCAGTAGCCGGCTATCTGCTGTCTCTGGTTTTGCCGGCCAAATATACATCGCACACGATGGTCTTGGTTGAAGAACCGATCATACCAGATAGTTATGTGCGACCAGTAGTTAATGAAGACGTGAACCAACGCTTAGCCAGCATGCAGGGGCAGATACTCAGCCGCACGCGGCTGCAACATCTCGTGGAGCAATTCCATCTGTACAAGAAGGATGTTGGCGCCGTCCCGACGGAGGTACTGATAGAGTGGCTGAAAAAGTCGATCAAAGTGGCCCCGCTGAACCCCATGCCAGGGACGTTATCCCGTGGCCTGCCCGGTTTCACGGTGGACGTGACCCTCAGCGAGGCGCGGCTGGCTCAACAGGTCTGCACCGAGATTACCTCCATGTTTATGGAACAAAACCTTCATCTCCGCCAACAACAGGCGGAGGATACAACTCAATTTTTAGCTAAACAGCTGGAAGAAGCGAAAGCCAAACTGGACGAGCAGGACGCCAAGCTAGCCGCCTTCCAGAGCCGCAACATGGGAGCACTTCCCGAGGATGAGAAGACCAATCTTACCTTGCTGACCGGCATGACCCCGCAGCTCGAAGCCGTCACCCAGGGGCTCAACCAGGCCAGGCAGGAAAAAACCTTTGTCGAATCGCTATTGACTCAGCAGCTCGCAGCATTGAAATCGTCCGCCAACGGCCAAAATCCGCAGACGCTGGAGCAACAACTCAGCGAGATGCAGAGCAAGCTCGTGTCGCTGCAAAGGAGTTACACGGACAAGCATCCAAGCGTTGTAAAACTCAAACATGAAATTGCCCAGTTACAGAAGCAGATTGAGGAGACGGCCACGCAGGACCAGGGTGCGCCCAGCGAACAGAAATCCAGAGCTTCAATCGTTGAGCCGCCGCAGATTCAGCAGCTACGCGCGCAGCTCCATCAGGTAGAGATGAGCATCAGCCAAAAAACGCAAGAGCAGGAGCAGCTTCAGCGGCAAATTAGGGTATTTCAGAGCCGGATGCAATTGAGCCCAGTGATCCAGCAGGAATTCAAAGCGTTGACTCGGGACTATCAAACTGCGCTTGGTTTTTACAACGATCTTCTCAAGAAACGGAACGAGTCACAAATGGCCACCGAGCTGGAAAGCCGTCAACAAGCCGAAAAGTTTCGCGTGCTGGATCCGCCCAGTTTGCCGGAACAGCCTTCTTTCCCGAACCGCCAGCTCTTCGGTTTTGGCGGGCTCTGCGCCGGGCTGGCGTTGGGAGTGGGAATGGCGCATTTGGCAGAGTCTCGCGACAAGTCAATACGAACCCGACACGACGTCGAGGTTCATCTCGGAGTGCCGACGCTAGCCATAATCTCGCAGGCCGGGAACGGGAAGACGGATCGCAACTGGACCAACGGAAGGATACCGGCGAGGCGGGCCGCGCATAGCTCGCCAGCTGCATCCTGGAAATAGAGATAATGTATAAAAAGTTTTTTGGCTTGGGAGAAAATCCGTTCAATGTGAACCCGGACCCCCGGTATTTGTTCTTAACGCCGGGGACTCGGGAAGCACTAGCCAGTCTGGCCTACGGGATCCGGAGCCGCAAGGGAATCATCCTGCTGACGGGCGAGGTGGGAACCGGGAAAACCATGCTGCTCAACATGCTGCTCGATTGGCTGCATCACAATCGCGCCGCCACCGCGTTCATATTCAACACGCACCTGAGCACCACGGAGTTATTTGAATGTTTGATGGCCGATCTAGGGATCCCCTGCGAATCGCGCACGAAGAGCGAGATCTTAATACGGCTCAACCGTTGGCTCCTGGACAAGTACCGCGCAGGGCAAATAACAGTATTGATCGTCGACGAGGCGCAGAGTCTCTCACCTCAAGTGCTCGAAGAAATCCGCTTCCTCACCAACCTTGAGACTTCGAGCGAGAAACTGCTGCAGGTTGTGCTATCGGGCCAGCCGGAACTCGAAGAAAGACTCAAACTTCCGCACTTGCGACAGCTGCGCCAGAGGATTACGGTGCTCTGCCGGACAAGCGCATTGTCGCTGGAGGAAACGCGAGGCTACATCACAGAACGCCTGCGAATCGCGGGAGCAAACAGCGGGCCTATCTTTTCTCCTGAAGCCATAGAAAGCATATACCACCACGCACGGGGAATTCCACGAGTGATTAACGTGCTTTGCGAACACGCGTTGATCAACTCTTTCGCCGATGAACAAAAGCTCGTCACCGCCGCTCATGTTGACGGAGTTGCACGCGAATTTGGGCTGGACAGTATTGAACCCACGGCGCCCGTTGACGGTTCGGGGCGGCCAAACAGCGCTCCTTCGGTGGAAACGGTGCTGCGCGATTTAGCCACACTTCTGGATCAACTTCGTCAACCTGCCTCCGTGGCTACGGGGTCCGGAAAGGGAAACTATGAGCCGTATTCATGAAGCTCTGAAGAAGGCAGAAGAGGAAAAGTCGCCGACAAGGAGCGCGCCTGGAGCAGGCCCGCTCGATTTTGCCGACGATGTCGCGGAGCCCTCGCCACTGGGGACGCTGTACCCACTAAGGCCGGACGGTGCACCCACACCTGAGTTCTGTCCGGGGCTTGAAGAGCTTCGCGGGCGGTGTGCCAAGCCGGGTTGGAAGCTGAACTCGGACTATGATGTTTTCTCCGCGAAGCAGACCTCCTTTCCATGTGCTGAACAGTTTCGTATCCTGCGCGCACGCCTTTACCGACTCCGCGAAAAGAACCCAATTCGCATCCTGCTTGTGACCAGCACCCTACCCGGAGAAGGAAAAACGTTCGTGGCCCTGAATCTGGCTCTGGCGATCACCCGCCAACATGAGCGGCGAGCCTTGCTGATTGACGCGGACCTGCGCGCGTCGAGGCTTCACGTGCGCATGGGGGCTCCTTCTGCCCCGGGATTGAGCGACTATCTCAATGGGAGGGCCGATGAGTTTTCTGTCCTTCAGGCCGACGCAAAGGCAGATCTCTTTCTCATACCCGCCGGCAGGTTTGTTCCCAACCCTGCGGAGCTATTGGCAAATGGACTGCTGAAAGGCCTCCTCGATCGAGTGAGCCCGTTGTTCGATTGGGTCATATTGGACGCGCCACCGGTTCTCGCCGTGTCCGACGCGGGAGTACTGGCTGGATTATGCGATGGAGTGATCGTTGTAGTTCGCGCGGGAGCGACGGCTCACGATCTGGTCCAGACGACATTGCAGGAATTTCGCGGGAAGAATCTCCTTGGTGTGGTGCTGAACCGCGCCGAGGGGGAGGCGAATTACGGCGCTTATTCGTACGGATACGGTGTGGATACGAAATAGCGACTGAGCTATCCGCTCCGTCGCCGGAAGGATTATCGCGGCGGAGTCTGTGACCAAGCGTTGTGCGTTGGGGGTGCAGTTTGGGACTCCAAGGGCGGTAGCTTGTGCAAATACGTTGTTTGTTGAGGACCAGCAAAGGGCCGAGCGCTAAAAGGTTCGTAATGATCCCCAATTGGCGGAACGTATGTGCGGCATAGCAGGCATTGTCGGCATTGAACCCAGCTACCAAGCTGAGGCGGTGGACGTCCATCGGATGTGCCAAACAATCGTGCACCGCGGGCCGGACGATGAGGGGATTTACGCGCACGGCCGCGCCGGGTTGGGCATGCGGCGGCTGAGCATCATCGACTTGTCTACAGGGCACCAACCCATCCACAACGAAGACCACGATCTTTGGGTCGTATTCAACGGCGAAATCTATAATTTCCCAGAGCTGAGACCGGAACTTGAAGCGCGCGGCCATCGCTTCTACACCAATTCGGACACTGAGGTAATTGTCCACTTATATGAAGAGTATGGAACGGATTGTGTGAAGAGGTTGCGCGGAATGTTTGCTTTGGCAGTTTGGGATCAACGGCGGCAGAAACTGCTGCTTGCGCGCGACCGCTTCGGGAAAAAGCCACTGTACTATGCGATGGACCGTGAACGGTTGCTGTTCGGTTCCGAAATCAAAGCCTTGCTGGCCGCTGCGCCGGAGCTCGCTGAAATCGACCTTCACGGATTGCTAAATTTCTTCTATTTCGGGTACATTCCCGATCCGCACACGGCTTTTAAGCGCATCCACAAGTTGCCTCCTGGCCACTTGCTCGAATTCACGAAGGGACAAGTCTGCGTCCAGAAGTATTGGGACCTGCCCGCCCACGGAACCTATGAGCCCGGATCCGAGGAAGAGTGTGTGGAAGAACTCGAGCACCGGCTGGCTGAAGCAGTTCGAGCCCGCATGATCAGTGATGTTCCACTCGGAGCGCTCCTTAGCGGAGGAGTCGATTCCTCGATCATAGTGGCACTCATGGCAAGGATAAGCTCACGCCCAGTGAAAACGTTTTCGATTGGCTTCTCCAGCCCGGACTTTAACGAAGCGGAGTACGCCCGGCTTGTTGCGCGCCAGTTTGGTACCGAACATCACGAACTGTATGTAGAAGCAAACATCGAAGAAACCATACACATGTTGACGCGCTCTCTCGAAGAACCGTTTGGCGATTCCTCGATCGTGCCTACGTATCACGTATGCCGCCTGGCTCGACAATATGTGACGGTGGCGCTGGCTGGGGATGGCGGGGATGAGCTTTTCGCTGGTTACGACCGTTACAAATCCTATCTTCAGCGTCGAAGACTTCGCTTGTTTCCTGCCGGGACAGGTCGTTGGTACCGTGAATCCATGCATCCGTGGTTGCCGACCGAATGGCCAGGCCGCAGGTTTTTGTATAATCTCTCGCTATCTCTCGGCGACCGTTACCTGGATGGAATTTCGATACTGCCGGCCCTCGTTCGGGAGCGCTCCCTCTTCTCCAAAGATTTCTTGGTTTGGGCCGACCGAGAGACTTCGCCCTACGAGCGCTTTCGACGCTATCTGGAACACAGCCCTGACTCTGATCCGCTGAGCAAAGTCCAATACCTCGACGCCAAAACGTACTTGCCGGCGGATATCTTGACCAAAGTAGATCGGATGAGCATGGCGTGTTCGCTAGAGGTTCGGGCTCCTTTCCTCGACCATGTTTTCGCCGAATGGGTTGCGCAGTTGTCTCCTCGATGGAAAATGCGGGGCGGCCAGCCCAAGTACATCCTCAAAAAACTGGCCGAGCGGCTTGGTGTCCCGAAGCAAGTGCTCTATCGCCGAAAGCAAGGCTTCTCCATGCCCCTCGTCCACTGGTTTCGCCAGGAGCCTTCACCGGCTCTCTTGGAGATCCTTCTGGAGCCAAAGACGGTCCACCGAGGATACTTCAATCCGAGAGAGTTGCATCGCAGACTCTTCGAGCATCGCCAAGGCCTACGCGATCGCTCTTGGGAGATTTGGCATCTTCTTATTTTTGAGCTCTGGCACCGCAATTTTCTTGAGCCTGCAACCCAAGCACAGTCCACAGCCGCTTATTGGTGCCGCCCCGCCACCGAACGTGAGGGCGTTCAACCACCGGTCTTTCGTCCCCCCTCTCAGACGACCGTACAAGTGGCGCGCTAACTATACTCCATCGCATTGACACAGCCATATGCCTGGCACTTTGAGCACAGATCGAGCAGCAGTTGTTAAGAATGAGCCGTCGTCATCGCATTGCCTGCCTAAATTCCAGGCCGCTCTTTCGAGGTCAAAGCCGCCCTCTGACAATGACGGGGCGCGTGTGTTGTATTTGGTCGATACGCTGAACGTTGGTGGCACGGAAACCCAGATGGTGCAAACTGCTCTTCGCCTGCGGTCGACGTCCCATCATATAACTGTAGGCTGTTTGCATGCGAAAGGTCCGTTGCTGGAGGTTTTGCAACAAGCAGATATTCCTGTAGTGGAGTTTCGCAAAAAGAAGACGCTTCTTTCAGTCAATGGCGTGTATCAGCTGATGCGTTTGGCCCTTTTTCTCCGGCAGGGACAGTTTCATGTCATCCATGCGCACGACTTGTGGGCAAATTTGCTGGGAGTCCCAGCCGGTCGGTTGGCGCGAACCCCGGTCATTATTTCCAGTCGTCGCTATCTGGCGGACCTGGAGTGGTATACATTTTGGAAAAACAAGACTATCCGCACCATCTACTACCTCTCCACACACATCATCGTGAATTCGGCTTCCGTGCGGCAATTGCTTGTCGAACGAGACAGGCTGTCCCCAGAAAAGATTCACGTCATCTACAACGGTGTGGATGTCGATCGATTTGCCGGTGCACGGGGAGACCGAGAAGGATTGTTGGGAAGTTTCGGGAGCGGTTCCAAGCTTATCGCCGTTGTGGCTAACATGTACAGCCGGGTGAAGGGACACGCTTGCTTGATTGAAGCGTCACGTATTGTTTGCCGGTCAGTTCCTAGCGCAAAATTTGTCTTGATCGGTGACGGCGCGGAGCGACGCAAATTAGAACAGCAAGTGAGACAAGCAGGGTTGGAGGAGAACTTCTTGTTTCTCGGACATCGGCAGGATGTCCCCGAGTTGTTATCTTGCTGCGATCTTTCGGTGCTGCCCTCAGAGGCCGAAGCAATGCCCAATTCCGTGCTGGAATCGATGGCGGCCGGGCTCCCAGTGGTGGCTACCCGTGTTGGCGGAACTCCTGAAATCATCGTACACGGCGTGGATGGGTTGCTTGTTCCGCCTCAGGATTCACAGGCCCTCGCTCAGGCCATGCTGCACGTGTTACAAGACGCCGACTTCGCCAGAAGGCTCTCGCGGTCCGGGCAAGAGAAGATGCAAACGCACTTCGGCTTCGATCGTCTTATTGCCCAACTCGAACAGCTTTACAGTAACGCCGTGCTCGGGATGAAAGATTTCAGAGGCGTATCACATTCGGACGTAGTCCTTCTTGACCAACAATCTCAACCACTGCGAGAGAAGAACTGATTATGAAGACGGTTAGCGTGTTCGGAATGGGCTACGTAGGTGCCGTGACTGCAGCCTGCCTAGCGCACAAGGGTCATCGAGTGATGGGAATGGATGTGAATCCGGCGAAGGTGACTCCACTGATCTGGAAGAAGTAGTCAGGCGTGCAGAGGTTCTCGTCGTCGGAGCAAAGACATTTGATGAGGAAGCGATATTAGCGATGCTCGGCCCCAACCAGTTGGTTGTTGATCTGCGTTGTCTCCGCAGCCG
>Ga0137372_10007590_pt1 | contig 10490 bp, 8 predicted proteins | sample SagtaG_6_FD_104911 | JGI IMG/M metagenome (GOLD analysis project Ga0137372, IMG submission 104911) | Vadose zone soil microbial communities from Sagehorn Ranch, Mendocino, California, USA - Sage1_R_60_16 metaG | ecosystem: Environmental > Terrestrial > Soil > Vadose zone | place: USA: California...
ACATTCCGCTGCCAAGCGGGTTGAGAGCACGACATCTCCTAGACTGATATCGTCCGACGGCAGCCCGCCCGCAATGCCGACCACTAGGAGCAGAGAAGGTTGTAGATCGTCAATGAGGTCTCGCGCGGCCTCCTGCGCTTCGCCGTTGCCTTGCTCAATCTGGCGAAGGATTGCGAGGCGATATCGGGCATCCTGACCCGCATTCGCCGCTCTCAAGGTGTATTCACGGTGCCGCCCCTTGTAGATTCCATGATCATCCGAAAAAGCCTTCAGTACGGCTCGAAATTCATCCTCGCGAATTGTTAAGATGCCGATATCTACAGTTGGCTGATTCATCGACCGTCCCTGAACAGTTCCTCGCACTGCGCTTCATCTCATGGGGAGCGGTATGCCCGAGGAGTACTGATCTTCAAAAGGTGTGAAGCTGAATTATAGATTGATCGGGCATTTGCGCTGTTGAGGACTGCCGACCTGCACACCTGCTGCGTCCCCGTGCGGGCGACGTCGTAATCGTCGCGGGTCAGTTATTAAGCCGCTCGCTGTTGGGGGCAGTTCGGCACACGGTTGGCACTTCGACCGAGCCGGAACATCGAGAATTGCAGCAACCTGGCTGTTGGAATGTCAGTCGCACCGTCGAACAGGCTTCTGTCGTGACAGTAATGCGGATTTGGTTTCACAACGCGCCGCACCCCCTGATCGAAACATTCGTGATGGGAGCAAAGTCTGATGAGATGTGTCGAGTTCTGGCGTGAGCGCGCGAGGAAATTACGCGGGGCGTTGCGGTCGGCAGTGGCTGCGCGGTAGACAAGCGCGCCGTGTTCAGAACGCGATATTGCCGTGGTATGCCTTCTTCTTGGGTATTGACAATCCCAAAGTTGAGGCATATGTTGAGGGCCAGTTTCGGCGAACGGAAGTGTGGAGCCTGACAGGCTTCACTTCCGAGGGGGACTTCTACTCGCCGACATTCCTAAAAAACTGGGAGCATGTGGACCTCAGCCAGCGTCGCAAGTCCGACCAGGCCGAGGTTCTCGCTCATTTGCAAACCATCAGACGTTGCCGGAGTCTGTGACCGTGGTGGCCTAAAGCGTAGGGACGGCTGCAGCAGGCGCGCCATTCGTCGCAAGCTTATCGGCGGATAGTTAGTTGGCATCGAGCCCAAGGAACAGCGGACCAGCTATCTCGGTCCCCTACTAATCTCAATTGAAAGAAGCGCTCTAGATGCGAGTCTATGAGGCGATCATCAAGGTGTTGGAAGGTGTGGGCGTAGACGCCGCTTTTGGCGGAGCGGGCGAGAATGCCGCGTCCCTGATGCTGGCACTGAAACACTCCGCCAAGATCAAGCCTGTCATTGTGCGTCATGAACAAGCCGCCTCGTTCATGGCCTGCGGTTATGCAATCTATTCGGGACGACTGGGATTCTGCTTTGCAACGGCAGGTCCAGGGGCGTTCAATTTGTTCTCGGGCCTTGCCGTCGCCATGTCCGATTCATACCCGGTTTTGGCCGTCTCCGGATTTGCCTCCCTCGAATGGAAGGGAAAGGGAGCTCTGAATGAGAGCTCTGGGCTGAGTCGTACTCCTGACTCGCAAAAGATGTTCGCCGCCACCACGAAACGTTCCTTCTTGCTAGAAGATCCTGCAAAGACCTGCGACGTGATGGAGGAGGCAATAAATCTGGCGTTCGAGGGGCGTCCCGGTCCGGTCCATATCCATGTTCCCGAGAACCTTACGCACCACGGGATTACAGTAGATAATTACCGCGACATTAGGCTCGATGTGAAACCAGTGTTGCCGGAAACAGCACAGATTGTGGCCGCGGCGGTGGCAATCGCTGCGGCGATCAAAGCAAAGAAGAGCGTGCTAGGTTTATTCGGCTTCGGTGCTGTCCGCAGCAATGCCGGTCCGGAGTTACGAGCGTTCGTTGAGCGATTCCAGATTCCCTTCGTCACCACGTTAGACGGCAAGGGGATCATCGCCGAAGAGCACCCGTTGGCCCTCGGGGTATTTGCAGACAGCGGCCACAGCAGTGCCGCTAAAGCATTCATCGACTCCGACGTGGTCTTAGCAGTTGGCAACTCGTTCGCCCAGCACGCAACGTTTAACTTCCGTCCGGATTTACTGAAGGGTAAAACCCTCATCCACGTCAATATTGATCCGGCGGAAATTAACAAGGTTTACCCCGCAACTTGCCCGGTGGTTTCTGACGCGAAGCCCGCAATCGCTTATTTGAGTAACGAGCTGGCCAGTTCGGTAGGTACGGTTCCGGCTATGCAAGTAGAAAAGGACCGGCACTTGACTTCCTCGATCCTTAATCTCCAGCCCGATAAGATTCATCCCGGCGAAATGGCGAGATCGCTGTCGAAAATGCTGCCCAAGAACGGCATTGTCTTGGCGGATGCGGGCGCTCACTTGGCATGGCTGAGCTACTATCTGCAGCTCTCAGAGGGACAACATTACCGCAAGCCGGGAAGTTTTGGCCCCATGGCCTGGGCAGTAAACGGGGGAATTGGCACCAAATGCGCCCATCCTGATCGGACGGTCATCGTGGGATGCGGGGATGGCGGGTACCTGTTATCTGGCTTTGAGCTGCTGACTGCGGTTCAGTACGACATCCCCGTGATCTGGATCATTTTCGATGATAGTGAGTTCAAGCTCATCAAGATGTTCCAAGTCACTACGTTCGGTGAGTCAGGGCTGGTCGAGTTCACGAATCCGGATTATGTCGGTTACGCCGAGGCTTGTGGAGCACAGGCATTTCGCGTCGAAACATTGGAGCAGTTCGAGTCTGCGTTCCAGAAGGCGCTCGCGTCGGGCAAGCCCACGCTGATCGATGCTCACATCACCCGGCTTGCCATTCCACATTACAGCCCCAACCCTGCTGGGCTGTTAGCAGCAATCGAGGAGGCTTTAGCCAACAGGTTGAAGAAGTTGTGATGTTCATCGCCATTTGTGCCGGGGCCTTGAGGTCGGAGAGTGCTCTTGGACTTTCTATGCAATCCGATTAGTGCGAAGTGTTGAAGAAGGGGTAACAAGTATGTCTGGCGTTCCTGCTGGCTTTGCCGAGATGAGCAAGTACCCGCTCTTCGAAGCCCTCTTTAAGAGAAGATCCAGGCGCATTGGGCTGGGAGTCCAATCCATACCCGCGGGCAGCAACACATATACCTCCAATGCCCTGCCCCAGCCGCTGAGCGCTCTCGAAGAAGCAGTGTTGATCTCCGCGGTCGGATTGACTGGGCTTACGCTGCCGGATCGACCATTTGAAACGACAACGGGAGAAAAGATTCTTGGTACACCCAATATCAACTTTCCCGGACGCGCCGCTGGCAGTACTGACAACGCACAGGCGACTCACTTCTTTCTGTTCAACGACACCGGTGCGTATTTTCTGAAACGTCTAGATTCCGCAGATCCAACCGAGCCTGTCACGCCGGAGACGCTACTCAGGCAGGCCGAAGCCTCAAAGGTCAAAATTCTGGACAAGCGTCCAGAATTTCCTCGTGAGTTCCCTTATTACCTCGATTCCAATCGGTTTTTGTCCAACCTTCCAGGTTCCACAATTCTTTTCCCAGTAGTGGACATGACACGGCAATACATCAACGCGCTGATGTATCTCATGACGGAGCCTGGTGGCCATCGGCCTGCAATCCTCGATGACCGGAACTTTTACCTGCCGGCGGGGGTGAGGAAGTGGGTAAAGAGCGGTTTCCTGAACAAAGACATAAAGCTGCCACTGGGCTTCCTTGGCACCATGCGGACACAGATCGAGGCTGAGCTACTGTTGCAGAATCTTATTCTGATGCTGCAAGCGATGGGCCTGGGCGGCTGGATCCACGCCTCGGTATCCCCCACGAAATTGTTGCCCGCGCTCGGATTTCAATATGTGACGCCGCGTTATCGAGGGCTCGACTTCTTCCGTTGGGGGACTTTCATCACGCTACCGCGGTCGCAGCCTATCGGACTGACGCCACATATTAAATGTATGTGTACGCCGTTTTACACGACCATGGCCGATGCTGTGCAGGCAGTGGTCGATGCTAAGTATGGCGCCGGCGGCGCATACGGAGACCAGGCTTATTTCCGCCGGATTTTTCGAGACGATCGTGGGGCACGATATCTGAACGAAGTCCCACACTATAAGGACGAAGTCATCGCCTGCGTCAAAGATCTGTGCTCGTATATCTATGAGCGCCACGGCCGTTTCCCAGCTCACTGCGATGCGATTTACGCGCCGGGTGTATGGCTCCAGGCGCACCACCTTGATTTGCAGTACTACGACACGCTGTTCAATGGTGGCTATACCGAGACCCAGCGTGAGCACCAACAGCGATGGCACTCCTAAGTACGCAGCTGTGGTGGTGAATGGACTGAGGAGCAAGTGATATGGATACTCCGAACGAATTTGGTCAGCCCCGCGCGAGATTCTGGTTTGTTTGCGTGGTCTTTCTGCTGCTCATGGGGTTGGCCTACGGCGGCGCCGAACTGAGAGTGCGACTTGGCACTCCGGTTCACACGGTTTTGTACTATCGCGTGATCTTCACCATTTGGGCATCCGCCCTTTTTTTGACGCCGGCACTCTGTTTCCACGTCTTCTCACGTGCTGACGCCTTGAACAGCTATTGGCGCGCGTTCTGGACATTTAGTTATCTGGCCTTTCTCGCGCACCTCTACTGGACGGCTTTCGCTACTTTCCACGGGAATTGGGCGGAGATATTCCATAGTCAGGCGGGGCCGGGAGTGGATCCCGAAAGAGTCGTCCAGCATCCTGGGCCGGACCTCTTCTTAGCCGCATGGTGGGGACTCGACGTGCTGCTCGCGTGGCTGGTCGCGGACCACAAATGGGTTCGTGTACAGCGAGGCGCAGTGCATCTGCTCGCGTTCGTTATGTTCTTTGGTGCATTTACCCTCGCCGCAAAGGCGAGCACTACGGCTCACGTGCTTGGCATTGTCATGCTTCTGGCCGTGGCCACTTCGTTCCTGTTGTCTGTCCTCCTGCACGAGAGCGACCCAAAATCGCTGATATCGGTTCTGAAGATCGGATCATTCCAACTGCTGAATAAGTTCGTGGCGTGGCACAAACTCCCAACGTTTTTGGCGGTTTTGAACCTTAGCGCTTTGCGCGACGTTCTGCGCGAAAAGAACCTGCACAATACGTCCGACATCCCCGTCACAAATCCCGACGGGCTTCGCTCCACCGTTCCGTTTCGGAGAGCCTTCTTCAGCGAACGCGAAGAGGACGGGCAGTACAACGACCTCTCGAAACCGACCATGGGCAATGCCAGTGTGAACACCAAGGACCCGTTCAGCAACGCCGAGTTCACGCTAAGCAATCCGGGCGCGCGCTTCGGCAGGAACATTCCGTTGAGCGAAGTTGACCCGACCTGCGATGGCGGTTTACTCGACCCGAGTCCACGACTGGTGAGCAACCGGCTGCTTGCTCGCCAGACAAAAAGCGATGGCACCGATAACTTCAAGGCGGCCGGCATCCTGAATCTGTTTGCTGCAGCTGGGATTCAGTTTCAGACGCACGACTGGTTCAATCACGGTGCGCCTCGGCCAATCAACGACGATCCATTCGGTGTTCCGCTGCCGGCAGGAGACTCGTGGCCTGGCGGAAAAATGCTGGTCCGCCGCACACGGCCCGATCCAACTCGTAAGTTCAACGACGGCTCCGGCCCGGTCACGTATGTGAATGCAGAGACGCACTGGTGGGACAGTTCGCAGATTTACGGTGACAGTCCAATGGCGGAGATGAAATATAGGTCCGGGCAAGAAGGGAAGCTCCGGATTGATCCTAAAACCAAGTTGATCCCATTGGATCCAACCGGAGTCGAAGCCACTGGACTGACCTCGAACTGGTGGCTGGGCCTCAGCCTGTTGCACAACCTGTTCACGCTCGAGCACAACGCAATCTGCGACCACATTGGGCAAGCTTTCCCGGAGTGGAAACATCACCCGAACCATGATGATGAAGTCTTTCGGGTGGCTAGGCTTGTTAACAGTGCCTTGATGGCCAAGATCCATACGGTCGACTGGACGACAGCGATTCTTCCCAACCCAGCGCTCCAGATAGGAATGAACGCGAACTGGTCCGGGCTAGCGGGAGCATCGATCAAAAAGTCTTTCGGGCGCATCAGTGGAAGTGAGGAAATAAGTGGCATCCCGGGTTCGGATACCAACCACCACGGCGCGGATTTCTGTCTGACCGAAGAGTTCACCGCCGTTTACCGACTACATCCGCTTTTGCCCAACGATATCCAGATTTTCTCAGCTGCCGACGGTCGCAAGGGCCGGGTGCTCAAGTTTGAGTCAAACGATCCCAACGATCCGAACGTGATTGTCGGGCCGCACGCCATGACCAATGCTCTCCGCGACGGGACGACGCTCCTCGATCTGGTCTATACGTTCGGAACACAGAGTCCCGGCATGGTCACTCTCCAGAATTTCCCAAACTGGATGCGGAGGATGCACCGGCGCAACGGCCAAAATGTGGAAGAAGCAATCGACCTTGCGACTATCGACATCCTGCGCGACCGTGAACGCGGGGTGCCTCGCTACAACCGCTTCCGTGAGCTATTTCACATGTCGCGGGTCAACTCGTTCGACCAGATGACCGACAACCCAGATCTTGCGCGCGAGCTGCGGGAGATTTACGGTCACCCCGACAAAGTGGATCTGATGGTTGGGATGTACGCGGAGAAACCACCAGAGGGATTTGGGTTCAGCGATACTGCTTTCCGGGTGTTCATCCTCATGGCTTCCCGCCGCCTCAAGAGCGATCGATATTTCACAACCGATTTCACGCCTGCGGTGTACACGCAGCCCGGCATCGATTGGATTGAGAACAACAACATGAACACAGTCCTGTTGCGGCATTTCCCCGAACTGACTCCAGCCCTGTTGCGAACAAAGAATGCCTTTGCGCCCTGGATACCCATGAAATGACCAGGGGGAATATTTTCAACGCTTGATGCAAATTGCTCGAGAGGAGGCCTGAGTGGCCGAATCCTGGGGGATGGAGAAGTTCCGAATAGGCATCAACATGGCAGGCGCCATCTCCGCCGGGGCATACACCGCTGGCGTCCTGGACTTCCTGATGGAAGCGTTAGAAGAGTGGCAGAAGGCCAAAGAGGCCTACATCGTTTACCTAAACCATCCAACGTGTGTGCCTTCTCCCGAGGCTGTCCCCCTGCACGATGTTGCGATTGAAGTCTTTTCGGGAGCGTCGGCCGGCGGCATGTGCGCGGCGATTGCCTCCGTCATGGTGCAGCAGCCATTTACTCACATAAAACGCGGAGACGAAACCGGAACGACAAATACCTTTTACGAAAGCTGGGTCAACAAGATCGATATTCGGGAATTACTACAGATGCGGGATATTGTTGCGGGCAAACCTTTAGCCTCTCTGCTCGACTGCACCATCATTGATGAAATCGCCGACTACGCACTGGCACCTCGCCCAACCATCCCCCGCCCGTTCATCTCTGACACCCTTACGCTATTTCTGACATTAACAAACGTTCGCGGAGTTCCATATAGACTCTACAACGATCCGGCGCCAACCATTGAGGAGTTCACTGCATATTACGGAGACCGGCTGCGATTTGAAATCACTCATCTCCCTGGGCAAACCTCTTCGCTGATGGCTAAGCCACTGCCGGTGGGGCTGCCCGACGAGCATGCTTGGCCGCTTCTCAAGGAGACCGCCAAAGCGACTGGGGCTTTTCCGATATTCCTCGCACCCAGAGTTCTGCCGCGCGAGGTGAGCGACTATCGAATTCCGGTGTGGGAATCGATCACAGCCCACAAGCCACTTCTCCCCGCGTTCGATTCGCTGACGAATGAGAAGAAGACCTGGCAAACGCTGAATGTGGACGGAGGCGTCATTGATAACAATCCTTTTCAGCTCGCCCACGATTTCCTCGTCTCTCATAACCCGCACGCACGTGGTGGTCATAATCCGAGGGACGCAGCGGAGGCGAATTGCGCCGTAATTACGATTGCTCCGTTTCCGGCACAGGAGCGTTTTGATCCTAACTTCAATCTAGAGTCCGCCGCCGCAATTGGCTCGATGCTCGGAAGGTTAGTGTCGGTCCTAATATCGCAGTCTAGGTTTTCTGGAGAGTCGCTCGAGGTATTGACCGGCGGCACGTCCTTCAGCCGTTTCGTAATCGCGCCTTCCGATCCAGAGCAGTCCAACCGAAAAGTGCTGCAATGCGGGCTCCTGGGCGCGTTCGGCGGCTTCTTTGAACGAGGTTTTCGCGTGCACGACTTTCTGCTTGGCCGCCGTAATTGCCAGAGGTTTCTGACTTCACATTTTGTCTTACCGACAGTGAATCCGATCATTGCGCTTGGGTTGCAGCGTGCCGCTCCCGCCGCGGAAGGAATAAGGCAGCGTTGGTGTCTGGAAGCCCCCGATCCCGCAATCTCCAAGGACAAGACCTGGATGCCAATCGTACCGCTCTGCGGCACCGCCGCGACGGAAGTAAATCCGCCCCAGCGGGCAAGTATTACGGGGCAATCGGTCAGGCAAATTGTGTCCCTGCTCGTGAAGCGGCTCAAAGTGATTGGTCCGTTCCTTCTGACCGGTGCTCCGTCGGCATGGGCGTTGAAATTGCTGCTGAAGGTATTACTGACCTGGCCAGTTTCCTTTTTTGTGAAGCGTACCTTGCTTCGCGCTCTGGTTAATGCATTGCGTCCTAACATTACCGACTGAACGATTGGAAACTGTGGGTGTCACAAGTGTAGGTGTTGACGCCATCGCTGGTGAGGTTGAAACGAAATCTCGATCTCAAGCCAACTAATCGGCCGCAAGTTCTAGAGGTGGGTTGCAACTGCTGACGAAGCACTGCGATTCGGTGCACACATTTGGCACACAAAGAGGAATAGGCCGGGACCCTCTTACACGTAGTAGTCGGCCGTTCGACGGTTGCGCCCCGGATAACAGGCAATTTGTAAGTAATCGCTAGCTGACTGATCGGCCGTCAGTCGGCCAATGTTAGCGTTCGCGTTTCGCCGCTTTGCCGCGGTGTTCATTCCACCATCGCAGTTTCGCCTCCCGCCGTGCCGGGTCCGCACATTCAGGCGAGCAATATTTCTGACCTTTTTCTGTCCTGAAGAAATAAGGCGCGGCGCACATCGGACCGCCGCATCGGAGCATCAGCCGCTGATTGTTCTGCAGCCAAAACATTGCGGCTTCAAAGGGGGAAACTCGGGGCACATCTTCAAGAAGCTCTGTGCCGATTTCGCTCTGGAAAAGTCGTAACCGCTGCCATTCGTCACCGCCTTGCTGTTGCGAGAGGCGTTCTAGTTTCAGTAGGCGATTGGCTGCGTTTCTATCCGTGATGCCCAGAAGGTCTGGATGCTCGGCTCGCACAACCATGCGATGGTGCCCATCCCGCAAACGGTAAATGTACCAATCCCTCTGACGTGGATCCTGCTCTACCCAAACCCGACACAGCGTAGTGCGCACATGCGGCACAAACCTCTCGAGCTGTTCATTGGGAATTTCCATCGCGTGCCATTTCCCGTCTTCTCCCTCTTTCTTGAACGTGAAGAACCGCTGCCATCTCCGCAACCAACGGTCAAACCGAGAGCGGTACGGAGGGTAATCAATTGGATTGGGAAGGTTCGCACTCTCGGTCAGGAAATTCTTGATGTCTTCCTCGGACAGAGTCCCTAGAACAAGTTTCGCGGACTTTTCGGGTGAGTTCATCGTACGGGCCTTTGCATGTTGACGACGATTTATGCCCTGCTAAACTAGGCACTAGACGTTTAATGATATTACCGTCTAGTGAGTAGTCTAGCACGGGGCCCTCATGGTGCCACTGAAAGCCGGGTTTGCAGAAGCATTTTGAGGACACGCTGAGGAAGATGAACCGCTGAAAGGTGCTGCTATGGGCGTAAGCAGAGGTGAGATAAACGAAGGTCCCGGCAAGACTGAATGGGAATCCGGGGACATTCTTGAAGACCAACACCGCGAATACACGCATAAGCCGTGTGGCGCGAGAATCATAATCCTGCTGGGCTTCCCGCCGGTCTGCTCAAGATGCGAGCCGGAGCGATGGGACAAGCTGTACGGCAAAAAGGAGGCTAAACATGGGACGGAATAAACCAATAGCCATCGGGAACAAGCAATTTAGAACACAAACCGAGGCCAACAACTTCATCAAGGAATTGCTGAATAGCCAACCACTCAAGACGCCAATTCCAGAGCCTCATCACTCGTTTCTGTGCTCGCTTCTGGCGGTGCATCCGCGAGCCGCCGAAAAGATTGGGCCGGGCGTGCAGCACTTCACTGTTGAACATGCGATGGACGGGCCGCGTTGCTTCTATGTCACCCACGTTGACAGTACGAGGACTGACTTTTCTACCGGTAAATGCGTGCGAGGAAGTGAATGACTTTTTCAGACATCGCTCTCCCACTTGCGGAGCGTGGCTTTCAGGTCTTCCCGCTCATACCACGCACTAAGCAGCCCATTGCAATGCCGGATGAT
>Ga0137372_10007591_pt1 | contig 10490 bp, 8 predicted proteins | sample SagtaG_6_FD_104911 | JGI IMG/M metagenome (GOLD analysis project Ga0137372, IMG submission 104911) | Vadose zone soil microbial communities from Sagehorn Ranch, Mendocino, California, USA - Sage1_R_60_16 metaG | ecosystem: Environmental > Terrestrial > Soil > Vadose zone | place: USA: California...
CGAACGGGATCAGCGCCAGGGCATGCCCGGTCCCGTCGTGCCGAGGGGGCCTGGCGCAATCTCATCTGACCGCGCCCACTGGCATCCAGCCGGTAATGGCTTCCGCGGCTGGAATAGCATTGGCCGGACTCGCGTTCTAACCCCGGTCGGTGCGCTAGTGTCCCCCGGGCCTGACCACTGCCTTCATGGAATACCGTCCGGCTGGAGCCATGATGCGCCTTTCGCCGTGAGGCGACCTGCACACCGGCTACGGCACGCCCTCGCGAGCAGACGCTCCGGGGGCGCTGTCATGTCTGGACCCGTCTTCCGCCGGCCGCGATTCAGCTGCTGCGCGTGTCCTCGCGGCCGGCCGGGCCGGGTGAGCTGCCCAGCTCCTCAGCCAGGCCGGCGCCGCGCTGGTCCAGCGGGGCGCCGATATCCCAGGCCGAACCCTCGACGGCGGGCAGCCCGCCGATGATCGGAGCGACGGAGCCGTCTTCGCCGGCCGCCTGGCCTGTTTCGGTGAGGTATCCGGGATCCCCGGCGGACCGGGCAGTGTCCGGTTCTTGCCCCGGCGGAGGGGCCGGCTCGTCCTCGGACCACGTTGACCTGGTCGGATCGTTGCCGGTCATATGGGCCATCCCCTTCGGTGATCACATTCACAGCCGGGCGCGAGAAGAGCTGGCCTACCCGTCCGGGGGACAGGACGAGACTAGCTCCCGTCGGCCTGCCATCAACCCGGGCTACCCGCATGGCCCGGCTCCTAACCGAGCTATGGGCAGCGCTCCAGCCCGCAGCCTCCGCGACCACTCTCGATCGAATACAACGCTATATCCGCCGTTCTGGTCGGCCCATCGGGCATTGACGATCGCCAGCCAAGGCCACGCAGATCAGGTCGTCCTGCGCGCGTTCTCAGCCGAGGCTCCATCTGGCGCGGGAGGCAGGGACTGATGAATAGCTTCGAGGCGATCTCCGGGTTGGTCGCGCCGCGGGATGCCAGCGTGGCGATCTGGGCTTCCTGGGGGGTTAGGTCGTTGCGGGTTTCCGGGCTGCGCCTGCGGGCGGTTTCCCCGGTTGCGGCCAATTCCAGCCTGGCCCGCTCGGCGAAGCCGGCCGCGCCGATGGCCTCGAACTGCGTGAAGGCGGCGCGCAGCTGCTGCCGGGCCTCGACGCGGCGCTTGCGCCGGCGTAGCCATTCGCCGTACAGGAGCTGGGTGCGGGCCAGGTGCACGGCGCCCTGGCAACGGGTCAGGCAGTCGATGGCCTCGGCGTACAGCGCCTCGGCCTCGTCGTCGGCGGCGAGCAGGGCGCGGGAGCGGGCGAGCAGGCCGAGGGCCAGCGGTGAGCCCTCCGCAGGTGCCCGGCCGGCGATCCGGGCGAGCGCTTCCCCGGCGGCGGCGGCCAGCAGGACAGCGGCTGCCTGCGCGGGCTGGTTCAGCGCGTGGTAGATCGTCCCTTGGGCAAGTTTTGCCAGGCCGTCCTGGAGCCGGTCGTGGAGGTGGTTGCGTGCCCGGTCCAGCAGGAGCTGCGACGGCTTCGGCGGGTTCGGCGGTTGCTTCCGAGAGGTGCCATGCGTGCCGGTCCGGGTCATGCGCCGGGGTCGGTCGCCGTAGCGAGGGCCTGGTGTATCCGCCTGCGCTCGATCGGGGCGGCGCTGTAGTAGATCGCCGAACGGATCAGCGGGTGCCGGAACCGGATAACGGTTCCGACGACGATCAGGTCCTCGGCCTGGGCGGGCGCAGCGGCTTCGGGCCCGAATCCGAGGTGGTGACCGGCGTGCCACAGCAGGGCGGGGTCGCCGGCCGGGTCGGCGGCAGCGGTCAGCAGCAGCGTCTGGGTGCCGGCGGGAAGGTGACGGGCTCCGGTCGGACAGGCCGCAAGGCCACCTACCGCCAGCAGGCGGCCCATACCGGGGCACAGCGTGCCACCGCACCGATCCGGCCGAAGCCACTTTCACTCAGATCAGCATGCGGACATGGCTCGCCGGGCTGGGGTGAAACCCCGTTAGGACGTCTGCGCCACTTCCATCATCACGTTGAGTGACGCGGACGGCTGAGGAGAACGCGCGCAGTGCCGCTATGCGCTGCTGGCCTCAGCTTCCTGTTCTTTGCCGTCGGAGAGGCCAGCGGCTGGGTGCTGGCGGGTTAGCTTCGCAGGAAGGCCAGCAGGTCGGTGTTGAACTGATCTTGATGGGTGTCCGTGAGGCCGTGCGGTGCGCCTGGATAGTAGATTTCCCTGGCGTCCTTGATGAGCCGCGCTGACTTTACCGCCGCGTCTTTGACGGGGACGATCTGGTCGTCTCCGCCGTGCAGGACCAGGGCCGGGACGTCGATTTTCTTGAGGTCTTCGGTGAAGTCGGTCTCGGAGAAGGCCTTGATGCTGTCGTAGGCGTTCTTCAGGCCGGACTGCATGCTCCACAGCCAGAACTGGTCCAGTACGCCTTGCGAGACCTTGGCGCCGGGCCTGTTCGCGCCGTAGAACGGCGTGGCCAGGTCCTTGTAGAACTGCGAGCGGTCCTTGACCAGGCCCGTGCGCAGGCCGTCGAAGACCTCGATCGGCAGGCCCTCTGGGTTAGTGTCGGACTTCAGCATGACCGGCGGCACTGCGGAGACCAGGACCCGCCTTGGCCACCCGCGTTGTCCCGTGGCGTCCGATGTAGCGGGCGACCTCTCCGCCGCCGGTGGAGTGGCCTACCAGGGTGGCATCGTGGAGGTCGAGCGCCTCGATCAGGTCGGCGAGATCGTCGGCGTAGCCGTCCATGTCGTTGCGGGATGAGGGCTGGCTGGAGCGGCCGTGGCCGCGCCGGTCGTGCGCGACCACGCGGTACCCGTGCTGGGCGAGGAAATGCAATTGGCCGTCCCACGCGTCGGCGCTTAGTGGCCAGCCATGCGAAAACGTCACGACCGGTCCTTCGCCCCAGTCCTTGTAGTAGATCTCGGTGCCGTCCTTCGTGATGATCGTGCTCATTTGCTGGTTCCTTCCTGGGGTGGGAGATGTCAGTGTTCACGGGCCACCGTGATGTTCCGCGGTGCTGTGGGGCTGGCTGGTACTTTGTGCAGCGGCTCGACGGAGTGAGGTTCTGGCCGGTAGGGCCAATTGCTCCTGATGCGTCGTTTCTCTTGTCCCGTCCCTCGCTATCGGAGTTGCGGGCATCACACCAGGCCAGATCGGGGCCTAAGGTCGTTCCGGCGTCTCAGTCGCGCGGCGTGCCCGTGTCCTCCGGCCCGTCGATGAACGTCGCCAGCGGCTGCCCTGCTTCGACGAGATAGGTGGAGAGCATCTGGCCCGTGCCGGGGCCGATGTCCAGCGCGTTGTGCGGGGTGCGGGGCGGCATGAGGAAGGGGGCGCCGGCGTGCAGGGTCAGGGTGGGCTCACTTTGGATCATCATCTGCACCGTCCCGGCGAGGATGTACCCGACCTCTTCCCCCGGATGGATGTGCCAGCCCGACTCGACGCCGCACGGGATCTCGGTGAGCACCTGCACGATCTCCCGTCCGGGGATTGAAGATGGGGTGTGCTGGAGCTCGGTCCGCTTGAGCTTGGTCGCGAGCGCGTCAGCCGGCTGCTGGGAGTTCGCCTTGTCAGTGGGCCGCATGGCTGGACCTCCGGATTGATTGCAGTTGCTGGCCGATGGCGGCGTGGTGTGCCGGCGACAGCCGGCCGGGCGGTTGCCCGGCTCTTGGGGAATGTGGTCGTTGGCGCCGCGATCCGCCGCGCTGGTAAGGACGGGGCTTAGCCAGCCGCGCGATCGGGAACGCTGCTGCGCAGGAAGGCCAGCAGCTCCCGGTTGACCTCCATGGCGTGGGTGACGCACATGACGTGCGGCCCTCCCTCGATCTCGGCGTAGTGCGCGTCCGGCAGGGCTGCGTGCATCCGGCGGCCCTGGCCCTCGACGGACAGGATCCGGTCGGCGGTTCCGTGCAGGATCAGCGTCGGGACGTCGATCCGCTTGATGTCTTGGTGGAAGTCCTCTAGCCAGGTGAGCACGCACGCCCACGTCGCCCACGGCGATGCCGCGGCACCGGCGTTCCAGCTATTGCGCACCGTCTCCTCGCTGACCCGCTTGCCGAGAAGCTCGTCGAGGTTGAGGAAGTCCCCGAGCAACCCGGTGAGCCACGCAGGCCGGTCATCGAGAATCGCCTGCCGGACCGCGTCGATTGTCGCCTGGTCGACTCCGTTCGGGTTCTCGTCGGACTTGACGAAGGACGGCGCGAGGCTCTCGATGAAGACGCAGGCCCTCAGCCGGCCGGTCCCGTAGGTGCCGATATAGCGAGCCAGCTCCCCGGTGCCGAGCGAGAAGCCGACCAGGGTGGCCTCGCGCAAGTCGAGCTCGGTCAGAAGCTTGTCGAGATCGCTGGCGAGGGTGTCGAAGTCGTAGCCCTCGGCCGGCCGGCTGGACTGGCCGAACCCGCGGCGGTCGTAGCTGATCACCCGATGGCCCGCCTGCAGCAGCGGGTGCACCTGCGGCTCCCAGGAGCGGCTGTCGAGCGGCCAGCCGCTCAGCAGGACGACTGGCGGGCCGCTCCCGTGGTCCTCGTAGTAGAGGCTGATGTCGGCGGTGTTCTCCTTGCCGACGGTGATGAACGCCATGGGGTGTCCTTCCCGGGTGCGGTGACGGGCGCGACGGCGGCTGAGCCTTCCTCCGCGCGTTGCCGCCGACTTGACCTTGACTCGCCCAGCAGAGCATGGCCCGGTAAGCCCGCGAATCCGGGAAAGACCCCAGTGCGCTGACCGTCCAGGGACGAACCGCACTGGGGTGGCAGGGATCCTGGTGTGCGCATGAAGCCCCGGCGAGCGTGGCCAGCTGCCCGCTGCCGCGTGGCCATGCTGTCAGTGCGCGAGGGCGGTCGCGAGCTGGCGGCGGGAGGTGATGTCGAGTTTCCGGAACACTTTGCTGAGGTGGTATTCCACGGTGGAGGTGGTCACGAACAGGTGGGTCGCGATCTCCGCGTTGGTCGCGCCGGCCGCGGCCAGGCGGCAGACTTGCGTCTCCTGCGGCGTCAGGTCCGGGCCGGGCCGCCCCGCGGGCTGATCGGGTCTGTCGCCCGCGGCGAGCAACTCGGCTCGGGTGCGGCGGGAGAACGCCGCTGCCCCCATGGCGTTAAACATGCCGTACGCGGTGTGCAGCTGCGACCGGGCGTCCCTGCGGCGCTTTTGCCGGCGCAGCCATTCACCGTAGAGCAGATGGGCGCGGGCAAGCTCGGTGCGGACCAAGGTGCCGGTCAGCTGCGCTATGGCCGCAAGGTAGAAAATCTCGGCGTCGCCGGAGCGGGCCAGCAGCGCACGTGACCGGGCCAGCATGCCCAGGGCCCAGGGAGTGCCGCTGGCCGTCGCGCGGTCAGCCAGGCGGGCGAGCGCGGCGGCCGCGGCCGCGCGGTCACCGCCGCGTACACCTGATTCGACTATCTCGGGCAAGATGCGGTTGCCGAAGCCCGGCGGGTCGTCGTCGTAGATGCGCATGCCCCAGCTCAGCGCTTCGGAATAGCGGCCCAGGCCCAGCTCCAGCACGGTCAGCCCCATCCAGGCGAAGACCTCCAGTACCGCGGCTCCGCGCTGCTGGCCCCATTGCGCGGTCATCTCGGCCAGGGCCCGGCTCTCATCCTCGCGGCCCTGCCAGGCCCGCAGCTCCAGCAGCACCCCCGTGGTCGCCGGCGCCGGCACCCCGACGGAGGCGGAGATCTCAGCTGCCTCGAGGTAACAGGCCTCGGCCTCGGCGGGCCTCCCGGCCCACGCCTCGCCCGTGGTCAGCCCGGCCAGGGTGATCCGCAGCGCGCCCAGCGCCCCGTGGCGGCGCTGGGCCGCCTCAGCGCGCTTGAGCATTGCCCGCCGTCCCTGGTCATCCCACAGGTCATCGGCCGCGAACCAGCCCAGGATCGTGGCCGGTATGCCGGCCGCCGCGGGCTGCTCGCCGGTAAACGAAGCCGCGACTGCGGCACGCAGCAACGGCACCGCTGCCGGGTAGCCGACGGCTGTCCGGGTGGCGAAACCGTCTAGCAGCAAGTCGGTGACATTCACTACCCCGGCCGGATCCCGCGGTGCCCGCAATGCCGCGCGTGCGACCTCAGCAAGAGTGGTGCCCGTGGTGTACTGGCGGGCGACCAGCGCGGCCTGCATGGCCTCGAAGAGCATCTCGCGGATCAGTGGCACATCGGGTGGGTCGACGGCGGCGACGGTATCCAGCAGGAGGGCGGGCACGTCCTTGTGCCGCGAGAAGAACACGGCGATCGAGGCCCTGAGGCGTTGCGCCGCCACGTGCATTCCCGCGGCGGCCAGCCCGGGCGCCGCCTGGTCCAGCAAGGCCTCGGCGAGGGCGCTGTCCCCGGCGGCCAGATGCGCCTGGGCGGCGGCGAAGAGCCGCATCGCACGATGATGCCCATCTAGGGTCAGCTCCGCCGCCCGGGTCAAGAACGCAGCCTGCGCGACATAGCCGCCGCGCCGTTCCGCCCGCGCGGCGGAACGTTCCAGGTCGGCCGCGACCTGCTCCTCCGGAACGACGGTCGCCGCCGCGCGGTGCCACGCCGCCTCGTCCGGGTTCCCGTCCTGCCCGGCGATGCTCGCCCAGACGTCATGGACCCGGAGCCGGTCGCCGAGCCGGGCTCCCTCGTACACCGCGGAGCGGATCAGCGGATGCCGGAACTGCACCCGCGGATCAAGGGAGAGGATGTCCTGGGCTACCGCGGGTCCGGCGGCGTCAGGTCCCAGGCCAAGCAGTGCAGCGGCCCGCCACAAGACGGCGGGATCATCACCCGCCGCCGCGGAGGCGAGCAGCAGCAGCGAGCGTGTATCGAGCGGCAGCAACTTCACCTGACGCAGGAAGTGCCCCTGCATACCCCGGCCGGCCGGCAACCGCTGCGGCAGCGGTGAGCGGCCGGCCAGCTGGTCCGCCGTGAGCAGCCCCGCGAGCTCCAGCAATGCCAGCGGGTTACCGCCAGTCTCGGCGATGATCCGCGCGGCCACACGGGCATTGACAGGCCCCGGCACCCTCGTGGCGAGCAGCGCGCGGGCTGCCGCAGGTTCCAGGCCACCCAGACGACGGGTCGGCAAGCCGTCCAGCGCCGCCAGTTCCGGCGAGGGCTCGCGGACCCCGAACAGCAGGCCGAGGCTGTCCGCATGCAGCCGCCGGCCGACGAAGCCGAGTACCTCCAGCGACTCCCGGTCCAGCCACTGCGCGTCATCGACCAGCCAGATCAGCGGCTGCTCGGCGGCGACATCAGCGAGCAGCGTCAGCGTACCCAGGCCGACCAGGAACCTGTCCGCCGGCGGTCCTGCGGACAGGCCGAACGCCGAACCCAGCGCATCGCGTTGCGGACCGGGCAGCCGGCCAATCCGGTCCAGGAACGGCACCAGCATGCGGTGCAAAGCGGCGAAGCCGAGCCGCAGCTCTGATCCCACCCCGGCGATGCTCACCGTCCGCAGGCCCCCGGCGGCTTGCGCCGTGTACCGCAGCAGCCGGGTCTTCCCGATCCCGGCCTCGCCGGCAATCACCAGCGACCGGCTCAGGCCTAGGCGGACCGCCCCCACCAGATCGTCCAGTGCCCGGCAATCAGCGCTGCGACCGACCAGCACATCCTGGCCTACCCGGGCCACAGGCGACTCTGCGCCCGCAGCAGCTTCGCGAGGCGCGCTGCCGCCGCCTGGGCTTCCCGTCATAACACAGCACGGGTGACAGAAGAGCAGCGACCTACCACGGGATCCGCCTCGGTAATTTCGGGTCGGCTCACCAACAGTAGCAGCCGGCCAAGCAGCGGTTCCAAGCCCTGACCAGTGCAGTAGACAGCCCAGAACCACTACACAGGAGCTCTGCACACGGTGACCGTCTCCACGGCGGGAGGAACCGGCATGAGAACGGAACCAACGACCCGGGCGCCCCGCAAACGGGCGCCATCCGGCTGAACTGCCCAGCATTCCAGGCAGCTGGCAGAGTCGATAGGCCGCTGGCCACGTCCTGCCGTCATGAGAAACCCCTGGGCTCCCGGGAAATTGATCACATGCCAAATAGCCCGCACTCATAAACCCGCCCAACGGGAGAAGCGCCAGCAACTCTGCCTGCGCCATCCCGAACGAAACATTATGGGCGGCTGCCCCGATTAGATTCGCCAGCCTCCCAACGACACAAAATCGGCGATATGTAAGGAGGATTTTCTAATCTGGCCCAATCTGGCCGTAACTTCATGTAACTCCTCGATTGGCGGACTGGGATTGCGGCGAGGCCGGCACGTTGCAGGTATGCCACGCGGCCACTGTTCTCAGGTGGCGCCTAAGCCGTCAGCCTGATCCCGGTTGCTTCGTCATCGGGATCAGCCGCTTCGGCCCTGGCGAAGACGAACAGCCCGACGGTGACATGCGGGTTCCGGTCACTTGCTTGAGTATCAGCCGGATCCACAGGGTGTAGCCGGACGATGTCAGACGAGGCGGGACGTGGAATCTGAAAACGCGATATGTGGCCTGATGTGGCTCGGCCTGGCTAGGTGACACAGGCTAGGTGACGATGGCCGTTGCCAGCCATTTAGGCTCCCAGCTGGGCTGCCTCTGTGCGGACGACGGTCCCACCGCCGCGGTGGTCATCAGGCGCCGCCCGTGCTCATGCTGTCGTGGTGAGCATCTTGACCGCGGCCGAGGTACTGATTGCCGCGCGGCGGCTCGCGGGAGCGCGGCCGCACCTGGCTGTCGTGGCTGGGATCGTGCATCGCGAAGATCTGTGGCAGCTGTGCCGCGATGAGCTCCCGGAGTCGACGTCTGTATCGATGGCTGGGATATCCGGGGCCGCTGGTTCGGCGTGGTGGTCGGAGCCATGCCGCGGCTGGGTGAGTTGCGGCGCGGCGAGACGATCCCCTGGCGGCTGATCGCGGCCCAGATCGCGCCGCGCGACCGCCGCGGCTCGCGCTGACCAGATGCAGCCCGGCGCTGACCGGCGGTGCACCAGTCCAATGCTCTCCTGCGCAGAGTTAGGCTCTGGCGGCTCAGCCGCGTTCGGTCGGTTTACGGCGGCACTACCGAGATCATAAAGGAGATCATCTGGCCGCAGCCTCGGCCTGTAGCTCTGACCAGGCTCTCTACGTAACCCGTGCTAACAGGTTCTAACGCAAAGTTAGACAAGAAGTTAGAACCGGCAGCCCGCGCCAAATCCGTGTCGGGTAGTGGAGGATCCTGGCGGCCACTCGGCGAAATCGTGCCGTCGCTTCCCATTGCGGGTCGGCCGAGCTTCCATTGCGCCGTGACCGGGCTGCCAGGCCGCCAAGGCGAGCAGGGACATGGGCGCCGCCACGTGCCTGAGCTGCGCCCGCCGAACCGTAGGGTCTGCAACCATCTGTGCACGGGATGTATCCGGGCCTTTGGATCGTCCCGACCCTCAGGTGCTGCAGCGCCACGGTCACCTAGGCAATCTCGTAGTTGGTCGCGGCGGCGTCACCGCGGCTATAGGCCACGATCATGCGGCCGACCGCGACGCCATTCCTGCTGATTCGCCCACGCCCGCGTGCGTCTCGTTATGTCCCGTTATGTCCTGTCCAGGTGAAGTTTGCGTTGGCCACATCTGTGACCTGGGATCCGCAGAGATGCCCTAGACGGTTCGGCGTCCAGGTGTCCAGATCTAGGTTGCAATTTCCGTGACCGTCGGTCCTGACCGCGGGGTCAGACGAGCACAGCTAGCGCCCGAGTCCCGGACGGTGCACAGGACCACGCTGAGGCAGTTGCCGGCGCCAGGGACGCTCCAGTAGTCGCCGTGGCTGAGGAATCCGCGGCGGGCCCGGATACCGGACCAAGTGAGCCTCTCGTCGGTGAACTTGACAATGCGGGTCGGTTTCATCCCGGAACAGACCTTGATCATCTGATCCGGGACCGGGACGATGTGGTCGTTTTCGTCGGTGCAGTTGGAGCCCAGGACATCGGCAGGGATGAAAACGTTGGTCCAGGGCAAACCTTGGACACGAGGTTGCCGGCTGGCGACGTACTGCGGCAGGTAGAGCCGCATGAAGTCCAGCGGGGAGCCGATGGTGATCAGCGCGCGGATCGCGTCTACATGGCGGGCGTCGGTCAGCTCGAGCTGGCTTGTTCGCGGGCACAGGTAATCAAAGGCGACAAGTGCCCCCATGCTGTAGCCCAGAATGAACACAGGGCGAGTCGTTTCCGCGGACTCGAGAACAGTGTCGATGGCCTCGCCGAGGCTGTTGGCCACCTCCACGGCCTGTTGCTGACTCTCCGCGTAATCCATCATCTGCTGAGCTCGTGAGGCCGCTTCCCGGATCACCGGGGTCGCCTTCGCCAGCGCCCAAGTCGTCACACCAGTGGCGCCAATCGCGAAGGCATCCGCGAACGTCCCGCTCGCACTGGGCAGGGTCGCCAGACCGAGCGCTGCCACGATGGCGACGATCGTGATGACCACGGCGCCCAGGAGAGCCACGACGGTGCCGAACCCGACAACCAGCTGCCACTTGGCCATGCGCGTCTTCGCACGGTTCCGGGCATTCAGCAGCAGCCGCAGTGCTTGCCCGAAGTACGCGACCTGAGTGATC
>Ga0137372_10007593_pt1 | contig 10489 bp, 6 predicted proteins | sample SagtaG_6_FD_104911 | JGI IMG/M metagenome (GOLD analysis project Ga0137372, IMG submission 104911) | Vadose zone soil microbial communities from Sagehorn Ranch, Mendocino, California, USA - Sage1_R_60_16 metaG | ecosystem: Environmental > Terrestrial > Soil > Vadose zone | place: USA: California...
ACGCCGGCTTCAACTCGGCCACCCCGACCAAGCCGGGCCACGTGTTCGCCACCAGCAACGGCGGCAAGTCGTGGGCTGACATCAGCGGCAACCTGCCCGACGTACCGGTCAACTCGCTCATCCTCGACCCGAGTTCGCCGAGCACGCTGTACGCCGGTACCGACGTGGGCACGTTCCTCACCACCAACGGCGGGGCGACCTGGGTACCGCTGGCCGCCGGGCTGCCGGTCGTCTCGGTCTGGCAGCTGTCCTACGACCCGTCCCACCGGCTGCTCGCCGCCGGTACCCACGGCCGGGGCGCGTTCACCACGACCAACCCGAACGCGTCGCCGGCCCTGGTGGTGTCCAAGTCCGACACCGGGGTACCGGTCGGACCGGGCAGTGCCCTCACATACACCATCAAGGTCCGTAACATCGGCAACGCGGACGCGACCGGCGTCGGGATCAGCGACCTGATCCCGGTCAACACCGCGTTCGTGTCGGCCAGCAACGGTGGCACCCTGTCGAAGGGACGGGCGGTCTGGAGCGGCCTGACCGTACCGGCCGGTGGCAGCACCTCGGTGACGCTGACCGTACGCATCTCGCCCAGCCTCGACCCGTCGGTGACCTCGATCGTCAACGACCGGATCTCGGTCACCTCGGCACAGGGCGTCGGCACCAGCAGCAGCCCGCACGTCACCCCGATCGCACCCGCGCACGGGGTGGCGCTCTCGCCGGCCAGCCAGACCGACGGCACCCGGGTCGGCCAGTCGCTGGACTACCACGTGTCCGTCCGCGACCTCGGCTACCTGGCCGACAGCTACACGATGAGCGTGTCCGGTAACACGTTCCCGACCTCGATACTCGACAGCACCTGCACAGCTGCGTTGACCACCACGCCGAGCGTGGCGCCCGGCGCGAGCACCGACGTGTGCGTACGGGTGAACGTCCCGGCCGGAGCGTCGGACGGGACCACCGACCACGCCACGGTCACCGCAACCTCGGTGGCGGACACCTCGGCCCACGCCTCGGCCACCGTGAACACCATCGCGGTCGCGGTCGACACACTGCTGGTCGACAACGACAACAACGACCCGGACGTCAAGTCCTACTACCAGACCGCGCTGTCCGACAGCGGTACCCCGTACAGCTACTGGGACCTCGCGGTGAACAAGGCGATCCCGCAGCGCTTCCTGAACGCGCACAAGAACGTCGTGTGGTTCACCGGCGCGTCCTACCCGGGCCCGGTCGTCCCGTTCGAGGCACAGCTCAAGGCGTATCTCGACGGGGGTGGCCGGCTGTTCATGTCCGGCGACGACATCCTCGACCAGGCCGCCGGGACGACCGCGTTCGTGCACGACTACCTGCACATCAGCTGGGACGGCACGGAAGCTCAGAACGACATCGCCACGGCCAACGTGCACGGCGTCCCGGGCAGCCCGGTGAGCGACGGGGTCGGCACGGTGCCGCTGGATCTGGCCGTCCTCAACGGGGCGAACTTCAGCGACGAGATCACCCCGATCGCCCCGGCCACCCCGGCGTTCACGGATGACAGCGGGCACGCCGACGGGCTGTCCGTGACCACCGGTCCCTACAAGGTGGTGTTCCTCGCGTTCCCGTTCGAGGAGTACGGCAGCGCGGCGGACAAGGCGAACCTGGTCACCCGGGTGCTCACCTACTTCGGTTAGCACTACCCGGCAGGTGTGGGGGCGGCCCGGCCGCCCCCACACCTGTTTCAGCCCAGGTCGGCGATCTCGGCCGGGGAGGCGTTGCCGCCGGAGCAGACCACCGCGACCCGCCGTCCGGCGAACCGGTCCGGGTGGCTGAGCACAGCTGCCAGGCCAGCGGCTCCGGCGCCTTCGGTCAGGGTGTGCGCGTGGCTGGCGAACAGCCGGCGGGCGGCGCCGATCTGCTCGTCGGTCACCAGCAGGAAGTCGGCCAGCCGGGCGCGCATCACCCGCTGGGTCAGCTCGAACCCGGTACCGGTGGCCAGCCCGTCCGCCACGGTCCGGTTGGGCCGGCGCAGGCAGGTACCGGCGCGCCACGAGTCGTGCGCGGCCGGCGATCCCGCCGACTGGACCGCGATCACCCGACAGTGCGGCGCGAGAGCGGCGGCGACCACGCAGGCCGCGGCCGCACCGGTACCGCTGCCCACCGGTACCACCACGAGGTCCAGGTCGGGGACCGCCTGGAACATCTCCAGGTATCCGGTACCGACCCCGGCGAGCAGGGCATTGTCCCCGGCCGGGCTGATCACGCGGAGTTCCTCGGTACCGGCCAGCTCCCGGGCGTACTCCTCGGCTCCGGTGAGGTCGACGCCCTTCTGGAGCACCTCGGCACCGAGTGCCTGCACCGCGCGTACCTTCACCTCGTTGGCCCCGTCCGGCATCACCACCACGCAGCGGTTGCCGAAGACGCGCGACGCGTACGCGATCGACTGCGCGTGGTTGCCGGTGGACCAGGTGACCACGCCCCGGGCCCGCTCGGCGGCCGGCATGCCGGCCAGCAGGGTCAGCCCGCCGCGCACCTTGAACGCCCCGGTCGGTTGCGCGTTCTCGTGCTTGACCCACACCCGGGTACCGGCGACGGCGTCCAGGGCCGGATAGGACCACATCGGGGTGGGCGGCAGGTACCCGGCCAGGAGGGTACGAGCCCGGAGCACGTCACCGATGGTCAGCACGTCAGTCATGGACTCCATGCTCGGTGAAGCCGACTCATCAGTCCAATGCCAATCCTCCTACCAAATGATTAATCGCATTGATATGTTGGCGGCATGCTCGACGTCACCCGGCTGCGGGTGCTCGCCGCTCTCGCCCGGCACGGCTCGGTCACCGCGGCCGCCCAGCAGCTGAACTACTCCCAGCCCGCGGTGAGCCACCACCTGTCCCGGCTGGAAGCGGAGACCGGCGCCCGGCTGGTCCAGCGGGTCGGCCGGGGGGTCCGGCTCACCGAGGCCGGCCGGCGGCTCGCCGAGCGGGCCGAGGAGATCCTGGGACGGCTGGAGACCGCGGAGGCGGAGCTGGCCGCGCACAGCGGGCTGCGCGCCGGCCGGGTCCGGCTGGCCGCGTTCCCCTCCGGCCTGGCCACCCTGGTACCGCCGGCCGCGGCCAGCTTCGCCGCCGACCATCCCGAGGTCGAACTGGGCTTCGTCGAGGCGGAGCCGCCGGAGGCCCTGCGCATGCTGCGCGCGGGCGAGGTCGACGTGGCATTGGTCTTCGACTATCCGGACGGCTCCCCGCCCGAGGACGGCAGCCTGCGCCGGACCCCGCTGCTGCACGAGCCGCTCTACCTGGTCACCCCGCCGGACCGGCCGACCCGGCTGTCCGCGCACGCCGACTCGGACTGGATCGGTGGCTGCGACCGGTGCCGGTCCCACCTGGTCCGCCGATGTACCGCGGCGGGGTTCACCCCGCGCATCGCCTTCACCACCGACGACTACGTGGCGGTACAGGCCCTGGTCGCGGCCGGGCTCGGGGTGACCATCCTGCCGCGGCTGGCGCTGACCGCGCACCGGTCACCGCGGCTGCGGGCCACCCCGCTGTCTGGCGCCGGCCGGGACATCTGGGTGGCCCGCTACGGCCAACCGCCCGACCCCCCGGCGACCACCGCCCTGGTGGCTCATCTCACCGAGATGACCCGGACCGGCGTCCTCACCCGGGCGGATGAATCCCCTAGTGGGCGAGCGCCTGACGCTTGAGGTACTCGTACTCGTCGCCGTTGATCTTTCCCTGGTCGTAGAGCTGAGCCGCCGTCGCGATCTCGTCGGCGGGCCGGCGGTCGGTGGTGCCGCGCGCGCTCGTGGTCGGGTACATGTCGCCCCGCTGCAGCGCTTCCTTCGGCATCGCGATCAGGTAGATCAGGATACCGAGGAACGGCAGTACCACGATCAGGAAGATCCAACCCGCCTTGGCCCAGCCCGACATGTCACTCCGGAAGATGCTGGCGAAGACGCCGATGAACATCCAGATGACCGCGAACCAGAAGAAGAAGACCAGCATCGACCACAAGAAGGTTCCGAATGTCCACTGCACGGCGTACTCCTTGTCACGAGTGAATGTCGAGGCAAGTGAGCCGCACAACCCGGCCCCCGCGCCTCACCCGCCACGGGTGAGGCGGATGAGCCCCGACGGGGAGCCGCCGAAACCGGCCGAACAACGGCAGCCCCGGACGTGTGTACGGCGGGTGGACGAGGGTAATGACGGATCGCAAATCACCCATCCCGGGGGAGAAACCTGCCGAGACGGATGAGAAGACTCATGGCTATACCGCAAAGCAAGGATGGTGCGGGGGTCAACACGATGCGATGGGACCCCGACGCTCGTACGCCGCTGGCCGTACCGGGTGGCGACCCGATCATGGCCGCGAAGTTCCACCCACCCGCGGTACCACCGTGGCTGGTGGTACGGCAGCGGCTGCTGCAACGGATGTCCTACGGCGTAGGCGGACCGCTCACCCTGGTCAGCGCGCCGGCAGGTACCGGAAAGACCGTGCTCGCCAGTTCCTGGGTAGCCAGCAGCCTCCCACCCGGACCGGTGACCTGGATCAGCCTCGACGAGGAGGACGCCGAGCCGGGCCGGTTCTGGTCCTACGTCCTGGCCGGCCTCGCCCGCAACGGGATACCGGTCGCCACGGTCGGTACGCCGGCCCGCGCGGAGACCGCGGACCGCTCCCTGTTGGCCCGCCTCGCGGCCTGCCTGTCCGCCAATCCCGAGCCGGTCGTCCTCGTCCTGGACAACGCCGAGGTGCTGACCGACCCGAGGGTGATGGACGGGCTGGACTTCCTGCTCGGGCACGCCGACCCCAGGCTGCGGGTGGTTCTGCTCACCCGGACCGACCCGCCCTTCCCCCTGCCGCGGTACCGGGTGACCGGATCGGTGCACGAGATCCGGTTCGAGCACCTGGCCTTCACCCTCGCCGAGGCACGGGCCCTGCTGGCCGCACATGGCGTCGATCCGGCCCAGGACGTGCTCGTCGCGCTGGTCGAACACACCCGGGGATGGGCGGCCGGCCTGCGGCTCACCGCCCGGTCGTTGCCGCGTTCGCCGGACGGCGCGGAGGTGGCCGAGCACCCGCCGGGCACGCAGCAGGACCTCGTGGACTACTTCACGGCCGAGGTACTGGACCGACAGCCCACCGCAACCCGGGAGTTCCTGCTGCGGACCAGCATCGTTGAGCGGTTCTGGCCGGGCCTGGCGGTGGAGCTGACCGGCCGCCGGGACGCCACCACCCGGTTGCTGGCCGGCCTGGCCCGGTCGAACATGTTCATCGCCGGTACCGCCGATGACCGGGAGGGCTACGAGTACTTCCCGATTGTCCGCGACCTCCTGCGCGACCGGCTCGCCGAGGAACATCCCGGCCGGGTGGGACAGCTGCACCGCAAGGCGGCGCACTGGCTCGCCACCTCCGGTCGGCTGACCGAAGCGGTCGCCCACACGCTCGCCACCGGTGAATGGGAACACGCGGCCGGCCTCGTGATCGACCATCTCGCGATCGGCGAGCTTCTGGTCGGGCCGCCGGACAACGGCCTCACGCCGATGTTCCAGACGATGCCCGGCGACGTGGACGGACCGGCGGTGGCGATGGTCCGGTCGGCCCTCGCGCTGGCCGACCAGGACGCCGAGACCTGCGCGAAGCACCTCGCGCGGGCGCGGACGCTGCTGCGCGCCCGGTTCGCGGATCGTGCTCCGGCACTGCGCCTGTGCGTCGCGACCTTGGAGATGGCGTGCGCGCAGCTCGGCGGGGACGCGCACGCCGCGCTGTCGGTTGCCGAGGCGGCGGAGGACAACCTCGCGCAGGTAGCGGCACGCGGCATCCGGGTACCCCCTGATCTTCGGACGCTCGTGCTCGGTGGCAAGGGCGTCGCGCTGCTCTCCCTGGGCGACCTCGACGGCGCGAGCGCCGCATTGACCACCGGGTTACCCGACGCCGACGCGCCGCACTGTGGATACCTGTTGGTGAGCTGCCTCGGCCAGCTTGCCGTGATCGAGGCCGTTCGCGGCAACCTGCGGCGGGCGACCGATCTCGCCCGTAAGGCGCACGCCGCCGCCGACCGGATCGAGCTGCCGCCGCGCAACCGGCCGGCGACCGTGGACCTGGCGCTGGCCTGGGTCCAGGCCGAGGAGTACGACCTGGCCTCGGCCCGCACCCGCGCCGAGCGGGCGGCCAACGGTCTGGCCAACCGGCACGACCCGGTGTCCGCCGGGTTGCTGGCCCTGGTCCGCGCCCGCCTGCTCCGGGCGCGCGGCGACGTCGCGGGCGCCATCGCAACGATCGACCAGGCGGTACGGACCGGAACGGCACCGCCCTGGCTGACGGAGGTGATCGTGGCGACCGGGGCGGCACTTCGGGCGACCGGCGGGACACCCGACCCCGCCGCCGATCCGGCCGACGCCACCACACCACAGAGCACAGTCGTGCTGGCGTCGGTGCGGCTCGCCGTCGGGGATGCCGCTTCGGCCCGGCAAGCCGTGGCGGAGTTCCTGCACCAGACCGATCTACCCCTCGACGTACGGGTGGCCAGCGGGTTGGTGGCGGCCACCGCCGAGCTGGCGGAGGGCAAACCGGAGCTGGCCCGGGCACCGCTGGAGCGGGCGCTGAGTCTGGCCGCCACCGAAAGGCTGCGCCGGCCGGTGGTCGAGGCGCCGCCTCAGCTGCGTCGCTTCCTGCGTCAGGAACACGAAATCACCGAGCGGCACGGATGGCTCGGCGCGGTCATCACCGGGGTCCCCGAGACACCGAACCGGGGACCGGCCACCGATCTCGGCGCGCTCATCGTCGAACCGCTCACCGACAAGGAGACCGAGGTACTGGGGTACCTCGCCGCGCTGTTCTCCACCGACGAGATCGCCCGCCAGATGTTCGTATCCGTCAACACCGTGAAGACCCACGTGCGTGGTGTGCTGCGCAAGCTCGCGGCCAGCCGGCGCAACGAGGCGGTCCGCCGGGCCCGCGAGCTCGGCCTGGTCTGATCCGGTTCACCCGCCCGGGGTGAGTACGGGACGCGTCCGGTCGACAAGGGTCGAGCAGAGTGCTCGTACCCCCTGGAGACCCGGATGGACGCCTACCCACCGATCGAAGACCATGGCCTGATCGGCGACCTGCAGACGGCGGCGCTGGTGTGCAGCGACGGGACCGTGGACTGGCTGTGTGTCCCGCGCTTCGACTCGCCGAGCATCTTCGCCGGGTTGCTGGACCGCCAGCGGGGCGGCTACTTCCGGATCGCTCCCGAGGGTACGGACTACGTGAGCAGGCAGCTGTACCTGCCGGGCACACCGATCCTGATCACCCGGTTCCTCAGCGCGGACGGCGTCGGGGAGGTCATCGACTTCATGCCCATCGCGGGGTACCGGGCCACTGATCAACATCAACTGGTCCGGATGGTCCGGGTGGTCCGCGGGCAGATGCGCTTCCGGGTCGACTGCCAGCCGCGGTTCAACTACGGCCGCGATGACCACGACACCGAGATGAGCGCGGACGGCGCGCTGTTCCGCAGCCGTACCATGACGGTCACCGTCAACGCCGCCCGGCGCGAGGGCCGGCTGGTCCGGGAGCAGGACGTCCGGCGCGACGGGAACGGCATACAGGTGGTCGGCACCCTGACCGCCGGTGACATCGGCGGCATGGTGCTGCGGACGGCAGCGGAGGGACCGCCCGAAGCGGTCCCGCCGGCCGAGATCCTGCGCATGTTCCAGGAGACCCGGGACTTCTGGCGCGGCTGGATCGGCCGGTCCCGGTACACCGGGCGGTGGCGCGAGGCGGTGGAGCGCTCGGCGATGACGCTCAAGCTGATGACCTACGCACCGACCGGTGCCCTGGTCGCGGCACCCACCGCGGGCCTGCCCGAACAGATCGGCGGCGAACGCAACTGGGACTACCGCTACACCTGGGTACGGGACGCGTCGTTCTCGGTGTACGCGCTGCTCGGGCTGGGCTTCGTGGACGAGGCGGAGGCCTTCCTCCAGTGGCTCAACGACCGGATCCAGTACGCCAGCGAGCAATCCGTACCGCTTCAGATCATGTACCGCATCGACGGCTCACCCGACCTCGACGAGGAGGTCCTCCCGCACCTGGAGGGGTACAAGGGTTCCAGCCCGGTACGGATCGGCAACGGCGCGGCGGGCCAGCTCCAGCTCGACATCTTCGGGGAGGCGTTGGACTCGGTCAGTCTCGCCGACAGCCATGCCCTGCAGATGTCGCACGACGCCTGGCGCCACATGAGGCACCTGGTGGACTGGCTGGGCGAGCACTGGGACCAGCCGGAGGACGGAATCTGGGAGACCCGCGGCGGTCGGCAGGACTTCACCTACGGCCGGCTCATGACCTGGGTGGCGTTCGACCGCGCGATCCGGCTCGCCCGCGACCGCGGCCGGCCGGCCGACCTCGTCCGGTGGACCGGCCTGCGCGACGCCGTCTACGAACAGATCATGGAGCGGGGCTTCGATCCCAAGCGGGAGGCGTTCGTCCAGCACTACGGGACCGACCTGCTCGATGCGGCGCTGCTCTACATGCCGCTGGTCGGGTTCATCGCGCCCACCGACCCGAGATGGCAGTCGACGCTGCGCGCGATGGACCACGAGCTGGTCTCGGACAGCCTGGTCTACCGGTACAACCCGGAGGCCTCTCCGGACGGTCTACGCGGATCCGAGGGCACCTTCACGATGTGTACCTTCTGGTACGTCGACGCGCTGGCCCGGTCCGGACGCCTCGACGATGCCCGGCTCACCTTCGAGAAGATGCTGACCTACAGCAACCGGCTCGGCCTCTACTCGGAGGAGATCGCCCCCACCGGCGAACAGATCGGCAACTTCCCCCAGGCGTTCAGCCACCTCGCGCTCATCAGCGCGGCGATGAACCTTGACCGCCAGCTGAATCAGGGTGCCGGGCTGGTCGGGGCGGCGGTCGGGTCGGAAGGCCCGTCATGACCGGAGCCGCGCGGACCAGGGTCGGTGTTTCGGCCCGGGCACTGGTGCTGCCGCTCGCGCTCGCCCAGTTCATCGCCAGCTACGCCGCCACCAACATGAACGTGGCGATCAGCGATATCGCGCGGGACCTGGACACCACGGTGATCGGGGTACAGACCGCGATCACCCTGTTCACCCTCACGATGGCGTCGCTGATGATTCCGGGCAGCAAGCTGACCGACATCTGGGGCCGCAAGACCTGTTTCATGGGCGGACTCATCGTCTACGGGTGCGGCGCGCTGCTGGCACTGCTGGCACCGGGCCTCGGACTGATGATCTTCGGGTACTCCGTGCTGGAGGGCATCGGCTCCGCGCTGATGATCCCGCCGATCTACATTCTGGTCACCGTGGCCTTCGACGACATCAAGACCCGGGCGAAGTACTTCGGAGTGGTCAGCGGCGCGGGCGGCCTGGGTGCCGCCGCGGGGCCGCTGATCGGCGGTCTGGTCACCAGTCTGGTCAGCTGGCGCGCGTCGTTCCTGCTGCAGGTCGCGGTGGTTGCCTTGATCATCATTCTGGCCCGCCGGGTCTCCGGTCCGGGACCGCAGGGGCCGCGTCCGCGCTTCGACGTGACCGGAGCGGTCCTCCAGGCGGCGGGACTGTTCTTCGTGGTGCTCGGGATCCTGCAGTCCGGGACGTACGGCTGGTTCGTGTCGCGGGAGGACTTCCGCATCGGCGACACGGTGCTGATACCCAAGGGCGGGATCTCGCCGGTATGGGTCTTCGTCGCGATCGGCGCGCTGTTCCTGCTCTGGTTCTTCCTGCACCTGCGCTCGTTCGAGAAGGCCGGCAAGGAGCCACTGCTGCGCCTGCGACTGTTCCGCAACCGCACCGCCAACCTCGGCCTGGGCACCCAGACCATCCAGTGGCTCATCATGCAGGGCACCTTCTTCGTGACCTCGGTCTTCCTCCAGCAGGCCCGTGGTTACAACGCGATCGAGACGGGTCTGATGCTGACACCGGCCACCGCGGGAATCCTGCTCTCCTCGGCGAGCGCGGAGCGGTTCGCCCGGCGGCATCCGCAACGGTGGCTGGTCATCGCCGGCTTCGCGATCACCGCCGTCGGTATGGGCCTACTGCTGGCGCTCGCCCGGGCGGACTCGGGCGCGCTGAGCTTCGTGCCCGGGCTCCTGCTCATGGGTATCGGCGTGGGCACCATGCTGACCTCGTCGGTCAACATCGTCCAGTCCAGCTTCCCCGAGCGCGACCAGGGGGACATCTCCGGACTGTCCCGCAGCGTCTCCAACCTCGGATCATCGTTCGGTACCGCGTTGGCCGGCTCGATCCTGGTCAGTGCCGCGACCCCCGCCGGCAAGCCGTTCGCCCTCGCGCTCGGTACGCTCACCGCTTTCGCGCTGCTGGGGCTCCTCCTCGGGGTCCTCCTCCCCCGCCAACCGCGGCCGACCGAGGCGCCGTTGGCGGGCTGACTCATCCGGTGCTGAGGTCGAACTGTTCCCAGGCGCCGGCGGTGGTGCGGTTGGCGATCAGTTGGGCGCCCTGGTTGAGGTCGGCGCAGACCCATTTGCCGTTGGCGTTGGCCTTCAGGCTGA
>Ga0137372_10007597_pt1 | contig 10488 bp, 9 predicted proteins | sample SagtaG_6_FD_104911 | JGI IMG/M metagenome (GOLD analysis project Ga0137372, IMG submission 104911) | Vadose zone soil microbial communities from Sagehorn Ranch, Mendocino, California, USA - Sage1_R_60_16 metaG | ecosystem: Environmental > Terrestrial > Soil > Vadose zone | place: USA: California...
AAGGCAGCGAGTTCGTGACGCGCCTGCCCGCCTTCGCCGAGCCCGCGATGAAGCCGGCCCCGGAGCCTTCGGAGGGGCCTCCCATGCCATCCGCCAGTGGCTCGCGGCGCGTGCTGGTCGTGGACGACAACGTCGATTCGGCGGAGAGCATGGCCGTGCTGCTGCGTCTCTATGGCCACGACGTCCGGCTCGCCCATGACGGCGAGGCCGCTCTGGAAGAGGCCCGCTCGTTCCGGCCCGACGTGATGTTTCTCGACATCGACCTGCCAAAGATGGACGGTTACGAGGTGGCGCGGCGATTGCGCCTGGAGCCTGCGATGGGCGGCCTGACGCTTGTGGCGATGACCGGCTACGGACAAGAGGAAGAACGCAGGCGCACGCGGGAGGCCGGATTCCATTCACACCTCGTCAAGCCGGTGGACTTCGAAATGCTACAGGAATTGTTGTCCTCACTGCCGGCGAATCAATCTCGTAACAGGCAGGGATGTGGAAAGGCCTCTTGATTACTGCGGTTTTCACGTGTATGAAGACTATTAGCCACAGAGCACACAGAGCACACAAAGCAATCATCAGTCCCCTCTGTGCCCTCTGTGTGCTCTGTGGCTATTCACCCACATGAAAACCGCTGTAAGCCGACAAGATCAACGGAACGCAAGTCCGAGCCGGACGCCGAAGATATGAGCCGATTCGAATCGGACGGCGACGTGGTCGCGAAATTCCAGCCGTAGCCCGAGGCGGTCTTTGAACCACCAGTTCACGCCTCCGCCCACGTTGACCGCGTGCAATGCGTCGCTGCCAACCAACAGCGTGTATCCGCCGGTTACGAACGGCGCGAATTTGCCCGACTTGCTCGCCTTCGTAAAGTTGTAAGAGACGTTGGGCGATAAGACGCCGATTCCCCGGCTCAACTCCTGGGACGCGCCGAGATAGCCGATTTCGCCGCCCACGCCGAGTCCTTTGTATACCAGCCCTTCGCCGCCTCCGCCGATATGCAGTCCAAAGCGTCCTGCCGTCGTGGTCGTCGGCGCGACGAAGAAGTACCCTTGACCGTGCCGATCTTTGCTTTGCGCCGCGGCGGCTAAGGGCAGCAAGACAATCAGCAGAATCACAAAAAACGATTTACGCATCATTGACCTCCAAGATTGATCGGAATTATTACTGCTCGTTCGCGCCTTTATGGGCAACGGCAATGCCAATCAATCTGGCTCAATGAGGCTAAGCGTGAGTTGAGTTTGCAGGTTCGTCTCAAACGATCATGAACATTCGGCTGTCGGTTTTCAGCGGCAATCGTCAGGATTTTACGGCGGGCGAATTTAACGGCGCGCAAGATTCACGGCATAGCCCGGCGCCACGTCTTTGCCGCCCTTCAGACGCGTCTGGTGTTCGTCTTTTTGTACATCACCAATCCAGCCTGTTTACGACCACCTTGCCATTGTTAATCACCAGCAGGATGTCCTGGAGATTCCTGACGTCGCTGAGCGGGTCGCGCTCGACCGCCACGAGGTCGGCTTCGAGGCCGGGTCTGATGGATCCCGTGCGCTTCTCAATGCCCATGCATTCGGCCGAGATGGAGGTCGCGGCCTTGATAGCTTCCATCGGAAGCATCCCGATTGTGACTAGTTCTATCACTTCGTGCGGCATTCGGCGATTGCTGTTTGGGCCGTAGCCGGTGTCCGTTCCCGCGACCAGTTTGATTCCCGCCTTCCAGGCTTTCGCCGCCGTCTCGCGCACCCTCGGGAGCATGTGACGCCCGCGGATCGAAAGGATCGCGTTGTCGTAATCGCCGCCCGGCTCGATCAGGTCGGCTACGGTGGCGATGGTCGGATCGAAATACGTCCCGCGCTCTTTCATAAGCGCCAGCGTCCGGTCGCTCAGGTAAGTGCCGTGCTCGACGGAGCGGACTCCGGCTTTAACCGCCGCGTAAGCCCCCTCGTCGCCGTGCGCATGGGCGGCGACGTAGACGCCCGATTTACGCGCCTCGTCAACAACCGCGGCGATCTCCTCGTCGGTGAAGACGCGTTTGCGCGGATCGGTGTCAGGAAGCCCGGCGCGTTCGGTGGCCATCACCTTGATTACATTGACGCCGCGTTCGATCTGCGCGCGGACGACGCGGCGGACGTTCTCTGTCCCGCTCACGGGCTTGCCCATCAAGGCGCCGAGCTTCGGAATATCAATGAACAACTCCTCGGCGGGGCGCGGGCGCACGTGATAACCTGCGGCGACGACGTCCGGCAAATCGGCGACGCCCGCATGATTCAATTCCCTGACGCCGATGTCGAAAAAGTGGTTGACGCCCAGATCGCGCGCGGTCGTCACGCCTGATTGGAGCGCGGCGCGGGCGGCGGCCAGATTGGATATATGCGCATGCGCGTCAACGAATCCGGGCAATAGCCATCGGCCTTTCAGATCAATCACCTCGACGCCGGCCGGCGGATTCATCTTCCCGATCTGTTCGATCTTTCCGTTGCGCACGATCACTGTGACATCGAGTTGCGGCTCATTCGACGCGCCGTCAATCACGTTGGCATGCGCCAGGGCGAGCGCCGAAGACTCACTTTGCGATGAGACGGTTCGTGGCGAGGCGGAGGGCGACGCGAATAGAATCAGCGCGGGCAGAATGCAGAAAAGCTTGGTCTTCATAGTCATCTCCTGTCCGGAATTTGAATGATTGCGCGGATTGTAGCGACGGCGTGGCCAAATTAGGCGCAATCGCTCGCGCTGTCAATGAACCGCACAAGCCGATCACAGAAGCGCCTAGACATTGCGCGTCTCCCTGAAGAGATGTACGCTAAAACCAAAGCGCCACATTCGAGAATCACGGCGCGGATTTCACGTAAACGACAATCAGGCCGGCGGGCGATCTTGAGTGCGCCGCCCGAGCGGGCGGCGGGAACCACAGCGAACAACCACGTTCAATTGGCAGACAATGAAAGAACAGGAGACGCATATGAACCGTTACTCTACCATTATCCTAGCCGCGCTCTTCGTAGCCGCGGCGTCCGCGAGCGCTTTCGCACAACAGCCGCAACAAAGCAGCGCGCCACAGAATGCGAACCCGATGATCGCGGAACTCAAACAGATGTACACCACCATCAAGAACAACCACACCAAGATGGCTGAGAAGATGCCGGAGGAGCATTACAGCTTCAAGGCCACGGCGGATGTCCGCACCTTCGGCAAGTTGGTAGCCCACGTCGCCGACTCTCAGGCCCGATTCTGCTCCGCAGTGAACGGTGAACAGAAGGCGGTCAACGCCGACTCGAAGACTTCGAAGGCCGACTTGGTCGCGGCGCTCAAGGAGTCCTTCGATATGTGCGATAAGGCCTTCGATTCGCTCACCGACGCCAAGGCCGCCGAAATGGTTTCGATGGGCCAGCGCCAACGTTCCAAACTCGGCATGCTCGCCGCAATGGTCTCCCACTCGAACGAAGAGTATGGATACATGGCCGTCTACCTCCGGCTGAAGAGCGTCGTGCCTCCTTCGAGTGAAGGGCGCTGATTTCTCGACGAGTGGCGATGGACGACCGCCGGCCTGCGCCACCGTTACAGCAGTTTTCACATGCATGAATAGCCACAGAGGTCACAGAGAACACAGAGAGGGTAGTGAACCACCACTGTGCCCTCTGCGCGCTCTGTGCTAACAGTCTTCATATTTCAGGTGAAATGACGGGTCAATCAACGGAACGCGGATGCCGCGGATAGAGCGGATCGTCAAGGATAAGAACTGAAAGAGGTCGTCGTGAATCCGCTCTATTCGCGTCATCCGCGTTCCATTAATCCCCAGGTCAGTCGGCGCCTATCATCACGTCACTCGCCTCATGGGTATTTGCGTGCCCTTTCTAAAGGCAGTTAAGAAGCCCCGTCTTAATCGCCGCCAATATCGCGTTAGGATTCACAACGTGCAAGTTATGGACTGTGTCGGCGCCATTGACAGTAAAGAACAACTTCCCGCTCTGATCTTGAGTGATAAAGGAATAGAGCCCTTGATGCTCGGTTGGGAAGACATACAGGCCGTCTTGTTCAAATGTGATGACTGAAGCCACTGTGCCTCGATTTAGCGAGAAGATGCCTTGGCTAATGGGTGGACGAGAACCGGTGGCTCCAATTAACTCTGCTCCTAAGGTGGCTGAATCAAGAGAGATGAACCCTTTGGCAACGGCCTCGTCCGGAGTAGTAGCATTGGGAATGATATTACCGGCTCGGTCACTGTAGAACAAAGAAACCCAGACTGGAGGAGGAATGTCCAGGACGCTTCCTAAGACTGGATCCTGCCTGACGAATTGCGCAACCAGAGGGCCCGCCGCGCCGCTATCTACGAAGGCCCAGGGCAATGGTCCTGGGATATCAGGAACGAGAAAGATGGCTCCGAAGACGCCATATTTGCTTCGCAATGTAACACCCTGATTAATCAATCTCTGTTGAGCCAACATGATGATCTCTGCTCCCAGGCTATGACCCAGCAGGACATTCGGTCGTAATCCCAGATGTGGAAGCTTATCGAGAGAGGCCAGTAGAGAGGTGACATAATCATTGATCGAGAGGCTTCCAAACTGTATCCCACTGGGATAGCCGCTGTTTCCGTGTCCCGGGTAATTTAAAAGTATTGCCTTCGAAACCAAGAAACCAAAATTGTCAGAGAAGATTGCCTGAGTCAGAGGTTTGAAAGTATTTGCCGTTTGCCCTGTGCCGTTGAGGAAAAGCACTTGCAAACCGGAACTGGGATTACGTGGGTTTACCGCGACTGTTGCGCCCATCTGCACTGAGACATTGTTTCTCAGTTGGATCTGGAAATTAATGTCAAAGCTGGGCAGTTCAGACGCGGAAACAAGCGAGAGTCCGCCGCCAATTACTAAGAACATCCCGGCTAGAAAAACTCGAAACACTGTTTTCATAAAGTTGTTTTACCTCCTGTATGTTATCTATGGCTTCTTTCGCGAGTTAGGGGAAATGGCGTTAGAAACAGGCCAAGGCCGCTGTTGCCGTAGCGGAAAGCAAGCGTCTGAGTCCCAGACTGATTCACTTGAAATTCAGTGAAGGCGTCGGTCTTTTCACATGTTATCGCCCTTTCCCAGGATAAGATGGTTTATTGAGCTTCAGGTGATCAGCTTTACAAAGTATAGTGGACCCCAAAATCTAGACAGTAAAAACAGCTCTGATAAGGTGGATAATGACCACCATGAGAAAACGACATACGCCAACATTCAAAGCGCAGATCGTCCGCGAGTTGCTCAAGGAAGATCAAACGCAAGCTCAGATCGCTTCAACGCACGGAGTTCATCCCAATCTGATGCGCCAATGGAAAGAGATCGCCCTCAAAGGGCTGCCTCGATTGTTTGAGCCTGGCCAGGATCTGGCGGCGCAAGCCTCCAGTTATGAAGCCAAAATCAACGAACTGTATGCTGAGATCGGACGCCTGACGACGCAAGTCGCCTGGCTCAAAAAAAAATCTGGCCTCGAACCTGAGACGCAGTGAACGTCTGGCAATGGTCGAGCGCGAAGGATCGGATTTGAGCTTGGGCGCACAAGCGGAACTTTTGAGTTTGAGTCGTTCGAGCCTTTACTACAAACCGATTCCGCCAACAGCGGAGGAGATCGCGGTGAAACATCGGATTGATGAAATCTATACCGATTGCCCATTCTACGGGTCACGGAAGATCACAGAGCTTCTGCGGCGCGAAGGCGTCCTGATCAATCGCAAGGCCGTCCAACACCACATGCGCGAGATGGGGATCGCCGGGATCACGCCGGGGCCGAATTTGAGCCGCCGCGCGCAAGGGCATCGTGTCTTTCCTTACCTGCTGCGGAACCTCGTGATTGAACGTCCGAATCAAGTTTGGGGCATTGACATCACATACATCCGAATCCTCGGCGGCTGGCTCTACCTGGTGGCGATCATCGACTGGTTCTCGCGCTACGCCGTGGCCTGGGAATTGGACGAGACGCTAGAGATGCCCTTCGTGGTGGAGTGCGTCGAACGCGCCTTGGGTACTGCTACGCCTGAGATCTGGAACAGCGATCAAGGCTCGCACTTCACTTCGCCGCTCTATACCGAGAGACTGCAACAAGTCGGAGTGGAAATCAGCATGGATGGCAAAGGGCGGGCGTTGGATAACATTCTGACCGAACGTCTCTGGCGCACGCTCAAGTACGAAGAGGTCTATCTCCACGACTACGGCAATCCGAAAGAGGCGCGGCGTGGGATCGGCGGCTATTTCGACTTCTACAATCATCGGCGCCTGCATCAGTCACTCGACTATCGGACGCCGGCGGAAGTCTATTTTCAAACAGCGGCGGCTCGTCAGAAACAGACGGCCGTAATCGAATCAACCATAGCAGCTAAAGGAAAAGAGGCCACCTTAAATGGGGCACTTTTTTTGTCTTGATTTTGGGGTCCACCTTAAAGATTGCCTGATCTGCTCCCGCCGCGTAGCGGCGCCGTGAGTTTAGCCCGGCGTTTCAACGCCGGGTAAGTATTAGCAAGACCGTTGCGTCGCGTAGCGACGGTTGAATTCAGGCGTCACTACGTGACGCAATGTGTGATGGATGGCGGCGCCGGCGTTGAAACGCCGGCCTAAATTCATCCTGCCGCTACGCGGCAATTCGAGCGTAGGCGTTAAGCGCCCAAGCTAAATATCAATAATTGGTCGAGGAGCCCTTCTGAGAGATTTATAGAGGCGCTCATTCGCCGCGAGTGAACAAATGCAAATACCCACTGGCGGCAATGAACGGTCTCTACCGATTTTTGGGAGCTTTACTAAACGAAGGCAAGAACTTGACGCTCAGTTACTGCTGAGGTAGGAGCGATCACACAATAACAGCTAACACTTAAGCCGTCAATATTTTCATGTTGTGATTTGGGCAAGTCGGTCTAACGAAACGCTACAGCGGTTATCAGCAGCTTAAGAAGTGGCCGAAACGCTCACAAGCCCGTAAATATTGGTTCTGGCGGGAAGTTGGTGATGGGGTTGACGAGGGGGTGAGAATATGGATGAAGAGAACGATTCGGCGCATTTCGGCGCCCTGATTGGCCCCATCTCGTCACTGGAATCTGCGCCTCCTTGACTCATGAATCGTGAGTCAAGGAGGAAGTCCACCTATGGGGAAGGGGGTTGATGATTGCTCCCCCTTCCCCATTTTCCAACCAACCTCAGCGTATGGTGGATGGCGCTATCTTGCTGCGCTTGCGGAGTTACTGAGACTACCCCGGTATTATTGTAGGGTTGAAGCGGCGATGTCGATAAATGAAGACCTGGCCGCCGGATTTGTGGGGAACAAGAAGCCCTGGACAGCCACGTTCTGCGTCGTTCCTAGCGGCAAATTCGGGTTAATCTGGTTGAGAGAGATCTGGAACGTTATATCGCGGCTGACTCCGATCAGAAAATTGACCCCGTTCAAAGTGACGATATCGATGTCAGCCAAAGCATTGACGGTAATCCGATTGCCAGCGCTATCCACAAGGGGACCAATCGTTTGCAATCGCCCTCCACCAGTGTTCGAACTGCCGTTATTCTTGTCCGCGATCGTCACCAAGGTGTCCTGATCGTGATCGATTGCATAAAAGATAGTGGTAGTCGCGCCAGCAACGTTATTGGTATATGCTCCGCCGTTGACTTTCGGGGTCTTTCCAGCGTTGACGTCACCTACCGCATAAGTCAGAGAGGTCTGAACCGCGGTCGTGTTGAGGATACCGTTGGCGCCTTTGACGACGGCATAGTTCAGCGTATCACTCCCAATGAGACGTATCGCATCAACGACCGGATTGAAGTCCATCAGCGATTGGAAGCCTGACGGGAAACGAGGTGTCAGTGCGCTCACCAGAGTGGCGGTCGGCGGAGAGACATTGAAGTTGATAGTGTAGAGGCTCCCTCCATCACTCAAAGCATAAAGTTTTTTGTCAGCGGGGCGAAAATCTATTCCGATAAGATCGAATCCGCCTATTCCTGCAACCCTCCCGAGAGATAGATAGGTGGGAGTTATGGAGTTAGGCGGTAGAACATAGAGCGTGTTATCGGTAGTCAGCGCAAATATAAAAACTGGTGGCATGGTCGTGCCTTGCGCCGTGGCACTTGCGCTTGATGCTGTGGACGCACTGACCGAACGTCTGCCCATCAGAACAAAGGTCGATATAGCCGCCAAAGCCAGTGCTAGAAACGTCATCCCAATAGATGTCTTCTTTGATTTTTTCATGTTGTGTACTTCTCCAGAAGTGTTAAGAGGGTTTGATTGGCCGAGAGGCCTTTCCTTAGCGTCGCCCGTGCGCGAGCTTCGCCACGAGCGGACGAAGACAAAAATCCACCGGCGACAATGAGTGATACCCACTGGTTTAGGGAGCCTTAGTTGAATTAAGGTCAGAACCGAGAGCTTCGGTTACTGGTGAGGTAGAAGCAATCAGTAAAAACTATCGGTAAGAGCAATCGGTAAGAGCAATCGGTAAGAGCAATCGGTAAGAGCAATCGGCTAAGAGCAATCACGTTAGAGCAGTTATCATTCAGGCCGCCGACATTATTATCACTGCGTTGCGATTTTGGCAAGTCGATAAATGGAAAATGACAAACTTAATAACGTAATATGGAAAATGAAAACTGGATTCGGGGTAGTCAGATCTGTCTACCCCGAATCCATTTTTTATGGGGGAATGTTTAACGCTAATTAGCGTCCAAAGAATCGAGGTTTGGTCCGCCAGCGGCGGTGGTAGATGTCACCCACACCGCTTTGAACGCTGAGCTGACAGGGAGAGTAACGGGCAGCGTAACCGTCTTATAGGTCGTAAAGCTTCCGGTTGGTGGGAAGGCTACTGTCCCTACGCTGGTCCCATTGACCGTTACGTTGCATGGACGATTGACCGCGCTCCCGTTGGCGTAGCGGAATATGAGCGTCTGCACTCCAGACTGATTCACTTGAAATTCAGTGAAGGCGTCGGTCTTTTCATATGTTATCGCCCTTTCCCAGGATAAGTTGGTTTAATTGGTCGAGGGGCCCTACTGAGAGATTTATAGAGGCGCTCCTTCGCCACGAGTGAACAAATGCAAATACCCACTGGCAGCAATGAATGGTCTCTACCGATTTTTGGGAGCTTTACTAAACGAAGGCAAGAACTTGACGCTCAGTTACTGCTGAGGTAGGAGCAATCACACAATAACAGCTAACACTCAAGCCGTCAATATTTTCATTTTGTGATCTGGGCAAGTCGGTCTAACGAAACGCTACAGCGGTTATGAGCAGCTTATAGCCTTTTCGGAATGGGTATGCAGCGCGTCGACGCGGAGCGTTTGGAGTGCGGCGAGCCCTCGCCGCTTTGCGTTGTGTGAAAACTAAAGCGGCGAGGGCTCGCCGCACTCCAAACGCTCCGCGCTCCTGAACACGCAACTGGAAACCGCTGTAAGAAGTGGTCGAAACGCTCACAAGCCCGTAAATATTGGGCAATTGCGCAGGCCATCTTCCTTAGCCTCGGGCGCGAGAACGTCCATCAGCGCTACTTGAACGAATGAAGCTCGGCGCGTTAGCCGAGCGCTCCCAAAATGAGTTGCGGGGGGGGCAACAGCACCGCGTGGGCATCGTCCGCGCCCTGGCGATGGAAGGGCATGCGCTCTTGATGGATGATCCGTTCTCGGCGCTCGATAACCCGACGCGTAAACTGCTGCATCAGGATTTGCTGGCGCTCCAACGGGAAACGCGGTTGGTCGTCATCTACGTCACGCACAGCCTCGATGACGCCGTCGCGGTAGGAGATCGGCCGGCGCTCATGCGCGAAGGGAGAATCGAGCAGATCGGCGATCTTGAAGAAGTGATCCGCCGCCCGGCCAATCAGGCGGTGGCGGAAGCTCTTGGCAAGTAGACTGAGCGGTAAGGCGCAAATTTCGAGGCGGGTTCATTTTCCAGTGTGTTTAGCGGCTCGATATTGCCAAAGCCGGTGAAGGCGACTATATTGCCCACCGTTACGCCCTTGTCGTTAATCCGGAACAACTAAACCGTAAGCAATTGCTCGAAGTTGTGAATCAGTTGATTGCACAGTCGGGGTTCGCTACACAATGCCCAAGCAGGTATCCAAAGTTCGAACTACATCCAGTCCCGGCTTTTCCCGATCTCGCTTTCATTCAGCAATAAACTTCCTTGGAGGCGCCGCCTTGTTTAACCAAATAACTCCAGTCTCAAACCAGCAGGGTCAGGGTTTGCCAACCACCCGCTGCGCCGCTTTTATTATCAACCTGCTCATCTGGGTCGGGTTGTCGGTTTCTCCATCCCTATGGCCAGGCTCATCGCTTGCGCAATCTAGCGATGGTGCCCGCAAAGCGGCGGAAAGCGCTCAGGGGACTGATTCGCTGGAACCCGGTAAGCCCGTTGAACGAGAGTTGTCTGGTGGTCAATCTCATTCCTACAAGATCACGTTGTTCTCTGGTCATTCCTTGCACGTGGTGATCAACCCACGTGCCATACTCGTGGCGGTGGAGCTCTTTGCCCCTAACGGCAAGCGCAGCAACGTACGCCACG
>Ga0137372_10007598_pt1 | contig 10487 bp, 10 predicted proteins | sample SagtaG_6_FD_104911 | JGI IMG/M metagenome (GOLD analysis project Ga0137372, IMG submission 104911) | Vadose zone soil microbial communities from Sagehorn Ranch, Mendocino, California, USA - Sage1_R_60_16 metaG | ecosystem: Environmental > Terrestrial > Soil > Vadose zone | place: USA...
CACAAGAATCATATCAAGGTATTAGGAGCTAGAAATTATCGCAAAGCCGACTCTTCGCTCCGTTGCGCGCGAGGCATGTCGGTGGCTTTGACGGCTAAACCTCGATGCCCTCAACGGGAAAGAGCGAGTAGAACACTGCGGGGGTAACGGATTCCACGCTTCCTTCTTCATCGACGATGCCGAGCACCAGTATCTCAACGACACCGAAGGTGGTGTCTTTGTTTCTGGCTGTAGCGAGCTGCCGCCCTCGCACATACGCGGTGTTGACGAGACCGCAGGCGGTCGGGTCGTGCACTTCGCTATTGACCGCACTGATGGCAGCCGCCGCGTCGCCATCGTAGAGCGCAATGAACCGCTCCACTTGCTTCTCGGTGTTACAGATGAGACTTGGGCCGAGCTCAACGTCCTGAGCTTGTGCCGCCGTGGCGAGGAGCAAGACCGACGGCACAAGGAGAAGCGCCCTCAAGCATGATGTGAAGCTCATGAGAACCCCCGAAACAAATGGCTGTTTCGAATGACGTCGAAGACCCACAGCCTTCGAGAACTTTGTCCAGCCGGTCCGACAGCGTCGGACAACGCCATGATCGAGCCAATGAACAGCAGCATAAGGTAGGGTTTCATTTTCTCAGTCCTGGACCGGCGATCGCGCCTAACTTCCGCTTCCGGGTGCCGGACACGGTCTCTTCCCAATCTATTCGGCGCGCGGGAAATGGCTTTGCGCCGATTGCCATTGTTGGTGCGGGCTTGCTGCAGCCGATGTCGACGTTCGCCGACTTCCTCCGAATTGGCGCAAAAGCGCGGCAAGCGAGGCAATATCGTCACAGCACTCGCGTTCGAACGCGCTAACTTTCCAGACAGTGACGATGGCCACTTGGGATTGACGGCTACCTATGTCGCGACCTCCCGGCTTGACCTCCCAGGGTCCGCTCCCCCCGCCCTGCTCGGCCGGTAGGTCATTACGAGACCCGGTGTCCTCCCTCCGCGTTTCGTTTCGGACATAGGCACTTGGGCCGGTGGCGCAGCGCCACCGGCCCTTTTTATGTTCTGTGTGTCCAAGCCGTTAGATCGCCGGTGCGGGAGCGTGGGCTTTGTTTGCTGTTGCTACAGCGCCGCTTGCCATTCGCTTTGGGTTGCAAAAGTCGCGCGAGGGCTAAACGTCGGTATGGCCTTCTCAACCAAACGTCGCATGCGACTCAACCTGCGTAGAATGGATCGAGAGCATCTGCATGATTATGTCTGACGAGTCGAGGCTTACGTAGCTCGGAGATACTGCAGATGACTTTCGGCTGGTTTCTGCTGTGGCTTAACTTGGCGATCGTTCTCGGCGTTCCATTATGGGGCAAGCCGTAATCCACGCCGTACAATCCCAGGCACAGCATCGATATTGCAACGCGAGCCGGGCGAAGCTCGAGGCGCAAGGCGTCGACGATGACACCCTTGCTCGTCATGCCCCGCTTTATGCCGGGCATCCACCGCTTGCCCTTCCTTGACTCAACAAAGACGTGGATGGCCGGGAAGTCCCCGCCGACTTTGTCGGCGGGTGCCACAGCCCGGCCCGCATGGATAGGTCAGTCGCTTCTAGTCACGCGGCAACGCTGCTCGCCGGCGGCGCCATGAATTCGGGACCGACTGGGTCGCTGATCTCTGCGCTCAGGATGCGATCGATCTCTGCCTTGGCGGCTGCATCGAGCCGCCAGCCGCTCACCTCGCCAACCGGTTCGAGCTGGCCGGGATGGCGTGCGCCCCACAATGCGGTGGTGATGCCTTGATCGAGCATCCAGCGAATCGCCAGGTGGATCACGCGCTTGTGGAAGCGTTGCTGAGCGAGTTGATCGAGCCGTGCCACGGCAGCGAGATACTCGCCGAAACGTGGCTGCTGAAATTTCGGATCCGTGCGGCGAAGATCATCGCCCTCGAATTTGCTGTCCGGCCGCATCCGTCCGGACAGGAGGCCGCGGCAGAGCGCGCCATAGCCGAAGGTCGAGATCTTGTTCTTTCGGCAATAGGGGAGAATGTCGGCCTCGATGCCGCGCTCGAACAAGTTATAGGGCGGCTGCAGCACATGCAGCGGCGCAACGCGACGGAAGCGCTCCATTTGCCCAACCGAGAAATTGCTGACGCCGATGGCGCGGATCTTGCCCTGCTCGAACAGGGTATGCATGGCCTCCGCGGTTTCCTCGATCGTCACCAATGGGTCGGGCCAGTGGACTTGGTAGACGTCGATGTGATCAGTTCGAAGCCGGCGCAATGAATCCTCGACCTCTTGCAGGATACGTGCGCGGCTGGCATTGCGGAAGACTTTTCCATCCTGCCACTCAAGTCCCACCTTGGTCGCGATGAGCACGCGCGAGCGAAGGTTGCCCTCGGCGAGGGCCTTGCCGACGATTTCCTCTGAACGGCCGAATCCATAGGCAGGAGCGGTATCGATGAGGTTGATGCCGTGCTCGACCGCCGCTCGGATCGTGGCAATGGATTCCGTTTCGTCGGTTCCACCCCACATCCAGCCGCCGATCGCCCAGGTGCCTAGGGCAACACGCGACACTTCGAGTGATGTGCCGGCAAGGGCGGCACGCTCCATCTCGATTTCGCCGGTTGCAGTTTCACGAGCCATGACGTCACTCCTTCGTTGAATCAGGCAGCGCTCCTTTGCGGGAACGGCTGCTCGTTGTCAGCCTTCAATCGCGCGGGATCGACCAGCGGCGCACGGGTCCGGAAGATTGCGCTACAGATTGCCGGCGCGATCCGCGACATCCCTGACTAATCTAGTAATGGCGGGATGCGGTGCTTGTTGCACCTTGCGGTGATTGGCCCGTTTTTGCTGAGAGTGAAATTCGAGCTTGCGATTCGACACCGCCGCTCGTCGAGTTGCGCTGCGCGCTGGTGAAAATGAACGCCGCTTGGCTGCTCGGTCGCTTAGCCTTGTTTGCTCCCCGATTTGGTCCGGCGCACGCCCAACAGTTCCGCCATTCTCACCAGGTCGGCCAGCGAGCGCGCGGCCATTTTGCGCATGACATGACCGCGATGGATCTTGACGGTGATCTCGCTCAGTCCCAGCTCGCCGGCGATCTGCTTGTTCATCAAGCCGGCAGTGACGAGGCCCATCACCTCGCGTTCGCGCTCGGTCAAGCCTTCGAGGCGTGCCCGCAGGTCCGACATCTGCCGCTCGTCCTTTCGCCGATTGCGATCGCGCTCGAGCGCTGCGGCAACGGCATCCAGCATGTCCTGATCGCGAAAAGGCTTGGTCAGGAAATCGACCGCGCCGGCTTTCATGGCCTGCACGGACATCGGGATATCGCCGTGGCCGGTCATGAATATGATCGGAATATGGATGTTCGCCTTGGCGAGCTCCGCTTGGAAATCGAGCCCGCTTAGTCCCGGCAATCTAACGTCGAGCACGAGGCAGCTCGCCACGTCGGGAAGCTTGCTGCGCAAGAAGTCCGCGCCCGAACCGAACGTCTCGACCCTCAGTCTGACCGATCGAAACAGACTTCTGAGCGCCTCGCGCATCGATTCATCGTCATCGACGACGAATACGGTCGGCTCTTCGGCAGTCGCGGGCTGACGAGCTGGACGCTCTGTCACGGCATTGTCTCCGGGCAGGACTTGCCAACAGAAGATAGCACTTCCACACGAGATTATCGAACGGGGTCAGCGGACTTCGGCCAAAAACAAATCCGTGTTTGCGTTCCTCATCGCGCATGAAGCGCATCGATTTTTCGCGGCAGCCTAAACCAAAGTATGGGGGCGTTGATCGTTCGGTTATGCGGCAAAAACCCAGGTATAGCTCATCCGATGATCGCTACGAGCCTATCTCCTCGGTGACTGCAAAGCACGGGCCGTTGGCCCACTGCCGTTTGCAGGAAGCCTCGGACAATCGTCCGTTATATGGAGAGGCATCATGAAAGCCCTCATCACTGCTCTCGCATTGGTCACGCTGCTTGCCAGCCCGACCTTCGCTCAGACTGCGGCCACCGCTGACAGTCCGATCTGTGGCGGCTACGGCTGGGGACCGAGCTCGCCCTGCTATGGTTCCGGTCCATAACGCCGCTTCGCGCGCCTCCGGTTCAGCGCAACTCTAGCCGGCAAGTCCGAATTCCGGCGAGACCGGCTACCGATAGTCGACTTCGGCGAGTGGGCGAAGGAATTCGTTTCGTAGCCTACGCGTTGGGTTGTGTTTCGTAGCGCGGCCGGCCCTGCGCCGGCCGTACTCACAAGCGTGCATGACTGCGGGAGAACCAAGATGCTCAAGACGGCACGGATCGCATCGCTTGCTGCGGCGGCGCTGCTTGCATCGCCTGCATTCGCCGCCTGGCCATTGGATCGAGCCGCGCAGGCCGAGCCGATCGGCGATCAGCGCATCATACGAGAGATCGTTATCGATGGCGGCCTGATCGAGGCCGGATCGGACGAGGCGCCCGCGAATGAGCTGCGGCCGAGTTGGGTCGAGCAACGCAGCGTTCTCGATCGACCGTATCAACACTCATGGTGAGAAGCGCCTGATATGTTCTTCCCGGTCTTTTGGACAGTCTATATCCCCATCGTCACAATCATCTTGTCTGCGGCCGGCGAGCAGCTGATCCATGCGTTGCGCCGGCTCCGCGCGCAAGCTCGGCTTGCCTGTTCGAACCGGCGGCGAGCGCGCGCAGTCCTCAATCCGTGAACTCAGGACATCCAATGTACGAGCCTCTGGTATCCGGTGGCACTGTCCGCAGGCTGTGGATTGGCGAAGCCGAGCTTTACCGCCAGCACTTGTTGCGCCTCGACGCCGGAAGTCGGCGCAATCGCTTCTGCGGCGTGGTTTCCGACGACTTCATCCGGCGGTATGCCGAGCCCTCCGCGCTGCGCAGCGCGTTCATTTACGGGTTCTTTGTCGACGGCGTGCTGCGCGGTGCGGCCGAGCTGCGCCTGCTCGAACCCGCAGGCGAGACGGAAGCAGCATTCAGCGTCGAGAATGCTTGGCAGAGCCATGGCGTGGGAACGGAGCTGTTCGAACGTGTGCTGCTCGCGGCCCGCAACCGCCAGGTCGAGCGGCTGCATATGCTTTGCCTCGCCGAGAACCGGCGCATGCAGCAGCTGGCGCGGAAATTCGACGCCGAGCTCAGCTTTCAATCCGGCAGTGTCACGGGGGAAATGAAAGCGCCACATCCGACGCCCATGTCCGTCATACGCGAGCTCATGGCGGACGGCACCGACCTTGCGACCGCGATGCTCGACGTTCCCTCACAGCTCGCAAAGCGGCTTGAAAATATGAACGGCCCGCCGGAGCGCCGGCGGCGGGATCGGCGATATGAGCGCCTGATGCCCGTTGATAACTGGCGATGAGCGCCTGATGCTCGTCCATGACCGGCGGTCCAGCAGGGGCAGATCAACGTTTTGAACGCACGTACGCGATGTTGGGCTCGAGGCGTTTCGCGTACTTTAGAGCGTGATGACTCTCGATAGAGTCACTTGCGCCTCCGCTGTCATGCCCCGCGAAAGCGGGGCATCCAGTAATCACGGAGAGTCTTGTGGTTACTGGATCGCCCGCTTTCGCGGGCGATGAGGACGGCCAACGATCCCAACCAAAAATCATCACGCTCTAGCTCCCGGAGCGGATTCAGGCTCGGTATGGCCCTGAACGCGGGGCAGGAGCGGGCCGCGTTTGCTCGGCCTATGACGCTCGTTCAATGGGTATGCGAAATTCAAAGATCGTGCCGCAAGGCGCATTGGCTCGGGTCGAGAGCCGTCCCCCGAGCCTCTCGAGTATCGACCGGCAGATCGCAAGGCCCATCCCCATTCCGCCGGGTTTAGTCGTGTAGAACGGCTGAAAGATGCGATCAGCCGCCGCCGGGTCCAGCCCTCGGCCTGAATCGCACACCGACACCCGCACATTGTTCGCGTCGTCTTTTTTGGAAGCAATCAACAGGTCACGTCTGGCGCCGTCGCTCATGGCCTCAATGGCATTGACTATGAGATTGAGGACGAGCTGCTGGAGCTCGATCCTGTCTGCCTGGACGGACGGCAAATCGTCGGCGAGCTCCGTGCGCAGCTCCACACGATTGCGATCCATTTCGGTGCGTGTCAGCCCGGCCACCTCACGAACGACGTCGTTGAGGTCAACCTGTTGCTTTTGGAACGGAGTTTTCCTGGTGAGGGCCCGAATACGGGCGATCACGTCCGCGGCGCGATTGGCGTCGCTGATGATGCAGCTTAGCGCTTCCCGGGCTTCTGCGAGATCGGGCACGTCGAGCAAGCGCAGACCGGCGCCGGCATTGGTGACGACGGCGGCGAGCGGCTGATTGACCTCGTGGGCAATCGAAGCGGTAAGCTCCCCCAAGGTCGTCACCCGCGCGACGTGCGCGAGCTCGGTTTGCGCTTCCTGCAACGCCCGCTCCGCTTGCTCGCCCCGCACCTCGGCGCTGACGTCGGTGGCGACTCCGCGGTAGCCGAGGAAGCTTCCGTCGGCGTCGAACACGGGCTTGCCGCTCACCGACACATATATTGATGAACCGTCCGGGGCGGCGGCTCGGTACCTGAAACCGCGGAACGGCTGATGCGCGTCCATCGTGGCAATGTGCGCGCGCCACTTCTCCGGCTCTTCGTCGCGGTCTGCTGCCAGCTCCCAGCGCCGCTTTCCAATGCGGTCCCCGATGAACCCCCACGTTGCCGCCGAACGAGTGAAACTCGTGAAGCGATGCTCGGAGTCACTTTCCCAGAACCAGTCGGAGGCAATCTCGGCGTAGTCGCGGAAGCGTTGTTCGCTCTCCCGCAGGGCCGCCTCGGCCTGTTTGCGGTCGGTGATTTGCCGTCCCAGGCCGCGGTAGCCGACGAAGCGCCCTGTCTCGTCGAACACCGGCAGCCCCGAGACGGACCAGTACCGCTTGCCGCCGTTGGGCCTAGGGCGCGCAAGCTCGAAATCGCGGAACGGCAAGTGGGCGTCGAGCGTCTCCCGATGCTTGCGCCAGGCCTCTTCGCCAGGCTCCAGGTGGGGTAGTTCCCAGCGCGTCTTACCGATACCGATGTCGGAGCCCGGCACCGGCGCGTCGGCAAGACCCTCGGCGAACTCCTGGCGGGTGAAGCGATGCTGCACGTCGCTCTCCCAGTACACGTCGAATGAGAATTGCACGAGGGTGCGGAAACGCTGCTCGCTCTCGCGCAGTGCTGCCTCGGCCTGTTTGCGCTCGGTGACGTCCCGCTGACGCATGACGACGGCCTGCACACTCGGCTCCGCGAGCAAGTTGACGATCACATTCTCAACCCAACGCGATGATCCATCCTTGTGCAGCAGCAGACGCTCTCCCGTGATCACGGAGCCCAGTTCCTGCACGGATCGAGTGAACCGCGTGACCGATGATTGACGATGGTCGGGATGAACAAGCTCGTATCCGTCTCGCCCGATCACCTCTTCCGGAGCGTAGCCCAGCACCCTTTCGACCGAGGGACTGGCATAGAGTATTGTCCCTTCCGCGCTCAGGAGGAGAACGATGTCATAGGCGTGCTCGATCAGCGCGCGGAAGCGCTTTTCGCTCGCCTGAACCGCCTGTTCCGCCCGCTTGCGCCGGATGAATTGGCCGATCTGGCTGCCGATCGCGGAGAGCGTAGCGAGCTCCTGCTCATCCGGTTCCCTGATCCTGCGACTGAAGAACTCGACAATCCCCAAGGCCTCCCCGCCAAGCAGGATCGGGCAAGCAAGGCCGGTGTGCAGCCCGGATCTGGCGGCGGCCGGGCCTCGGCGGAAACCGGGATCCTTTGCCACATCGGCGATCCAGAGCGATTGGCGTGTCTTCCAGACCTGCCCGGCGCGACCTTCACCGGGGGCGCAGGCGGATTTCTGGCTGGCCGCGTCGAATTCGGACACGTCGATACTCGATGCATGCCAGATACAATCGCAACGCAAGCGCTCAGGCTGCTGCTGACGCACGCTCCAGAGCGCGCCCCAATCCCAGTCCATCGCTTCGCAGATTGTCCGCAGCAAATGCGGGCTTGCCTCAGCGAGGCTGTCGGATTCGGCGAGAACGCGGGAGACGCCGGATTGAGCGGCCAGGCGCTGCTCTCCGCGCTTTTGGTCGCTGATGTCTTCGCATGCGATCAGGACGATCAGATTGCCATCGGATCGTCGTACCGCCTTCGCATTTTCGCGCACCCAGAGCAGTGTGCCATCCTTGCGGACCTTGCGGATTTCCCACTTGTTCTGCTGCCCGGCGGTCTGCACGCATAGCTGGAGATTCTTCCCGGCGGCGGCTTTGTCATCGGGAAAGAACACCTTCAGCACGGATTGGCCAACCAATTCGCTGACGCTGTAGCCCAGTTGCGCGGCGCCAAAGGTGTTGACGGCGAGCACGGTGCCGGCCGGATCGACCATGAAATACATGACGGGGCTATACTCAAACAGCTCCCGCCATTGCGCCTCCGCCTCTGCGGAGAAATGGAGTTGCCCCGAAGCCGTCATGTCACAAGGTTCTTCGAGTTGTTGCGGCATCGGAAATGCTCATCAACCCCTCAGAAGCTACCACATTCGTGCACGCGCGACATGGCTTTGCTGCCGAAGAGCTGCTCGAGATCCCGGAGGGAGGCCGGGTTTGCCGGTGGTGCGGTTTCGGGTAGATTGTTCAAGGGCAGAACATAGGCATGGTGACCCAGCGCAGTTCGTCAGCGAAACCGGTTGAGAGCGCGGAACGGCCGATCGTCTTCGTCGTGGATGACGACGCGTCGGTGCGTCAGGCGCTGGCGCGGCTTTTTCAGTCGGTGCAATTGCGGGCCGAAGCGTTTGCATCGCCGCAGGAGTTCTTGCAGAGCGAGCGCCCGAATGTTCCGAGCTGCCTCGTGCTCGACGTCCGGCTGCCGGGAGTGAGCGGTCTCGACTTCCAGGCCGAACTGGCGAAGGCGGATCTTCAAATCCCCATCGTGTTCATTACCGGGCATGGCGATATTCCCATGACCGTGCGGGCGATGAAGGCCGGTGCCGTCGATTTCCTCGCCAAGCCATTTCGCGATCAGGATCTTCTGGATGCCGTCACGGCCGCGATCCAGCGCGATGAAAAGCGCCGTGAACAGGAGAAAAGGCTCGCCGACCTGAAAGTGCATTACTCATCGCTTACCTCTCGCGAGCGCGAAATCATGGCATTGGTGGCGAGCGGGCTGATGAGCAAACAGATCGCAGCCCAAGTCGGGCTCAGCGAGATCACCGTGAAAGTGCATCGCAGTCACATCATGAAGAAAATGGAGGCGAGATCGGTGGCCGATCTGGTCAGGATGGCCGAAGCGCTGGGGATCAAACCCGAACATTGAGGCAGCTGTGGCGCCTAGCATTCCATTGAGAAAGGGTCCGTAGATCGGGTGCCGACCGGAAGCCGCCTGCGGGGATATCCTCCGCCACCCGGTCAAGTGTAGCTAGTTAACAGGGCTCGCCCTTCTCGAAACCTAAGTATAGTTCTCCCTCCGCAAATCCCGCCCTAAGTTATGTGTGAGGCGACGCCGTCGATGCCCCCGCCTTTTGGCCCGGGCCTCGAGAACAAGGTCAGGTGGTGTGGCAGAGGTCCCGGTAATCTCGATCGTCGACGACGACCCTTCGGTGCGTACCGCGACAGCACGGTTGCTCAGGTCGATGGGATTTTCTGTCTACGCGTTCGCTTCGGCACAGGAGTTCTTGTCCTCACCGCAATTGAGCGAAACCTCCTGCGTCATTGCCGATGTGCAGATGCCCGGCATGAGCGGCGTCGAGCTGCAGGAATATCTGATCGCTCACGATCATGGCATGCCGATCATTTTCATTACTGCCTTCCCGCATGAGCGCATTCGCGAGCGAGCCATGAAGGGCGGGGCAATCTGTTTCTTGAGCAAGCCGTTCGATGAACCGCAATTGCTCGAATGCGTGGAGCGGGCGCTCATGCGGCGCCAAAGCGCGGCTGGTCCGCGTGGCACCGAGTAGTCTGGACCGCACGCGGGCGATCCAGTAACCACAAGATTGTGCGTGGATTACTAGTAGCCCCGCTTTCACGGGGCATGACAGGCGAAGAACGAGACTCTATCTAAAGGTATCACACTTTTAGAAAGCGAAGGCGTTCAGGACCAGGGTGCACGTGAAGAGGGCACCCAAGATCAATCCAAACAACTGGGTAATCTTACGCTCGCTCATGTCCAGCCTCCAGTCTTATACCTTAAACCTAAGCGCCATGACTGGCGTCAGACGCCGCCCGGGGGCACGTAGCAAAAGACCTGTCCGCCCATCCCGATGAAGATGATCCCGTGTCCGGTCGGGTTTCCTTCGTCCCATTTGATCTTGTGGTTCGGGACGACAATCCGTTCTCCTAACTCACGGGGTGGGCGGCCGAGCGGGCCATCCGGCCGCTCGTCGGTGATGATGGCCACGTAGCGATCCCCGTCTACCTCGAAGCTGTCGGCCCAATAGGCGTCGGCTTCGCCACAGCACGACATGAACGGGGCGTCGGGCTGCATGAGGCTTTGAAACCACTTGCGCACCTGCGGCGCCTGGTTCTCCCACTGTCCAA
>Ga0137372_10007602_pt1 | contig 10486 bp, 7 predicted proteins | sample SagtaG_6_FD_104911 | JGI IMG/M metagenome (GOLD analysis project Ga0137372, IMG submission 104911) | Vadose zone soil microbial communities from Sagehorn Ranch, Mendocino, California, USA - Sage1_R_60_16 metaG | ecosystem: Environmental > Terrestrial > Soil > Vadose zone | place: USA: California...
TGGAGCTGCAGGCCGACAAGGATGAACAGGACCGCGTTGAGCAGGTAGACGAGGACCTCCCAGAACGAGAAGCCCAGCAGCCGCGTTGACGCCGACGCGAGCCCGGGGGCGCGCCAGCCCACGTAGATGCCGGCGGTCACGGCAGCCAGCACCCCCGAAACACCCAACCGCTCCGCGGGCAGGTAGGCGGCGTAGCCGGTCACCAGCGACAGGACGATCTCGACCACGGGGTCGTCGAGCCGGCGGCGGACCTCGGCGAGGAGCCAGCCGACCAGGAGCCCGACCGCTACGCCGCCGGTCACGCCAATGACGAACCGCAGGCCGGCCTCCCACAGCCTGAAGCTCCCCCCGACCGCCGCGGCCACGGCGACGCGGTAGGCGACCAGCGCGGTCGCGTCGTTGAGGAGGCTCTCGCCCTCGATGAGTGTGACGAGCCGGCGTGGCACGCCGAGCCGGCGGGCGGTGGCCGTGGCGGCCAGCGCGTCGGTGGGCGACACGACCGCGCCGAGCGTGAACGCGGCCGCCCACGGCAGCCCGCGGACGAGCGTGCGCGCGGTCACGGCGACAGCGGTCATCGTGACGAGCACCAGCCCGACCGCCAGCAGCGAGATCGTGCGCAGGTCGGCCTGCAGCTCCCGCGGGGAGGAGAAGAACGCCGCCCAGTACAGCAGCGGCGGCAGGAAGAGCACCAGGACGAGCTCGGGTGGCAGCTCGATGGCCGGCACCCCGGGCACGAACCCCAGCACCAGGCCGCCGAGCACGAGCAGGATCGGGTAGGGCACACCGACCGAGCCGGCCAGTACGCTCAGCCCAGCCACGGCCACCACCAGCGCCAGCAGCAGCAGCTCCGTCCCTTGCACGGCAGTTCCCCAGACAGGGCGGAAAGAGTGAGCATGCCACAGCCGCGCCAGCGACACGTGGGGACCGGCGGGAGGGGCCGACGGGCCGGGGTTATGCCGGCAGGCGGTTCCCGCGGCCGTTCACGCAGCGGTCGCGGTCCGAGCGAGGCTCCGGCTCAGGTCTCGATGACGCCGTTGACGCCGCCGACGCCGTTCGGCTCGAATGCCGCGGCGGTGTCGTCGTCCTGCCAGTGGCCGTCCTCGCCGAGATAGCGGAAAGCGTAGCGGCGCCCGGCCGGCAGGGTCACCGCGACGCTGCGGGTGCCGTTGCGGCGCGGCCGCAGCGGGTGGGCGAAGGGGTCCCAGCCGTTGAAGTCGCCGACGACCGAGACCTTGCCGCCGGTCCTCGGGAGGACGAACGAGATCTTGACCTCACCGCTGCCTTTGATGGGGGACTTCCTGATCAAGGACCTGCTCCTTGTGTGCTCGTACCTGGTTGGTGCTCGGGGCACTTGCCGGCCGCCCCGTAGTAAACCACGACAACTGCGCCGATGGCGCCATCGACCGTTAATTCGAGGTTACGCGGCCGTCGGGCTGCCCGCGGCACACCCCGCCGCCGAGGAGGTCCTGGCCCACGAGAAGGCCCTTATCGGCCACGGGTGCCTCAGCGAAAGCGCGCCGCGCCGCTGAGCGCGGCCAGGGGTGCGGTCAGCGGGCGTCGGGAAGGAACACCCGGAAGGAGGCGCCGCCACCAGGGCGGTCCTCGACCCAGGCGCGCCCGTCGTGGAGGTTGGCGAACTGAGCGACCAGCGCCAGGCCGATTCCCGAGCCGGGCGCGTGAGCGGCGAGGTTGCGGCCCTGATGGAAGGGCTGGAAGATCTGCTCGCGGAGCGGGGGCGGCACGCCCGGCCCCTCGTCCTCCACCATCAGCAGGACGCCGTCGCTCCGGCCCTGGACCCGGACCCAGATCGTGGTGCCCGCCTCGGTGTGCCTGGCCGCGTTGACGACCAGGTTCTCGACGATCCGCTCCACCTTGGGCGCGTCGACCGCGATGCGCACCGCCGACACCTCCATCACGACCGGGTGCTCGCGGGCCACGCCGGCTTCGTCGACGATGCGGCGGGTGAGCGCGCCGACGTCGATGACCTGGCGCCGGGGTGTGAGCGTGCCGCGGGCCAGCCGGTCCAGGTCGAGCAGGTCGGACAGGAGCCGGTCGAGCTTGCGGGCGTTGGTGGACAGCCGGTGGAGCAGGTCGGCGACGTCGGCGGCGGGCAGCCCGGCGGCGCCGCGCTCGAGCGTGAGCGAGATGCCCAGGACGGTCGTGAGCGGCGTGCGAAGGTCGTGAGAGACCGCCTGGAGGAAGGTGGTCTTCATCTCGTCCACCGCGCGCAGGTGCTCGGCCGCCGCCCGCTCGCGCTCCAGGGCGGCGGCGAGCTGCTCGGCGGCGTCCTGCTCGCGCTCCAGTGCCTCCGCAAGGTGGGCGGCGGTCAGCCGGCTCGCGGTGATGTCGGTCAGGATCCCCTGCCAGAACAGCGGGCGGCCGACCGTGTCCCGGACCAGCACCGCTTCGTCCCGGACCCAGCGCACCTCGCCGCTGCGGGTGCGCACCCGGTACTCCCCCGTGAACGGCTCCCCGGTCTGGTTGGTCCGCTCGCACTCGGCCATCACCCATTCGGCGTCGTCCGGGTGCAGCCACCGGTCCCACGCGTCCGGGCTGCCGACGCAGTCGGCCGCCGGCTCGCCGAGCAGCGCCTCGATCTGCGGGCTGATGTAGGTGAAGGCGTTGGGCGCCTTCGGGCTGATGGTGTAGACGACCGCGGGCACCCGCTCCAGGAGCGCCTGGAAGCTCGCCTCGATGTCGGCGAGGCGCTGCTCGAGCTCGCGGCGCGGAGTGACGTCCTGTTGGGTGGAGACCCAGTGCGTGACCCGCCCGAGGACGTCCCGCAGGGGTGCGACCTGCCAGCGCGCGACGTACTCGGAGCCGTCCCTGCGGTAGTTCACCGTCTCCCCGGCCCAGGGCAGTCCGGACTGCAGCCGCGGGTCGGCCGGGCCCGGCTCGAACGCGGCTCCAGCGGTGCCCAGCCCCTGCAGGACGCGGGGGGAGCTGCCGAGCAGCTCCTCGACCGGGTAGCCGGTCAGGTCGCAGAACGCCTGGTTGGCGTAGACGATCTCGGGGCCGGGCCAGTCGAGGCGGGCGGTGGTGATCACCACCGCGGCGGTGACCGCCTCCAGCGCGCCCCGCAGGTGCTGGCTGTTCTCGGTAAGCGCCGCCTCGACCTGGCGGCTGGCCCGGATGTCGGCGCGGAGCTCGATCTCGGTCATCACCAGAGCGGCCAGGTCGGTGAGGACGGCGATGTCGTCCGCGGTCCAGTCCCGCGGCTGCCGTTCGGCGACGCAGAACGACCCCAGGACGTGACCTGAGGAGGTGACCAGCGGGATGCCCAGGTAGGCGGCCAGTCCGAGCTCGACGATGAAGGGGTTGTCGCTGGCGGGCGGGTCGCGGCGGGCGTCCCGGATCACCAGCGGCTGACCGGTCACGAGCAGGTGCTGGCACAGCGAGTGGGAAAGCGGCGTCTGCCTTGCCGACGCCCACGGCTCGACCAGGCCGAAGCAGGCTTTGAAGAACTGGCGGTCCTCGTCGACCAGCGACACGAGCGCGATCGGCGCGCCAAGGACGCGGGCAGCCAGCCGCGCGAGCCGGTCGAACGCCTCTTCGGCGGGCGTGTCGAGCAGGTTGGTCTGGCGCAGGGCAGCGAGCCGGCCCGGGTCAGCCAGCAAGCTGGTCAGGCTGGAAGTCATGTTGCCGGGTCTCCCTTCGAGCCGCCCGCCGCAACACGCTTTGCGATGACGCTGCCGCACGTCAGCCGTGCCGCGCCGCACCGGGCGTCACAAGTTTCACAAGCAGTGCAGACCTTTAGCAAGCTGGGGCGGCTCCGGGCTCCGGGTGCGGGCTCCGGGGTGCGGGCGCCCCGCGGCCTGCCCGAGTGGGAGTCCTCCGCTCTATGCAGCGGCTTCTATTGGTGGTACAGGGAGCTTGTGGATATCGGCCGGGTGGGAGGGGACGCAAATGAGACGGTCGCTGACGGTGCTCACCGCGGTACTGGCTCTTGCCGTGTCGGCCACCGCGAGCGCAAGCGGGAGCGGTTCGCTGTGGACGGCGGGCGTCCCGTTCGCGAATGTGGTGGCGAGCACGCCGACGGCGGGAGGCGGCTACCCCGTGCCGCCGGGCTCGACGGTTCCGCTCGCGGGGACCTGCCGCCCCGGGCCCTTTGCTGCAAACCGCTCAGAGTCGTGGATCGCGGTCAAGCCGGGCACCGAGGACCTGCTCGGGACGTCGAAGTTCTTCTTCGACAAGTTCTCGACCTTCTATATGTTCTACCTCGGCGCCTACACCGTGCCGAAGGGGACGCCGGTCTCCAACCACCAGGTGCAGGGGTACGACTGCGTCTCGACCGGCACCCAGGCGATGCCGCCGAGCTGGACCGACACCACTGACCCGAACGTCGCCTTCGACACCCGCGGGCGCGCCTACCAGACGACGCTGCCGTTCAACGCCTTCTGGGACGGGACCAAGCTGCACCCCGACGGGGCGATCGACGTCTCCTATTCCGACGACCTGGGCCGCCACTGGGTGAAGGGGAACGGCGGGCGGGACCTCGAGCAGGCGCCGAACGCCTCCGCCAAGCAGGCCGGGCACGTCGAGGACAAGCAGTGGGTTTCCGTCAACCACACCCCAGGCAACAAGTTCCAGGACCACGTGTACGCCGCCTGGGCGGTCTTCAACAGCGACAACACCACCAAGATCCGCATCGCGGTCTCGCGCGACCGCGGCCAGACCTTCTCGAAGGCCGTGACGGTGACCGCGCCCTCGCAGACCGGCCCGGCCAACACCTACATCTATCCCTCGGTCGACGCTGCGGGTGACCTCTACATCGCCTTCGGGGGCTTCCCGGTCAACCGCAACCGCGGGCCGGTGACGCTCTGGGTCTCGCGGTCGGCCGACGACGGCGTCACCTTCTCGCCGTTCGTCGCCGCGGCCACGGTCGGCACGCTGCCGGTCGACGACCTGCCGAACACGACCTTCCGGGACGGGATCGTCGAGAACTTCGCGGCCAGCCCGACCCATCCCGGCCATCTCTACCTCACCTACGAGGACTGGGACGGGACGCAGATGGACGTCAAGTTCACGCAGTCGACCAACGGCGGCCGCACCTGGTCGGCGCCGGTCGTCGTCAACGACAACGTCGACGCCTCCGGCCCGACCGACCAGTTCCAGCCCTCGGTCGCCGCCGGGCCGTCCGGGGCGGTCGCCATCGCCTTCTACGACCGCCGCGCCGCCTGCCCGAGCGACCCCAGTGTGCTGGCGGCCGACGTGGGCCGCGGGAACTTCTGCATCGACACCTCGCTGCAGGCCTACAAGGACAGCGGTGCCGGCGCCGTGCCGGTCGGCGGCAACGTGCGCGTCTCCCAGTTCACCTGGGACCCGATGAACCCGGCCCAGCACCTCGGCGGGATCGGTCAGATGGCCTGCGCCGGCCACAGCGACCCCTGCACCAGCCGCGCCTTCATCGGCGACTACTTCGGTCTGGCGATCTCGGCCACGAGCATCTACGGCCTGTTCGTCTCGACGCACTACCCGTCGGGGGTGACCGCCGACGAAGGCGGCCCGGTCTACTACCAGCAACAGGTGCTTTCCACGGTGCCGCGCTCGGCCTTCGGCGCGCAATTCTGATTCCCGCGGCGAACCTGGACGTAACCTTGCTCTGGTACGCTCGTGCCGTGCCCACCGTCGAGCCGGCGGTGGGCACGGCAGTTCCCGCAGGCCCCCACGAGCCCCGAGGTCACCTTGATCATCAGGCTGCAAGGCATGCACGCCGCCACGGCCAGCACCGTCGGCTGGATCCAGGCGCACGACGCAGGCCCCCAGTGCTTCTTCTGCGACCAGCCTGCCGAGCTGTTCAAGCCGCTGGACCGAGGCTCCCGCGGCACCCCTGAGCGGCTCTGGTGGTGCCGGCCGTGCGACACGACCTGGGTCGCCCCGTAGCGGCCCTGTCGAGCCGCGCGCCAGGAGCTTGAGCTGGTGACCGGTTCGCCCTTGACGGCGCGTCTGCCCAATCGTATCTTCTGCACACCTATTGCAAAGTCTTCGCTGCTTTGCCCAGGTTGAGGCGGCATCTCGGCCGCTGGGCGGGTCGAGGCGGCGGCCATCCCGGGGTGGATTCGAGAGGGGCGAGCGAGGATGCGGCGGTTGAGGCTGGTCGCCTTGCTGGTGCTGGCCGTCGTGGCGGCCGGGTGCGGCGGGGGCGGCAAGAGCGCGCAGGCGGGCGCGGAGAAGGGCAAGCCTGCCAGCCTGACCTACTGGGCCACTGAGAACGACCAGGAGATCGTCACCATCAGGCAGATCGTGGGCTCCTGCGAGCAGAAGCTGCCCAACGTCAAGGTCACCGTGCAGAAGCAGGCGTTCGAGGGTGCGCAGCAGAAGTTCGCCACCGCGGCCCAGGGCGGCTCCGCCCCGGACATCATGCGCTCGGAGGTCGCCTGGGTGGCCGACTACGCCTCCCAGGGGTTCCTGCTCCCGCTCGACGGCTACGTCAGCGCGCAGGACAGGGGCGACTACCTGCCCTCGGCGCTCGCCTACGACCAGTACCAGGGCAAGCTGTGGGGCATCCCCCAGGTCACCGACGCCCTGGCGCTGCTGTACAACAGGCGCCTGCTCAAGGAGAAGGGGATCGACCAGCCGCCCACGACCATGGACGAGCTCAAGGCGGACATCGCGAAATTCGCCGGCGGCAGGACCTTCGGCTTCTACATGCGCGGCGACTCCTACTGGCTCCAGCCCTTCATCTGGGCGTTCGGCGGCGGCCTGGTGGACGTGGGCGGCAAGCGGATCCTCGTCAACGACGCGCAGTCGGTGCAGGGCGTGCAGTTCGCCGCCGACCTCGTCAAGAGCCCCGGCGTGGTCCAGAACCGCGACTTCGCCAACGACTACGACAACGCCATGACCGCCTTCAAGACCGGCAAGGTCGCGATGATCTTCAACGGTCCCTGGTCCACCACGGACGTGCTGAGCGGCAGGGAGTTCACCGACAAGGCGAACCTGGGCATCGCGCCGGTCCCGGCAGGGCCCGGCGGCCAGGGCTCCCCGGTGGGCGGCCACAACTACACCATCTACGCCGGCACCAAGGCGCCCGACCAGGCGTATGCGTTCATCCAGTGCATGAACTCCGCGCAGAACCAGGCGCTGCTCGCCCAGAACCACAACCTGCTGCCAACCCGCAAGTCCGCCTACAGCGACCCGAAGGTCACGGGCAACCCGCTGGTGGCCGGCTTCCAGGCGGTGATGGAGAAGGCGACCGCCCGCCCGGTGCACCCGGCCGGCGGCGCCATCTACACCGACTTCACCCCCGCCTGGCAGCAGGTGTACGCGGGGCGGGCCACCCCGCAGCAGGCGATGGACAAGGTCGCCAAGGCCTGGCAGCAGCTCTACAAGTTCTAGCGGCGCTGGCCGGGAGGTGTCCTGATGGCCGCGACCGCCCCCGCTGTCGAGCGGGTCCGGCCCCCGTGGCGCGAGAGCCGCGTCAGGCGGTTCGTCCGGGTGCACTGGTACGCGTACGCGATGCTGGTGCCCGTGACCGTGGTGATGCTCGTGCTGGTGGGCTACCCGCTGGCACGCGGCGTCTTCCTGTCGCTCACCGACGCGGACGCCCGCAACGTCGGCAACCGCTTCCTCCCTGCCTCCTACCAGTTCGTCGGCCTCAAGAACTACACGGAGCTGCTCACCGGCAGGGAGGGCAACTTCTACCCGGTGCTCGCCCGCACCGTGGTGTGGACCGGCGTCAACGTGCTCTTCCATTACGCCGTCGGCCTGGGGCTCGCGCTCATGCTCCACCGCAGTCTGCGCGGCCGCACCGTGTACCGCATCCTGCTGCTGGTCCCCTGGGCGGTGCCCACCTACGTGGCCGCGTTCGGCTGGCGCTACATGTTCAACGGCGACTACGGGCTCTTCAACCAGGTCCTCCAGGGGCTCGGGATGGCGCCGCGGGCCTGGCTGAACGGGCCCGTGTCCGCCTTCGTCGCCGTCATCATGGTCAACGTGTGGCTGGGCGTGCCGTTCATGATGGTCGCCATGCTGGGGGGCCTCCAGTCGATCAACCAGGACCTGTACGAGGCGGCCGAGGTCGACGGCGCCAGCCCCTTCCAGCGGTTCCGCCACATCACCCTGCCGGGGCTGCGCTCGGTGTCCTCCACGGTGATCCTGCTCGGCACCATCTGGACCTTCAACATGTTCAACGTCATCTACCTGATCACCCGCGGCGGGCCCTACAACTCGACGAGCATCCTCGTCACCCACGCCTACATCAAGTTCTTCGACCAGCGGGACTTCGCCGTCAGCGCCACCTACGGCGTGCTGATCCTGTCGCTGCTGCTGGTGTTCGCGACCGCCTACCGGCGCGTCACCCGCAGTGACAAGGAGGTCTGGGCGTGACCGGGGCCCGCGGGCGGAAGCGGCCGCCGCACCGCTCGGTCCTGCTCCACGGCGCCCTCCTCGCCGCGAGCGCCATCGCGGTGCTGCCGGTCCTCTGGGTGCTCCTGACCAGCCTGAAGCCTCGCTCCGCCACGTTGTCCGACCACCTGGAGCTGTTCCACAACCCGTCGCTGGCCGCCTACCGGGAGGTGCTCACCGGCAACGACGGCCTGTTCCTGCGCTGGTTCCTGAACTCCACGGTGATCGCGCTGCTCACCACCGTCATCGGCGTGTTCCTGGCGGCGACCGGCGGGTACGCCTTCTCCCGCTACCGCTTCCCCGGGTACCGGCCCATGCTGGGCGGCTTCCTCGTCACCCAGATGTTCCCGGGGATCATCCTGATCGTGCCGCTGTTCAACATCCTCACCAACCTGCGGCTGGTCAACACCCACATCGGCCTGGTGGTCGTCTACTGCACCATCGCGGTGCCGTTCTGCACGATGATGCTGAAGGGCTACTTCGACACCATCCCGATCGAGCTGGAGGAGGCCGCCCGCGTCGACGGCCTGAGCCCGTTCGGCAGCTTCTGGCGGATCGTGATCCCCCTGTCGGTGCCCGGGATCGCGGTCACCGCCTTCTACTCGTTCCTCACCGCCTGGAACGAGTTCCTGCTCGCCAACATCCTCATGACCGGCGACGCCAACAAGACCCTCCCGGTCGGGATCAACGGCTACGTGGACCAGTTCCGCCAGGACTGGGACCTGCTCACCGCCGCGGCGGTGCTCATCATGATCCCCGCCCTCGGCTTCTTCTACTGGGCCCAGCGCTACCTCGTCACCGGCCTCACCGCCGGCGGCACGAAGTACTGACCGCGGCGCTCGAGGCGCTGACCGCGGCCGGTGGGGCGGCGTCTGTAGAATTGAGTGCTGGCCTCGTCGTCCCTCCGCCGGAACCGAACCGGAGGCATCCATGACGACCGTCCCCGTCCCCGTCCCCGTGGTCGACTTCGACACGCACCCCGACCGCTACCGCCACTGGCGGCTGGAGGTGGACGGACAGGTCGCGCGGCTTGTCCTCGACGTGGACCCGGAGGGCGGCATCGTGCCGGGCTACGAGCTGAAGCTCAACAGCTACGACCTCGGCGTCGACATCGAGCTGCACGACGCCGTCCAGCGGCTGCGCTTCGAGCACCCGCAGGTGCGGGCCGTGGTCGTGACCAGCGGCAAGGAGCGCACGTTCTGCGCCGGGGCGAACATCCGCATGCTGGCGCAGTCGTCGCACCCGTGGAAAGTGAACTTCTGCAAGTTCAGCAACGAGACCCTGCTGAGCATCGAGGACGCCTCCGCCCACTCCGGCCAGACCTGGATCGCCGCGCTCAACGGGCCGACCGCCGGCGGGGGCTACGAGCTCGCGCTGGCCTGCGACGAGATCGTGCTCGTCGACGACGGCTCCACCGCGGTCTCGCTGCCGGAGGTGTCGCTGCTCGGCGTCCTGCCGGGCACCGGCGGGCTGACCCGCCTGGTGGACAAGCGCCACGTGCGCCGTGACCTCGCCGACGTCCTGGCGACCAGGGCCGAGGGCGTGCGGGGCCGCACCGCGGTCGAGTGGGGGCTGGTCGACGAGGCCGTCCCGCCCCGGCGGCTCGACGAAGCGGTGGCGGCCCGCGTCGCCGCGGCGCTCGCACGCAGCGGCCGGCCGGCCGACGCCGGCGGCGTCGAGCTCACCCCGCTCGCGCGCGAGACCGCCGCCGACGCCCTGCGCTACCCCCACGTCACCGGCACGGTCGACCGGGACGGCGGCGTGGCCACGATCACCGTGCTCGGCCCCGAGCCCGAGGCGGTCCCCGCCAGCCTCGCCGAGGTGCACAGGCAGGGCGCGGGCTTCTGGCCGCTGGCGGTCGCGCGGGAGCTGGACGACCTGGTCCTGCGCCTGCGGGCCAATGAGCTGGAGGTCGGCACCTGGCTGCTGCGCACCCGGGGCGACCCCGGCACGGTCGCCGCCGTCGACGGGCTCCTGCTCGCCCACGCCGGCGACTGGCTGGTGGGGGAGACCGTCCAGTACCTCAAGCGCACCCTGAAACGGCTGGACTACTCCGCCCGCAGCCTGTTCGCGGTCGTCGAGCCGGGGAGCTGCTTCGCGGGCACCCTCGCCGAGCTGGCGCTCGCCGCCGACCGCAGCTACA
>Ga0137372_10007605_pt1 | contig 10484 bp, 9 predicted proteins | sample SagtaG_6_FD_104911 | JGI IMG/M metagenome (GOLD analysis project Ga0137372, IMG submission 104911) | Vadose zone soil microbial communities from Sagehorn Ranch, Mendocino, California, USA - Sage1_R_60_16 metaG | ecosystem: Environmental > Terrestrial > Soil > Vadose zone | place: USA: California...
AGCCGGTGCGTCACCGGCGGAAGCACGGTCAGGCCGGCCAGCGCCCAGGCCGACGCCAGGGCGAGCGCCGCGTAGCCGACCCGCCGGCCATGCCGGCGCACCAGCGGGGTGGCGGCGGCCGACAGGCCGAAGAGGTAGACGAGGCCATGGCCGGGCGGCACGAAGAGCGGCAGGTTGTGCCAGCGATAGCGGTACACACCCCAGACCAACGAGCCCAGGATCTCGAAGCCGGTCGCCACCAGCACGCAGAGCCAGACCTGGCGCCGGGCCTCTCCCTCGAGCCGGCGCGTGCACAGCCAGAGGACCAGGAAGACGAGCAGCCCGAGCCCGATCTGCTGCCCGAGCGAGGTCAGCCGGGAGTCGGTCAGCAGCATCAGCGGGCAGAACGCCAGCAGGTAGATGTGGAGCCCGTATGGCCTCAGTCGCGCGAGCACGTCCGGGAATGGTACGCAGCCCGGCCGGGGCCGGAAACGAGCACCGGGAAGGCAAAAAAGAGAGGGGCCGCCTCGGCGGCCCCTCACGGTGATGTCGGCGAACTAGCCGCGCGCGTTGATGATCGCGCTGTCGACAGTCCACGCGCCGGTGCTCGTGGACCAGTGCTCGAGGGCTTCCTGGGTGATCGGGAACTGGTTGCTGCCGGCGGTGTTGAGCGAGATGCCGGGCAGCAGCCAGGGGTTGTTGTTGAAGTTCATGCTGCGGGCCTTGGCCATCAGGTTGTCGCGGGTCAGCGTGCTGCCCATCTTCTTGACGACCTCGACAAAGGTCCAGGCGACGGCCATGCCGTAGACGTAGTTGCCGTCGGTCTGGTCGCAGGGAGCCGCGCAGTACTTGTTCATGATGTCGCGGTAGAGCTTGATCCCAGCGTCGTTGCCCCACTTGGCGTTGTCATTGGGGTCCTTGAGGTAGACCACGCTGGTCGAGCCCTCCGCCGCGGCGCCGCCGTTCTTCATGGTCGGCACCTGGTTGGACACCGAGTTCATGTAGATCGCCGGCTTCCAGTTGAGCGTGCCCATCTGCTTCATGGCTTGGGCCGCAAACTTGGGCGTGGCGACGATGAACACGAGGTCGACGCCCTTTGCCTTCATGGCGCCGACTTGCGAGAAGACGTCGGCCGCGGTGGCCTCGTAGGTCTCCTCGTCGACGACCATGCTGGCGTACTTGTCGGCCAGTCCGGCCTTCAGACCGACCACGTAGTCCTTGCCGTAGATGTCGTTCTGGTAGAGCACCCCGATCTTGGCGCTGGCGTGGCTCTTGAGGATGTCCTTGGCGTAGATCTTCGATTCCGACACGTAGTCGGGCTGCCAGCCGATCGTCCAGGGGTACTGCTTGTAGTCGGCTCCCCAGGTGCTGGCGCCGGTGGCCACGAACAGGTGGGGGACCTTCTGGTCGTTCAGGTACTGGCGGATGGCCAGGTTGGGCGGCGAGCCCAGCGTCTGGAACATCGCGAAGACATTGTCCTGGGTCACCAGCTGGCGCACCAGCGGCACCGTCCGGGCCGGGTCGTAGCCGTCGTCGACCACCTTCTGGTTGATCTTGCGGCCGTTGACGCCGCCCTTGTCGTTGATGTAGGCGAAGTAGGCCTGCTCGCCCTTGGCGATGGTGGCGTAGGCCGACGCGCTGCCCGAGAGCGGCATGGTGGTGCCGATCAGGATCTCCTTGTCGGTCACACCCGGCGCGTTCGATGGCGTGGTGGTTGTGGTGCCCTGTGTCGTGCCGCAAGCCAGTGTCACCATCAGCGCCGCCGCCGCCAGGGCCGCGCCGCGCAGGTGAGGAGAATTGAACGTGATGCCCATGGACCCTCCTTTTGAGGTCTGTCGCTTCCGTCCGACGCAACCTTTGTACCGCTTGGTGACGCGCGCGTCCAGTCCCGACTTAGCCCGGATCCACCGATCCCCGGCGGCGACTTGGCGCCCAGGCACTTCATCTGGTGGATCCGGGCGTAGCCCGGACTCAGCGCACGGTGGGCGCTGCCTCCGCTTCCGGGCTGGGCGTGGGCTGGTCCAGGACCTCGACGGACTCCTCCGCGCGGCGGGTGCCGCGGAAGCGTCCCCAGAGCCGCCAGAGGCCGCCCACCACGCCCTGTGGCATCACGAACATGAGCAAGATCAAGATCACGCCGTAGGCGATGTCGGGCTTGATCCCCTGGCCGTTGAACTTCAGGCGCTGCGAGAAGTAGGGCAGCCAGATCGCCCAGCCGGCGCCGATCCAGGGCCCGGCCACGGTGCCCAGCCCGCCCACCACCGCGCCCACCAGCAGCCCCAGCGAGAGCGGGAGATCGAAGGAGTCGGGGCTGACATAGGCGGTCACGATCGCGTCCAGCGAGCCGGCCACGCCGGCGAAGAGCGCGCTGATGGCGAAGGCCAGCGTCTTGTAGTAGGCGAGGCTGATGCCGCTGGCCGCGGCCGCGGTCTCGCTGTCGCGGATGGCTCGCCAGGCGCGGCCGGTGCGCGATGCGGTCATGGCCCGCGCGAACAGGAAAAGGACGATGGCGATCACCAGGCAGAGGTAGTACACCCACTGCTCGGATGTCAGCCCGGCGCCGGTAGGGTCGCTGGCCTGCTGCAGCACGATCCCCTCGTGGCCGTGGGTAATGGTCCCGTAGTGCTTGATGAAAGGCCCCGTCGCGATCGCGAGCGTGAACGTGGCCAGCGCCAGGTAGATCCCGCTCAGCTTGAGCGCCGGGATCCCGAACAGGAACCCGCCGACCCCCGCCACCAGGGCCGCGAGCGGGATCGTCGCCAGGTAGGGCCACCCGTGATCGTGGACCAGGATCGCGGTCACGTAGGCGCCGATCGCCATGAAGGCCCCATTGCCGAGCGAGATCTGGCCGCTGTAGCCAGTCAGGATGTTGAGCCCCACGATCGCGATCGCGAACAGCCAGACATATGCCCACTCGAGAGTGGTGAAGCGATCGAGAATGAACAGCGGCGCCAGCATCGCCAGGGCGACCAGGAGCACCCCGAGGCCCCACACCTGCTTGCCGCCGAGCAGCCTGCGCATCCGGTCAGACCCTCTGGAGGTGGACGCGGCCGAAGAGGCCCCCGGGGCGGACGATGAGGACGACCACGATCACGGCCAGGGCGAGGGCGAGGCTGATCTCGCGGGCGCCCGGTATATAGGTGCCGATCAGGGCCAGCAGCACGCCCACGGTCAGGCCGCCGACGACCGCTCCGAGAGGGCTCTCGATGCCGCCCAGGACGGCCGCCGCGAAGGCGTAGACGAGGACCGGCTGCATCATGTTGGGGTCGAGGAACTCGAGCGGTGCGATCAGCATCCCGGCCACCGCGCCCACGCCGGCGGCCAGCCCCCAGCCCAGTGCCAGCATCCAGCTCACCCGCACCCCGAGCAGGCGGGCGGTATCCGGATAGAGGGCGGCGGTGCGCATGGCGAGGCCGATCTTGGTGCGCGAGAAGAAGAGGTAGAGCATCAGCAGCATCACCAGCGAGACCGCGATCAGCCCCAGGTCGGCATAGCCGATGCCGACGCCCGCCACCACCAGCGCGCCGTAGGGGAAGGGGCTGGGGAACGACTTGGTGACGTACTGCCAGATCAGCCCGGCGCCGCCGTTGAAGATGCCGAAGAGCCCCAGGGTGACCAGCACCACGACCAGCGGCGGTGCGCCCTCGATCGGGCGGATCACCACTCGCTCCAGGACCACGCCGCCGGCGATCGAGAGCAGCACGGTCGCCGCGAAAGCAAGGTAGTAGTTGAGGTGCAGCTGGGTGATCAGCGTCCAGGCCACGAAGGTGCTGAACATCGCCATCTCGCCCTGCGCGAAGTTGAGCGCCTCCATGGAGGAGTAGATCAGCACCAGGGCCAGGGCCAGGCTGGCGTAGACGGCCCCCGCGGCCAGGCCGGAGACGATCTGCTGGATGATGCCCACCGGGTCCAAGGCCAGGAAGGTCAGGTGCATTCTCAGTAGCCCAGGTACGAGCGCCGGATCGACTCGTTGTTGGCGAGCTCGGCCGCGTTGCCGTCGACGGCGATCGACCCGGTCTCGATGACATACGCGTAATGGGCGGTGCGGAGCGCGATGCGGGCGTTCTGCTCGACCACCAGGATCGTCACCTTGTCCTCGTCGTTGATCACCCTGATGATCCGGTAGATCTCCTGGGTGACCAGTGGCGCCAGGCCCAGCGAGGGCTCGTCCATGAGCAGCAGCCGCGGCCGCAGCATCAGGGCCCGCCCGATGGCGAGCATCTGCTGCTCGCCGCCGGAGAGCGTCACCGAGACCTGGTCGCGACGCTCCTTCATCCAGGGGAAGTACTGGAAGACGCGGTCGTAGTCCCGCTTGATCCGATTCCCGTCGCGCCGCACGTAGGCGCCCATGCGCAGGTTGTCCCAGACCGAGAGCTGGGCCAGGGTGCCCCGACCTTCCGGGACGTGCTCGATCTTCATGCGGGCCACGTCCTCGGGCGAGGCGCGGCCGATGTCGCGGCCGGCGAAACGGATGCCGCCGGTGCGCTTGACGGTCCCCGAGATGGCCCGCAGCGTGGTCGTCTTGCCGGCGCCGTTGGCGCCCAGCAGGCTGACGATCTGGCCCTCTTCGACGCGCAGTGTCACACCGTGCAGCGCCTTCACCGAGCCATATGCCGCCTGGACGTTTTCGAGCTCGAGGAGGGCGGCGGCCAAGGTCAGGCAGTCTCCTCGTCTTCGGTGCCCAGGTAGGCCTCGATCACCTTGGGGTCGGCCTGAACCTCGCGGGGCGTGCCCTCGGCGATCCGCTTCCCGAAGTCGAGCACCACCACCTTGTCGGAGATGGCCATGACCAGGTTCATGTGGTGCTCGACGACCAGGACGGTGAGCCGCAGCTGGTCGTGGATGCGGCGGATCAGCTTGCCGAGCTCGCCGACCTCGTCATGGTTGAGGCCGCCGGCCGGCTCGTCGAGCAGCAGCAGCTGGGGGCGGCTCACGATCGCCCGCGCCAGCTCCACCGCCTTCAGAGTTCCGAACGGCAGCCCGGCCACCGGGCGCCCGGCGTAGCCCTCGAGGCCGACCAGGGCCAGAGCCTCGCGGGCCTGCCCCAGCGCGGCCCGCTCCGCCCGGCGCACGTTGGGCAACCCCAGGCCGGCCCAGAGCGGGTACATCGGGTCGTTGCTCATCCGGTGGTGGTACCCGACCAGCACGTTGTCGAGCACCGTCATCCGCTGGAAGAGCTGCAGGTTCTGGAAGGTGCGCGAGAGGCCGCGGCTGATGATCTCGTGACGCGGGGTCGTGAGCAGCGTCTGGCCCTCGAAGAGGATGTCGCCGGAGTTGGGCTGGTAGACGCGCGTGATGCAGTTGAACATCGTCGTCTTGCCGGCGCCGTTGGGCCCGATCAGGCCGACGATCGACCCCGGGCGGACGTCAAAGGAGACATCGTCCAGCGCCACGATGCCGCCGAAGCGAATGCTGACCTGCCGGGCCGAGAGCAGCGCTTCTGCGGGAGCGGTGGCCACCGGGGCTCAGTGTCCCCGAGCCACGCGGTGGCGTCAATCGCCGGGCTGCGGGAGGTCCAGCGGATCATCGCCCGACTGCGGGCGGGGCGGGGGCTGGGCGGGCCGCGGCGCGACCGGGATCGCCGGCGCGGGTGCAGCCGGCGCGGGTGGGGCGGGCGGCGGTGGGGTGCGGGTGGTGGCGACCGCCACGGCCGGCGCCCCGGGGTCGGTGCCGGGTGGGTGGGCGCTGCGGTGCGTGACCCTGGCCGCCGGCACCGGGGACGGGCGCCCGCGCCGGTTGCCGCTCCAGATCCAGAAGCCGGCGCCCCCCAGCGCCGCCAGCAGCAGGAGGATCGGAAAGAAGACGAAGGGCGGCCGCAGCAGGACCGAGATGGCGCTCACCTGACCGGTGCCGTCCGCCGGCGCGCCGAGAAGCGTGGTCGGGCTGGCCGAGGCGGAAGGGCTCAGGGTCGCGACCGCGCTCGGCGTGGCCGCCGTTGTCGGGGTCGCCGCGGGCGCCGCCTGGAGCTGGAAACCGGCGCAGCGCGGCCCCGGGTTGGCCTCGGCCACGCAGACGTTGTGGGCGCCGGGGTCGCCGGCAGGGGCCGCCACGTCGAGCTTGAAGGCGCCCTGGTCGTCGGCGGTGGCGGCACCGAAGCTCTTGTCCGGCGCGTCCCAGAAGAGCGTCAGCTGCTCGCGCGGGCGAAAGGAGGTGCCGGACACGGTGATCGTGGTCGCCGGCGGACCGAACGCCGGCTGGAGGTTGACCTGGCCGGTGCTGGGGGTGGGCGTGGGGACCGGGGTTGGGGCTGGAGTGAGGGCGGGGATTGGGGTTGCAGCAGGGGAGGCGGTCACGACCGGGTTGGCGGCCACCGCCAGCAGCCAGATCGCGGGCAGGGTTAAGAGAAGGCGGGGATTCAACGCGGGGCCATGGTAGCCAACCGGTCAGACCGGCGGCCAGGGCACCGACCACGCCGAGCCGGGCTCCGGAAACCGCCATTCCGGTTCCAGGACCGCCGCCAGCCGCTTCCGGAGGGCTCGCACCTCGCGGACCGAGAGCAGCTCTCGCATCGAGTCCCCGAAGGCGCCCCGGTCGAGCGCTTCGACCGTGCGGCCCACGTCCGCCCGCAGCCGCTTGGGCGCCCGTCGGCCGGCGAAGTCCCAGATCACCGTGCGCAGCTTGTCTTCGGGGTGGAAGGTGAGGCCGTGGTCGATCACCCAGACCCGGCCCTGGGGGTCGGTCAGGCAGTGGCCCGACTTGCGGTCAGCGTTGTTGGCCAGCACGTCGAAGAGCGCGACCTCGGTCCAGGTCGCCTCCGGCTCGCCGCGCGAGTTGAGGTAGTGGCGGTCGAGATCGGCGTCGACGAAGAGCTGCAGCGCGCCCACCCCATGGGGCGCCGTCTCCCGGATCACCGTGGGCGGGACTCGGGGCCAGCCCAGCGCCTGGGCCAGCTGGTAGGCCGCCAGCTCGCGTCTATAGAGAGTGCCGGTCGGGAAGTCCCAGAGGGGTGACTCGCCCGCCGCCGGCTTGTAGACCGCCATCACCTCCGGCTCCGGCCCCAGGCGGGCCAGGAAGGTGTAGTTGCTGGAGCGCCGCATGATGCCCAGGAGCTCGATCTCGGGCAGGTCGCGGAGCCTGGCCTCCAGCTCGGCGTAGGGCGAATCAGAAGATCGGACGGGATCCATTGGAGGCGGGGCAGGGGTGGCCGGCGGGGTCCATCGGCAGCCCGCAATAGGTGCAGACCGGGCGGCCCGAGCTGAGCACCTGCTCGGCCTGGCGAGAGAAGGCGCGGATGCGGTCGGCGCCGGCCCAGAAGCGCGCGGTGGCGGCGTCGTCGGGCTCCTTGGCGTCGCCCACCTGCTCCCTGGCCACGATCACGAACAGCTTGCGGCTCTCGTGGTAGCCGAGCCCGAGCTCGCCGATCGTCCAGTCCTCCGCCTCCACCGCGGGCGCGGACCTGGAGGGCGTGGGGTCGAAGGCGCTGCCCAGGCCCTGGGTTTCCAGCAGCTGCTGGATGCGCGCCACCAGGCCCTGGATATGGAACTTCTCGCAGGCCAGGGTGGCCCGCTCGGAACCGTTGCGGGCGAGCAGGAAGAAGCGGCGCGCGCCGGGCTCGCCGACGGCGGCCACGGCCAGGTCGTCGACCGGGTCCAGCTCGAAGCTCTGGCTCACGGTCCTGATTCTCCGGCACCGGCCGCGGCGGTCGTCGCGGCGGCGCTCCGGAAACGGGTTTCACGACTTCGGGTGGTGGGAAGGTTCAATCTAGAAATCAACCGGCGGGCCCCGCCCGCCATGTTTCGAGTAATCAAAAAACCGGAGGAACAGATGCCTAAGACCGTAGGAATCGACCTCGGGACGACCAACTCCGTGATCGCGGTCATGGAGGGTGGCGAGCCCGTCGTCATCCCTAACTCGGAAGGTTCCCGGACCACCCCGTCGGTCGTCGCCTTCACCAAGTCCGGCGAGCGCCTGGTAGGCCAGCTGGCCCGACGCCAGGCCGCCGTCAACCCTCAGAACACCATCTCCTCGATCAAGCGGTTCATGGGCCGCAAGTACTCAGAGGTCGAGTCCGAGCGGAAGATCGTGCCTTACAAGGTGAAGGCGGGAAAGGACGACCGGGTGGTCGGCGAGGTGCCCAACGCGAGCAAGGATTTCACGCCCGAAGAGATCTCGGCCATGATCCTGCAGAAGCTCAAGGCCGACGCCGAGTCCTACCTGGGCGAGAAGGTCACCGACGCCGTGATCACCGTCCCGGCGTACTTCAACGACTCCCAGCGCCAGGCGACCAAGAACGCCGGCCAGATCGCCGGCCTCAACGTCCTGCGCATCATCAACGAGCCGACCGCTGCCTCCCTGGCCTACGGGCTGGACAAGAAGGCCAATGAGACGATCCTGGTCTTCGACCTCGGCGGCGGCACCTACGACGTGTCCATCCTCGACGTCGGCGACGGCGTCTTCGAGGTCAAGGCCACCAACGGCGACACCCACCTGGGCGGCGACGACTACGACCGCCGGGTCGTCGACTGGCTGGCCGACGAGTTCAAGAAGGAGAACGGGATCGACCTCAAGGGCGACCCCCAGGCCCTGCAGCGCCTCACCGAGGCCGCCGAGCGGGCCAAGATCGAGCTCTCCTCGCGGCTCGAGACCACCATCAACCTGCCCTTCATCACCGCCGACCAGACCGGTCCCAAGCACCTCGAGGTGACCCTCACCCGGGCCAAGTTCGAGTCGCTGACGGCCGACCTCACCGAGCGCCTGAAGCCGCCCTTCATGGCGGCGCTGAAGGACGCCGGACTGACTCCGCAGCAGATCAACGAGGTGGTCATGGTCGGTGGCTCGACCCGAATGCCGGTCGTGCAGCAGCTGGTCAAGGACCTCTGCGGCGGCAAGGAGCCCCACAAGGGTGTCAACCCCGACGAGGTGGTGGCGGTCGGCGCCGCCATCCAGGCCGGGGTCCTCAAGGGCGAGGTCAAGGACGTGCTCCTGCTCGACGTGACGCCGCTCTCGCTCGGCATCGAGACGCTGGGCGGGGTCAACACCAAGCTCGTGGAGCGCAACACCACGATCCCGACCTCCCGGTCGCAGACCTTCAGCACGGCCGCCGACAACCAGTCGTCGGTCGAGGTCCACGTGCTTCAGGGCGAGCGCGAGATGGCGCGCGACAACCGCACACTGGGCCGCTTCCACCTGGATGGGATCGCCCCGGCGCCGCGGGGCATGCCTCAGATCGAGGTCACGTTCGACATCGACGCCAACGGCATCCTTTCGGTCAAGGCCCAGGACAAGGGCACCGGCCGCGAGCAGTCGGTGACCATCACGTCGTCTTCGACCCTGGCCAAGGACGAGGTCGAGCGGCTGGTCAAGGAGGCCGAGGTCCACTCCGCCGAGGACCGCGCCAAGCGCGAGGAGATCGAGCTCCACAACCAGGCCGACCAGATGGTCTATCAGGCCGAGAAGGTCCTCAAGGAAAACGGCGACAAGATCCCGGCCGACGTCAAGACCGAGGTCGAGTCGAGGATGGAGACCCTCAAGGCGGCCGCCAAGGGCTCCGACGTGGCCGCGCTCCGGCGCGCCATGGACGAGTTCAACGACGCGCTCCAGAAGCTCGGGCAGCACATCTACCAGGGCGCCGCCGCCGGCGGCGGGCCCGAGGGTGGCGGTAACGGCACCGAGCCCCAGGCTCAGAAAGAGGGCGAGGACGAGGTCGTCGACGCCGACTACCGCGAAGTCAACTAACGCCCAGGCAAAAAAGGGCGCCCCGTACCGGGGCGCCCTTTCCTTTTGTCACCATGAGAGGGCAATTGATTCGACCCCCTGAACGCCGCCTCGCGGACCAGGTGGTGTCGGCGATCAATGCCCGCGACCACAGCGAGGTCCTCCCCGCCTGTCGGGGAGGTGGCCGGCGGAGCCGGCCGGAGGGGTCCTAGGTTGTCCTGTCCCCGAGATGTAGCGACACCCGAAGGCATTCTGGCGGCGGCCCGAGGATGGCGCCACTCCCCCAGGTGCCGGTCGACCCATGCAGTCGCCGACGCATCGGGATGGTACGGCGGGGCCGGTTGCGCGTACGCCCGAGTCTGGCGACGGCCGCTCAGAACCACGCCCTGACCGGTGACCGCGTCGCGGTGTCTCGGCGACCGGACACTCCAGGAAAACTCTCAGCCGGCTCGGGGTTGCTCCCAGGGCGGGACCAGCGCGAAGGTCCCGTCCGCGTTCGCGGCCAGTTTCCAGCCCCCCTCGTGGACGAGCGGGTGGTGCGCCACCTTGCACAAGAGCACCATCCGGGCGACCCGGGTGCCGCCGCCGAGCGCCCACTGGTCGAGGTGGTGGGGTTCGCAGAAGCGGGCCTCCCAACTGCAGCCGGGAACCACACAGCCTCTGTCGCGCGCCGCCAGCACCCGTCGCTGGGCTTCGCTGGCCAGCCGCTTGGCTCGGCCGAGGTCGAGCGCGGCGCCCTTGCCGTCCACCCTGAGCACGCTCGCCGAGCCGCCGCAGAGCAGGCGCCTGGCCGTCTCCCCGCTGATCGGGCCCGCTCCCTCGAGGCGAGCCGCCGGCGCCCCCGGCGCCCC
>Ga0137372_10007606_pt1 | contig 10482 bp, 4 predicted proteins | sample SagtaG_6_FD_104911 | JGI IMG/M metagenome (GOLD analysis project Ga0137372, IMG submission 104911) | Vadose zone soil microbial communities from Sagehorn Ranch, Mendocino, California, USA - Sage1_R_60_16 metaG | ecosystem: Environmental > Terrestrial > Soil > Vadose zone | place: USA: California...
AAAGCAAACCCCGTTCTGTAGGCATCGCCGGGAATCGAAAGAAACGTCAAAGCCGAAGTCTCCGTCGCGACGATCGAGCCCATGACCGCCCACCATGGCATCGCGTGACTGCCCAGGAAGTAGTCGCGCGCGTCCTTCTGGCCGCGGCCGATCCAGGCCCCGAGCACGTTGATTCCCGCCAGATACACAAGGATCAGGAGGAGTGTGGGCAATCCCACGCGCAGGGATTCCATCTTTTCGGATTATCCCTTGGGCTCTTGGGCGCATTCGCGAAGCGGGCGATAGAATCCGGCCATCTTGGGCCTTGCCGCGGGAACCCGTCTCGGCCCCTACGAGATCCTCGCGCCGCTCGGCGCCGGCGGGATGGGAGAAGTGTACAAGGGCCGCGACACGCGGCTCGATCGCACGGTGGCGGTCAAGGTCCTTCCGGCGCACCTGGCGGACAACGCCGAGCTGCGGCAGCGGCTCGAGCGCGAGGCGCGCGCGATCTCCGCTCTCTCCCACCCGCACATCTGCACGCTCTTCGACGTCGGCAACCAGGACGGGACCGAGTACCTCGTCATGGAGTATCTGGAGGGGGAGACTCTGGCCGACCGGCTGCTGAAGGGAGCGCTTCCGATCGAGCAGTTCCTGCGCTATGGCATCGAGATCGCCGACGCGCTGGACAAGGCGCACCGGCAGGGCATCCTCCATCGCGACCTGAAACCCGGCAACGTCATGCTGACGAAATCCGGCGTCAAGCTGCTGGATTTCGGCCTGGCCCGTCTGGAAGCGCCGGCGAAGGGAGGCGTCTTCTCGAGTCTCTCGATCGCGCCGACGGAATTGCCGGGCGCTGGGCTGACCGCCGAGGGGACGATCCTCGGAACCTTCCAGTACATGGCGCCCGAGCAGCTCGAGGGGAAGGAAGCCGACGCGCGAAGCGACATCTTCGCCTTCGGCGCCGTTCTCTACGAGATGGCAACGGCGCGGAAGGCCTTCACCGGCAAGAGCCAGGCTTCGCTCATCGCCGCGATCCTGGAGCACGAACCGGCGCCGATTTCGGCGGTCCAGCCGATGACGCCTCCGGCTTTCGAGCGAGTCGTGCGGACCTGCCTCGCCAAGGACCCGGAGGACCGGTGGCAGACGGCCCACGACGTCATGCTGGAGCTTCGCTGGATCGCGCAAGCGGGATCGCAGGCCGGCGCGCCGGCGCCCGTCGTCGCGCGCCGCCGCAACCGGGAGCGGATCGCCTGGTCCGCGTTCGCGCTGGCGGCCGCCGCCGCGGTACTCCTCGGCGTTGGATACCTGCGCCGCGCGCCCGCGCCGCGACAGGTCTTCCGATCCTCAATCGCGCCGCCGCCGAACCTCGGCTTCGTCTACTCGGCGCTGTCGCCGGACGGCAGCCGCATCGTCTTCCGCGGTAACTCGCCCGACGGCAAATCACAGCTCTGGATCCAATCCCTGACCGAGCTTTCGGCGCGGCCGCTCGCGGGCACGGAGGAGGCCTCGTTTCCTTTCTGGTCGCCCGACGGCCGGTCGATCGGCTTCTTCGCGAACAAGAAGTTGAAGCGGATGGAAAGCACCGGCGGTCCCTCCCTCACGCTCTGCGATGCCGACGGCGCCGGCGGATCCTGGAACCGGAACGGAGTCATCCTGTTCGCCCTTCCGACGGGACCGATCTACCGGATCCCCGCCGCGGGAGGAACTCCGGAAGCGGTCACGCGGCTGGACGCCTCGCGTCACGAGACGAGTCATCGTTACCCTGTCTTTCTTCCGGATGGCCGCCACTTCCTCTACTGGGCGGCCAACCTAGCCGGCGCCGTCGAAGATCCCGCCAACGCGGCCATCCGGGCGGGCTCGCTGGACTCGAAGGAGGACCGGCGGATCCTCCCGGGATACTCGGGCGTCGCCTATGCCTCGGGCTATCTTCTCTTCGCGCGCGAGGGAAACCTCTTCGCGCAGCGCTTCGACGCCGGCAAGCTGGGCCTCTTCGGCGAACCTCAGCCTCTCGCGCAGCAGCTCCGCGACCTGGGTCCCTTCCTGCGAATGGCCACCTTCTCGGTTTCCGACAACGGCGTCCTGATCTACGAGCCGCCCCCTCCTTCGGTCCGACAGATGACCTGGATCGATCGTGACGGGAAGAAGACCGGAACGCTGGGAGAGCCTGCAACCGTATCGGGGCCGCGCATCTCGCCGGACGGAACGAAGGTCGCCGCTTCCATCTTCGATGCGAACAGCCGCGCGTCGGACATCTGGATCTTCGAGCTGGCGCGAGGCGCGAAGACGCGATTGACGACGGATCCCTCGGCTAGCACCAGCCCGGTCTGGTCGCCGGATGGAAGCCGGATTCTCTTCGCGTCGGACCGCAAGCACCAGGGAGACCTCTACGTCAAGGCGGCGACGGGAGGCGCGAAAGAAGAGCCCGTTTACGAAGCCGAGGGCCAGAAGATTCCCCACGACTGGTCGCCCGACGGCGCCGCCATCGTGTTCGACGACCGGGAGGCCGGGGGAGAGCGAAAGTTGAGCTTGAAGATGCTCGCGACAGCCGGCGGTCGGCGGCCGGTCGAGTTGCTGAAGAGAGGAGACGCCCTGGGCGACAGCCGCTTTTCGCCGGATGGACGCTGGCTGGCCTACATGTCGGATGAATCGGGCCGGATGGAGATCTACGTTGCCGCCTTTCCCGGACCGGGGGGCCGCTGGCAGATCTCAACGGAAGGCGGAATGGCACCCCGGTGGCGGCGCGATGGCAAAGAGCTGTTCTATGTCTCCTCCGAGAGGAAAATGATGGCGGTTGAAGTCAAGCCCGGCCCATCCTTCGAGGCGGGCCATCCCAGGACGCTCTTCGAGACTCCCTACCGGCTGCCCGGGCGTCTCGGGCTTCCCGGCTTCGACGTCTCTGCCGACGGGCAGAAGTTCCTCCTCGTCACGCCGGCGGGGGAAAGCGCCCCACCTCCGATGACCCTCGTCGTCAACTGGCCGGCGGCTCTCGAGCGTTGACTCTCTCACTCGGAACCCGACTCGGCTCCTACGAGATCGTCTCACCGATCGGGGCGGGGGGCATGGGTGAGGTCTACAAGGCGCGGGACTCGAGGCTCGGCCGCGACGTCGCGATCAAGGTTCTGCCGGAGCGTTTCGCGAGCGATGTCGAGGCGGTCGCGCGTTTCGAGCGTGAGGCGTTCGCGGTCGCGGCTCTTTCCCATCCCAACATCCTCTCGATCTTCGACTTCGGGCGGGAGGCGGGTGTCTTCTTCGCCGTCACGGAGTTGCTGGAGGGGGAGACGCTCCGCGAAAAGCTGGCCGCCGGGCCGCTTCCGGCTCGCAAAGCCATGGATTACGCCGCGCAGATCGCGGAGGGAGTGGCCGCGGCCCACGCACGGAGAGTCGTCCATCGCGATTTGAAGCCCGAGAACCTGTTCATCACGAAGGACGGCTACGTCAAGATCCTCGACTTCGGCCTCGCGCGGCGAACCTCCTTTGGAGGCGATCAGACCAACGTCGAGACGCTCGCTGCCCTGACCGAGCCGGGAGTCGTTCTGGGGACGGTCGGGTACATGTCGCCCGAGCAGGTCCGCGGCGAACCCGCGGACGCGCGCTCGGACATCTTCTCGTTCGGAGCCGTCCTCTTCGAGATGCTCTCGGGATTCCGGCCGTTCCGCCGCGACAGCCCGGCGGAAACCCTAACCGCGATCCTCCGCGATGAACCTCCGGAGATTCTGGAGGAAACCCGCCTCGCCTCACCGGCTCTCGAGCGCATCGCCAGGCGCTGCCTGGAGAAGGACCCGGAATCGAGGTTTCAGCTTGCGCGCGATCTCGCCTTCGCGCTCGAAGCCGTCGTGGGCGCGCCCGCGCGCCGTCCCGCCGCCGCGACTCCGGGTGGCGGCGAGGACTCGGCGCAGGCCAAGCGATCCGTCGCCGTGCTCTTCTTCAAGGACTTATCGCGCGACCCCGAAAACGCCCACCTGGGCCTGGGTCTGGCCGACGCGACGATCACGGAGCTGGCAACAGTCAGGTCGCTCCTCGTCCGTCCGACGGCCGCGATGCTCCGTTACCGGGACCGCTCTGTCACGCCCGAGCAGGCCGGCAAGGAACTCGGCGTGGACGCGGTCGTGGACGCGAGCTTTCAGCGTTCGGGTTCGCGCCTTCGCGTCACCGTGCAGCTCATCTCCACGGCCGACGGCCGCTCCCTCTGGGGCTCGAAGATCGACACTTCACTCGATGACGTCTTCCAGATGCAGGACGAGGTCTCGCGGCGGATCGCCGAGGCTCTCGAAGTCGAGCTGTCGCCGGCCGATGAGAAGCGGCTGGCGCGGGCCCCCCGTCCCGCCGGGAGGGCCTACGAGCTCTACATGAAAGGGCGCGCGCAACTCTTCTCCGAGAAGCTCGAGGACGTCAACGCCGCGATCGAGAACTTCGAGAGAGCGCGCCAGGAGGACCCGCGGTTCGCTCTCGCCTGCGTTGGCCTCTCCAACGCCTACACGCGCAAGGCGTTTGCCTTCGACCCGGAGGGGGATTGGCTGGAGCGGGCCGAGACGATGTGCGAGAAGGCCCTCGGGATCGAGCCGCGCCTGCCGGAAGGGCGATACTTGAAGGGACTCCTGGCTTGGACCCCGCAGCGCGGATTCGACCATAGAACGGCGATCCGCGAGTTCCTGGCCGCGATCGCGGGCCGGCCGAACCTGACCGAGGCGCACGAGCGTCTGGGGAACACGCTCCTGCACATCACGATGTTCAAAGAGTCGGAAACGCATTGCTATCGCGCCCTGGCGATCGACCCCGAGGATGTCGCGGCGAAGATTCATCTGGGCTTCTGCTGGTACCTCGAGGGACGCTACCGCGAGGCCCTGGAGATCTCGCTCTCCGCCGAACGAGAATACGGCGCCTGGAGCAACTACCAGATCGCGCTCTGTCAGCTCAGGACCGGGGACACTTCCGGCGCCATGCAGAATTTCGAGCGCGGGGTCCGCCGGTCTCCCGGGGATCCGTCGTGGTATTCCCTCCGCGGCCTGATCGCCGCCTGCCAGGGCGATGCCGCCGCAGCGCGCCAGCAGATCGACCTCACGGTGCGCAACAAACGGTCCTTCGGGCATTACCACCACGCCCAGTACGACGTGGCGTGCGTCTGGGCGATGCTCGGCGAGAAGCAGAAGGCTCTTGACTGGCTCGCCGACGCCGCGCACAACGGGTTCCCCTGCTACAACTTCTTCGAGAAGGATCCGATGCTCGAGGCGATCCGGGGAGAGCGGCGTTTCGACCACCTGATGGAGGAACTGAAGGCGGAGTGCGAGGGCTACCGTCGGCTCTATCGGGAGCTCTCCACTTCGCCCAGTGGCGATTCGCAGCGCTGATCGAAGGCTAGAATTCTGTCGGATGTCGCTTTCGTCTGGAACCCGGCTCGGTCCCTACGAGATCCTGGCGCCGCTCGGCGCGGGGGGCATGGGCGAGGTCTACCGGGCGCGCGACGAGAGGTTGAAACGCGAGGTCGCCGTCAAGGTCCTGCCGGCGTCCTTCTCGGCTGACCCGGAGAGGTTGCGCCGCTTCGAGCAGGAAGCTCAGGCGGCGGGAGCCTTGAATCACCCCAACATTCTCGCGATCCACGACATCGGCACAGTCGAAGGTTCGCCCTACCTCGTCTCGGAACTTTCTCGAGGGGGAGACGCTTCGCGAGCGCCTGGTCGCCGGCGCTCTCGCGCCGCGCAAGGCCATCGACTACGCCGTCCAGATTGCCCACGGGCTCGCCGCCGCGCACGAGAAGGGGATCGTGCACCGCGACCTGAAGCCCGAGAACCTGTTCATCACGCGGGACGGCCGCGTCAAGATCCTCGACTTCGGTCTTGCCAAGCTCACGCAGCCGGAGAGCGGCGCGAGAGAGCTGACCGAGCTTCCCACCGCGACCGCCGGGACCGAGCCCGGCGTCGTCCTGGGAACGCTTGGCTACATGTCACCCGAACAGGTGCGCGGAAAGCCGGCCGACGCGCGGAGCGACATCTTCTCCTTTGGCGCCATCCTGTACGAGGCGCTTTCGGGAAAGCGCGCCTTCCGCGGCGAATCCGCCGCCGACACCATGAGCGCGATTCTGACGAAGGAGCCGCCGGACCTCTCCGAGACCAACCGCACGATTGCGCCGGGGCTCGAACGTCTCGTCCGGCACTGTCTGGAAAAGAACCCCGAGGAGCGTTTCCACTCCGCCCACGACCTGGCCTTCGACCTCCAGGCCCTCTCGGGTGAGTCGGGATCGGCTGCGCGGCCGGCGAGCGCGCCCGGCCTCTCCGCGAGGCGGAGGGTGTCGGTTCGGGCAGCCGTTGCCGCAGTCCTGGGCGCCGCGATCCTCGCTGCCGGGGGAGTCCTGCTCTCGAGAAAGCCCGCACCGCCGCCGACCTTCCAGAGGCTCAGCTTCCGGCGGGGCCTGGTCTGGTCGGCGCGCTTCGCACCCGACGGCCAGACGATCGTCTATGGCGCGGCCTGGGACGGAGCGCCGATCGAGCTTTTCTCCGCCCGCGCGAAGAGCCCCGAGTCCCGTCCGCTCGGCTTCGGGTCGGCGGACGTTCTCGCCATCTCGCCCCAGGGCGAGATGGCCATCTCTCTCAACCGGCACTTCCTGATCGGATGGGAAAGCAGCGGAACGCTGGCGCAGGTGCCGCTCTCGGGCGGGGCCCCACGCGAGATCCTCGAGAACGTCTCGGAGGCGGACTGGTCTCCGGACGGCAAGACGCTGGCGATCGCGCATGAAGTCGGCGGGAAGTACCGCCTCGAGTTTCCGATCGGGAAAGTTCTCTATGAGACGGCCGGATGGATAAGCCTGATCCGCATCGCCCCTCAGGGCGATCGGATCGCCTTCATCGATCACCCCAGCCGCGGCGACAGCATCGGTTCTCTGGCCATTGTGGACTTGGCCGGCAAGAAGACGATCCTGTTTGCGCGGGGCGGACAGGGGCTCGCCTGGGTTCCGTCGGGTAAGGAAATCTGGTCGAACCAGGGAGGTACCCTTCGAGCGATCTCGCTGTCCGGCGCGGAGCGCGTCGTGGCCCGCGTGCCCGGCGGACTCTGGGTGCAGGACATTTCACGCGATGGCCGGCTGCTCGCGGCCCACGCCAACTCGCGGCGGGAGATCGCGGGCCTGGCGCCGGGGGAAACGAAGGAGCGCAACCTCTCCTGGTTCGACTGGTCCTTTCCGATCGCGCTGTCGCAGGACGGGCGGCTGCTTCTCTTCGAGGAGCAGAACCGGGGCGGAGAAAACGGCTACGCCGTCTACATCCGCAAGACGGACGGCTCTCCCGCCGTGCGGCTCGGCGAGGGGTACACCCTGGCCCTCTCGCCGGACGCGAAATGGGCGCTTGCGGTCTCCAATCCTTTTTCCGACCCTCAGCTGACGCTGATGCCCGTCGGGGCCGGGCAGCCCCGGGCGCTGCCTCGGGACACGATCCAGTTTCAGCCCTGGGGCTCGTGGCTACCGGACGGGAAGCGTATTCTCGTCGTCGGGATCGAGCCGGGGCACGCGTCGCGCCTCTATGTCCGCGATCTCGAAGGCAGGTCTCGCCCGGTCATTCCCACCGACATCCGGGCCTCCTTCATGGGGATCACCTTATCCCCGGACGGGAAGCTCGTCACGGCGGTCATGCCGGACGGGAACGCGGCGATCTTCTCGATCGAGAACGGGCAGTCGCGGCCGGTTCGCGGTCTCGAGCCGGGCGAGCTGCCCGTGCAGTGGAGCGAAGACGGGCGCGCTCTCTTCGTCGTGCGGCCGCAGGCGCTGCCGGCGAAACTCTTCCGTCTCGACCTGGAGACCGGCCAGCGCGCTCTCTCGAGGGAGATCACCCCGTCGGACCCCGCCGGCGTCTTCGGCATCGACCCGATTCGCTTGACGCGAGACGGAAAGGCCTACGTCTATTCCTACCGGCGGCTGCTGACGGACCTTTACCTGGTCGAAGGGCTGAGATAACCAACGCCGTCAGCGCGAGGAGCAAAGCGAGCCCCGCCTGTCATCCCGAGGAGCGAAACGACGAGGGATCCGCCCGGTTGGTTACGAGAGCAGATCCCTCGCTGCGCTCGGGATGACAGGGAAAGTGGAGGCGCTCGGGATGACAGGGAAGGTGGAGGCGCTCGGGATAACAGGACATTAGGGTTTGCACTTCAGGCTCTTCGCTGACAGCCGCCGAGCGGCCTCCAGCAACGTCTCTTCCTTCTTGGCGAAGTTGACGCGGGCGCGCGTCTTGCCGCCGCCACGGCGCGTGTAGAAGGAGGAGCCGGGAACGGCCAGCACGCCGACTTTCCGGGCGAGGAAGTTGACGAAGTCCCAGTCGTCCTTCCAGCCGAGCGGCTTGGCGTCCACCATGACGTAGTAAGAGCCCTCGGGGGGCGTGAAGGCGAGGCCGGAGCGCTCGAGCGCGTCGAGGAGGATCTTGCGGCGCTTCGCGTATTTGCGCCGAAGGTCTTCGTAATAGGAGTCGGGAAGCGCGAGCGCCACGCAGCCGGCCACCTGGAACGGAGAGGGCGCGCAAAGGGTGACGTAGTCGTGGACCTTGCGGATGCGCGCCGTCAAAGGCGCCGCCGCGACAGCCCAGCCCACGCGCCAGCCGGTCACGGCGTACGTCTTGCCGAGACCGCTCACCGTCACCGTGCGATCTTCCATTCCAGGTAGCGACGCGAGGCTCACGTGCTGGTGCCCCTCATACCAGATGTGCTCGTAGATCTCGTCCACGACGGCGATGACGCCGAAGCGCCGGCAGAGGCTCGCGATCTCCGCCAGCTCCTCGCGCGAGAGGACGCGTCCCGACGGGTTGCCAGGCGTATTCAGGATCATCAGACGGGTCTTGTTGGTGACGGCCTTCGCGAGCCGCGAGAGATCGAGGGCGTAGTCGGACTCGCGAAGCGGCACGAAACGAGGCCGCGCTCCGGCAAGCACGCAGGTTGGCAGGTAGTTCTCGTACCACGGCTCGAGGATCACGACCTCGTCGCCGGGCTCGGTCAGCGCGAGGACCGCGTCGGCGAGCGCCTCGGAGACGCCGCAGGTGATGGTCACCTCGTCTTGCGGGTCCACCTTCAGTGCGTTGAAGCGCGCGCATTTCTCCGCCACGGCCTGACGGAACTCCCGCGAGCCCCAGGTGAAGGAGTACTGGTGCGACTCGGTCCGTGAAAGGATCGCCGGCAAGGCGTCCAGAAGTTCCCGCGGAGGATCGAAGTCAGGAAGCCCCTGCGCGAGGTTGACGCCTCCGACCTCAGCGCCGATCCGCGTCATCTCACGGATCACCGACTCCTGGAAGGGCCGCGTGCGCCGCGACAGGACGGGCGGCTTCGCGGCGCTCTTTCGCATTGCGGGGCTAGAGTATCGCTCTCAGAGAACGGGCTGCTGCGGCTACCCGCCGCGCGCACGTAGGGGCGTCTCGGCGCGAGATTTCCGACGCGGGAGCTCGGCGGGGCTTGAGGTCAGGCCCAGCCACCACAAGTAAACCTCTTTTATCGAGTAATTTAAGAAGAGTGATGCAAGTAGTGCTTGAAAACGTTCCCATGACCAGAGTATAAGAAGAACACTCTCTAGCGCAATTCAGTAGGGTTCGCCGTCGGCCTTCGAGGCCGCAGAGGGTGGAGGAAGGGAAATCAATTTACGGGGTACGGGAGGAAGTCTGTCTTCACGAGCGCCTCGCCAGGGCAGTCTCAGATCGAAGGGAAACAGTATCGCATCGCAATGATCAACGAATACGCAACCAATCACGATGAGGGTCAACTGACGAAATGCCGAGAAAGGAGTGGGAGGAAGCCTTCAAGAGGAATGGGTGTCGGAAATGATCAATGAACAGTCAACCAACCAGAATGAGGAGCAATTCATGAAACGTTTGACTCTGTCTATCGCGGTGCTTCTTGGACTCGCGCTCGCCGTTCCCGCATTTGGCGGGGGAATCAATTTGAGCGGTCCGCACTATAATCTGAACATCATCGGTGTCGACAATCCGAAGACCGCCGACCTGACGGGTAGTGAGCGGCACACAATCTTTGTGGCCCTTGGCAGCAAGACTGGCGAACCCACCAGGTCCAACATCTGGCTTACCCAGGGGCCGTTCGAAGTTTGCGACGGAAACGCTTTCACCCAGGCTTACGACTGCTCGGGTGCGGCGCTTGGGAACAAGATCGGCGCCGTGTTTCAACTGCCGTGCGACACGAATGTCCCGACCGACGTAGAGTGCACTGGCTTTTCGCTCGACTACACAGTATGGATCAGAGCGCTCGGCCAGCATGGCGGACATGCGACGATGACTCTTTGTGCAACCGATGACACAGGGGCTCTGATCTGTAATACCGGGGAGAACGTTGTTTCCCTCACCGCCCACAGCAAGCGTACTTTTACTAACGTGACGAAGGAGCTGACGACGCTTCAGGATGTCTGCTTTGATGTTGATGGCAATGTATTCTGCGGAGATGTCCCCCTTTTCGAGCAAGACCTCGTCGATTGGGTCTGGTTTTATGACAACAACGGTCTGAAACTGGCCCAGCTCAGGTTCTACGTCAATCAGT
>Ga0137372_10007610_pt1 | contig 10480 bp, 14 predicted proteins | sample SagtaG_6_FD_104911 | JGI IMG/M metagenome (GOLD analysis project Ga0137372, IMG submission 104911) | Vadose zone soil microbial communities from Sagehorn Ranch, Mendocino, California, USA - Sage1_R_60_16 metaG | ecosystem: Environmental > Terrestrial > Soil > Vadose zone | place: USA...
CGATCGCCTCCTCGCGCTTCAGCGGTGGCAGCAGGCCGGGCAGGCAGCGCGCGAGCATCGTCTTGCCCGATCCCGGCGGGCCGCTGAGCAGGAGGTGGTGGCCGCCGGCCGCCGCCACCTCGACGGCCCGCCGCGCCGCCTCCTGGCCGTGGATCTCGCCCAGGTCGTCGGTCCCAACAGCGTCCGCAACCTCGGTCGGGCCGCCTTCGTAGGTCGCGAGCGCAGTGCCGGCGACCAGATGCTCGACGACCTCGCCGAGCCAGGTGCAGGGGATGATCTCCAGGCCCGGCACCAGCGCGGCTTCGGCGGCGTCGCCGGCGGGCACGTAGAGGCGGCGCACCCCGCGCTCCCGGAGGCCCCGCGCGGCGACCAGCACGCCACGCACGTGGCGCACGGCACCGTCCAGGGACAGCTCGCCCAGGTAGGCGCAGTCGGGCGGGGGCGGCCGCCTCGCCTCGGCCAGCGAGATCGCGACCGCGATCGCGAGGTCGAAGCCGCCCCCCTCCTTGCGCGCCTCGGCCGGCGCCAGGTTGACCGTGATCCGGGTCGGCGGCCAGGGGAGGCCTGAGTTGCGGATCGCCGAGCGGACCCGCTCGTGCGACTCGCGCACCGAACCGGCGGCGAGGCCGACGAGCAGGAACTTGGGCGCGCCGGGGGCCACGTCGACCTCCACGTCGACCGGCTGGACGTCGAAGCCGCGGAGCAGCGCGGAGCGCACGGTGGTGGCCACGCGGCCATGGTCCGGCCCCCGCCCGGGCGGGGGAACTCAGCCTGTTAATTTTCGGGTTAAGACCGTCCGCCTGCGAGCCATTCCGCCCGTTTGGCGGGCGGTGCGTTTTGGGCCGCGCGGGCTCAGGCTGTCAGCCCGGGCTCCGGCGTCCAGCCGCCGTCGGCTCCCAGGTAGCCGGCCGGCTGCTCGCTCTCGTGCGAGAGGACCAGCAGCCAGCGGTGGCGGGCCGCCTCCTCGAGCAGCTTGGCCTTCTCCGCCTGCACCCGCAGGGCGTCGAGGTCCGCCGACATCGTCCAGGGCACGCGGAGGTGCGGCACCGTGCCCACCAGGTCGCCGGTGACCACGCAGGCGAGCTCGTCGGAGGCGCTGAATACGACGACCTGGTGGCCTGGGGTGTGACCCCCGGTCTGGCGCAGGGTCACCCCGGGCAGCACCTCCGCCTCCCCGTCCAGCCACTCGACCAGCCCGGCCTCGGCGACGGGGGTGAAGTCGTCCGCGATGTAGCCGGCGCGCGAACGCGGGTCGGGGTCGAGGGCGAAGTCCCACTCCGACCTCTGAACGAAATGCTTCGCGTTCGGGAACGTCAGCTCCAGCCCACCGTCGCGGCCGCGGCGGGTGAAGCCGCCGGCGTGGTCCCAGTGCAGGTGCGTGCTCACGACCACGTCCACCTCGGCGGGCCGGATGCTGAGGCGCCTCAGGCTCTCGAGCAGGCCCTCCGGCTCCCAGACCCCGTCGCGCTGGGCCCGCTTGTCATCCAGCTTGGTGCCGATCCCGGTCTCGCAGACGATCACCCGGCCCTGGTGGCGGACGATCACCCCCACGCAGGCGGCGGTGATCTGGTTGCGCTCGTTGGCCGGCTTCTGGCGCTCCCAGAGCACCTTGGGGACGACGCCGTACATCGTTCCCCCGTCCGGGTGCCAGCCGCCGGCGACCAGGAGGTGGATCTCGAAGTCTCCCAGGCGCATGGTGGAGATCAAGCATCGGGGGCGGCGTGCTTACTTTTGGTAGCCACAGCGGGCCTGCCGTAAATTAGGATTCGACAGACATGCCGCGCTCAATGTGGAAAGGCGTCATCACCTTCGGGATGGTCAGCATCCCCGTGCGGCTGTACGTGGCCACCGACTCCAACGGGATCTCCTTCCGCCAGCTCTGCGCCGAGCACATGTCGCCCATCAAGTACAAGCGCTGGTGCACCGAGGGCGACCACGAGGTGTCGTACGGCGACATCGTCAAGGGCTACGAGGTCTCCAGCGACAACTACGTCGTGATCGAGGACAAGGACCTCGACAACCTGCCCCTCCCCACCGCGCACGCGATCGAGATCACCGAGTTCGTGGAGCGGGGCGACATCAACGGCGGCCTCTACTTCAAGTCGGCCTACTACATGGAGCCGGAAGAGGTCGGCAAGAAGCCCTACGCGCTGCTCAAGCAGGCGCTCGAGGAGACCAAGAAGGTGGCGGTCGCCAAGATCGCGTTCCGCGACCGCGAGCACCTGGCCGCGCTCAGCCCGCTCGACGGGCACATGCTCATGAACACCCTCCACTGGCCGGACGAGATCCGCGCACTGGACGGGATCAAGGGCGTCGACGACAGCGTCAAGATCTCCGACCGCGAGCTGCAGATGGCGAAGACCCTGGTCGAGAGCCTGGCCGACACGTTCGACCCCGCGCGCTTCCAGGACAACTACAAGGAAGCGCTCATGAAGGTGGTGCAGGCCAAGGTCGAGGGCCAGGAGACGGTGAGCGCGCCCGAGCCGGAGTCGGCGCCCAAGGTGATGGACCTGATGGAGGCCCTGAAGGCCTCGGTCGAGCAGGCCAAGAAGTCCAAGACCGGGTCCGGGGCGGCCGCCGCCGACGGGGCCGCCAAGCCCTCCAAGCAGAAAGCGCGCAAAGCCAGCTAGCCTCGGCGGCAATGGATGCCGCCGGCCAGCTCTCCTTCGAGCACGAAGCCTTCCCGACCGCGGTCCGGCCCATGCAGGCCGTGGCCGCCGAAGCCCCCTTTTCGGCCGACGACTACATCTTCGAGGTCAAGTGGGATGGACTCCGCGCCCTGGTCTTCGTGGAGCCCGACGGCAGCGTCCACGTGCACGATCGCGGGCTCAACGACATCACCACCACGGTCCCCGAGATGCAGGCCCTGGCCGCCCAGGTGCCGCCGGCGACCGTCCTCGATGGGGAGCTGGTCGCCACCGATCCCGACGGCCGCCCCGACTACCAGGCGCTGCGCGAGCGGCTGGCAGCGCAGCCGGGGCCGGAGATCCCGCTCGCCTACCTGGCCTTCGACCTCCTCTACCTGGAGGGCAAGTCGCAGCTCCGGCAGACGCTGATGCGGCGCAAGGCGCGCCTGCGCAAAGCGGTCGACAGCGGCGGCGTGCTCTTCGTGCCCGACCACATCGCCAGGGAGGGGGTGGAGCTCTTCGAAGCCTGCCTGGAGCGCGGTCTGGAGGGGGTGATGGCCAAGCACGTGGAGAGCACCTACGTGCCCGGCCAGCGCTCGCCCTTCTGGCTCAAGGTCAAGGCGGTCAAGAGCGACGACTTCGTGGTCACCGGCTGGACCCCCGGCCAGCCCTTCGGGGCGCTGCTGGTCGGCTACTACGAGCGCGGTCGCCTGCTACCCTGCGGCTCGGTGTCGGGCGGCTTCGGCCACGAGGCCTACGCCGCCCTGGGCGAGCGCCTGGCCGAGCTCGCGATCGCGGAATGCCCGCTCGAGCCGGTCCCGGTGGTCACCGCCCCGGTGCTCTGGGTGCGGCCCGAGCTGGTAATCAGCGTCCGCTACTCGGAGTGGTCGGCCGACGGCACGCTGCGCTTTCCGATCTTCAACGGGCTCCGCAACGAGGTCCACCCGGCCGAGTGCGTGCGCCACCGGCCGCGGGTGGTGATCGGCGGCCACCCGCCGCCCGACAGCCCGGTGCATGGCCTCACGCGCTTTCCTTTCTAGTGTCCGGTGCCTACGCCCACCTCGAGCACCGGCCCCGCCGGCAGGGGGGCGCCAGCTCTTCGGCAAACGCGAGGCCGGGGTCCTCGCCGCCTGGCGTCTCGCCGTAGCGCCGGCAATGCGGCTGAGGTCGACGCCCATCAGAACGGGTCTTCGATCAGCTCGATCGAGGCGGGCTCGCCCGCCGGCCCAACCAGCACGCTGACCACCGCAAAGCGGATCTCGCCCCGCCACCCGGCCAGCGCCCGGTACTCGGCCGCGGCCGCGCTCAGCGCGCGCCGCTTCCGCGGGCCGACCGCCTCGGCGGGCAGGCCGAACTCGACCCCGCTGCGAGTCTTGACCTCGACCAGGACCAGGCTCGAGCCCCGGCGGCAGACCAGGTCGACCTCGCCCCGGCGGGCCAGGAAGCCGGTGCCCACAACCTGCCAGCCCAGCCCCTGCAGGTGCTCGGCGGCCAGCCGCTCGCCGCGCCGGCCGAGCAGCTGGCGGGCGGTGGCGCTAGGCATCGACCGGCACGCCGGCGGGCAGCTCGGCCGCGGGGTCGACGCCGCCCGCCAGGCCCAGCGCCTTGCGCACCGGGCGCCAGGACATGCGGTGGATCGGGCTCGGCCCCAGCCGCATCAGGGCCGCCCGGTGGGCGGCCGTGGCGTAGCCCTTGTGGAGCGCGAACCCATAGCCGGGATAGACCGCGTCGTACTCGATCATCAGGGTGTCCCGGTGGACCTTGGCGATGATCGAGGCTGCCATGATCGAGGCGCACACGCCGTCGCCCCTGATCACGGCCATCTGCGGTAGCGGCAGCTCGGGCACGTCCCAGGCGTCGATCAGCAGGTACTGCGCCTCCGGCGAGAGCGCCCGCACGGCCATCTCCATCGCTCTCTGCCGGGCATAGGTGAGGCCCTTGCGGTCGACGTCCTGTGCCGGCACCTCCGCCACCGCGAAAGCCACGGCCACCCGGCGAATCTGGCGGTCGAGGCGCCGCCGCTGGTCGGCGGTGAGCTTCTTGGAGTCGTCGAGGCCGGGCAGCCGGGCGCCGATCGGCAGCACGCATGCGGCCGCCACGGCGGGGCCCGCCAATGGGCCGAGGCCGACCTCGTCGAGCCCGGCGACCACCATGTAGCCCATGCCGCGCACCATCCGCTCCGACGCCCACAGGTATGGGCGCCGCGTGCGCTTGCGGCGCGCTGTCGCCTTCACCGACTTGATCGCCCCCACCGCCCGACCGGCCTGCACGCCCGCGAGCCTATCCAGACTTCCCGGGCGGCCGCAACCGAGGTCGTTAAGATTCGGCCGGCGCCGCGTCGGGCTCCGGCTGGGGAGCCGTGGCGGCGGCCACGTTGGCCTTGCCGCGGCGGCCCGCGGCGGCCCTGCCCCCGTTGGCCGCCGGCTCTTCCGGCTCCGCCCGCTGGGCGGGCTCCTTGGCCCGTCGCTCCCTGATTCGGGCCTCCTTGCCGACCTTGCCGCGCAGGTAATACAGCCGCGCCTGGCGCACCTCGCCGTGCCGAACGACCTCGATCTTGTCGATGCGCGGGGAGTGGATCAGGAACGTCCGCTCGACGCCCACCCCATGGGTGACGCGGCGGACGGTGAAGTTGCGGCGTAGGCCGCCACCGGTGACGCGGATGACCAGGCCTTCGAAGACCTGGATGCGCTCGCGGGTGCCCTCGACCACCTTGGCGTGAACCTTGACGGTGTCGCCGGGCCGGAGCGCGGGCACCGTCTCCTTCTGCTGTTCGAGCTCGAGCTCGTCGATCACATTCATCTATCTGCCTCTCAAATTGGCGCGCGACGCCGGGCGGCGGCGCGGCGCCACTCGCGGATACGCCGGTGGTCGCCGGACAGGAGCACCTCGGGCACCTTCATGCCCCGGTACTCCGCCGGTCGGGTGAACTGGGGAAAGCCGCCGAACTCGGCGGTGAACGAGTCCTGGTCGAGGGAGCCGGGGTCGCCGACCACCCCCGGCACCAGCCGGGCGACGGCGTCGATCAGGACCATGGCCGGGATCTCGGCCCCGCTCAACACATAGTCGCCGATCGAGACCTCGCGGGCATCGAGACCGACCCGGACCCGGTCGTCGACGCCCTCGTAGCGGCCGCAGACGATGACCAGGCCGGGCGACGCTGCCAGCTCGGCCGCCAGCTCCTGGGTCAGGCGCTCGCCCCAGGGCTCCATCAGGATCAGCGGGCCGGGGTTGGAGCGCCGGACCTGCTCGACCGCTTCGAAGATGGGCTCCGGCTTGAGGACCATGCCCGCCCCGCCGCCGAAGGGCGAGTCGTCGACCTGGCGGTGGCGGTCGTGGGTGAAGTCGCGGAGGTCGTGGGCGTGGACTTCGACCAGCCCGCGCTCGGCCGCGCGCCCGATCACGCCGGCGCCGAAGACGGCGCCGAAGATGCCGGGGAAGATGGTGAGGACGTCGAATCGCTTGGCCACCTAGGCTTCCTCGACCTCCAGCAGCCAGTCGGCCACCAGCACCCGGCCGGCCTCGAGGTCGACCTCGAGCACGGCCTCGCGGGTCGCCGGCACCAGGTGCTCGACGTTGTCCAGGCGGGCCACCCAGACGTCGTGGGCCGGCCGCTCCAGGACCTCGACCAGGCGGCCGAGGTCGCGGCCGGCGGCGGTCGCAACCGCCAGCCCGGTGAGCTGGTGATGGTAGAAGGCGCCCGCCGGCAGGCGGTGCACGGCATCTGCCGGCACCTCGAGGTAGCGGCCCCTGTGGAGCTCGGCCAGGGTCCTGGTGTCGAGGCCGCTGAGCTTGACCACCAGCCCGTTCGTCTGCTCCCGGCTCCACTCGACATGGTGGGTGATCCCGTCGACCAGCAGGACGGCGCCGGCCCGGAACCGATCGCCGAAGTCTGTCAAGGGAAGGACCTTGACAGCCCCCTGGACCCCGAAAGCACCCGTCACCTGTCCGACGCGGATCACCGCTGGGTGGCCATGTCCACGAACACGCGCTTGCGTTCGCGCAGCGACGCCACCCTGACCAGGGTGCGCAGCGCCTCGATGTTGCGGCCCGCCTTGCCGATCAGGCGGCCCATGTCCTCGTCGGCCATCTTGATCTTGATGGCGACCGTGCCATGGCCCCGTTCGAAGGCGTTGATCTCGACCTGGTCCGGCTTCTCCGCGATCGAGCGGGCGATGAACTCGACCATGGCCTTGTAGTCGACCGCCGGGCCCGGGGGCCCGCCCGGTCCGCTGTAGGCGCGCCGGAAGCCGCCGCGATCGCCGCCGCGATCGCCTCCGTAGCCACCGCCGGTGCGGCCGCCGCCGCCAAACCTTCCACCGCCGCCCCCGAACGGGCGGTCGGACCTAAACGGCCGGTCCTGGTTTCCTGGGCGCTGCGGTTCGCTCAAGGATGCCCTCCCTCTGGAGCAGGCTCCGGGCGGCGTCCGAGGGCTGCGCGCCCTGGGCCAGCCAGCGGCTCACCTTCTCGTTGTCGATCTTGATGGTGGCGGGATCGGTCAGCGGGTCGTAGTAACCCAGCTGCTCGATGAAGCGCCCGTCGCGCGGGGAGCGCGAATCGGCCACGACAAGGCGGTAGAAGGGCCGCTTCTTGGCCCCCATCCGCCGCAACCTGATCTTGACCAAGTGGTTCCTCCTATCTTCCGAACAGGCGGCCGAGGCCGCCGAGATTGGCCATCCCGGCCATGCCTCTGCGCTGCAGGGCCGGGCTGCCGAACTGCTTGAGCAGCTGCTGCATGGCCTCGCGGGCCTTGAGCAGCCGGTTGACGTCGCTGACCTGGGTGCCGCTGCCGCGGGCGATGCGCTTGCGCCGGCTGCCGTCGATCAGCTCCGGGTGCGCCCGCTCGCGCCGGGTCATCGAAAGGATGATCGCCTCCATCCGCCTGACCTCGGCCTCCGGATCCGACCCGGCCATGGCCCCCTTGAGCTGGCCGGCGCCGGGCATCATCTCGAGGACCCCCTGCACCGACCCCATGGACTTCAGCTGGCGGATGTTGACCAGGAAGTCGTCGAAGCTGACCGTGCCCGCGCGCAGGTTCTTCTCGGCCCGCCGCGCCTCCTCCTGGTCGACCGATTGCTCGGCCTTCTCGATCAGGCTGAGGACGTCGCCCATGCCCAGGATCCGGGAGGCCATGCGGTCGGCGTGGAAAACCTCGAGGTCGGCCGGCTTCTCGCCGGTGCCGGCGAAGCGGATGCGCTGGCCGGTGGCGAAGCGCAGCGAGAGGGCGGCGCCGCCGCGGGCGTCGCCGTCGAGCTTGGTCAGGATCACGCCCTCGAGGCCCACGGCTTCGGCAAAGGCCTGGCCCACCGCCACCGCCTCCTGGCCGGTCATCGAGTCGGCGACCAGCAGGGTCTCGGTGACCGGCACCGCCGCCTTCAGGCGCTTGAGCTCGTCCAGCAGCTCGCCGTCGACGTGCAGCCGGCCGGCGGTGTCCAGGATGACGACATCGTCGCCCCGCTTACGGGCCTCGGCCGCGGCCGCCCGGGTGATCTCGTCGACCGCGCCGGCGCCGGCGTGGAAGTCGACTCGCTCCCGCTCGGCCAGGGTCCGCAGCTGGTCGACTGCGGCCGGCCGCCGGAGGTCGAGCGCCACCACCAGCGGCTTGTGGCCCTGGCGGCGCGCCCAGAGCGCGAGCTTGATCGCGGTGGTGGTCTTGCCCGAGCCCTGGAGGCCGGCCAGCATCACGATCGTGGGCGGGGCCGGCGCCCAGTGCAAGCCCTCGGTGTTGGCGCCCAGCATCTCGACCAGCTGGTCGTGGACGACCTTGACCACCTGCTGGGCGGGATTGAGGTGCTTCTCCAACTCGGCGCCCGCCAGCTCGGTGCGGACCCGCTCCTGGAACTCCTTGACCACCTTGTAGTTGACGTCGGCCTCGAGGAGCGCCATCCGCACCTCGCGCAGGGTGGCGTCGACGTCCTCGGGGCGGAGCACCCCACGCCCGGTCAGCTTGCGAAGGGCGGCGGTGAGGCGCTCGCTGAGGGAGTCGAACATGGCTACCGGATCTTCTCCAGGCCGCTCTCGGCGCGGGCGAGCCGGCGGCGCAGCCCGGCCAGCTCGCGACTCAGGACCGCCGCCTGCTCGCGCCGCCGGCCCGCCTCGTCGAGCAGGCCGAGCCGGCGCTCGTAGGCCTCCATCGCCTGTGAGCTGCGCCGGACCAGGTCGTGCACCGCCGCCCGCGACGTCTGCTGGTGCGCGGCCACCTCGGACAGCGACCAGTCGCGCCGGAAGTAGAGCTCGAGGACCAGCCGCTGGTGCTCGGTCAGCAGGGATCCGTAGCGCTCGAAGAGAGCGATCTGCCGCTCTCGGGACGAGAGGCTGTCAAGGGCCACGCCTTGACAGTCTACCGTGTTGCCTAAAGTCTCCAACCGCCGCCAAGCGGTCCCAGCGGTGGGTCCGGCCAGGCGGCCGGGCCGAACCGCCCCAGCAATCGAGAAAACCACGTGGGTCCCACCCGTCCCACGGCCAGGAATTGTGGGCAGCCGCGGGCTCAATCAGCAAGCATGTAGCGAACAAAGTTCCGTCACCAGCGTGTAGGTCGGGCTATCGACCAGCGAGTCGCCCCCGCCCATCCACAGCAGCCGCAGCCCGCACTCGTCCAGGTAGTCCTCGACCGCCTCCGGCCAGCGCAGCCTGGCCGCCGCCTCCTGGACATAGCCACCGGGATAGTCGACCTCGATCCAGACCTGGTCGCCCGACCGTTCCCGGACCCGGACGCCGGGATGGTCGGCGGCCAGCAACCAGTGCGGGTTCATCAGCTCGAGCCCGATCCGGCCGCCGGGCGCCAGGTGTCGAGCCGCCGCCCGCAGGTTGGCAGCCGCGCCCAGCACGCTCGACGGCCCGATCACGAGGTCGAACCGGAACGCCAGGTTGAGCTCCTCGATCAGGGCCCGGTGCAGCTGGATGCCGGGGAGGCGGCGCCCGAGCGTCTCGAGCATCCCAGGATGCGCGTCGACGCCCACCAGCTCGACGCCTTGCGCGGCCAGCGGCACCGCCAGCCGGCCGGCGCCGATGCCGAGGTAGAGGATCGGCGGGCGGGCCGCCAGGCACCAGCCCACCCAGGGCTCCAGCCGGGTGGCGTCGGGGAGCCGGGAGTAGGCGGCCGCGAACTCCGGGTCCGGGCGGCGGGGATCGTCGACCATGCGCGTCACGGACTTAGCATTCTGGGTAGATGGTCACCGCCGTCGTCCTCGTCAAGGCAACCCGCCAGGGTATCCAGGAGCTGGGCCCGCGCCTGGCCGACGTGGAGGGCGTGGCCGAGGTCTACACCGTGACCGGCGAGTGGGACTTCGTGGCCATCATCCGCGTCCGCCAGCACGACGAGGTCGCCCGGACGGTGACCCTCGGCCTGCTCGCGCTGGAGGGCGTCGAGAAGACCAACACCATGGTCGCGTTCCAGCAGTTCTCCTCCCACGATCTGGAGGCGATGTTCGGCTTGGGGATGGAATCCTCGAAGTAGCGCTGGAGGCCGCGCGCGCCGGCGCCGCGGTGCTGCGCGAGCGCGGCCTGGCCGGGCCCGGAGATGGCGACCGCGAGAAGGCGCCGGGCGACTGGGTGACCGCCGCCGACCTGGCCAGCGAACGGGCCATCCTCGAGGTCCTGGCCCGGCGCGCGCCCGGCGTTGCCGTGCTGGCCGAAGAGGGGGGCGGCTCTCGGGCGGGCACGATGTGGGCGGTCGACCCGCTGGACGGGACCCGCAACTATACCCGCCGCTTCCCGGTGGTCGCGGTGTCGGTGGCGCTGATCGAGGGCGGGCGGCCGGTGGCGGGGGTGGTACTGGCGCCCTGGCTCGACCTCGAGTTCACGGCCGAGCGTGGGCGCGGCGCCCACCGCAACCGGGAGCGGTTGGCGCCCGTGCC
>Ga0137372_10007615_pt1 | contig 10478 bp, 6 predicted proteins | sample SagtaG_6_FD_104911 | JGI IMG/M metagenome (GOLD analysis project Ga0137372, IMG submission 104911) | Vadose zone soil microbial communities from Sagehorn Ranch, Mendocino, California, USA - Sage1_R_60_16 metaG | ecosystem: Environmental > Terrestrial > Soil > Vadose zone | place: USA: California...
AGGTTCCCAAAAATCGGATACCCGTGAACGTAAGAAAATTGTTTGAGATGCTGTATTTTTGGCTCAACATCATTTAACACCGTATGCTCCCTTTATGAATCTGGCTCGCGTATATAAGGATATGTCTGCTTCTTCCATAAAAATGCGGCAAGGGTACCCATATGCCTTTAGGCTATGGGAGGAATTGCCGCCCCCTTTCTGTATTCATACTCATCATTTGACAAAAACTACACATATATGGTATAGTTTCTGCATGGACAGAACCGTAAGAATACAACTTCATCCAACTCCTGAACAGGCACAAGCCTTGCAAGAAACGCTTGAGCAATTTACGCACGCCTTTACTATGGTGTGCGTCTATGGCTGGCAAGAACGCGAAAAGAACGGCGTGAAGTTGCATCATGGGACGTACTACGAGACCAAAGTTGCTTGTCCTGGCCTGGTAAGTGACTTGCTCATTCAAGCGCGTGTCAAAGCCACTGAAGCACTCAAGAGTGCCTTTACCTGGCAAAAGAGACACGAGGCAAACTATCACAAGAAGGTTGCCAAAGCCAAGAAGCGCGGCAAGCCTATTCCACCGTTCAAACCTGTGAAGTGTCCCCAAAGTGAACGCTGTCCAGTTCGTTATAATGTCCATACCTATTCCCTTACTTGGGAGACACAAAGCATTCGTGTCTCGACAACACGGGGCAAGATGAGTATTCCCTTCACGGTGCCTCATTTCAGTGCTCAGTACATCGGGTGTAAGATCGCTACTGCTGACCTCATCTGCCGCCAAGGGAAATGGTGGTTGCACGTGGTAGTTGATGTCCCTGAGCCGGTTGTCGAGAAAAGTCCTCTTGTCGTGGGGGTAGACCTGGGACTTAATCGCCCCGCTGTTACCTCTCAGCGTCAATTTCTTGGGTCCCCTCACTGGAAAGAGGTTGACCGTTGCTACTTCCGCATACGAAGAAAGCTCCAGTCCAAAGGAACAAAATCTGCGAAGAAACACTTGAAAAAGTTGTCTCAGAAGCAGATGCGATTCCACCGGGACGCGGATCACGTCCTCTCGAAGCGGATAGTACAAAACACTCCTCTGGGCGCAACGATTGTGTTTGAGAACTTGACCAACATTCGTGAGAGATCGGATATTGGCAAGAGCAAGAAGCATGATACCAAGCGCAGACTGCATGGCTGGTCCTTTGCGCAGTTGTATGACTTCACGGTCTACAAGGCGCAAGAACGGGGTATCCGTGTTGGGCGGATAGACCCCCGTCACACATCCCAAACATGCTCTCAGTGTGGCTATCAACATCGCTCGAATCGTCGCTCCCAATCTTTCTTCAAGTGCCGTTCATGTGGGTACAGTTTGAATGCTGACCTCAACGCGGCTAAGAATATAAGAGACAAGCATCTCGCTTCTCTTGCTAGCATCGGTACAGCCTTTGCTAGTGGGTCACCGTCAAGTGGCCTATCGTCTCAGCCCTCTATGGGCTAGGGACAAGCCCGTCACCGTTTACGGGACGGGTTCTTGACGTTGTGGTTGAGCATTGCGCCCTGGCACCGTTGTCTCTACATTACATGGAAGCAGCGAAAACGTCAACACTTTTACTTCTCCCAATGCCTACCACAAAAGCTATACGAAATATTTCGTTCCGCATCAGCAATAAGAGTGGCATTCAGAACACCCATTTCTAGCGCGTTCTGAATGCCACTCTTAATTGCCTTGATCTCAAGAATGTCGCTTAGGGCTTCACAAGGCGAAGGATATCAGGAGTACCAAGACCGGTCGCGATATCGTAAGTGGCTCCTGCGGGATAATGACCATTGTCCTGCAAGGTGATGTCATGGAACTGGGACGCGTAGCCGGCGGGCGAGTCAAAGTTGTAGAGGTAGTAGTTCAGCAGACCCTGGCGTCCTTTTGCCTGGTGATCGATCAGAGCAGTGATAGCGGCCCAGAGCGGTGAGGCGCAGGAGGTACCACCCAGGCGTATCCAACCGGGTTTGCCAAATTCGCCGGTTTTGCAGAAGCTATCGCCTGGATCTGTGCAGTAGACAGAGTAGCCTGTTATCGGATCAGCGTCCAGTGAAACATCCGGCAACTCACGGCAGAAGACCCCCGCCGTCTGGTTACAATCGGCTCCACTCTGCGTCGGGCCTGTTTCAATGAAACCTGGAACCGCCTGACCACCTCCGGACTGATAGTCGATGCTGCCCCAGTAGCGGCTGACACCACCACCACCACCTTCACAGTCTGTCGGCGTGCAACCACGCGTCCAGGTCAGTTCCTTGCTGGTTCCGGGATAAGCAGGATGAGGATTCTTGCCCGGATCGAACAGGACCTGCTTTTTCGAATTGTTGAATGCGGTCCCACCTACCGCAGTCACGTATGGCTGTGAAGAAGGATCATCAACCTGGAGCTGATTGCTACCTGTCAGGTTGGCATCGGTATAAGGCAGGCAATCATAAGCCCCATTATCGCCTGCCGCCGAAAAAATGCTCTGTCCTTGCGTTGCCATCTGCGTGAATGCCTGGAATTCCGCCAGTTTAGCAGAAGATGTGGAGAGATACTCACAGGAGCCCCAACTGCTACTGGTAGCATCGGCAACATTGTCTTTAGCAATTTGCAGGTACTCGGAAATGACGCCTAGCTCGCTGTTTGGCGCATTGTAGACGAGCAGGTGTTTGATACCAGGGGCAAGCGCGATCTGGAGCTCGATATCCAGCTCGACCTCTGCCGCGCCATAATCGGGAGAGCCACCCGCCGTTATTGGCACAGGGCCACCCTGCACCAGTTTGTCAATCAGGGGTACATGAGGCAGTTTATACTGGTTTTCGTAGGCAGTGATATCTTTGCGCAAGTAACCGGAAAGCTCGAACACGGCTAACGAAATACCCTGCCCTTTGTTTTTCAAGGTATTGTAGACGGGCGTAGCATTGTAGATACCAGCGATCTGCGAAGGGGTGAGACCACTACCGAATGGTCCACCGCCATAGGCTGGCGGCGCACCTGCGGCATCAGGCGTGGGGGGGGTAGCATAAGAATGCTGGGCAACATGATTGGTAAGACCAGCCACGCCAAGAACGCTGCCGCTCAGCGTCTGAGGAATTTGCACATTGGTAGTGTTGGCGAAGAAAGACTCACCATTGGATGCATTGAGATCATTAAGACGAGTGTGAAATGCGCTTTCGATCTGTCCAGCCGTACCCTGCGCCAGCAATAGTGTTGCACTGGGAGAGCTAGATAGTACATTTAGACCTGCTGATGTCAGATAGTCCTTAGCCGCCGTAACCTGGCTGGCAGCCGGGGCAAAGCGGGCATCAAATTCGCCATTTTGTAACCAGTGGTGATAGGTAGAACTGAGTGGATTATAGAGCGATTTCAGAAGATTCTGCTGTTCTGCTGCGTGACTCGTGCTTAAAACGAGTCCAATAGTGAGTTGATCAGCAGTGTTGTGATGTCCAACCATGTGCGCGCCAGCAACATGGGGAGCCATACTATTGGGAATTACGACCAGGGGAGCGGGGCTACTTGCGTGCACGGCAAAATTGGTCACAAAGAGCAGGGCTACACTGAGCACTGTCACAATCAGAAAGAGTGGCCGTCGCGCGACAAGAAGCAATACATTGCGATTACGTGTCATGCATTCCTCCGCATAAAGTGTAAAGTATTCCAAACATTCAAGAAATGTAGACGCTGTTGCGGAGCAATAGTCGGGTCAGTTACGTCAAAATAACGACGAGCAAATATAATAATAGGTCCATCCACATTACAGATTCTATACATCAATAGAGTATTTTGTCGCGTTACTTATAATGCACAACAACATCTTGTTTCTCTATCACAATAAAACTATACCATTGGCAAAAATGGGGGAGATCATAACAGGTCGGCTAAAGGTACTATAGAGAACTTTCTCGTCGTATAATGAGAATCTGGCATCTGTGCAACCAGGAAGGAGAAGGTAAATGACCATAGACGATATCAAGCAGATTTGTGTCGTTGGAGCAGGTACCATGGGCTCGCAGATTGCCCAGCAGTGTGCCCTCTACGGCTACCCGGTGAACCTGACCGACGCGAACGAAGCCGCCCTTGAGCGTGGACCTGCGAGTAATCGTGCGCAGTTGCAAAACCGGGTCAACAAAGGCAGGCTCAGCCAGGAGGAAGCCGATGCAGCAAGGGAGCGCGTCAAGCCGGTCAAGAATCTGGAAGACGCAGCCGGACAGGCAGACTTTATAATCGAAGCTGCATTTGAAAATCTGGATGTCAAGCAGGAGATCTTTGGTCGCCTGGACAAAATCTGTCCGTCACATACCATTCTGGCCTCGAATTCCTCCTCGATCGTGATCAGCAAGATCGCAGCAGTTATCGAGCGCAAAGACAGAGCCGTCAATATGCACTTTTTTCATCCTGCTCTACATATGAAACTGGTGGAAGTGGTCAAAGGTCCAGACAGTAGCGAGGAAGCAGCCGAAGTTGCCATGGAACTGGCACGGCGTATAGGCAAAGAACCGGTGTTGCTGCGTAAAGAGATCCCCGGCTTTATCGTCAACTATGTGTTACATGCATTAACGGAGGCAGCGCTTCATCTCTACACGGAAGGCATTGCTTCGTATCAGGATATCGACAAGGCGCTCAAGCTGGGCTTGAACCACCCGATGGGACCATTTGAGCTGGCCGATTTTAGCGGTGTCGATATTATGTATAGTGTTATGCAGCAACGTTATAAAGAGAGTGGCGACCCGGCTGATAAGCCGCCAGCTTTCCTGGAGGAGATGATCAAGGAGAATCGTCTGGGACGGAAAACTGGACGGGGCTTCTACGAGTACAGCTAAAGAAAAAGGTGCTCCGGCGGCAACCATGCGCGACGTTCCCGTAGCGGCATGCCTTGCGTGTGCCGCGTCGCTGGTGGGACCAGCCTTCTGCTCGACGGGATGGCTCACCGACGACGCGGCACACGCAAGGCATGCCGCTACGGGTCCACGCGCGGCTTTTCAATCGCCCTGAGTGTCGCTTATGTCATAGTTAATATAGGTAAGCGCGTCGGCGAATATGGACTAGGGGGGCAAAGCAAGCGCAGAGAGCGTGTGCACATACTCCTCAGTGGAGTGCAGGAGTTGTTCAGTATTGCCAGGTTGTCTGCGGAAAAGCGCTGGACCGAAGCGTACTGTGACGCGCCAGCGGTTGCGAGGCAACCGCGTATAGGTCAGGCCGGTCGGAATAATCGCGACTTGCGTCTGCCCATCACGTTCCGCCTGTTCAGCCAGCTTGACGAAGCCGGGTTGGAAGGGAAGAAAGGCTTCCAGGTCTGTTTTAGGCGTCGGGTGCGGGTCGATGTTGGGATACCCTTCCGGAAAGATGAGCAGGACCTCCCCTGAACGCAGCAGCCGAATAGCGCCCAGCGTCATCTGGCGCAGATAGTGTCTCGCTTCGTTCGGAGCGTAGGCTCTGCCCCGATCTCCGTCCTGGGTATGGAACTGTTCGCTCCTGAGAATGACCAGCCAGTCTGCCAGAGAACAGCCAAGCTCAATCATCAGGCGCAACGAACGAGCTCGCACCCAATCTAATGCGACGATTGTATGCAGGCGTCTGGGAATCGCTTTCAGTATGATAACACCATCGTAGAAATAATGGAAATGACGCGCAGCGATCAGCACCGGGCCAGACCGCGGAACGTGTCCTAATCCCTCAACATGTATCTCCAGGGCGCGCCTGACAATTATCCAGTCGCCTACCCGCATTACCAGCCAGAGGAGCTGGCTCAAGGCAGTACGGGCAGAGCTATTGCGGGCGACACGTGCTTCTTCTCCTGGCAGGAGTACCAACAACTCGGGAAGCAACAGACACAACACAGACAGGCACAAAGGAAACCAGAGACCCACGCCAAAGTGAAGGATTAGCGTGAAGCCAGTATTGGCAGCATAGAGGCTCGAAGGGAGCCAGATGACCAGATGAGGCAGATCAGGGTTGGCACGCCAGAGGAGCCTGCTCACACTCAATATGAGTATACTACCGAGTATCCAGCCAGGCAGATTGCCCGGCGGTGTCCCAACGGAGGCACCATAGCCCTGCCAGTTTCCAGGAGATATAGGGCGCTGACTCTCCAGAGCTGAATTCAGCGCCAGGTTCCAGCTCACCAGGAAGTAGGTACCCAGGAGCAGCGACCAGAGCGTCTGCCAGTGCAATCGGAGTCGTGTAGTTAGCGCGCTCGCCAGCAGATATGACGTAAAACCCATATAGAACCAGGAGAGCGACATGGTATAGGGATTGCTCATGCCAGTTCCTTCCAGACGCAGAGCAATCAGCATCGATGCAGCAAAAAAGATGAGCGTCTTGTGCGGGCCGATACAGAACATCCCAAAGACAAGCATAGTTGAAGCACCCAGAAGAATCTGGACTGGTCCGGCACTCCGTAAGACAAAAGGAATGCCATTGCTCCCGAGAGGGGTATGCTCTAGCAGTACTGCGTGTGGCGCAACAATCAACAGAGCCCCAAGGCCAAACACAAGCGCGATCAAATGGCAGACAAACAGAATTTTGACAATTCTCATGGCATGAACATCTTTCTCCAAACGAGCATATTGGCGCAGCGATGGTTCGCATCTATCATTCAGCCAGCCTCCTGGCAATGCTCAGCCTGCTGATCTCCACTCAACCCCCTCATGATCTTCTGAAATCGGAGGACTCGTTGGCTTTCCCGAAAGAACATGTGGGATAGCTTCCTTGTCCGGAAGCGATCTCGGGAGTGGGTCGGGAGGATCGATTGCCGGGCGCGTGGTACCGCCGGACAGAGCTTTGCCAGATTGGAAATAAGCTACCTTCTGTTTCGGAAGCTGGCGTCCTTTCCAGTCCGTCCCGCGTCCCGTCAGCATACGACGGGCGACATCTAACGTCAGAACTCCAAAAAGAACCCAGCCGAGTGGAGTTGCGAATGACCAGGGAAGAGCCAGGTCATATTCCCGGTCAAAGCTGCGCCTGGCATCGATCTGAGCCAGCAGAGTAATACCTGCAAGCGCGGTGGAAACGCGATAGATCTTGCCAGAGCAGAGAGCAGAGACGAATGTGATCAGTGGACCCAGTCCATAAGCGATCAATGCCAGTCCTGCGGCAAGGATCGCGACGAACGGGATGCGGAAGCGGACAAGGCCGCCGTAACAGCTCTTGCGCCATCCCTGCATGGCGCTCTCCCAGGTCGTCCACTGCTGATTCATGACCAGCCCACGTCCTTCTACTACCTCAACGCTGCGCCCATGTAGTTTGAAATGGTCTGCCAGCGCAACGTCCTCGATGGCACTGCTACGCAAGCTCGCCGCAGCATACCCCTCTGTTAGCAGGTAGGCATCGCGGCGCATAAGGATGTACTGACCAAACGCGAAGGCACGAGAGATGGGGGAATGCCTCATCTCGTCCGGGGTCACGCGCAAAGCGACAATGACCTCACTCAGAGGCATCAGCAACGAGACAGCCGGACCAATCAAGGTCATCAGCGTCGTACGCATTGAGAGCAGATCGTCATGGTAGCGAAGTGCATGCCTCATCATCAGGCGCAGTGTCTGCGGAGCATGACGCGTATCAGCGTCTGTAAACAGGAGCCACTCCCCATCCGAGAGCATGACGCCCATATGTAGCGCATGCGTTTTCCCCGCCCAACCTTCAGGAAGTTTATCAATACGATATACCCGAATGCGTGAATTCCGGGCGCTCCATCCCGCCAGGAGGCGTGCAGTTGCATCAGTTGAGCCATCATCGATCACGGTAATATCGAAGTCTGGATAATCCTGTACCAGGAGCGTAGAAAGGCAGGCACCGATATTAGCTTCTTCATTCCGTACTGGCAAAATGATCGAGACGTGCGGCATCGGAACAGTCAAGGGAGTAGCATCGGGTGGATGTGTTTCGCGTACGCTACGACGGGCACGAACACACTGCCAGAAGGCAACCAGTGCACTCACGGCAAGGACACCTGGGAAGAGTGACCGTCTCAATGAGCGCACAGGTGTGCTCGTTATTATCCGACTGACGTTCATAGATTTTTTCTCTTCTCCTCGCTAGAAGACTTCTATAAACTATTATGTCAGAAAACAGCACTCTACTGCATCTCATATGTATGACCTCTATACCTCTTTTAACGAGGTTGAAGCGTCATGGGCAGGCCGTAGCGAGGTCGCACGGTGAACAACACCTGGGGCAAACTAATTTTTTTCAGGCGCGTAGCATCCTGGTATGCAGCAGCCTGCCCAGGCGCCTGATAGCCTCTTCGATGAGCTCAGGCGTGGCGTTGGAGAAGCTCAGTCGTATGGTATTGGCACCACCTCCACAGGGATGGAAGGACGCGCCAGGCACGAACGCGATACGATATTCCAGCGCCTCGCCGAGCAATTGCGCCGTATCAATTCCCTCTGGCAGCGTCAGCCACAGGAACATGCCGCCCTGGGGTCGTGTCCAGTGTACATTGTCAGGAAAGAACTCTTCGAGAGCAGCTAACATGGCATCGCGCCGCTCACGATATGTCTGGCGAATCAGCGGGAGATGCTCTTCCAGAAAGCCTTCGTGGGCAAGCTCATAGGCGATCATCTGGTTAAATGTAGCGGTATGCAGGTCAGTGCCTTGCTTGGCCAGAACGAGCTTGCGAATCACGTGGGTTGGAGCTACTACCCAACCTAGCCGCAGACCCGGCGTCAGCACTTTAGAGAACGTATTCAACTGAATGACATTCCCCTGATAGGGCGTCCCTCGCTCCTGTTGTCGCTCATTTTCTAGTGTCAGCAACGATGGAAGCGCTTCGCCCTCGAACCGCAATTGGGAGTAGGGATCATCCTCTATAATTGGTACCTCATAGCGGCTTGCCATCTCAACCAGCTTCCGTCGCCTCTCCAGGGTAAAGGTCACGCCCGTTGGGTTCTGAAAATTGGGCAAGGCGTAAATAAATTTCGGATTCTTCTGTAACGCTGGCTCCAGTTCGTCGGTGACGATGCCTTCTTCATCAGAACGCACAGCCACGTACTCCGGCTCGTAGGCATTGCAGGCCTGCAACGCGCCCAGATATGTCGGCGACTCCACCAGCAGATAGTCGCCCGCATCAATCATGATTTTTCCCAGCAGGTCCAGGCCTTGCTGCGAACCTGAGGTAATCAGAATATTATCAGCAGAGACGTTCAAGCCATCCTGTTCGAGGCGCTGTGCAAGCAACTCACGTAGTGGCGTATAGCCTTCGGTCATGCCATATTGCAGGGCTTGCTGACCATGCTCCTCAAGAATGCGCTGTGTTACAGCAGCAATCTTTTCCACAGGAAAGATCTCTGCCGCGGGCAATCCTCCTGCCAGGGAGATTGCACCAGGGAGTTCGGTGACCTTTAACAATTCGCGAATCGCCGAACCCTGGATACGTCCTACACGTCGCGCATAGCGCTGCTCCCACACTGTTTGCATGATACTTGCTCCCTTCTGCTTCACCTAAAAATCTTCTACGACAGCTCTCAACAATAAACAAAAAGCCGATGTTAACTACTATAAAGGGTGCAAAGGCTCATGTCTACAGACAATTAGACACGCAAGGGGAGCCAATTTACATCCAGTACAAAAGTCTTACTTTCATATTGCTCTCATGTTTAACGTTTAAAGTACACAACAATGCAGAGTTTGAAGCATATGAAATACACAACGATATAGTGGATCAAAAACATTTACCTGATAACCCTCAAATATCCCTGGTGAAAAGCAGGATCAGGCAGGTAAGGAGGAATAGTGTGGACAGGCAGTTGTCCTATTTGATTATTGGCAATGGCATTGCAGGAGTAACTGCAGCGGAAACACTTCGTACTGCAGACCAGGCATGCTCCATTACCATTATTGCTGACGAACTTTTTCCCGTTTACTATAGGCCCGCCTTGAAAGACTATCTTGCAGGTCGGCTCAACGAAGGTAAGTTGTGGGCACGTCCATCGACATTTTACCGACAAAATCAGGTGCGTTTTGTTCCAGGCCGTGTTGTGGGAATACAACCACGACAGCAATTTGTCCAGTTAGACGATGGTCAGCGCATCAGCTATGATAAACTTCTGCTTGCCCACGGTGCGCGGGCCAGGCAACTTATGTGTCCCGGACAGCATCTGGCAGGTGTAATGACTCTACGCACCATAACGGACTATCAACAAATTCGCCAGCGCCTGCCAGATGCACAGCGCATCGTTGTCTGCGGAAGTGGCACGTTGGCGTTGGAGAGTGCCGAAACACTACGTCATCAGGGTTATGAAGTAACTCACCTCCTCCGCTACGCCACTATCTGGCCGGAAGTACTTGATACAACCGCTTCTGATCTTGTTTTACAAGAAGAACGACGAAACGGCATTGATGTGCGTATTGAAGAAGAAATCGCAGAAATTGTCGGAAACGATGGTCAGGTAACAGAGGTCATCACGACGCGTGGCACGCATATTCCCTGCACTATGGTTCTCATCGCCATCGGCATTGAGCCATGCATCGACTTTGTACGCGCAAG
>Ga0137372_10007618_pt1 | contig 10476 bp, 10 predicted proteins | sample SagtaG_6_FD_104911 | JGI IMG/M metagenome (GOLD analysis project Ga0137372, IMG submission 104911) | Vadose zone soil microbial communities from Sagehorn Ranch, Mendocino, California, USA - Sage1_R_60_16 metaG | ecosystem: Environmental > Terrestrial > Soil > Vadose zone | place: USA...
GTCGCCCAGCGCACAAACCTTGGCGACTCTGCAGCCCCCGCTTCCAGTCAGCTACGTTTTTGGTTGCACCGCGCAATTGGAATCACAGTGTAGAGGGTGCAGTACTTCACCGAGCCCTTATTTCGCATCGGCGGAAATTACGTCACCGCCGCCGGGCTGATTGCGTTCGTTGTCTTTTTCGCAGTTGGCGTGTCCCTGGCCAAGATTTTTCAAAGCGAACAATTCCGGCGTTTGCTCACCCGCCTCAAACTCGGAAAAAACTTCGCGTCGATCATCCCGACGATTTTCGGTCTCGCCACACTCATCTTTTTTACCATCACCGCCATTAACGCTGCCGGTGTTCCGTTGGCGTGGAATCGGCCGCTGCCCGGCATTTCGCTTACTCTCGTTCAAATTTTCCTGCTCGTTGCCCTGCTCCTCGGGGTCTTTTGGATATCGGCGCGCACGAAATCATTTCTGTTTAACCGTTTCCTTGTAAACAGCGGGCTGGATCGCTCGCTGCAATACGCCATTTCGCAAATCGTCAGCAACATCGTCCTGGTCGTTGGCGTTTTCATTGTGCTGGACAACGCGGGTATTCATCTCGGCACCCTGACCGTTTTTGCCGGTGCGGTCGGCGTCGGGATTGGCTTCGGATTGCAAAACATCGCTAGCAATTTCATTAGCGGCCTGGTCATCCTGGCGGAACGCCCGATCACGATTGGCGATCGGGTAGAGGTGGCGGGTGTCGCCGGTCAGGTGCAGCAAATTCGAGCACGCAGCACCGTTATTCTGACCAACGACAACATCACCATGATCGTGCCGAATACGAAGTTTATTGATTCGCCGGTGACAAACTGGACTTATGGCGACCCGCGCGTCCGTTTTCGCATTCCCATCGGTGTCGCCTACGGCAGCGATCTCGAGAAAGTACGAAGTGCATTGCTGGAAGTAGCGCGAGAAAACTCCCACGTGCTGCACGACCCGACGCCAACGGTGTTTTTGGAAACGTTCGGCGAAAGCTCGATCAACCTTGAATTGGTGGTGTGGAGCAAGGAAATGAGTTATCGGCCGCGCCGGTTCCGGAGTGATTTGAATTTCGCCATCGCACAAAAGTTGCGCGAAGCAGGCGTTGAAATTCCGACTCCGCAGCGCGATGTGAATTTCCGCGGCGGAGTGGTGCGCGTCGAAATGACGGCGGCGGGAAAAACGCCGGAGCGCGCGGTTGCGGACGGCGCGTGAGAGATGACGACATTTTCTTTTAAAGACGGCACCGCTGCCGTTGTCTCGCCCGACGAACTTCAGCAATATGAAGACTGGCCCAGCGCCTTTCACGACTGCTGCAAAGACCATCGCTTCTACGAAATCATTGAGGAAACCCTGGCCAATGATTTCGAATATCAATACCTGATCCTGCGCGATCTCACCGGAAAGATGCGTGGCATTCAGCCTTTCTTTTTCGTGCAGCAAAATCTGGTAGAAGGAATTCCGGACGGGGCAAGGCGACTGGTGGATTCTATTCGTAAAAGATTCCCCCGGTTCCTCACCATGCGTGTGCTGATGGTCGGCTGCGCCGCCGGTGAAGGTCATCTTGGCGCGCTCGCTCCCGCCGATTCAATCTGGATTGCCGAAGCGCTGCATGAGTGTCTGCCTCAAATCGCGCGCACCGCCAAAGCATCACTGGTGGTTTTGAAGGATTTTTCCTCGAAGTACCGCGATACGCTCGCCGGATTTTCCGACGACGGTTTTACCCGCGTTCCGAGCATGCCGATGACGCGGCTAGCGCTTAACTTTCGTGACTTTGACGATTATCTCGCGCATTTGAGCTATGGCACGCGCAAGAGTTTGCGGCGTAAATTTCGCAAAACCGAGCGCGCAGCCAAAATCGAGCTGGAAATCGTCAGCGACATCACCCCGCACCTTGACGAGGTCTATCCTCTTTACCTGGCGGTGCATGAGCGTTCGCCAATGAAATTCGAAAAGTTAACCAAGGAATATCTTTCCAAGCTGGGCCAGCTCATGCCGGAACGGGTGCGTTTTTTCCTCTGGCGACTCGATCGCCGCATCATCGCGTTCAGCATTTGCATGGTGCACGATGGTACGATTTATGACGAATACCTCGGCCTGGACTATTCGGTCGCGCTCGATCTTCACCTTTATTTTTACACGCTGCGCGACATTCTACGCTGGGCCATCGATAATCGCCTGACCTTTTACTGTAGCAGCCCGCTCAATTACGACCCGAAGCTGCATCTCGGTTGCGATCTCGCGCCACTCGATCTTTATGTGAAACATACCCAGCCCTTGTTGAATCCGATTTTTCGACGCGTGGTCAGATTGCTGGAGCCAACGCGACACGATCCGGTGCTGCCGAAATTTTCCAACGTAGCCGAGCTCTACAGATGATGCTGCAGCTCGCGGGCACGCGTGCAGAAGAGCGCGTCGCGGAAATACAGCTTTCGCGCGGTCGCGCGCTTGTCTTCGAGCATGCTCGCGATGTCCCAATGGAATTTTGGGCGCGCGGTTTTGCGGATACACCAAAAGATTTTCAATATTACGAGTTGATCGAACAGACGATGGGCTCGGTCTTCGAATACCGCTACCTCGTGGTGTTCGATCAGACCAATCGACCAGTCGCCTTGCAACCGCTTGTCCTTACCACCCAGGACCTGGCCGTTTCCGCTAGCGAAGCCCTCGTGCGATTCGTCGCCAAATTGCGCACAGTCTGGCCGCGTTTTTGGCAAAGCCGCATGGCCCTCGCCGGCTGTCTCGTGGGTGAAGGGGAAACAGGCGCGATTGCGTCTGTCGAAGTTGCAATTCCGCTGGTCGCCGAGGCGCTGGAAAAATATGCGCGGGGCCAGCGCATCTCCTTAGTGGCGTTCAAGGATTTTCCGACGAAAATGCGCCGCGCCTTTTCCTATCTAAACCGCTCTGGTTACGCTCGTCTCGCTGGTTTTCCGCCGCTAACTCTCGCGCTCAATTTCGCGTCGTTCGATGAATACATGGCAATGCAATTGAGCAGGGCGACCCGCAAAAATTTACGCCGCAAATTCCGCGCGGCCGATGATGCCTCGCCCCCACTTGCGCTTGAAGTCTGGACGGATGCAGAGCAGATCATTGATGAAATTTATCCGCTTTATCTCGCTGTCGCTCAGACCAGCACGATCCGGTTCGAGGTTTTCACTCGCGAATATTTTCTCGAAGCGGGGCGATGTGCGCCGGGGAAATTCCGCTATTTCATTTGGCGACAAGGTTGCCGTGCAGTCGCGTTTAGCTTTTGCACGATCTGGAATGGAACACTCTACGATAACGATATTGGTCTGGATTATGCGGTCGCGTACGAGCTGAATCTTTATTACGTCACATTTCGCGATCTCCTCAATTGGGCGCTAAGCAACGGGCTGCGGCGCTATGCCAGCGCCCCCTTCAATTACGACCCGAAGTTGCGTCTGCGCCTCCAACTGCAACCGGTGGATGTTTACGTGAAACATACTTCGCCCTGGCTCAATCCATTGATCAAAGTATTGGCCGTGCTTTTTGAACCGGCGCGCACTGATCCGGTGTTGCGGCGCCAGCTTCATCTTCTCCGATGATTCAAAAAACGAAGCAGCTTTTGCTCAATCCATGGTTCCAGCTCGTCCTGAGCGTGCTCTTCGTCACGACCTCGGAAGTGTTTCTTAAACGCGGGGCCGTGGAAGCACCGCGCTTACCGGAAGAAGTGAACTGGACCGGTGTTTCCGGTCTGGCCTCGCCCGACGTCTGGTACGGAATTTTGTTCGTGATCGCGAGCTTCGTCAGCTGGCTCTATGTCCTGCGTTTCATTCCGCTGACAATTGCCTTCCCCCTCTCCAACTTCGTTCACGTGCTCGTGCCGTTGAGCTCCTGGTTTTTTCTCAATGAGATCATTTCGCTGCAGAGATGGTGCGGCATCGCGCTGGTGCTGCTCGGCGTTCTTATCGTGGCGAAACCAGTCGCACGAATGGAGGAAAAATTGTGACGCCAGTTTCCGCGCTTCTCATTTTCGTTGCGCTGATTCTTTTTGTCCTGGCCCAACTCTTTCTAAAGCACGCGATGGAAGACGACCTTCGCAGCGCGCGGTTCAAGAAAAACTTCGCTATCGGTCTCTCGACTATGACTGTTTCATTTTTTATTACCCTGGGACTGCTCCAGCATTTCGACCTCAGTTATCTCTATCCCTTTCAGGGATTGAGTGTCGTCATCATCAGCCTTCTGGCCGCAGCGATCTTGCGGGAAAAATTAACGCCGCGTCTTTTCTTCGGCGCCGCATTGATCAGCGCCGGCGTCGTGCTGGTATCATTCAGTTAATGCGGGCCACAGCGCCTCGAAAGCCCGGCAATTGATCGCGCGAATGGTATCAGCCGACGGAAAATTAAATTTTGGATGATCGATTTCCGAAGCGAATCGCTGTTTCCGTCGCGCAAAAGACGGGACGGAGTAAGCGCCGCACATGTCTCCCCCCGCGATGCGCGCATGGTGGCGTAAGATCGCCAATCCCCAGCGAACATCGTCGAAATCGAATCTTCCGTTTTCCCAGTTGGTCCAGGCAAAATCCGGCGCCAAGCAATCCAGATCGATGGTCACGTAAATATTTGAGCCGGTTAGGCTGCCGGCGAAATTTTCAAATTGTTCCCGCCAATTTTCGCGCAAGATCGCTCCGCGCCGTTTCCGCGCGCGCGGCGGCCGATCATCCGCCCATGGGTGGACCACAATCGTGCCGGCGCGTTCCGCTTTGCGATTTCCGAAAAGTTGATGCGGCCACCAACACTCGAAATTCCCGCAACCCCAAATCACAACTTGCCGGACATGCGGCAACTCCAACGCGCGATTGATCCAGCCACCGCAACACCAGCGCGGCGGACGGACATCCCAATCGGGATGATTATCGAAGGAAACGAGCGTTACTGGTTCGCGCATGGATCGAAGCCACAATCCGGTCAAATGATGGAAGTCGCCCGAGCCGTAGAGGATAAATTTCGCGAGTGCCGGTTCGATCTCGCGATAAAATTGCTCGACCGCCCGCGGCGAAGTAGAAAAACGGAGACGCGGTCCCCACTTCGTCGCATCAACGGTGGGCAAGCCGTGCGGGATCTCGTGCCAGGCGGCATCGAGATTAAGGTGAACGGCCAAATTGGCCGGGCTGTTCACGGCTTCGGCCGGGACTGAAAACGCGATTCGCTCGCGCGCGCGATGCGCAAATTTTCTGCTGCCTCAGCGAAGTCCGGCTTGAGTTCGAGCGCCTGATCGAACTGGACGATCGCTTGCGAAGTCTGACCTTGCCGCAGAAAGGTTATTCCAAGCCCATTGACGGCGTCAGCGTGACCTGGTGCCTGCTTGATCACGGTCTCAAATTCGGAACGTGCCGCATCCAAATCACCGCGGGCAAGGAGAGCTCTGGCAAAGGCGAAGCGCGCTTCGATAAAAGTGGGCTGGTTCTCCACCGCCTTGCGCAAATCCGAGATTGCATCGTCTAATTTTCCCTGCCCCAGCGAAGAAAAACTGCGCCGGTAAAGTGCTCGCGGTAAACTTGGATTGATCTCGAGGGCGGCTGCAATTTGCCTGGCTGCTTCCTCCCCACGACCCAAACGTTCCAAAGTGTAAGAGTAGTCGTAACGCAAGTCGGGGTTTTTCGGATCCAGCGGCAGCGCCGCTTCGTACTGTTCAGCGGCAGCCTCAAATTTCGATTGGTCCTGCCGCAGCAAAGCCAGGGCATAATGCGCGCTCGCATGTTTCGGATCGAACTTTAGAGTGGCATCAAGTTCGCGGGCGGCGGCGTCAAGCTGGCCACCCTGCTGAAGGCTTCGGGCGTACTCGTAATGCTGGCGCGCGCCTACCGGTAAATCTTGGACTATCCAGCCGGTGCGCTGCAAAGCCGGCACCGAACTATGTACTTGCCACATCCATAGTGCCCCGAGCGGGACGACGAATGCCGCCACCCATTTCGCGCCGTGCAAGACCCAGCCGTGAAAAATTCCGTGCGGGGAAACTTCGGCCGTTCCGCCGCTCAGCCCCAGTGCTTGCCGAGTCGAACTCTCCCGCACTTTCCAGATGAAACCGTCATAATAAAAATGAAGGAGCGTGGAAGCAGAAACAACCCCGGTCAGCACGCGCTTAATCGTTTCAATTTGTAATTGGGAATTGAAATAAGCGAGCGAGCCGTAGGCAAAAATGAGGCCGAGATAAAGTCCAACAAGCGAACCACTGCGACGGAAAATGAAGCGCATGAATCCGCCGATGTTCTGATCCTTTTCGACGCGGTTGCGATTATAAATCCAGACTAAAGAAAGGTACTGCACGTCGTGAAAAACTTCGAACAACGCGATCCCGACGAGAAGGTTTGAAACGAGGTTGTTGCAGTACCACCAAAAGCTGATGCTGGTGATTAAGAGCACGAGCTTGACCGGATTAGGTCGCTTCCCCCGCGTCCACATCCAGACAAAATTCGCAACGAACAAGATGGAGACGGCGAGCGTGAGCAAAACAAAGCCACGTTGCACCGCGTGCAAGATCCACGGCTGAATGAACGGTCCGCCGCTGGAATAAAACACGTCCAATGTGTCTGTCATTCGCATTGGCGACAACACGACCGCCGTCGCAAACCAGATTGCGCAAAGCCAGAAGTCGAGCCGACGATTAAGGCCAGCGAACGAGCCGGTTTTCGCATCGTAAATGCGACAAAAAACGTAGGTCTGCATCATCCCATGCCAGACGCCCCAAAAGAAGACAACCAGGATGATTCCCTTCAGGTCCCACCAGTAAAAGGCGACACAGGTCACCAGCAGAAAGAGCGGAGCAAAAATGAAGCGCCAGCGGAAGCGCTCAAACAAGGCGCGGTCGCCGTAGGCCCGGATCATTCCCGGGAGGTGATGTCCCATCGCACCGAACGCGGCGACGAAAAGGTAAATGTCCTGCGCGCTCCAGCGCGATTGTGCGAGCGCGAACACCGGCAGAATGAGGAGCGGCGTGCCGACGTAAAGAATCAGGTCGCGCCAACTATTCAGAATCCAAAGGTTCGGGCGCGACCGCGCGGCGGGAACTGCCGGAACGGTTTGTGGCCGCGAGAAAGCGGTGACGTGTTGCATGTGGAGAAGCGCGCTAATTATTCCCTAGAAGCGGTGAAAATCAACGCTGCGGGTGCGCCCAGCTGGCTGGGAAGACGCGCAAACGTTGTTGCCGCTGCGATGAGAAAAGAAGAACCATGCCATTAAATAACAGCGAAAAACCGCAGGAGCGGGATTTTTTTTGTCGGGTGCGGGATGGCTTTCGTCACTTTGCGCACAGGTCTGCCGAGGTGCTCGGATCGGCTTGGGCCTTTATCGGCGCCATTTTTATCATTGCCGTATGGGGTTTAACCGGGCCGGCCTTCCACTTTTCCGATACCTGGCAACTGATTATTAATACGGGCACCACTATCGTCACTTTTCTCATGGTCTTCCTCATTCAAAATACGCAGAACCGCGACGCCAAGGCGATGCACTTAAAGCTCGATGAATTAATCCGCGCCATCCGGGGGGCGCGCAATCGGCTGGTTGATCTGGAAAAATTATCGGATGACGAGCTAAAAAGACTCGAGGAACAGTTCACCCGTGTGCGCAACAAGGCGGCCGAGCGCGATCCCGAGATGGACCCCACCGAAGAGACTTAAGCCGAAGAGCCGCGGTCGGCGACCACGGCTACAGCAAAAGCGGTGGCGTCAGGAATTTGTAGGGCAGGCGCTCTCGCCCGCCGTTCTTAATCAGGCAACCGGGAGCGGTTGCCCTACAATTTCGCGGTCGATGTGAGAACGACGCGAGAGGCCCTACCTGGGAGGAGCGACTCCAAGTCGCCCAGCAAAACACATACAAATTCAAGCTTTCTTTGCTTCACCGGTGCGCAGGAAAATTTTGCCGCTCGGGCAGAGCGCGAACACTTCGCAGTTTGCGCAATCCGGCTTGCGCGCGAAACAGCGGCGACGTCCGTGCCAGATGAGCCAGTGACTCCACAGCGTCCAATCGCGCTGCGGCACAATTTTCATCAGGTCGCGCTCGATTTTCTCGGCATCGCTATTTTTCGTTAGTTTAAAGCGCTGCGACAAACGAATAACGTGCGTATCGACCACGATCCCTTCGCTTTTCCCAAAAGCATTCCCGAGCACAACGTTCGCCGTTTTCCGCCCGACGCCGGGCAGCGCACACAATTCTTCCATCGAATCAGGAACTTTTCCCGCGTGCTTCGAGACGATGGCCTGGCATGCGCCGAGAATGCTTTTGGTTTTGCTTCGAAAAAAACCGGTCGAGCGAATTTCACTTTCGAATGTTGCCGGCCTCGCCTTGGCGAATGCCCGCGCGTCGGGATATTTCTTGAACAGCGCAGGCGTAACCATGTTCACCCGCTTATCGGTACATTGCGCGCTTAAAATGGTTGCGATCAAAAGCTGCAACGGATTTTTGAAATCGAGCTCGCAATGCGCGTCGGGATAAACTTTCCGGAAGCGTTGCGCCAAAGCGAGCGCACGTTCGCGCGTAGTCATCGGTTCAATCTTCGGAGACCTCATCTGAAAAATCTTTGCTGCCGGTCGCGGCCAGTCGGAACATAGGCATTCCTGCCGGTGCGCCCAGTCCCGAATGCCTTGGGGGCTATGTTTGCAAAAGGAACCAGGCGGGGATGCCTGTTTGACGCACAGATTTACCGAAGCGGGCGAAACACAAGCCTGCGGCCTGTGCGCCTGCGGGTTTCCAACCCGCTGCTGCACCGCCCGCAACCGTCACATCAGCGGAGTAAAACTCCGCTGGGCGCACAGACTGAAAAGTCTGTGTTCCGCCGCGGGGGCCAAACAATCCGCCGCGGTGTCATGGCGCTTCGACCGGTTCTCGCGGGACCGGTTTGCCGCGGACGCGCGAAACCAAAATTTGGCCGCGGCGCCAAACCCGGCGTGCCCAGGCGAATTCGCTGGCCAGAATGGCGAAACCAAGGGGAACGATGATAATTGCGGGCCCGGGCAGAACGATCATGACAACGCCGATCAAGACCACGCTGAAGCCAATGGTGCCGATGAGAAATCTGCGCAAGCGCGGCCGCGATTCGAGCCCGAAACGCGCGATCCACTTCTGAAGCCAACGATTCACAACGGAGCCTCCACCAGTTACACTTTCGCGCAACGCCAACTGGCTGCTATCGGGCGATGAATGCTGTCAATCTCTGTTCGAGATGCGGCGGCACGTGTGCCGTAATCACGGCCTGATCACCGTCGTACTGCAAGTCGAGGACGTGACCAACGCGATGAATTTCCGCGATCAAGTTCGATTCACTCAACGGCACCCGGAAATGGGAGCGCAGTCGCCAGGCGCTGAGAGCCGATTGTAAGGCATCAACAAACTGATCGATGCCTTGCCCCGTCTTCGCCGAAATCGCAACGCTTTCGGGAAATCGTCGGCAGTAGATCGAGGCCAGGTCCGGATTTTCCAGGAGATCGATCTTGTTGAAAACAATCAGGGTCTGTTTGCCGAAAGCATCTAGTTCTTTGATGACACTGTCGACCGCTGCCATTTGCTCATCCACTCGCGGATGACTCAGATCGACCACGTGAATGAGCAGATCGGCTTCGCTCACTTCCTCGAGCGTGGCTTTGAAGGATTCGATCAGGGTGTGCGGCAGTTTGCGCAAAAATCCCACCGTGTCGGTGAGCAGAACACGCTGTTTGTTCGGCAGAGTGAAACTGCGCGTGGTCGGATCAAGAGTGGCGAAAAGTTTATCGACTGCGAGAACGTCAGCTCCGGTCATCAAGTTCAACAACGTGGATTTTCCAGCATTGGTATAACCGACAACAGCCGCAACGGGCCATTGATGCCGCTTGCGGCCCTGTCGCTGCGTGCTGCGGACTTTACGGACGCCTTCCAACTCGCGTTCGAGTCGCGCGATCCGTTCCTGCACCCGGCGGCGATCGACCTCCAACTGCGTTTCGCCCGGCCCTCGCGTCCCAATCCCGCCGGTCTGTCGCGAAAGGTGGTGCCACATTCTCGTTAGTCGCGGCAAAAGATACTGCAATTGCGCTAGTTCGATTTGCAACCGGCCCTCGCGACTCCGCGCGCGTTGCGCGAAAATATCGAGAATGAGCTGGGTACGATCGAGGACCTTGCGCGACAACAGATTTTCCAGATTACGCCCCTGCGCCGGGGAAAGTTCGTCGTTAAAAATTACCGACGTCACTCCCTGGCTTTGCACTGACTCTTTGATCGCCTCCGCTTTTCCTTTGCCGATGTAGAATGGCGCGGTCGGCTTGGGCAGTTTCTGGGTCACGGTATCGACCACTTCCGCGCCGGCCGAGCTGGCCAGCTCGCGCAATTCCTCCATCGAGTCGCGCAGATCCCATTTGGAAACGCCATCCTGCTCGAGCCCAATCAGCAGCGCGCGCTCTGCTCGCTTCTTCGGTTTGGTCTCGATCATTCCTGGGCGCGACGAAACATTTGCGTGATCGCGCGGACTGTTTCCCGATGTGAGAAC
>Ga0137372_10007621_pt1 | contig 10474 bp, 11 predicted proteins | sample SagtaG_6_FD_104911 | JGI IMG/M metagenome (GOLD analysis project Ga0137372, IMG submission 104911) | Vadose zone soil microbial communities from Sagehorn Ranch, Mendocino, California, USA - Sage1_R_60_16 metaG | ecosystem: Environmental > Terrestrial > Soil > Vadose zone | place: USA...
AGTCGACAGCGATCATGAGGGCTTCCGATAATACGGCTCGGCTCGGCAGTGTGGGGAAGCCGCGATTGATCATTACCTCAAGAGCGCGTTGCGCCAAAGTGTGCGTCAACATCCCGCGACGAGCGGCCTTCCAAAGAACGTTGCCGATTTCCAGCCAGAATAAGTCTGGAACCACGATTTCCACGGCACCGGTCATGTAGTCGCGAAGAAATTGGTTGGCGCGGTCGGCAAGGGGCTCAACCAATTCCGGCGACGCCCATTTGGCGCCCACGCTGGCATCCACGACAAATCGATTCACCGCTCTCGATCCTCTCGGATCATTTCCTCGGTCGGGGGGAACGGACCCGGCCCAGGAGGTGTGTGAGAGCGGATTTCCGCAAGATCATCGTAGAGCTGGCGGCGACGCTTCAGTTCCACTGCGGTCGGCACGCTGTCTTTCAACAGCGCGATCACCTCGGCGGCGATCGAGCTGCGGTTCTTGCGGGCGCGGGCGCGCAGGGCCTGGTAGAGGTCCTTGGGGACATTCTCTACGTATAGGGTAGGCATAGGGATAGTCTAGCACATCCCTAGGGAGAAACCAGTCGTTGGAGTTGGAACGGCAGACCCTGGGTGACCATCCCCGCGCCATTCTCAGGCGCTATTAGCCGTGGAGCGAGGCCGAGTTTACGATCTCTCTCACACCCTCCGGTTCGGCGTACTCCCAGAGGCAGAGTTCGTTGTCGTCGGGGTCGCGGAAGAAGGCAAGTTTTCCGCCCTTCTTCTCCTTGATATCGCTGGTCGCGATGCCGCGAGCGTGCATGTGCTCCAGCGTCTCCTGCAAGTTCTCGACGGCAAAGCAGAGTCGGGCATTGCCACTGCCGGGCACCACCGATCCGGGCGGAAGGCGGACGAGTTCGATGAGCACGCCATCGAGATCGAAGCGCGCGACGCAATCATGCGAGACCAAAGCGAGTCCGAGGGTGTCGCGATAGAAGGCGATGGATGCCTCCAAGTCGGTGACGTAGTAGAAGGCGGTGTCGAAGGACAGTTTCAGCTTGCTCGAAGATGAGGGCAACATGGGAGTGCCTCCTTTGTCTTCCGTTGGCTGGAGTGGTTGTGGGACTAGTTTGCTGGCCTTAATAATCCTAGGAGCACGGCGGTGGGTTGTCAGTGAGGCGCGACACCGGGGGAAGTGATAATGAAAAAAAGCCAACTCCGGTGGCACTCGGTTCCTTGACACCCCCATTTTTGGCCTTTATTGTTAAGTATTGCTCCCTGAGAGACTTGCGTCTCTATGCGCACTTCCGCGGGCCTTCGCGGTATCGGGCGGGGGCGGCGGAGGTTCCGATGCTCATCGAAATTGAGGAACTGGCGCTTCACCCGGTCGATTTTCGGGAGGAGTTCAGCCCGGGTGCGATTGACCTGGGTGGGGAGGTCCTGCAGCGGACGCCCTTGCGCAGCGCAGGACGCGCGGACCTGGTCGAGGAGCATCACGGCAAGCGCAAGGTGGTGCAGGATATCCGGCTGAAAGGGAAGCTGGAGACAAGCCTGGAAGTTGCCTGTGCGCGGTGCCTGGAGCCAGTGGTGTACCAAGTGGACCGGAGCTTTGATTTGTTGTACCGTCCACTGGGAACCGATGCCGGACATGCAGAGCTTTCGATTACCGATGCCGAGGCGGAAATCGGGTATTACCAGGGTGAAAGTCTGCTGCTCGAAGATGCGTTGCGCGAGCAGGTTTTGCTGGCGTTGCCGCTCAAGATGGTCTGTCGTGAAGACTGTAAGGGATTGTGCCCGCATTGCGGGAAGAATTTGAATGAAAGTCAGTGCTCGTGCGCGGAGCGGTTGGATGATCCGCGCTGGGCAGCGCTGAAAGAGATACGGGACAAGCTGCAACAGTAAAGATGGGTTCTCAGTTCCCGGTTCTCAGTTCTCAGTGAGACCCGCTCCCCTGAGCACTTGGCACTGAGAACTGAGCACTCAAGAAAGGAATCATCATGCCGAATCCAAAACGGAGACACTCCAAGGCGCGGACGGGAAGTCGTCGCGCGCACGACTCGCTTTCAAAACAGTCGTTGTCGGAGTGTCCGAATTGCCACGAACAGAAACTTCCGCACCGGGCGTGTCCGAAGTGCGGTCACTACAAGGGCCGCGAGGTCGTTGCGGTCGCCGAGAAGTCCTAACGGTTATTGTGTCCCAGAGATAACGGCAATTCTGGGCGATGGTTGCGCTTTGGGTGCGAAAGTTCGGCGCTGCAAACAGAATGCATACGTCCTTCGCTTCGCTCAGGGTGACAACGCTGAGGGAACGATGGCAACTTGAACTTGTGGCGCGCTCTTGCGCGACAACACACTCGACAAACGCAGCACAAGGATTCTGATTCTCGCCTTCCATGTCTAGCGTAATCGCTCTGGATGCGATGGGGTCCGACAAGGCGCCGAAGCCGGAGATTGAAGGCGCTTTGCAGGCAGCGCGTCATCACGGGGCGCGCGTGCTTCTGGTCGGGCCCGAAGCTCGCCTCAAGTCCGAACTCGCGCGCTATCCCGGTGCGCGGCGGTTGCCGATTGAAGTGGTGCACGCCAGCGAAGTCATCACCATGGACGACAAGGTGGAGGCGATCCGCGCCAAACGCGATTCCTCCATTCGCGTGGGCCTGCGGTTGGTGCGCGAAGGGCGTGCTGCTGGATTTGTGACGGCCGGGAATACGGGCGCAGCCATGGCCACCGCGAAGATGGTGCTGGGTGCGCTGCCGGGGGTGGACCGTCCGGCGCTGGCGGCGGCATTTCCGACGGTGCTGAACACAGCGGCCGTGCTGCTTGACGTGGGCGCGAACGTAGATTGCGAACCGGTGAACCTTGCGCAGTTCGCGGTGATGGGAGATATCTATTGCCGCGCGATTTTTGGCATGCAGCGTCCGCGGGTGGGCCTGCTGTCGATCGGCGAAGAAGAAGGCAAGGGCAACGACCTGACGCGCGAGGCTTTCCAGTTGCTGAAGCAGCTTCCCATCAACTTTATCGGCAACGTGGAAGGCCGCGACCTCTACAACGGGGACGTGGACGTGATCGTCGCGGATGGGTTCGTCGGGAACGTTGCGCTGAAGACTTCTGAAGGGGTGGCTCGGCTGGTGCGCGCGGTGCTGAAGGAGACATTGAGATCGACGATCACCCGGCAGGTGGGGGCGCTGCTTTCGCGCAATGCGTTTTCCGATTTCAAAAAGCGTCTCGATCACACCGAGTACGGCGGGGCGCCGTTGTTGGGGGTCAAAGGGGTGTGCTTCATCACGCACGGATCCTCGAACACAAACGCGATCAAGAACGCGGTGCGGGTGGCGTCGGAGTTCGCCGCCGGCAGGGTGAATGAGACGATCGCGCGGGAACTGGCCAGGTTGCGTCCGGCCGCCGCGCTTCAGACATCATGACGCCTTACGAGATTATGAGCAACGCATCTCCCATTGCATTTCTCTTCCCCGGCCAAGGCTCGCAATCCGTAGGCATGGGCAGGGAACTCTTCGACTACCACGCAGTAGCGAGACGGACCTTTGACGAGGCCGACGAGGCGCTGGGTTACAAGCTCTCGCAACTTTGTTTTGAGGGTCCCGAAGAGAAGTTGAAGCTGACCGAAATTACGCAGCCGGCGATTCTGACGGCTTCGGTTGCGGCGCTGCGGGTTTTGCTCGCGAGAGGTCTCAAGCCCGACTACGTGGCCGGACACAGCCTGGGCGAATATTCGGCGCACGTGGCGGTCGGGACTCTGAAGTTTGCCGATGCCTTACGCACCGTTCGCAATCGCGGCAAGTACATGCAGGAAGCCGTGCCGGTGGGCGTGGGGGCGATGGCGGCCATCCTGGGGATGCCGCTCGACGAGGTCAACGAGGTTTCCAGTGATGCAGCCCAGGGGGAGATCTGCCAGGCGGCGAATATCAATTCCCCGGAACAGATTGTCATCTCAGGGCATGCGGGTGCGGTGGAGCGGGCGATCAGGCTGGCGGATGAGCGCGGCGCGAAGAAAGCGGTGCGCCTGCCGGTGAGCGCGCCCTTCCATTGTGGGCTGATGCAGCCGGCGCAGGATCGTTTGGCGAGCGATCTTGCGGCGCTGAGTTTTCGAGAACCTCATTGCCCGGTCGTCTGCAATGTGGATGCCGCGCCGGTCATCGAGCCCGAAGCGGCCCGTGCGGCGCTGGTTCGCCAGGTTACGGGATCGGTGAAATGGGAGCCGTCGGTGCGTCTGCTGATTGAAAAGGGAGTCCGCCTGTTTGTGGAAGTGGGTCCGGGAAAAGTTTTGTGGGGACTGATGCGGCAGATCGACCGCTCGAAGAAATGCCTGACGTCAGGGGATGAGGAGACGCTGCAGAAGACGCTGGCGCACGTTTCGGTAACCGCAGCGTAGAAACTGCGCGGAAATGCCGGCGGGGACGCCCGCGCTACTAGAACGGATACACAGTCAGCGTCTTGTCCGACTTCTGCACGAACATGCGGGCGTGCTCGGCACGTTCGTTGACGACGACTTCCACCACCGTGCCTCCGCCACTCCCGAAGCTCTTGGTTCCGGCCGAGCCATAGACGCGGTGTGATTTCACCAGGCCCCACTCTCCACCCGGTCCCCAATCGCGGTAGAAATCGGCGTAGCTGTACTGCGAATACTTCTGCGGATGCTGGCGCCAGCCGGGATCGTTGAAGTAAATGCCGTAGGCGGTTTCGTAGTCCTGCGTCTGGAGCGCGGTGAAGAATTTATCGACGGCGTGCTCTTCGGGCCAGTTGCGGTAGATCCAGGCGAGCGTGGCCAGAACCAGTACGCCCAGAATGGTGAGCGCGATCTTGATCTTGCGGCGCTTTTCCTTCGCGGGATCGTATTGCTGGGCGTCGAGCAGGGTCATGGGCTGATGTCAGGATAACGGATTCACCGAAGAGAAGGGTAGAGCGTGGCGGGCTGCACGGCTCCAGTCCAGACGTCGCGCCATACTTTTTCGTTACTGAACCGTTGGTGAGCGCTCGGGCGTGAGCAGGCACATGAGGTGTACAATAAGCGCCGCTGTTCTGAGGCCAAACGGGAAATTCCCGCTCAGTCCGCCACGAGTCTCCCAGTTCCGGTAATTTTCCGCGCAAGGTCTCAGAGGAATGGATTTGAGAGAACGCGCTCTGCGTGTTCCCAGTGGGGCCGTCACCTGCGGACAAACAAGCACCTACATCAATGAGGAGTGAATATGTTTCTGCGAAGGCTTGGAATTTGCATCGGTCTCTTTACATGGCTCGTCGGAACTGCCCTGGCGCAGACGCCTGCGCCGCTGCAGAGGCAGATTCCCGCGGGCGGACAAGGGGTATTTCAACCTCAGCCGTTGGGTGGCGATGGCGTCCAGGCGCCCGAAATTGACGACCTCGGACAGGACGCCGACAACGCCGACCAAGACAACGGTTTCGTGAACCGCACGCTACCCACGGCGAAACCCGGCAACGCACAGTCGGTCAATGCCGGGAAGAAAGCGAAATCCAACCCGGAAATTAACGTCGCTTTTGACGGACTGAACTTCCGCCAGCAGCGGCTGGCCAATCATGGGAACCAGTTTTCCGTCGAGCCGCCGGACCAAGGCCTGTGCGCCGGGAACGGTTTCGTGCTGGAATCCGCCAACGACGTGCTGAATGTATTCGACGCCTCAGGCAACCAGTTGCTGGGGGTGACGGACCTCAACAGTTTCTATGGGTATGCGCCGGCGATTGTGCGCGGCGCACCAAACAAGTTTGGACCTGCGGTGACCGATCCCAGTTGTCTGTTCGATGCCGCAACCCAGCGCTGGTTCCACCTAGTGCTGACCCTCGATCGCATCAACGTGGATGCCAACGGCCAGTCGACTTCCCAGTCGCTCTCTGGCCTGAACCACCTTGATATCGCGGTAAGCAACACTTCGAGCCCACTTGGGAGCTGGACGATCTTCCGCGTCCCAGTTCAAGACGACGGCACCCAAGGCACGCCTGATCATCACTGCAGCCCATCACCCGGTCCAACTCCGGCGGGACGCACGCACCCTAATGCCTGCCTAGGGGATTATCCGCACATCGGCGCCGACGCGAACGGAATCTACATCACTACCAACGAGTTCGATCTGTTCGGCCCCTTCTTTCACGCTTCGCAGATTTATGCTTTCCCCAAGCATGATCTGGCCGCGGGTTTGCCTTCCGTGACTATGTTCCAATACGACACGACCGACTTTCAGGTAGTGGCGGTACCACCGGATATCACTGTGCCTGGCTTCACGGTGTGGCCGGCGCAGTCTCCCGGGGCCAACAATTTCCCGACCCAAGTCCATGGCACGGAGTTCTTCCTGAGTTCGCTCGCGGTATTCACCGGTCTTGATAACCGGATCGTGCTCTGGGCGCTCACGAACACGCGGGCGCTGAACGCGGGCAATGCGCCATCGTTGTCCAATACGCTCGTGACCACGGTTGCCTACACCAATCCCCAGCGCTCGAACCAGCCGGGCTCGCTCACCAACGATGCCACTAACAACTGGCCGTTGGGGCAGTGTATTGAGGTCGCCGCCTGCAACTTGTTCTTGAACGGAATCAACGCCGCTATTCCGGAAGTAATTGGGAGACTGAACAGTAACGATTCGCGCTTGCAGCAGGTGATGTTTGCCAATGGCAAGCTTTGGGGCGCGCTCGGCACGGGTATCACTACCGACGGTGGCGCCACAACCCATGCGGGCGTTGCATTTTTCGTTCTCGTGCCGCAAGTAAGCAGCACGTCGCTGGCCGGCAAAATCGTCCAGCAGGGCACTATTTCACTGGACGATGCCAACTTGACCTATCCAACTGTGGCAGTTACGCCCAGTGGCCGTGGTGTGATCTCGTTTACGGTGGTCGGACCTGACACCTTCCCGAGTGTGGGCTATGCCAGCATCGATGCTCTGGTCGGGGCCGGTGATGTGCACATCGCGCAGGCGGGTGCGGGACTGCAAGATGGTTTCACCGAGTACACGAACGTGTTTGGCGGCCGTCCACGCTGGGGAGATTACGGCGCTGGCGTAGTGGATGGCAATTCCATCTGGTTTGCCACCGAATACATCAATCAGAGCTGTGACCTGGCCACGTACGAAGCAGGTTTTGTCGCCGCCAGCTTCGGAAGCTGCGGCGGAACTCGAACCTCGCTCGGCAACTGGGCCACGCGCATCACCAAGGTCACACCGTAACGGTCTCCATAGTCAGGAAAACTCAAGGGCGGGGACTTGTGCTCCGCCCTTTCTTCTTACGCGTTTTTTTTCTTGCATGCTATGACACAACGCAATCTCCATTTTCAATGGGGCAAATCGGCGGAGCAGGTGGCGGGGCCACCGAGCCGCCCACGGCGTCACGACATCGCGCGTGATGCTGGCCGAGCGGGCAGAGTTCCGCAGTGCCTCTCCCCTCAATATCTTGGTGCCCAGGTTAGATCGGCACGTTGGTCCCGTTTTCCACTGTGAGCATTGTTCCTGCTTTGGGTCGCCCTAAAGCGCCGGGTGAATTTTGCCGATGGGACCTCAAGTCAGCTAGAAGATGGCGACGCGCGGCTTCGCGGCCTGACTGCGAACCGCAGAGTGGTGAGACCTATGGATAAGATCCGGGCGCTGATCGTGGACGACTCTTCGGTAATGCGCAAGATCGTCGAACGCTCGCTGCGCCAGGCAGGCATCGAGCTGGAAAGAGTCATGGAAGCCGGGAACGGGGCCGAAGCGCTGGGCGTTTTGCGCGAGAACCGGGTGGATCTGATCCTGTGCGACATTAATATGCCGGTGATGGACGGGCTGGAGTTTGTCCGGCAGATGGGGACGGTGGAGAATGCCAAAGGGGTCCCGGTGGTCATGATTACCACGGAGGGCAGCGAATCCCACGTAGTGCAGGCGCTCTCCAGCGGCGCGCGGGGTTATATCCGCAAGCCGTTTACTCCGGATCAAGTGAAAGAGCATGTCGTGCCGGTTCTCGGAAAAAAGCTATGAAAGTAGATACTTCCTCCTCCGCCCGCTCGCAACAGGAGAACTGGCAGCCGGTCCTCGAACTCGCCGTCGAAGAGGTGTTCGAGATCATGCTGGGTTGCCGCGTGGCTCCGGCCTCGAGATCGGAGCACAAGGCCAGCGGGGAGTTCACGGCCATGATCGGTCTGGCGGGATCTCTTTGCGGAGTGCTCACGGTTTGTTGCGGCGCTCAGACCGCCAAACAACTTGCCAAGTGCATGCTGGGGGATATTGTCACCTCCGAGGACCAGGTCGCGGATGCCTTGGGCGAGATCTGCAACATGGTGGCGGGCAACTTCAAGAATAAGCTGACCGGGATGGATGGACGCTGCATGTTGAGCGTTCCGACAATCATCCGCGGCGGGGAATACGAGTTTCATTCGCTGGCCGACGGCGAAACGTTGGAGGTCTGCGTACTCTTTGAAGGCGCACCAGTGGCCGTCCGTCTCGAGCTGCACAGCTAATCCGAGCCCTCACAATTTCCAGGTAAATCTTGCCGGACGTCCGGTTCTGCCCGGCAGAGTTTTCCGGTCGCCAGATATCTAAGAAATCTCCAACATTATCTGTCCGGGTTGCTGAGCCCAAGCTGTTAAGAACAGATCACTTGAACGAACTCTGCCCTTTCCTCCACTGGCGATTGGCGTGCTTCTTCTCTTTCGTAAGAAGGAGTCAACGTGGATAGTGGATTCTACGCAGCATGCGCGGGGTTACGGGCGCAGAGCCAGGCGCTCGAAGTGTCGGCGCACAATCTCGCCAATGTGAACACAGCGGGGTTCCGGGGCCAGCAGACGACGTTTCAGTCGCTGCTGGCGGTGGCGAACCCGACCGTTCCGACCGTGCTGAATCTGGCCACCAACAATTTCGGGGTGCTCGAAGGGTCGCATCTGGATCTGACCGCGGGCACTCTTCAGCACACCGGTAATCCGCTCGATCTGGGAATCGAGGGCGCCGGTTTTTTCGCGATCCAGACGGCGGGCGGCACACGCTACACACGCAATGGCAGTTTCCGCGTGGCAAGCAGCGGGGAGCTAGTGACCGCCTCGGGCGATCCGGTTCTGGGAGACCAAGGCGTGATCCGCGTTCCTGCCGGAGCGATCTCGGTCAGTGCGGATGGCACGCTCTCGGTCAACGGCGCGGCTGCGGGCAACATCCGGTTTGTCGAGTTCGCTCCGGGGACCCGGCTGACCTCCGAAGGCGGGACTCTAATGGCCGCCCCAGACGGGAGCGCCCAACCGGCCAAGAAAACGTCTGTCCAGGAGGGCACGCTCGAGTCTTCGAACGTGAATGCCATTACTTCTGTGATGACGCTGATCGGAGTGCAGCGGCACGCCGAGATGCTGCAACGCGCTCTTTCGCTGTTTGACAGCGAATTCAACCGCATTGCAGCCAGCGAAATACCCCGCGTCTAGGAGGCATGATGTTCCGCTCACTCTACACCGCCGCCAGTGGCATGCAGGCGCAGCAGACCAACCTGGATACCATCGCCAACAACCTCGCAAACTCCAGCACTGCCGGCTTTCGCAGCCGCCGCATGCAGTTCCAGGACTTGATCTACCAGAGCATGGTCATGCCCGGAGCGGCCTCGTCACAGCAGACCGTCGTAGCCACAGGACTGCAGATTGGCCTGGGCACGCGTCCGGCGGCGTCCGAGATCATCCAACTGCAAGGCGATCTGAGCGCCACCGGCAACCAGTTCGATCTGGCCATCGAAGGGCAGGGATTTTTTCAGGTGCAATTGCCGACCGGCGAAATCGCCTACACGCGCAGCGGGGCGTTTCATCAGGACTCCCAGGGCGGCATCGTGACCTCGGATGGAAATCCCCTTCAGCCCTCGATCACGATCCCGCAAGGTGCGACCTCGGTCACGATCGCGGCCGACGGCACGGTCTCGGCTACGCTCGCGGGACAGACGGCCGCGCAACAAGTCGGCAGCATTCAACTCGCGCTGTTTCCGAATCCCGGCGGACTGAACAGTGTTGGCAAGAACCTGTTTCTGGCCACCACCGCGTCGGGCGATCCGGTGCTGGGCACGCCGGGCGGCACCGATGGGCTGGGACAGATCGAGCAAGGCTATCTGGAACAGTCCAATGTCAGCGTGGTGGACGAGTTCATCAGCATGATCGTGGCGCAGCGTTCCTATGAGGCCAGTTCGCGCGTGGTGAATGCCGCCGATCAGATGTTCCAGCAGATCAACAACCTCGGACGTTAGAGGTGGCAGAGTGACGGCTCGATGCATTCTCGTTCTCGCATTAGTGGGGCCCGCACTTCTCGCCCAGGAGGCTCGCCTGCCGTTTCCGCCCGTGACCCGCGAGGAAGCGTGGCAGGCAGTGGCGGGCGAACTGCGCGAGCGTGGACTGCGCGAAGAGCAATTGCCGCGCGCTGACGATCTGGATCTCCCCGTCGCCGTGCCGGCTGCCGAAGGGCGGACGCTGCGAGTGGCGACGGTCTGCTGGGACGCCGGTCTGGGGCGCGTGCAGTTCCGCCTGGAGTGCCGCGAGCCGGGACAGTGCATTCCATTTC
>Ga0137372_10007625_pt1 | contig 10473 bp, 10 predicted proteins | sample SagtaG_6_FD_104911 | JGI IMG/M metagenome (GOLD analysis project Ga0137372, IMG submission 104911) | Vadose zone soil microbial communities from Sagehorn Ranch, Mendocino, California, USA - Sage1_R_60_16 metaG | ecosystem: Environmental > Terrestrial > Soil > Vadose zone | place: USA...
CGGAGTTGCTGGGACAGGGCGACGGCATCGGCTCGAACGCGTGGGTCGTCTCAGGTGAACACACCACCACAGGGAAGCCTTTACTGGCCAACGACCCACACCTCGGCGCGACGATGCCGGGCATCTGGACCCAGGTCGGCCTGCACTGCAACAACGTCACCAAGGATTGCCCGTACGACGTCTCAGGCTTCAGCTTCTCCGGACTGCCCGGGGTGGTCATCGGCCACAACAACGCGATCTCCTGGGGCTTCACCAACCTCGGCCCGGACGTCCAGGACCTCTACCTCGAGCGCATCGACGGCGACAACGTCCTCTACAACAACAAGTGGCGCGCGATGGCGACGCGCGAGGAGACGTTCAAGGTCGCCGGCCAGGACGAACCGGTGAGGATCAGCGTCCGCGAGACCCGGCACGGCCCGCTCATCTCCGACGTCGGTGAGAGCCAGCGCCAGACCGGTGAGCTCGCCGCCAAGCAGGCCAAGTATCCACAGGCGTACGGCGTCGCCCTCCAATGGACGGCACTGAACCCGGGCCGCACGGCCGACGCCCTGTTCGCGATCAACCGGGCCCAGAACTGGACGCAGTTCCGAGCCGCAGCGCAACTCTTCCAGGTCCCGTCGCAGAATCTCGTGTACGCCGACACCGACGGGCACATCGGCTACCAGGCTCCTGGCCTGATCCCGATCCGCAACGTCGGCCGCGGCGACTGGCCGGTGCCGGGCTGGGACCCCAGGTACCACTGGAAGGGGTACGTCCCCTTCGACGCCTTACCCAGCGAGCTCGACCCCGCGTCGGGGATCATCGTGACCGCCAACCAGGCGGTGGTGCCGCGGACGTACACGTACTACCTGACGAACGACTGGGACTACGGCTACCGCTCCCAGCAGATCCTGGACCGGATCAAGGCCGCCGGGAAGCTGGACGCGAACGCGATGGCGTCGATCCAGCTGGACACCAAGAACCGGGCCGCCGAGATGCTGGTGCCGTACCTGCTGCGGATCGCCATCAACGACGAGTTCGACAAGCAAGGCCAGGACACGCTGCGGAACTGGGACTTCACCGAGCCGGCCGACTCCGCCGCAGCGGCGTACTTCAACGTCGTGTGGCGCAACCTGCTGTCGTTGACCTTCCACGACCAGCTGCCGGAGGGCACCTGGCCGGACGGCGGCTCGCGCTGGTTCGAGGTGATCCACACGCTGCTCAACCAGCCGAACAGCGCCTGGTGGGACGACACCCGTACGCCGCAACGCGAGAGCCGAGACGACATCCTGCGGGAGGCCCTGGTCGACGCGCGGCAGGAGATCACCCAGAAGATGGCCCGTGAGCCCTCCAACTGGCAGTGGGGCCGGATGCACAGGCTCACGCTGACCAACCAGACCCTCGGCAAGTCCGGGATCGGCGTGGTGGAGAAGCTGTTCAACCGCGGCCCGTACGAGCTGGGCGGCGGCTCGTCAATCGTCGACGCGACCGCCTGGGACGCGTCCAAGGGCTACTCCGTGACCGCGACGCCGTCGATGCGGATGGTCGTCGACCTGTCCGACTTCGACAAGTCCCGCTGGATCAATCTGACCGGTGTCTCCGGTCACGCGTTCTCTCCCCACTACACCGACCAGACCGACCTCTGGGTCCGCGGTGAGACCCTGCCCTGGGCCTATACGAAGGGCGCGATCGAAGCATCCCGCGAGCACACGCTGACCTTCACGAAGCCGGAGTCCTAGCAGCCGGGAGTCCTAACCAAGCATGATCAGCTGGGTTGGCGTGAGCGCTGCCTGCACGAGCTGGTCGTGGTCGTTCGTGGGTAGTGCGTCGACGATTTCGGAGTCGTACACTGCCGCCCAGATCGGCGTACCGGAGCCGACGCGGGCGAGTGCCCGGTCGTACGAGCCGCCACCGCGTCCTAGGCGTACGCCGTTCCGTGCGACCGCCACAGCCGGGCAAATCACCAAGTCCGCAGTAGCGATGGCGTCCGGACCCAGTTCGACGGGCGGCTCGGACAGGCCCAGTCGGCCAGGCACTAGGTCGGCCGCGCCCGGTGCGACACCCCAGCCCAGGTCGTTGTCGGCGTACAGGATCGGCAGCAGGACCTCGCGACCGGTTGCCAGTAGCCAGTCGATCAGCGAGCCGGTCTGCGGCTCCCGACCCATGGACACGTACAGAGCGATCCGCTGGGCGCTCTGCACTTCTTGCCGGGCCTTCGCACTGTTGAGCAGGTCCTCGGCATGCTTGCGCGCACCGAGAAAGTACTGCCGCGCCGCGGCCTTCGACGGGAACACAGCCTGATCGTACGAGCCGTCCCGCCGCCGCACACAGCGTGACGCCGCCGGCGCCACGGCGTACTCGGCGTGATGTGGTTAACACTGCGGTTACCAGGAGTCCCCTAGTGTTGGCATATGAGCGAGGCAGGTCTGAGACAGGCGCAGGAGAAGATGCGCGCGGCCGGCGCTGCCGACGTCGCGATCAGGGTCTTCACGCACTACTACCGGCTGCTCGAGTCGGGCCAGCAGGGCACCATCCGCGAGGACGACATCGAGCCGGTAGGCGACCTGCCACACCTGGACCACCTCAGCACCGACCCCGAGGCGCTGCGGGCAGCGCTGGCCGAGACCGTGGTGATCAAGCTGAACGGCGGCCTCGGCACGTCGATGGGTGTCACCGGCCCGAAGTCCGCGCTCCCGGTCAAGGACGGGCTGAGCTTCCTCGACATCATCGCCCGGCAGATCCTCAGCACCCGGCGGAAGTACGACGTACCGCTGCCGCTGGTGCTGATGAACTCGTTCCGCACCAAGGAGGAGTCGCTCGAGATCCTGAGCGAGTACGACGGCCTCCCGGTGGACGGCATCCCGTTGGACTTCATGCAGAACATGGAGCCCAAGCTGCTCGCCGACGACCTGACGCCGGCCGAGTGGCCGCCGGACCCCGAGCTGGCCTGGTGCCCGCCCGGCCACGGCGACCTGTTCACCGCGTTGGTTGCCTCGGGCACCCTTGACGCGCTGCGGGAGCACGGTTTCCGGCACGCGTTCATCTCCAACGCGGACAACCTCGGCGCGACGCCGGATCCGCGGATCGCCGCCTGGATGGCGGAGCACGACGTACCGTTCGGGATGGAGGTCTGCCGTCGTACCAGGTCCGACCGCAAGGGCGGGCACGTCGCGGTGCGGAAGTCCGACCGGCGGCTGATCCTGCGGGACAGCGCGCAGGTCGCCGCCGACGACAACAAGTTCTTCCAGGACATCACCCGGCACAAGACGTTCAACACCAACAACCTGTGGATCGACCTGGACCGGCTGGCCGAGCTGATGGACGGGCACGACGGGATCCTCGGGCTGCCGATCATCGTGAACCGCAAGACCGTCGACCCGGCCGACCCGACCTCGCCGAAGGTGATCCAGCTCGAGACCGGTATGGGTACGGCGATCGAGACCTTCGAGGGGTCGCAGGCGGTGCTGGTCGACCGCAGCCGGTTCAAGCCGGTGAAGACGACGAACGACCTGCTGGTACTGCGTTCCGACGTCTACGAACTGGACGAGGGCGGCGACCTCACCACGACTCACGAGGGTGACGAGCCGTACGTCGACCTGGATCCGGAGTACTTCAAGATCCTGGCCGACTTCGAGGCGCGGTTCCCGGCGGGCCCACCGTCGCTGGTCCGGGCCGACCGGCTGGAGATCCGCGGTGATGTTGCCTTCGGCAAAGATGTGGTGGTCGTCGGCGAGGTCGAGATCGAGGCGCCGGCGGGCGAGCGCCGCAACATCAAGGACGGCGCCGAGCTCGGCGGCTGAGCTTTCTGGGGGGAGTGCATGGACGATCTGCTGATCCGGCCGATGGAGCCGTACGACACGGACGAGGCGGCCTCGGTCTGGTGGCGGTCGCGGCATGCCGACGATTCCCAGTTGCCGCCCGCGATCCACACGGCTGAGCAGGTGGCGACGTGGTTCGCGGAGGTGTTGCTGCCGGACGCGCAGACGTGGGTGGCGGTCGACGACGGCCGGATTGTCGCCGTGCTGACGCTCGACGGTGACGACCTCGACCAGTTGTACGTCGATCCGGCCGCTGCCGGACAGGGTGTCGGATCCACCCTGGTCGACCTCGCCAAGGACCTCCGCCCAGGCGGCCTCGCCCTCTGGACCTTCCAGTCCAACACCCGCGCCCAGTCGTTCTACGCCCACCACGGCTTCGCCGAGGTCCGCCGCACCCCCGGCACCACCAACGAGGAAAAGGCCCCCGACATCCGCCTGACCTGGGGCAACCACCCCGAGGCCCCGGCATAGCCCACGTCCGACGACCACAACCCGGGGTACCCCTACTTGTTGTGAGTTACCGCAGGTCCTAACCGGGGGTAACCCGCCGCAACCAGGGGTACCCCCGCTTGCGGTGTGACCGGCCGGCCGTTGCCCGCCGGGCGGGCTTGACGGCCATTTGCCGGAGTTCGTGGATTAGGGTCGGGCTCGTGAGACGAAGTGTGGATGAGCATCTGGAAGCGGTCCTGGGCAGGGTGCGGGGCCTGCCGGCGTTCGACCAGCCGTTGATGGAGACGCTGGGACTGGTGCTCTGCGAGGACATCGTCTCGGACGTGAGCCTGCCGGGCTTCGACAACTCGGCGATGGACGGGTACGCCGTGCAGGCCGCGGACCTGGCCGGCGCGTCGCCGGACAACCCGATTGCTCTGCCCGTGGTCGGTGAGATCGCGGCCGGTCGGAGCGAACCGATCGTGGTGACGCCGGGGACGTGCGTGAGCATCATGACCGGGGCGCCGATGCCGCGGGGCGCGGACAGCGTCGTACCGGTGGAGTGGACCGACGGTGGTACGGCGAACGTCCGCATCACTCAGCAGCCTGCGCTGGGCGCGTCCGTACGGCGTGCCGGTGAGGACGTGCAGGCGGGTGACCAGGTTCTGGACCACGACACCGTGCTCGGGCCGCGGCAGATCGCCGTACTGGCTGCTGTCGGTCGTGCCCGGGTGAAGGCCCGGCCACGGCCCCGAGTGGTCGTGGTGTCGACCGGAGCCGAGTTGCGGGAGCCCGGGAGCCGGCTGGCTGAAGGGCAGATCTACGACTCGAACAGCTACACGCTGGCCGCGGCTGCCCGCGAAGCCGGGGCAGTGGTGTACCGCGTCGGCATCGTGGACGACGACCCGAAGAGGATCATGGACACGCTGTCCGACCAGCTCGTCCGCGCCGACCTGGTGATCACCACCGGTGGGGTGAGCAAGGGCGCGTACGACGTGGTCAAGGAGGAGCTGAGCAAGCTCGGCACCGTCGACTTCCCCGAGGTCGCGATGCAGCCGGGCAAGCCGCAGGGCTTCGGCGTGCTCGGCGAGGACGAGGTGCCGATCTTCACGCTGCCGGGCAACCCGGTGTCGGCGTACGTGTCGTTCGAGGTGTTCGTCCGGCCGGCGCTGCGCAAGCTGATGGGGCAGATGCCGTACCGCCGGCAGCCGGTCCAAGGAGTGTCGTTGGACGGGTTCAAGTCGCCTGCGGGCAAGCGGCAGTTCGTCCGCGCCGCGGTGACCTCCAGCGACGACGGGTGGATGGCCAGTACAGTCGGCGGGCACGGCTCACACCTGCTCGGCGGGCTGAGCCGCTCGAACGCGCTGATCGTGGTGCCCGAGGACGTGACGGCGGTCCGGGCCGGCGATCAGGTGGAGCTCTGGCTGCTGGACGAGGAGACCGGATGACGGAGGCCCAGAACCCCGGGCCGGCTGAAGCGGGTACGTCGATCGGGAAGCCGGCCGACGCTTCACCAGCTGGTACGGCGGGTGCCGGTGGATTGACGCATGTCGACGAGACCGGGGCAGCGCGAATGGTCGACGTCTCGGCCAAGGACGCGAGTGTCCGGCGAGCCGTTGCCAGCGGCAAGGTTCTCGTCTCGGCGGAGGTTGTTGCGGCACTGCGTGGCGACGGCGTACCGAAGGGTGACGCGCTCGGCGTCGCCCGGATCGCCGGCATCATGGGCGCGAAGCGGACCCCCGATCTGGTCCCGCTCTGCCACCCGATCGCGATCACCGGCGCGAAGGTCGACCTCGAGGTCGCGGACGACGCCGTACTCATCCAGGCCCAGGTGAAGACGACCGACCGCACCGGTGTCGAGATGGAGGCCCTCACCGCCGTTGCCGTCGCCGGGCTTGCCGTGATCGACATGGTGAAGGCGATCGACCCGGCCGCCGTACTGTCCGACGTACGGGTCGAGTTGAAAGAGGGCGGCAAGACCGGCCACTGGGAGCGGCCGTGAAAGCCCTGGTCGTCAGCGTCTCGAACCGCGCGGCCGCGGGTGTGTACAGCGACACCACCGGCCCGCTCATCGCCGAACGCCTTGCCGAGTGGGGATTCGAGGTCGACGGCCCGCAGGTCGTGCCCGACGGCAGTCCGGTGGGTGAAGCGCTGTGGGCCGCGGTCAAAGCGTCGTACGACGTAATCCTCACGACCGGCGGCACAGGCATCTCGCCGACCGACGAGACGCCTGAGGAGACCGAAGGTGTGATCGACAAGGTCGTGCCGGGCATCGCCGAAGCCATCCGGGCCTACGGCATCGCGAACGGCGTACCGACGGCGGCCCTGTCTCGCGGGCTCGCCGGAGTCGCGGGGAAGACCCTCATCGTCAACCTGCCCGGTTCACGCGGTGGCGTGAAGGACGGGCTCGCCGTACTGCAGCCGATCCTGCGGCACGCTGTCGAGCAGTTGCGCGGGGGCGACCATGTCAGGACGGATGCCGACTGATGGCGATCGTCCATTGGCCCGTGGAACTCAAGCACGGGCAGGTCGCGCTCAGGCCGTTGCGCGCGAGTGACGGCAGTGAGTGGGCCGCCGCACGCCAGCGCAACGTGAGTTGGCTGCGGCCCTGGGACGCGACGCAACCGCCGGGCGCCGAGGATGGCGCGCGTACGTTCCGGGCGATGGCACGCGACTGGAACCGGCAGGCGCGGTACGGCCGGATGCTGCCCTTCGTCATCACGTACGGCGGTGCCGCGGGAGCAGGGTCGCGTTCGAAGTGGCCGCTCGTCGGGCAGTTGACCGTCTCCGGCATCACCTACGGATCGGCGCGCTGGGCGAACCTCGGCTACTGGGTCGACGAGCAGTACGCCGGTCGTGGCATCGTGCCGACCGCGGTCGCGCTGGCCGCCGACCACTGCTGGTTCACCCTCGGCCTGCACAGGATCGAAGTGGCGATTCGCCCAGAGAACAAGGCGAGCCTGCGGGTCGTCGAGAAGCTCGGCTTCCGGTACGAGGGTGAGCGGCCGCGATTCCTGCACATCGACGGCGACTGGCGCGACCATCGCATCTTCGCCCTCAACGTCGAGGAAGTCGGACCCGGTCTCGTAGCGCGACTGCAGTGATCACGCAGAGTCGCTATTCACATCAGTCACACGAGTCTTCTTGCGACACACCGTCCCACGTACCCCAGTTGGCCCTCACTGGGTCTTAGCGTCGTCGCATGGGGACGACAGGGCTGATCTATGTGGCGATCGTCGCCGCGTGGGCCGCCTACCTCGTCCCGATGCTGTTGAAGCGGGGGGACGAGGCGCGGCGCCGCTCGGTGTCGTCGTCCTCCGATGCGCGCGTCCTGTCGCGTGACCCGTCACGGCCGCGGTACGTCGTACGTCCGGCGGGTATTGCTGACGGCCGAGCTGGTGCTGCTGACGGCCGCGTTGCTGTCGGCGACTTGCCGCCGCCGAAGCGGTACGTCCCGAACCGAGCCCGCCGGGTGGCCGCGATGCGCCGCCGGCGGGTGCTGTCGATCCTGACGCTTTCGCTGCTGTCGATGACCGCGCTGGCCGGGCTGAAGATCCTGCTCTGGTGGTCGGTGTCGATCCCGGCCGGGCTGATCGTCGCGTTCGTCGTACTCACCCGGATCCAGCTCCGTCGCCAGGCCCGCACGCGAGCGGCGCTTGCTGTCGAGCGTCGTACCCGCGCCCAGGCCCGGCACGACCACGGCCCGGCCGGCAAGCGCGCGTCGTCCCCGTCTCCGGACGACGAGATGACCATCGAGGTCAAGCTCCCCGAACCGGTTGTGGAGAAGCCGGCGCCGTCGGAGGGTCTGTGGGACCCGGTGCCGGTGACGCTCCCGACGTACGTCATGAAGGAGAAGGCCCCGGACCGCACCGTCCGCACCATCTCCCTCACCGACGACGAGGTCTTCTCCTCCGCGCGTACGACGGACCCCGCCGAAAAGCAGGCCGTCACGGAGCCCGTCGAGGCCCCCGCCGAACCCGAGGTCAAGCGCGCCGTCGGCGACTGAAACCCCCTCGACAACGTCGGTTTTAACCGGCGACCATAGGCGTGTTAGAGTTTCGCGGTCGCCGGGAAACCAGCGACCAGCTCGGGGCTGTGGCGCAGTTGGTAGCGCGCTTCGTTCGCAACGAAGAGGCCAGGGGTTCGAATCCCCTCAGCTCCACGAAGTCGGCAGGCGGCGTGTGCTCGCGAACAGCGCGAGCCACGCCGCCTTCGTCATGTTGTGCGGCGTCGCTTCGCTCGCCGCGAGCGGGGGCTCCGCCACCCGCACCCCCGCGCCTTCGCTTCGCTCGGCGGCCGTGGTCCCCGCCGCGGTTGGGGGTGTGCCTTCGCTTCGCGCGGCGGCCGTGGTCCCCGCCGCGGTTGGGGGTGTGCCTTCGCTTCGCTCGGCGGGCTTTGGTTGCGCGCCGCGGTGGGGTGTGCCTTCGTTTCGCGGCCGGGTGGGTCGGCGGGGCGTTGACCCTCTTGCCTGGAAGGCGAATGATGAAAATCTGGGTGGGAGGAGTAGCCGATGTACCAGATGCGAAACACGGTCACGGTTCGTTACGGGAAGTTCCGCGAGTACCACACTGCCATGGAGCAGCTCAACGAGATCGCCCGTCAACGCGGGTGGGTCGAAGCCACGCTGCTCGTGCCGGTCGCCGGGGTCGACAACCAGTACGTCTGTCAGTGGGACTACCCGACGTTGGCCGACTACGAACGCGAGACGGAGAGCTTCTACACCGACAGCGATGCGATGAAGGTGTTCCGGGGCGCAGCCGACTTCGTGATCGAGGGGACCAGCAGGAGCGAGCTGCTCGCGTCGGCGCCGACGATCGCCTGACCGCTGCCGCCCGATCCGGCGGGTGGCGAACGCGCCGAGGAAGTTGGGTCGACGGCAGCGCGGCCGAGATAACCCGAGCCCAGCCTGATCCTCGGCGTGCTTGGGTGTGCCTCCGCTTCGCTCGGCGACCGTGGTGCCTGCCGCGGTTTGGGGTACGCCGTCGCTTCGCTCGGCGTCCGTGGTTGCTCGCCGTGGTCGGGCAAAGGCCTACGCCCGGAATCCCGCTCGGATCGGATCTGGAACACCCGGCTGACCGAGGTGAACTTTCTGAGCTGCGTGGATCGCAACAATTACGGCTGAGCCGCGACTCCTGCCCCGGGGCTGAGCAAAACACGTCGGCGGCTAATCTTGACTCGTTCCAGAAAAGGCGGCAGACTTCGGGGCGTGCCGTCGCTTGAGGAGCTCCAGGGGTTGTTGCGGGGGGTGGGGTTGCGGGTTACTCGGCCGCGGGTGGTGGTGTTGGGCGCCGTACATGCGTTTCCGCATGCTGACACGGAGTCGGTTATCGGTGCTGTGCGCAACGAATTGCCCGGGGTCTCGCATCAGGCTGTTTATGACTGCCTGCATGCGTTGACGGCGGCGGGGCTGGTGCGGCGGATTCAGCCGCATGGGCTGGTGGCTCGTTATGAGTCGCGGGTGGGCGACAACCATCACCATGTCGTGTGCCGTTCGTGCGGCGTCATCGCTGACGTCGACTGTGCTGTCGGGCATGCGCCATGCCTGACCGCGTCCGACGGCCACGGTTTCGTGATCGACGAGGCCGAGGTCATCTACTGGGGCCTGTGCTCCGACTGTTCCACTGCACGCAGTTCCTGACTAAACGTCCACTCCGGAAGGAATCCGATGTCTGAGAACCATCCGCCAGTTCCCGCCGAAGCGACCACGGAGAGCCGGGGTGAGTGCCCGGTCGCGCACACCACTCAGGCGCCGCACCCGACCCAGGGCGGTGGCAACCGCGGCTGGTGGCCGGAGCAGCTGAACCTGAAGATCCTGGCCAAGAACCCGGCCGTGGCGAACCCGCTCGGTGAGGTGTTCGACTACGCCGCCGAGTTCAAGACGCTCGACCTCGCCGCGGTGAAGAAGGACATCGCCGAGCTGCTGACCACCTCGCAGGACTGGTGGCCGGCGGACTTCGGTCACTACGGCCCGTTCATGATCCGGATGGCGTGGCACAGCGCCGGCACCTACCGGATCAGCGACGGCCGCGGCGGCGCCGGCGCGGGCCAGCAGCGGTTCGCGCCGCTGAACAGCTGGCCGGACAACGGGAACCTGGACAAGGCTCGCCGGCTGCTGTGGCCGATCAAGAAGAAGTATGGCCAGAAGATCTCCTGGGCCGACCTGATGATCCTCACCGGCAACGTCGCGCTCGAGTCGATGGGCTTCAAGACGTTCGGTTTTGCCGGCGGCCGTCCGGACGTCTGGGAG
>Ga0137372_10007626_pt1 | contig 10472 bp, 10 predicted proteins | sample SagtaG_6_FD_104911 | JGI IMG/M metagenome (GOLD analysis project Ga0137372, IMG submission 104911) | Vadose zone soil microbial communities from Sagehorn Ranch, Mendocino, California, USA - Sage1_R_60_16 metaG | ecosystem: Environmental > Terrestrial > Soil > Vadose zone | place: USA...
TCGACTGTCACCGCCCTGAGCCTCTACGTTTCGTCGAAAACACTCGAGGACAGCGCCTGAGTCCAGGCGTTCCGTAAGGCGCTCGCGGGCCGATTCGAGGGTCTCGTCCAGGTGAGAAAGGACAAGCATGTGCGCAGATAATTCGAGCGAAAGATCCAGAACGGGACGCGTGCCTTCCTCGACCTGCCCTCGCATGATGTCGATGCATTCCTTAACTTCCACCGAATTCCCGACCGCGCGACCGAGGGGTTGATTCATGTCCGTCAGAAGCGCTCGCGAGTGAATGCCACAGGAGTTTCCCGTTCTCACTAGCGCATGAGCCAATTCTCTCGCACTCGATTCGCTCCGCATGAAGGCACCTGATCCAACTTTGACATCGATGACCATGGCGTCAAGGCCAGCCGCTCCCTTCTTGGAGATTATCGAAGCCACGATCAACGGAATCGCTTCTACCGTTGCGGTCGCATCCCGAAGCGCATACATCTTCTTATCGGCAGGTGCGAGCTCGGCTGTCTGCCCGGCCATCGCGTAGCCGACACGTTCAAGCACGCGTCGAAACTCTTTCGTGGAGAGGTCCACACGGTACCCGGGAATGGACTCGAGCTTATCGAGCGTCCCGCCCGTATGGCCCAGCCCGCGACCCGAGATCATCGGTACACAGGCACCACAAGAAGCAACCAGCGGCGCAATTAAGAGCGAAGTCTTGTCACCGACTCCGCCTGTTGAATGCTTATCTGCTTTTGGTTTGGGAATACTCGAGAAATCAAGAGTGCTGCCCGACTGTAGCATCGCCTCTGTCAGCGCCTGTTGCTCGGCTTCATTCATGCCATTGAGGTAAATGGCCATTAGCAGAGCGCTGATTTGATAATCAGCAACGCCGCCATGCGTGACGCCGTCGATGAAAAAATCTATCTCTTGACGCGAAAGCTCTTCGCCGTCTCGTTTTTTTCTGATAACGTCCTGGGGTCTCAATACAATGTCTCAGTTATTCGCCAGCAGCACTACGGCATGAGCGGTCACGGCTAAACCTTGGCGCACCGCGTCCAGTCCTTCTCCGGTCTTCGCCTTGACGCTCACACAGCCTAATTCGGCTCCGAGAACCTCCGCGATCTTCTCGCGCATCAATTGCACGTAAGGTCTGAGCTTAGGTGACTCCAGCAATACAGTCGCATCCATATTAACTACAAATAGACCTCTCTCATGCGCCAGCCAAATCACGCGCGATAACAGCTCGAGACTGTCAACATCTTCCCATTGAGGGTTAGTATCCGGAAAGTGAACGCCCAGGTCTCCTTCGCAAAGGGCGCCAAGGATGGCATCGGCAATTGCGTGAGACAGAGCATCCGCGTCGGAATGACCTTCCGCTCCACGCTCGGAGGCGACCGGTACTCCGCCAAGAATTAGTGGCCGTCCCTCAACCAGGCGGTGAGTATCACTGCCGATGCCGATTCTAAACATGAATAGGTCTTTGGTCTTAGGCCTTAGGTCTTTGGTCTTAGCTTAGGCCTTAGGTCTTTGGTCTTGGACCTTTGGCCTTAGGTCTTATGGTCTTACGCCTTGGAATTCTATCTGGGAGCAGCCTTAGTTAGAACCAAAAGATCCAAGACCAAAGACCTAAGTCCAAAGCCCCAAAGTCCTAAGACCATTCTTGAAGCAACGCTTTCGCCACGACTAGATCTTCCATTCTCGTTATTTTGATATTGCGTGAGCTGCCTTCGATCGCCGTAACCTTAATGCCAATTTGCTCCACGAGAAAACTGTCATCGGTTAACGCCGGATCGTGAAGATCGGCCCCTTCATAAGCCCGACGCAATAAATCATAGCGAAAGCACTGAGGTGTTAAGGCGCGGCGTAATACGGTTCGGTCCAGTGTTCTAACAACCTCTGACCCACTCACTTCCTTAACGGTATCCGTCATTGGCGCCACCAGGAGCGCCCCGCCGGCGATTTTCGCGGCCTCGACAGTGCGTGTGATCTCGTCGGGCGTTACAAATGGACGAACACCATCGTGCACAACCACGATTTCCGCGGTGGCCGGTTGAATTGTCGACAATGCTCGCGACACGGATTCGGCTCGCGTCTCACCGCCCGGCACAACTCGCATAAGATTTCCCAAGCCGGCCCTGCCGGCAAGTGAAAGAAAGCCGGCAGATTCTTCCGCCTGCAAAACCACAATAATTTCTTGAATGCTGTCACATCGCTCGAATGGTTTGAGCGTATGGAAGATGATCGGAATTCCCGCAAGCTCGAGGAACTGCTTCGGCCGATTGGCAGCCATCCTCGTGCCTCGGCCGGCGGCGGCAATGATCGCAACATTCATAAAGAAAGTGAAAGTGATGAGTAACCAGGGACAAGAAAGAGCAGCCATTCTCCTGTCACTTGTCACTCGTCACTTATCACGTCTTCAGGTCTCCGTAATGGGCTCGCTATCTGTGATCCGAACGGGGGCGGGGGCGCTACGTGAGTCTCGCTGGCGACGTGTAGTTCCGTTAGTGCGGTGCTCACCATTGGCGCTGCCATTTTCTGAATCTTCCCAAAGGCGGCCGAATATCATCTTCCCGGCAGTCGTTTGCAGCACGCTGGTGACCGCAATGTCGGCGTTTTTACCTATGAGGCGGCGTGCGTTGTCCACGACAACCATCGTGCCATCATCAAGGTACGCCACGCCCTGGTTGTACTCTTTGCCTTCTTTCAAAATGAAGACCCGCATCGCTTCCCCGGGTAACACTACGGGTTTCAGCGCATTGGCAAGCTCGTTGATGTTCAGTACATTGACGCCACGTAGTTGCGCTACTTTGTTGAGGTTGAAATCGTTTGTGACGATGACCGCGTCGAGTTGTTTCCCGAGCTCAATCAGTTTGAGGTCGACTTCGCGAACAGAGGGAAAATCGGTTTCCACAATCTGTATATCCAAAGTACTGTTGTTTTGCAGGCGGTTAAGCATATCCAGACCTCGTCGACCTCGTTGACGTTTGGACGAGTCAGGCGAGTCCGCCACCTGCTGTAGCTCACGCAGGATGAATTGAGGAATGATCAGTGAACCAGTCAGAAATCCGGTTTCGGCAACATCGGCGATGCGGCCGTCAATGATGACCGATGTGTCCAGGATCTTCAGATCGCGACGCGACGCTTTGTCGCTAAAGATTCCACCGAGCGCCGAGAGATCCAGATAGTCGCCTTTTGCTGCACCCACCATCAGGCCCACGTAGGCCATGAAGAAAGTCAGGGCCAGCGTAGTAAATGTCTTGACCTCGGGTGCAACGGCCATCGATTCCTGGCGGCTGATCAACGAGCCGATCAGATACGCTCCGACGATTCCCATGATTGAGCCAACAGCAGCTCCGATTAATGTCTTGAGAGTTGCCCGCCGAATTCTTAACTCGAACAATATGATGCAGACGGCGATTAACGCGCCAACTGCGGCAGAGATCCACGGGTTGCCGCCGACCGGTCGAAGAACGTACCCAGCTGCTACCAGAATTCCAGTGAAAATTAGCCGGATGATAATGACATCGGCATGCATGATGCACGCGATATTATCACGGCGAGAAGCTGCCAGTCACCAAAAACCTTTTACTAATAAGAGTTTCGGCCGGTTCGTTACGATTTTGGCTTAAGAATCAAAGCGAGAAAATGTGAGAAAAAAGAGGGCGAATTTCTCGGCGCCGAGTCCGCGAGAAAGACTATGACGCCAAGTTTCGCGATCAGTAAAGTTTGACACGGGGTAAAACGACTCTCTGCCGGAGTGGTCCGGAGGTCCTATGCTGCTTGACTGTGAATGAGCCGCCGCATTCGATCGGAGAAGAGAACATCGATCTTTTGCGGCTCGATTAAGCCCATCACTTCTCCAGCGCCGAATATCGGATGCAACATCGTTTGCCCCGTTCGGTATGCCCGGGTGCGATCATAGGGAGCGCCAGGCTTCACCTGTCGACCCGCGCCGGTGATGGCAGCACTTTTGAATGTGCCAAGAGTTTCGCACTTCGGACAGCGAACCCTAGATATCTTGCCGCGCTTGTTCAGAGATGAGATGACATGCCCTCGCTCTTCGCCGCATTTGACGCAAAACTTCTCGACACGCTCTCCCACTGCGAACGTCAGCTTTTCTATAGCCACAATTTTGTCTACGGTCACGACACTATCTACCTGATTCTCCATCGCTGCTCCTTCTCTTAGTTGTACCAATGGTTGTGAAACTCGCCATACTACGCCTGAGCGCAGAACAACAACCCGTAATGCAGTACCGCGCTGACTGCATTCAGATCTATTTAAACCGATAGGTGATCCGACCACGTGACAGGTCGTATGGCGACATTTCGACGCTCACTCGATCTCCTACCAGGATGCGGATGCGATTCTTTCGCATCTTGCCCGAGATAGCTGCCAGCACTACGTGTTCGCTGTTATCTAGTTGAACCTTAAAAAAAGCATTGGGCTGCTTATCAATAATTATGCCCTCTGCTGGAACGAGATCATCTCTTGCCAATAGCTTGCTCCTTTACGTGACTGCCGAAATGGATATTGCCGATTGTCGATTTGAACCAAATAGCCAAAGCGATTCAAGATATGCGCGACCGTGTTACGCACTAAATCACAATCGGCAATTACCTATCTGCTTGCGCGCCTCGGTCGAAACGACCGAGTTAACACCGCGTTGCGCGCTGCTCGCACGAATGGCTTAGCGGAGACCTCGGCGGTCTTAACGCCGCCAAATCCAGGCAGCACTACCCGTTTTACCGGTTGTCCAGTCAATTTTTCAATTGCGCGCATCGAGGACTCATCGACAGGCGTAACAAGGGTAAGCGCTCGACCTTCATTGCCCGCCCGGCCAGTACGTCCAATGCGATGTATGTAATCCTCTGGAACCGCAGGCACGTCGTAGTTAATTACGTGCGACACGGCGTCAACGTCCAAGCCCCGCGCAGCAATGTCCGTCGCAACGAGCACTCGAGTACGGCCATCTCTGAAGCCAAGGAGAGCTGCTTCACGCTGTGGCTGTGTACGGTCTGAGTGGATGCGGTTAACGCTATGCTCCCGCGCCGTCAGAATGTGTGAGAGACGTTCAGCTCCCCGTCGAGTGCGCGTAAAAACCAGCACTCGCTCAAATCGTTCGCGCTCGAGCAAGTCGAGCAGCAATGCGGTTTTCGACTCCAATGCCACCGGATATGCAGTTTGCTCAACCATCGGGGCAGCTGTGCCACGCGGGCTAACTTCGATCAGCTTTGGGTTTTTCATGGTGTTCCGAGCCAGGCGTTCGATGTCCTCGGACATCGTAGCTGAGAACAGCAAAGTTTGACGTTTGTCTGGCAAGAGTGAAAGTACACGACGAATTGCCGGCAGGAATCCCATATCGAGCATGCGGTCCGCCTCGTCCAATACCAGTACTTCAACAGCTGAAAGATCAATCGCTCGACGCTCCACAAGGTCAAGCAGGCGTCCCGGTGTCGCGATCACCACAGCCGCGCCCCGGCGCAGCAACGTCATTTGTGGTTTCATGTTAGCGCCTCCAATGACGATGACGCTGCGATTGGCTTTCAGGGGATTGAGCTCTCCATAATTCTTTTCGATCTGAGTTGCCAACTCACGAGTCGGAGCGAGGACCAAAACGCGAACGCCGCGCTTATTAGCTTCTTTAGTCGTGATCTTCTGAATGATGGGGAGCAAGAATGCGGCTGTCTTACCTGTGCCGGTTTCGGCACAGCCGATCAGGTCCTCGCCGCTGAGAATGACAGGAATCGCCTGTCGCTGAATTGGTGTCGGGTTGATGTATCCAAGAGACTCACAGCTCCGCAGTTGAGCGGGCGCCAGTCCCAGTTGAGAAAAATTCATAAGTTCCTTTTAGTTTCTACCTTTGACTTCTCGACGCTCCCTGCGCCTCGGCGGCGGATGGCTTTTGCCAGATCACACCGCCCAGACGCAGAGTTCGCTGAGTTTGCCCAGAGGTCCTTCAAATCTAAGATCTCAAGATCTCAGATGAAGTCTCGGGTTAATTACCAACGTGGTTCGCGATTGCCGCCGCCACCGCCGCCGCCGTAGCCGCCACCACCACCGCTGCGACCGCCGCCACCGCCGCGATTGCCTCCGTAGCCACCGCGACCACCGCCGCCGCCAAAGCCGCCACGACCGCCGCCTCCACCACCGCGATTCTCGCGGGGCTTTGCTTCGTTAACCGTGAGGCTGCGTCCGTTGACTTCCTTGCCATTGAACTGGGCAATGGCAGCTTCGCCTTCTTCTTTGCTCGACATTTCGACAAACCCGAAGCCGCGCGAACGGCCCGTATCACGGTCCTCGACAATGCTAGCTGATTCGACCGTGCCGGCCTGCGCAAATAGCTGTTGCAACTCTTCGTTCGAAGTTTGGAACGAGAGATTTCCTACGTAAAGTTTCATAGACATGAAGATATACCTTTCCCTTTGTGGGAATGAAAGAAGCTGCGAATCGGATTGGCTTCGGTCGAACGGTAGGAGCGAAGGGCCGTGTTCGGATGCTCTAAAGAGCGGCTTCTGAAGTTGAAATCAGCCTGCTCTCGAACTATCCAAAACGCCGGCGCTGTTGTTCTTTCTTGCGCGGGGCGCATCACCGTCGATGCGCGAGAGAAGGATTAACCGTGGTTTACTATGCACTATTTGGGAAAAAGTCGCAAGTTGAGAATCAGTTTGGGGCGGTTTGCCTTCGTCATCTCATTGACACCTCGGCTTTATAAAGTGTGAAAGCTCGAATGATCCCCCGGCTTGCTCAGGAGAGACTCACGCTTTGGGGCCTACAGGAGACGTGAAAAGAGCTTTTTGGATGCCACCCGGCTTGTCCGGTCGGAGGTTCGCGCTCGTTGCTGAACTGGGCTAACTCCTTGACGAAAAGCAGTAAGCGTGAGACTTACAATCTGGCGGCAACTTCAAAACGCTGTAGTTGTTACTAATGCAAGGTCCAACCATGGAAGGCACAATCGGACAGTTAGACTCTGAACTTGATTGACTGTAACCTGTCGTTATTAACCATGTCTGGAAGGGAGACAGAAATTCCAAAGTATTTGGGCTTGCGACACGCCTGTGGCTGGCTACGCCGATCATTGGCAATGTCGTTCCTAGTCTTCACTTTGCTCTTTTCTTTGGTCGGCGCGAACGCTCAAAAGAGAAAGGCTGCGGGGCCTAAGAATCAGCCGGCGAATGAACTAGCAAAACTGCGGGAAGACTTCGTCAATAAAACAAAAGAGTACAAAGCAAGTTTGGAAAAACTGATCACAATTTACGAACAGAGTGTTCGCAAAGCTGAAGAGCAGGCGCGCCAGGCCAATGAACTTTACAATCAGGGATTGATTTCCAAGATCCAACTCGGCGAGAGCGAAGCCGCCGTCGCGAATGCAAAGGACAAAGTGAATGAAAAACGTAGAGAAATGGCGACTGCGGATTCGCAAATTGCCGAAACGCTGCTTGAGGCCAAAGCCGAGATACAGCTGGCAAAGCTGCCGCTGCGAAAAGGAAGTCTAATAACCACGACTGCCTATATTCGTTATAACGGCCCGGCAAGCTGGGGCTTGCCGGATGCTTGGAAGGTTCAGCGATTCTTTCTGGATACCTTTAAAAAACCCCTGCCGATTGCCGTCTTTGGACAAGGGGCGATTCATGATCGCTGGCGCTTGGATCATCACAACGCAATGGACATCTCGCTTCACCCTGATGGAGTCGAAGGCCAGTCCCTGATCAACTTTCTGCGAAACAACGGCATTCCCTTCTTAGCGTTTCGCGCCGCCATACCTGGAACAGCGACCGGGCCACACATCCACATTGGCCGCCCCTCTCACCGGTTTTGATAGAGCGGGTGAACCACATTTGGAGTGCGCTGGCCTGGCAGCGCTTTGGCCTGTCCTCCGCGGCAGAAATCGTAATTTGCTTAGTTCGGAGTTCGTAGCAGAGAAAGGGCCAAAACGCTGCCAGGCCAGCCAGGCCAGCGCACTCCAAATTCCTCTTCATGCAGTTGTCTGAGCAGAGCCGGTAGTCCGAAGCACAAACGTCAATATCAAGCCAGTGAAGAAGCCCCCAATATGGGCCATGTACGCTACCCCACCAGTTTCCGCGGTGTGCGAGATCGAGCCCACACCGCTGACTAGTTGCAGCACAATCCAAAAGCCAATCACAACCAGCGCCGGCATCGGTATTACTCCTCGGCCCATGAGGACTCGTACCTGCCCTCTTGGAAACAGCAGGATGTAAGCTCCAAGCACGCCGGCAATTGCACCTGATGCTCCCAGATTGGGCACGGTTGAATTCGTGCTCATGAATACCTGGGCGAACGTTGCCGCGATACCGCAGAGCAGATAGAAGATCAGGAACTTGACGTGCCCGAAATTATCTTCAACATTATCTCCAAAGATCCAGAGGTAAAGCATGTTACCCAGCAAGTGCACCCATCCCGCATGCATAAACATTGAAGTGAAGACAGTGGGAAAGTCCCCAGCTGGATTTGCAAGTAACCTTCGCGGAACAACCGACCACTGTTCAATGAACGGATCGCCACTACTCAGCTCAACAAAGAAGAACAGAACGTTAAGCAGGATCAGCGCGTAAGTCACCACCGGTACTGTTCTTCGTCCACTATCGTCATCGCCAATCGGAAACATTAGTCATATCTCCTTATCCCTCTACTCAGAATGCGCTCCCATTGAACTCTCACCGACTGCATAAAGGGTCGGCTTTTCCTGGGATGTCCCCAGAAATTCTTCGCGAATGCGATCGTGAACATCGTTCATTTGAATGAACTGACTTTCTACGTTTGCCCGCAGATCAGGATTGGAAGGACCGGGGTTCAGCATACGTTTTGAAGAAATCGGTTGTTCCTGCTCCAGACCAACTTGCAGAGCGAAATCATGCTTGGAACGAGACTGTGCGGCACTACCAAAATGGGCCACCTGCATCACTAATCCTCCTAATCTACTAGAGAGTTGGAAAGACTGTTCACCAACAACAGAACCAAGCAGTCGGGCGATTACCTAGACGTTAGCAACGTGAATGCCATAATCTCGAGGGACGGATGTTCATTCGAACAGCTGATACATTGGGAATTTATTAAGGAATTCATTGGGTACGAAACGGACCGTCGACTTGCCGTCCCATTTTGCGAGGAAATGAATGGCCAAGCGTGCGAAATTAGGTCAGTCAAGCCCAGCGCAGCCGCAAAAACCTTTGAACTTAATATTATATCCTTCTTCCAACCGCTTTGAGCTGGCGGTCAGAATTCTAAAACGACCCCTGCGGACGGCAGTATCGGCAACACACGGTCCAGTTGTCCGAAAACGCGCCCGGTCAGAGCATCAAAGAAATCAAAGCCCGCATAACGCAGGTTCATTCGATTCAAAAGGTTAAGTACCTCGCCGTTCACCGTCAGTTTCCACTTCTTAAAGAGAAAGGCCTTGCTGATCCTCACGTCCACACGACTGTAGTAAGGAAGTCTGGCCACATTGCGTTGATCGGACAAGAAGTATGTTTGACCCAACTGACGAAAGAAGCCCGGCACGGGTTGGCCACTACCGTAGCGCCATTCGCCACTAAGATTCCACGTTTCGTTAAAGCGATACCCGCCGTAAGCATTAATCGTATGACGCTGGTCTATGTCACTTGTGAATCTCAATCCGTTTTGGCGGTCCGTTAGTCGAGTTTGCGAGTAAGCATACGAAAACCAACCCGCAATTTTATTGGCACTGCGCCGTTGCACGGTCAATTCAATCCCTCGCCCATGTCCACTGAGCGCATTACGGAAAGGAAACTCGGCGAACGTTACCATCCCATTGACCAATCGGGGTTCGGAAAGGCTGAAGAAAAGATTGTCGTCCTCACGATCATAAATTTCGGCCATTACGCGCATTCGATCGCCAAACACCCGTTCGATACCGGCGTTGTAATTGGTCGAGCGCTCGGCCCGCAAATTGGGATTACCGAGCCGCCCGAACATTAGCTCAAAATCAGGAAACTGATAATATCGACCGGCAGCAGCACGAACTCTCCAATCCCTGGCAATGGACCAGCTGAAAGAAGCCCGTGGCGAGAGCAGCGTCTGACCAGTTACGCCACTGTGTTCAACTCGCGCACCTCCAGTCAATCCCATCCCATGTCGCTCGTCGCTCCAACTGTTCTGAGCGTAGTAACCCTGTTCAGTTCCGGTCCGATTAAAACTGCCAAAATCGAAAGGCACGGTGAGAAAGCCGAACCGTTGACTGAGGCTGTCTACTCTTAAACGCCGGATGTAAAGACCCGCTTCCAAACGATTACCCTTCGTGATTTGGAAGCTGACATCGCTTCGTCCGCCAAATTGTGACCTGGTGCCATCGTTAAGAATCAGTTCGTCATTGTTGATATTCCTAAAGGTCGTCCGCAGGCCAAAGAGGCGAGTTTGCCAGAACATGCGCGGATTTGGCGTGAAGCTCCAGTGAGTATTGACGAGCAGATTGCGAGAGTTTCCGCGAAATACGGCATTGGTAAACA
>Ga0137372_10007628_pt1 | contig 10470 bp, 9 predicted proteins | sample SagtaG_6_FD_104911 | JGI IMG/M metagenome (GOLD analysis project Ga0137372, IMG submission 104911) | Vadose zone soil microbial communities from Sagehorn Ranch, Mendocino, California, USA - Sage1_R_60_16 metaG | ecosystem: Environmental > Terrestrial > Soil > Vadose zone | place: USA: California...
GTGGGCCGTGAAACGCTGTGGTGATGAGCGATAGCGCGGCCGGTGACAGCAACGCCGCGCCCAACCCCTGGCCTGCACGAGCGACAAACAGCGTCGTCGCCGTTCCTGCGAGCGCCGAGGCCAGCGACGATGCGGTGAACACGGCGAGGCCTATCAGGAAGATCCGCCGGCGGCCGAGCAGGTCGGCGGCGCGCCCGCCGAACAGCAGCAGACTGCCGAAGATCAACGTGTAGCTGGTGATCGTCCAGCTGATGCTCGCGCCGCTGATACCGAGATCGCGGGAGAGGCTCGGCAGCGCGATATTCACGGCGGTGATGTCGAGGATCACCATCAACTGCGCGATCAACAGCACAGGGAGAAGCCAACGGACCGGCGACGTCACAGGTTCGAAAGCGCCGCGGTGCCCGTGCCGCGACAGACCGTGCTGGGGTTGGGAGAACTCTGTCGCCGGCGCAGGCTGCGCCGAACCGTGGTGACGGGCGAGGAGCGCCCGGAACGGCCGCGCCAAAGCGTGGTGCACATGACTGTGCTTGTTCATGTCAGACCCGCTCAGTCGCGCCGTGCCTAGTTGTGCGTCAGTCTCCTGACGGTCAGCAACGACGGTGTCGTGGGTGTGCTTCGGCATGAGGTCAGACTCCTTCTGCGAGCGGCGCCGCCTGCGGCGCGCGGACAGTCTCGTTTCCTGGGGGGTCGCGTTCGGGAGCGATCTGAAGCTCGGCGAATGCATCAATCTGTTAGGCGATGAACTCGGCGTCGTCCTTGACCCAGCCGAGGAGGGCCGAGCCGCGCGTGTGCTGCCACGGGAGGCCGAGGAAGTAGAGGCCCGGGACGTCGGTCACGCCTCGGCGGTGAAGGAGACGGCCGTTTGCATCCGCGACGGGATGGTTGATCCAGGAGTGATCCGGGCGATAGCCGGTCGCCCAGATGACGGCGTCGACATTGAGCTCGCTGCCGTCTGCGAAGCTGACCTTGCGGCCCGAGGCGGCGACCGCCCGCGGCTTCAGCTCGACGCCGGCGCGCTTCAGCTGGTGCGGGCTCGAGCCGATCAGCGTGTCGCGGTCGCGCATTCGGCGGCCGAGCCGCGACTCGATCGTCTTCTTCAGCAGCCGCGTCTTCGTCAGCCACCAGAAGAGGTCGCGGCCGAGGAACGCCTGCGGCAGCGGCATTTGACGCGAGCCGACCGCGAGATGCACGGGATGGGTCGCGGCGAGCTCCTTTGCGATCTGGAAGCCGGTGTTACCGCCGCCGACGACGAGAACGGTTCCCTCGGGGACGTCGCTCGGGCGCCGGTAGCCGCTGCTGTGTGTCTGGAACACGTCCGACGCGAGCTCATCGGCGAGCGCCGGCACGCGCGGCAGCTGAAAGGGACCCGTGGCGACGACAACCTGGTCGGCCTCGATCTGGCTGTCCTCGAGCGCAACGAGGAACCCTCCGCCGTCCGCGTTCAGCGACCGCACTGTGCTCTTTAGCTCGATGGGGAGCTCGCAGGCGGCCGCGTACTGCTCGAGATAGGTGATCACTTCATCGCGTGTCGGGTAGCCGTCCAGGTCACCAGGGAACGCAAGCCCGGGGAGGCTGTCGTAGCGCCGCGGCGTGAACAGAACGAGCGAGTCCCAGCGACTGCGCCAGGCAGCAGCGATCGAATCGGAGCGGTCGACGATCACGAACCGCCGGCCCGCCCGCCTCAGGAAATGGCCGATCGCAAGCCCCGCCTGGCCGGCCCCGATCACGACGACGTCGAAGCGCTCGCGAGAGCCCTCGGCCGCGTTCGTGTTCGTCGTAGGTAGCTCGTCGGCGCGCTCTGCGAGATCCATTCTGTCGACCCCTCCTCGGTGTTCTTACGGCTGTCGGTAGAGTAGCAACTAGCTGAACGCTCAGCTAGTTATCTGAACCAGGAGCGAGATGGCGGTACGAAACAACGAACGAGCAAGAGCCGCGGAACGCACACGAGACGCAGAGCGCACAAAGGAGGCGATCTTGGTCGCCGCCGAAGATCGCTTCGCGCGTCTGGGGTTCGACGGCACGAGCCTGCAGCAGATCGGCGAGGCGGCCGGCGTCGCGCGGAGCACACCCGCCTACTTCTTCCGCAGCAAGGAGGCGCTGTACGACGCGGTGCTCGCGCGCGCCGTCGCGCGCGCCCAAGAAGCGATGGCACGTGCCTACGCCGCAGGAAACGAGGACCGCTCAGCCGAGGACGCCGTCGAGTCGTACGTCGGCGCCTTCCTCGACTTTCTCGGCAACGATCAGAACTTCGTCCGCCTCGTCCAGCGCGAGGCGCTCGAAGACGGACAGTGTGCGGCCCCAGCGTCCGATGGCCCACACGGTGGCGAACGCAAGGAGGTAGAAGAACGCCGTGGCGGCTCGTGGCGTCGGCGCCGTCCACTCGGTCACGAGCTTCGCGAAGGGCGGGTCGACGAGCAGGCGCCGGTAGTAATGCGCAACCGACAGACCGTAAGGCGAGCAGGCGACCGCGAGCGGCGCCAGCGCGAGCAGCACCGCGCCCGGGAACGTCGCCCGCCTCCGGCCGACCACACAGATGGCGCCGTAGAGCGCGACGAGGAATGCCCCGAGGACCACGGAGCCGTGAAGGTTCGCCCAGATCGCGAGCAGCGGCAGCGTGGCGAAAACCCTTCTCGACGGTCTCCGCCCGTCCTCGATCAGGAGCCACAGGACGCCGACGAAGAGGAGCGGGGCGAAGCTCTGAGCGCGCAGCTGCCAGCCCCACGGCGCAACGAAGAAGCAGACGAGCGCGACGAGGAAGACGCTTAGCGCCGACGCTCCGCGCCGTCGCGCGGCGACGAGGGCGAGTCCGAAGGCGGAAGCGATCAGGAAGACGTGTGTGAGCAGGATCAGTCGATAGCCGCCGATCCGGAAGAGCTCATAGAAGAAGAGCTGCGCAAGCCATTGCTGGTCGATCCAGCGCACCCCATGAGCCATGACGGTCAAGGTCTCGTGGTGCGGAAGTCCGTGCTGCGCGACCTCGCGGCCGGCGACGAGGGTTGCCCAGCTGTCCTGTACGAGCTCGCCCGGCATCAGGACCAGCAGCACGATCGTGTAGAGCGCGGCGATCGTGATCGGAAAGGCCTCGCTCTCCAGCCATGCAAGGACGCGAAGAAGGCGGGCCCGCCGGGCAGCCGATCTCGTCCGCGCGAGCGGACGCCTACCGCCGAGCGACTCCGCGCGGGTTGCCATGATTTCATCGAAGCGCAGTAGGCCCCTGAGGCTCAAGAACCGAAAGGTCAGGATTCCGCACGAAGTTTGGGGGGGCGGTCGGGCCCCTCGGCGCGATAACCCAAAAGGCTGGACCAAGACCAGCCCTTTAGCGGGTTCCGAGGACGGCCTTTCGAAACAGACTTCAAACCGGAACCGATAGGCGGTTCCATGACCGTCCTGGGGAGGAGGTCAGCGTTGCTCAAATCGACCCGGCCACATCCCAGCCGGAAGCACCGCGAAGACGCCGTGAAGCGGCCTGCGGGTGAAGCCGAGAAGGGGGTGATCGCAGGCGCTCGCTGAGGGCCTTTGCCCTGGCTGAGCCCGAGGGACGACGGATGTAGAGGCGTCTCGAGCAGCGTTGACTCGCCCAGCCGAGACACCGATTTTCGGGGGAAAGTACGAACGAAAGGGAGGATGGAAGCAATGATGGAGCTCATTCTGAAGCTCACGGACGTGTTGAACCGCGCGAAGCGCGAAGAGGGTCAGGGGCTTGTCGAGTACGCCCTGATCCTGGTCCTGGTCTCGATCGTCGCCATTGGAGCGCTGAAGTTCCTCGGCGGCAGCATCAGCGACATTCTCAGCAACATCGGCAGCACGCTGGGGAAGGCGTAGAGCAAGTCGCTGCCAGAGTCTGAGGAAGAGGAGACACATGCGCAAATTGATTCATAAGGTCATGGCGCTCTGGGACCGCGAAGAGGGTCAGGGACTCGTGGAATACGCCCTGATCCTGGTCCTGGTATCGATCGTGGCGATCGGTGCCCTGAAGTTCCTCGGCGGCAGCATCAGCACCATTCTCAGCGACGTCGGGAGCACGCTTACGCCGCCGTAAGGCAACAGATCGCGGAAGATTCCCCAGCCCTCCGTCCGTCGAAAGAGTCGTTCATTCGGTGGCGCGGGCTGGGGAGTCTTTCGAAAAGGAGGTCAGATGCGTCTGCAGCGGGCATGCGGTGCGGACGAAAATCAAGCAGGCGTTGCATTGGTCGAGTTTGCGCTCGTCCTGCCGGTCCTCCTGCTCATCCTCGTGGCGATGCTCGACTTCGGAAGGGCGTTTAACTACTGGATCGACGAGACGCAGCTGGCGAGCGCGGGCGCGCGGTGGGCGATCGTTAACAAGAACCCCAGCGGCTCCGGGACGCTGCAGGCATACATCAAGTCGCAGGCCGACACGCGCGAGCTAAAGGACGGCGCGAATGTCAGCATTTGTTTTCCGAACGGCACCTCGAACGTTGGGGATCCGGTCAGGGTGACGGTTTCCTACGACTTCAACTGGCTGGGGTTCTGGGCGAAGGCGACGACGCTCGTGCTGCCGCCGAAGCTCAGCGGCTCGTCGACGATGCGGCTCGAGGCGGTCCCCAGCAACTTCAGCTCAGACGGTGTTTGTACGTGAGGCGATTCCGAGTGCAGCCGAGAACCAACAGCGAGCGCGGCAGCGTGCTGGTCATGGTCACACTCTGGCTGCCTCTCGTCGTGGCAATCGCGGCGTTTGTCATCGATGTGGGCAACTGGTACGAGCACAAGCGCCATCTGCAGCTCCAGGCGGACGCGGCAGCGTTCGCCGGCGGCGACGCAATCAGCTTGAGTGCCTGCAACAACACAGCGATCGAAAACGAAACCCGCGCCTATGCTGGCCCCGACGCCACGACTCCGGCCGCACCGTACAACGCTCAGATCGGCGGCACTGCATCAAACAAGTTGCACGTCCTCATCAACTCGACCGACTTCTGGAACGACGGCGGAACCGATTTCAGTGACGGCACTCATCCTTGCGACTCCAACGGACTCCACGTCGACGTCAAGATCACGGAGGACTCGAACTCAGCCCTTCGATTCTTCACCCCCATCCTGAGCCTCTTCGGCTCCGGAGCATTGTCTCCGACGATCAATGCGCATGCGCGCGTGGAGATCAACCAGGCGACCACCTTCGCCGGAAATCTGCCCATCGGCGTTGTGGATATCAGCCCGCGCAGCGGCGCCGCGATCTTCTACGACGAGGACGCAGGAACATCCTCGACGCCGATCGACGTCCGCTACCTGACTGCGACTGGGAGCTCGGCCGGTTTCGCGGTCTGGAGCGATACGGTCGTGGATCCGTCCTCGCCATCGACGACAGGGCCGGCATCTGTTCCGATCGGCTCGCGGGCTCACATCGGGGCAGTCGTCGCCCTGAGCAGCGACGGGCCGCCGATCAACGCCCCGATGTCGATCAGCGGGACGGTTGCGCAGATCTGCAGCCGGCCGCGAGTCGACTGTTACTACTCTGATACCTCGACCGGCAGCGCGGTTGTGAGCAGTGGCCTTCTGCTCGTCCAGGGCTACGACGGGTCATCGACAACGACGGTCACGACGCCGCCGATCCTGCACGCGGCCCAACTGAGCGCGCCGGCCACCTGCGGCGATGGTACGTACGCCTACTTCTTCTACCGAGATACGACGTGCACTGTGCAACTGACGGCCGAGATCGCGACGTCGCGGGCAGACAACGAGGTGCAGCTGGAGGCCTTCGGGGGCAACTGCGGCAATAACGGCTGCCCGCTCTCCTTCGTTTCAGCAAGCGGCAACGTCCAAACATGGCGTACGGCGGCGACCGGCGGGACTGCGATTGGAGTTCCGGCGCATTCCGGGCCGGACCCCATCACGCTCAAGTGGATCGTCAAGAACGGCACGCTGGCCGCGCCGTACGGCTCGTGTGGCACCAACTTCAACGAGAACCAGAACCCGTGTCACGACAGCTGGGGCGTTGTCCAGCGATCGTTTAGCGGCAGCGACAACCTCTCTGGGCCAATCAGGTTCGCCCATCTAATCAACATGGACGGCGCGCCTATCTATGGCCCTCAGTACAACTCCTATCCGCGGAACTCGACCCATTCGCTCGCTGTCGCCGTCGGAATTGCCGGCCAGCTTGCTCAGAGCGCGAGCGATCCACCCGTTGCCTTGCGAGCCGCCGGCAGTCAAAACGGGTCGATCGACTGCCAGCCGTCTGCGGCTGGTTTCACCGGAAAGAACCTACGAGAGGAAATCGCAACCGGCTGCGAACCCGAGTACAGGATCAATGCGGACCCGGACCGATCATGCCCCTCCACTTCGGCTCAGCTTTGGGTTCCACAGCCGCCGCCTTGGCAATGCGTCGCAACGCAGACAGGTAACTCCGTCGGGCCGTTCACCCAGGGGATCCAAGATCGAATCCTCGGTGGAGTCACCACATGCCCCTCGGGATTCCAGCCGCCTTATAGCAGTCCGCTAAACGCCCCTTATGTTCCGGGTGGCAACTACTGGCAGTGGTATGGATCAAAGGATTTCGTCGCCACGGACCCGCGGATCGTGCAGGTGTTCATGGTCCCTGCAGGCTCTTTCCAAGGCTCAGGGAATGCCATCTATCCGGTTGTCAATGTCGGCGTCTTCTACATCACCGGCTGGGGGGGCAACGGGAGCGGGAACAACGATCCCTGCCAACAGCTCGATGGAACGCCGGCGGATTTCGCTCCGACTGGTTTTCTCGTCGGCCACTTCATCAAGAGGTCAACCACCATCAATAACGGAGGCGCCACGGTGATCTGCGACCTAAGCAGCTTCGCACCGTGCGTCCCGGTGCTCACGGAGTAAGGAGGAATTGCAAATGCCAGAAGCTGTCCAGAACATCCTTTCAAGCCGGCTCTTGTCGACGCGGGGGGGCACGATCGCGGTCGGCATCTTTGCCGCACTGCTCGCGCTGCTCGTCCTCCTGCTCTACCTGAGCCATTATCGAAGCAGCATCAAGAACTCGAGCGCCGCGGTCCCCGTGCTCGTCGCAAAGCACCTGATCCCCCAGGGAACCGCAGGGGACGTGCTCGGCACGAACGGCGGCTTCGAGGCCGCCGAGGTGCCCAAGAACGACGTGAAGGTCGGTGCCGTCGCCGACCCGGCTGTCCTGAAGGGCCGCGTCGCCGTGGCCGACATCTATCCGGGCCAGCAGCTCACGGAGACGGACTTCACACTGACTGCGACCGCGACGCTCGGCTCGCGCCTGACAGGCACTCAGCGCGCGATCTCGATTCCCGTCGATGCAACTCACGGGATGATCGGTCAGGTCGTGGTCGGCGACCGCGTCGACGTCTTCGTGAACGTGGGCGGGGTCGTGCGGGCGGTCGTCCAGAACGTCTACGTCCTGAGCACGTCGGGCGCCGCCACGGGAGGCATCGGTTCGACAAGCTCCGGAAGCTCGATGACGCTGCGGCTCTCGCCGAGCCAGGCTGCGAAGATTGCACTCGCGGCCGACGAGGACAAGATCTGGATCGTTCTGCGACCGGCTACCCGTGGCGGGAACATCGGGCCGAGCATCGCCACCACCCAGCAGCTCCTGCTTGGGAAGACCGTGCCGGAGGGTCACTGATGCCCGACACGATCAAGACCCTCATCGCGCTCGACAACGGGATCGATCCCGAGCTCGTCCGATCGACGCTTCCCGACGGGCACGGGGAGATTCAGATCGCCGGACTCGTGCACGGCCTCGACGAGACGTGGCAAATCCTTCAGGAGACCTCCACGGACCTCCTGGTGATCGCTTGCAGCGGCTATTCGGACCGGACCCTGTTCCTCGTCGACGCAGCCGCGAAGCAACGAGCCGAGCGGCCGGTGGTGGTTCTCTCCGACAGTCCGCCGGACGGATTCATTCGCCGCCTGTTCGAAGCGGGGGCAGACGACGTGGTCTTGCTTCCCGAGCCGCCCGAACGCCTTCGCTTCACGCTCCAGAAAGCGATCGCCCGGAAGCTGGGATCCGCGGTCGGGACAGGCCTCGCCATCGCGCCCATGATCTGCATCCTTGGGCCCAAGGGTGGGAGCGGCAAGACGGTTACCGCATGCAATTTGTCTGTCGGTCTCGCCGAAGCCGGCTACCGGGTCGCGCTCGTCGACCTCGACCTCCAGTTTGGAGACGTGGGGCTCGCACTCGGGCTCGCGCCGGACAAGACGATCTACGACCTAGCCAAATCCGGCGGGTCACTCGACTCCGACAAGATCGGGGCGTACCTCGCAGAGCACGAATCCGGTGTCCGGGTGCTGCTCGCGCCGACCCGCCCCGACCAGGCGAGCGTCATCACGGTCGATTTCCTCCGCGACGTGTACGCGACCCTGAGGCGGTCGTTCGACTACGTGATCGTCGACACCCCGCCGGGTTTCACCCCCGAGGTGATCGCGTCGGTCGACAACTCATCTCATCTCTGCCTCGTAGGAATGCTCGACTCGCTGTCGCTGAAGAACGCGAAGCTCGGTTTGGAGACGCTCGACCTGATGGGGTACGACCGGGATCGCATCTCTCTGGTGCTGAACCGGGCAGACAGCCGGGTCGGGATCGAGCGGGACGATGTGACCGCTGTTATCGGGCGGCCACCGGACGTGCTGGTGCCAAGCGACCGTGAGATCCCGCGGTCCGTGAACGAGGGGACGCCGATCCTCCTTGCGAACGAGCGCTCGGACGCGGCGCGAGCGTTCCGCGACCTCGCCAAGTACTACAGCTTCGTGCCGCCACCTGAAGAGGCGGCACCCACCAACGGGCGGCTTCGCCTGATCCGGAGGAAGCACTGATGGAACTTCACGAGCGTCTCTTGACGACGCCCCCAGTCACCTCGACGACCGGACAGGACCCGTTTTCCGACCTCAAGGACCGACTCCACCTGGCAGTCATCGGTGAGCTAGGCCCGCAGCTCTTCAACGTCAACATGGACCCGGCCGGCCTCCGGGAGCGCGTCGTCAGCGACATCAAGGCGCATCTTTCGCGAGAGACGGGCATCGCCCGCGACGATCGCGACCGGCTCACGGCTGAGATCGCCAACGACATTCTTGGGCACGGGCCGCTCGAACGGCTGCTGGCCGACGAGAGCGTCACAGAGATCATGGTCAATGGCCCGTTCGATATCTGGGTGGAGCGTCAGGGCCGTCTCTTCGAGACCACGGTTCGGTTCAAGGACGAGTCGCATCTTCGCCGGATCATCAACAAGATGGTCGCGCAGGTCGGGCGGCGGGTGGACGAGTCGTCGCCGATGGTGGACGCGCGCCTGCCGGACGGCAGCCGCGTCAACGCAGTGTTGCCGCCGCTTTCACTCAGCGGTCCGCTCGTCACGATCCGAAAGTTCAGCAAGAGGCGTTTCGAGATGACCGACCTGATTCGCCTCGGGACGATCACGACGGAGGCCGTCGAGTTCCTCGACCGCTGCGTGCGCGCCGAGCTGAACATGCTCATCTCGGGCGGTACCGGAACCGGTAAGACGACGTTCCTGAACGCGCTCTCGACCTCGATTCCCGACGCCGATCGAATCGTCACGATCGAGGACGCGGCCGAGCTGCGCCTCAACCAGCGTCACGTGCTCCGGCTCGAAGCGAGGCCGAAGAACATCGAGGGTGAAGGCGAGATCCCAATCCGGGAGCTCGTGCGCAACTCCTTGCGGATGCGGCCCGAGCGGATCATCGTCGGCGAGGTTCGCGGCTCCGAAGCGCTCGACATGCTCCAGGCGATGAACACGGGCCACGATGGTTCGCTCTCCACCGTGCACGCGAACTCCGCACGCGACGCGCTCGCGCGCATCGAGACGATGGTGCTGATGGCCGGTTACGACCTGCCGGTACGCGCGATCCGCCAGCAGGTGGCATCGGCCCTCGACCTCATCGTTCACCTCGAGCGCGTCGAGGACGGCTCTCGCCGCGTCACCTCGATTGTCGAAGTGCAGCGGATGGAGTCGGACATGATCACGCTCCAGGAGCTCTTCAAGTTCCAGGTCGAGCAGGTGACGGCTGACCGGATGGTGATCGGCAGCGTCGCGGCGACCGGACTGCGACCGACGTTCCTGAGCAAGTTCGAGCGGCGCGGCATCGCGCTGCCGCTAGGCCTCTTCCGTGATGGCCGCATGCCCGAGTCACCGGAAGGGGTACGGCCGTGAGCCGGCGGTTTCTGCTGGCGCCGCTGCTGGCGCTTTTCGCCGCCGTGCTCACGGCCGCTCCTGCTGCCGGAGCCAAGGGACAACTGCGCTTGACGGAGGCGGGCGGGGTGTCGTTCCCGGACCGGGCCTTCGTGCTCACGCTTCCGAAGAACCAGCATCTGTCCGCAAGCCAGCTTCAGGTGCTCGAGAACGGAGATCCGGTAGGCGGCGTCTCCGTCGTGCCTGCCGGCGCGGCACGAGCCAATGAGTTCGGAGTCGTCCTTGTGATCGACGCGAGTATGAGCATGGAGGGGAAGCCTGAGCAGGCAGCGCTCTCTGCCGCCCGCGCGTTCGCGACCCAGAGAACGGTGCA
>Ga0137372_10007635_pt1 | contig 10467 bp, 9 predicted proteins | sample SagtaG_6_FD_104911 | JGI IMG/M metagenome (GOLD analysis project Ga0137372, IMG submission 104911) | Vadose zone soil microbial communities from Sagehorn Ranch, Mendocino, California, USA - Sage1_R_60_16 metaG | ecosystem: Environmental > Terrestrial > Soil > Vadose zone | place: USA: California...
CGCACCGCAGCCCGACCCACGTCGCTCACGTCGCTCACGTCACTCACCCACAGAAACCAGCTCTGACCTGGCACTTCTCAAAATCGAGTACAGATAACCGCGGGAACGGTCCTGATCAACCGTGACGTCCCCCAGCACGTCGTCCAGAAGATCCTCGATCACGAGACTCCGGAAATGACCGCGCATTACGCCCGGCTGACCGACACCACCATCCGGCGGCACTGGGAAGCCGCCCGCAAGGTCAACGCCCGCGGCGAGACCGTCAGCCTCGACCCCGCCGGGCCCCTCGCCGAGGCCGCCTGGGCCAAGCAGCAGCTGTCCCGAGCCACCCAGGCGCTCCCGAACGGCTACTGCCAGCTGCCGGCAGTGAAAACCTGCCCGCATGCAAACTCTTGTTTGACATGCCCGATGTTCCTCACGACCGCCGAGTTCCTCCCGCAGCATCACGCCCAGCAGCAGCAGACCCTGCAGATCATCACCGCCGCCGAGGCGAACGGCCACGCCCGCCTCGCCGAGATGAACAGGCAGGTCGCCGGCAACCTGGACAACATCATCGCTGCCCTCGAAGCCGGCAGCGGAGATGGGAAGGAGGCAGCCGCCGGTGCATCCTGACCCACTCGCGGAAGCCGCGGCCAGACGGCACGAGCTGACCCGGGCCAAAGCCGCCCAGGCCCTGCGCGAGATCGACCGGGCCGGCACTCCCGTGACCTTCGCCCGCGTCGCCAAGGCCGCAGGGATCTCGCGGTCGTGGCTCTATACCCAGCCCGACATCAGCAGCCAGATCCGCCGGCTGCGTCAAAAGACAAATGCCGCCGGCATCCCCGCCGCCCAGCGGGCCACCGATGCATCGATGCGCGCCAGGCTCGCCACCGCCCTCGAACGCAACAAGCAGCTCGCCGACGAGAACGCCCGGCTCCGCCGACAGCTCGCCCGCGTACTCGGCGACCAGCGGTCCGCCGGGATGCGATCAGGTAACGATCCAGGCCGCTGAAACAGAAGTGATCAGGCCGCGAACGTCCCGTCGGCGACACTGTCCACGACGGGACGCCGCAGGTCACAGCCCCGGCTGACGCGAAAGCTCAAGATAACCCTCGTGAGCGGCAGGGCCGGGTCCTCGGCCATCCGGTAGGCCGCCGTGTGCCGCAAGGCATGCAACGTCGCCGAGGTCCCGGCCTGCTGGTTGGCGCGCTCGAACATGCGGTGCACGGCGTGATAGGTCAGCGGCCGGACCGGGCGGCGCAGCGCCCACCACAGCGGCTGCCGCCGCCCGCGGGGAATCAGGTCGGCCATCTCCACCTGGTAGAGCCGCAACCACACGAACGCGTCCGTGGAGGCCGGCAGTTCCTGCAGCTCACCGGTTCCCTTGCGGACCACCGTGATCAGCTGCCGCCCCGGATCCACCCCCGCCACCGTCGCCGACAGCAGCTCCGATGCCCGCGCCGCGGTGGACACGTAGAAGGCGACCAGCGCCCGGTCGCGATGCGACGGCAGCCGGGCGAAGATCTCGTTGAACTCCTCATCAGGAATACTGCGCGGGATCCGGCTGGGCACCCGCGGCCGGTAGAGACCGCTGCGCTCGTTGCCGTACGGCTCCATCGGATTGTGGTGCGCATGCGCCCTCCCGCCGCGCCGGGACCGGTCCAGCGGGAACGGGTTGATGACCGGCCCGGTGCCCGCGTCCCGGTGAAAATCGTAAAACGAGCGCAGCACCGTCTCCGAGTGCGCGCGCACCGACGGCGCGTACGCTTCACCCGCGCCAGCCACAGCGACCGGCCCGCCCGCCGATGCCGTGCGCCAGTGCGGCCGGGGCTGCTTGCCGGCGACCTGCAGCCACCGGCTGAAGTCCCGGGCCTCGGCGCGTGTCGCCCGATCCCAGGCCACCCCGGAATCCGACCAGCAGAACCTGAACCATCGCAGCAGATCCAGCCCGTAAGACCGGACAGTGGACGCTGCCCTGCCCGCCGCCAGCAGATCCCGGAACCAGGCCGTAGCGGCCTCCACCACCGCCCCGTCGGAATCAAGCAGCCGGTAGGGCTCATACCGGTTACCCGTAGCCACCAGCCTGCCCGACTGGGGCACCACCAGCGCCGCCAGATCCCGCTCCGGACCACCCTCGCCGATCATGGCCGGAGACCGTACCGCCAGAAACAGCCACTTACCTGTTGAACAGGTGAAACTCCCGATCTTGTTCAGTCAACAGGGCTTCAAGGGCAGCTCGCGCGAGCACACCGAATCCGACCTGCGCTGCTACCTGGCCTGGTGCGCCGAGCACGGCCTGGACCCGCTGGCCGCGCAGCGCCCGCACCTGGAGCTGTACATCCGGTGGATGCAGGAGATCCGCCGGTTCAGGCCCTCCACCGTGTCCCGGCGGTTCTCAGTGACGGCCGGGTTCTACCGGACCTGCGTCCTGGACGGCGTCTTGCCGCATTCGCCCGCCGAGCACGTGCGCCGCCCTCCGGTGCCCGCCGAATCGCCGACCCTGGGGTTCACGCACCTGCAGTTCGAGGCCCTGCTCACCGCCGCCCGGGAATCGGCGAACCCGTCCGACTTCGCCCTGGTGGCCATGCTCGGGCTGCTCGGCTTGCGGATCTTCGAAGCCACGAGCGCCGACATCGCCGACCTCGGCGAGGAGCACGGCCACCGGGTGCTGCGGGTGTGCGGCAAGGGCACCAAGATAGTCCTGGTCCCGCTGCCGCCAGCGGTCGGCCGGGCCATCGACCGGGCGGTCGGCCTCCGGGACCAAGGCCCGATCCTGCTGAACACCCGCGGCGCCCGGATGGACCGGCACGCGGCCACCCGCCGCCTGCGGCACCTCGCCCAAGCCGCCGGCATCCAGATCGCCAGGGCGCACCCGCACATGCTCCGCCACACCTATGTCACGACCATGCTCGACGCCGGCGCTGACTTGCGCGACGTGCAGATCGCTGCCCGTCACGCCGACCCCCGCACAACGATGCGGTATGACAGGGCCCGCCAGAATCTGGACCGCCACCCGAACTACATCCTGGCCGCCTACATGGCATCAGGCACATGATCCAGCCTACGCCTCCCGCGGCCGGTGCTGCGGGAGGCGTCCGATATTGCCGATGTGAGTGAACTCTTGAATGCCCTGCCCGTTGCCTGCCTGGCGAGCATAATGCGAGGCGGAGCGGCGCGTGGAAGCGGCCATGCGCTGCGAAGCGAATCGCTGGGAGCGGGCATGCGGCGTATTGGGGTTGCCACGGGTTGGCGCGGGCTGATCATTACGGCGGCGATGGCGTCCGGCGCCGCGCTCGTCACGCAGGCGGGGCCGAGTCCCGCAGGAGCGTCCACGCTGCCAAGTGGGTTCCGTGACTCGGTGGTGCTGAGCGGGCTGACCAATCCGACAGTGTTGCAATTCGCACCCGATGGGCGGATCTTCGTCGGCCAGAAGAACGGCGTGATCAAGGTCTTCCAGAGCCTGACCGACACGAACCCGGTCACTTTTGCTGATCTGTCGGGTGAGGTCGATGATTACTGGGATCGCGGCCTGCTCGGCCTGGCGCTCCCGGCCAACTTCCCGGCAAGCCCGTACGTCTACGTTCTCTACACCTATGACGCCCCGATCGGTGGCACGGCACCGACGTGGCACGACGGCTGCCCGACACCGCCTGGCCCGACCACCGACGGCTGCGTCGTGTCGGCGCGCGTGTCACGGCTGCAGATCAGCGGGAACGTCATGACCGGCACCGAGCAGATGCTCATCAACGACTGGTGCCAGCAGTTCCCCAGCCACTCGATCGGCACGCTGTTGTTCGGACGCGACGGGTACCTCTACGCCGGTGGCGGTGACGGCGCCAGCTTCAACAACGTTGACTACGGGCAGTACGGCGCGACTTATGCCGGGGACCAGGCAAATCCCTGTGGCGATCCGCCCGGTGCGGCGGGCACCGCGCTGAGCCCGCCCGGGGCGGAAGGTGGCGCGCTGCGCAGCCAGAGCGTGCGGCGTACCGACGGCCCGGCCACCCTCGACGGTGCGGTGCTGCGGATCGATCCCGCCACCGGTGCAGGCGTGCCCGGCAACCCGTTCTACTCCTCATCGGATGCCAACGCGCGGCGCGTCGTGGCCTACGGGCTGCGTAACCCGTTCCGCTTCACCCAGCGCCCGGGCACCGACGAACTGTGGATCGGCGATGTCGGCTGGAACACCTGGGAAGAGATCAACCGCGTGGTGTCGCCGGCGAGTACGACCGCGTCGAACTTCGGCTGGCCGTGTTATGAGGGAGCATCAGCACAGCCCGGTTACCAGGGCGCCGGCCTCACTCTGTGCTCGTCCCTCTACTCGACGCCCGGTTCGGTCATCGCGCCGTACTACACGTATAACCACAGCGCTTGCGTCGTGAGCTACGCCGGCTGCCACACGGGCGGCTCGTCCATCACCGGCGTGGCGTTCTACCAGGGCGGGTCGTATCCGGCGCAGTACAACGGCGCGCTGTTCTTCGCCGACCACACCCGCAACGAGATCTGGGCGATGCTGCCGGGCACAAACGGGTTGCCCGACCCGTCCCAGCTGCAGTCGTTCGTCGGCGTCGACGCGACGGGCGGCGCCGCCGGGCATCCGGTCGACCTGAAGATCGGCCCCGGCGGCGACCTGTTCTACGTCGACATGGACGACGGCACCGTCCACCGCATCACCTACACGGCTGCCAACCAGCCGCCGACCGCGGTAATCACGGCGAGCCCGACCAACGGTCCCGCCCCGCTGACGGTCAGCTTCGACGGCACCGGCTCATCCGACCCGGAAGGTAAGCCGCTGAGCTACTCGTGGGATCTCAACGGCGACGGAACATTCGGCGATGCGACAGGTCCCACGGCGTCGTACACGTACAGCACGGCGGGCATCTATCACCCGAGCCTGCGGGTCACCGACGACCAGGACGCGAGCGATACGGCGTCGGTCACCGTCACCGTCGGCAACACCGCACCGACCGCAGTCATCGACTCGCCCCCATCGAGCCTGACCTGGAGGGTCGGCGACACGATCCCCTTCTCCGGCCACGCCACCGATGCGCAGGACGGGACGCTGCCGGCGTCGGCGCTGAGCTGGTCGCTGATCATCCATCACTGCTTCACCCCGACCGACTGCCACACGCACCTGATCCAGACCATCAACCGTGTCTCCAGCGGATCGGTCACCGCGCCGGACCACGAATACCCGTGCTGGCTCGAAGTGCAACTCACCGCGACTGACTCAGGAGGGCTGACCTCCACGACGAGCGTCCGGCTGGACCCGAAGACGGTCGTGCTCACATTCAAGACCAACCCGGGCGGCCTCGTCCTCAGCGACCTGGTGGTGAACGAGGCGCCCCGCACGACGCCGTTCTCCGTGACAGCGGTCGTCGGCTCGGCGAACTCGGTCAGCGCCCCCTCGCCACAGCAGTTCAACAAGTCCACCTACAACTTCACGTCGTGGTCGGACGGCGGCCCGCAGAGCCACACCATCACCGCGCCAGCGGTGAACACCACCTACACCGCGACATACCGCAAGCGCTGAGATGCGGCTCGGCTGCGCCGGCGGACGGGTTCCGCTGAACCGTGGAGGCTAAAAGCTAGAACGCACTACTTTGCCGCGTAGAGGTTCACCCAGGGCGGGGACTGATCACCTGCGGGCCCTGTCGGCGTCCTGATCGTTGGCCAGCAGGCCGATCATGAATGATATGAGGTCGATCTGAGCGGGGTCCTTCATGGTGTCCACGAAACCGATGGTTCCGAATGCCAGCCCCGGAGGTAGCGTCGGTGCATGGGAACCGCACATGGCTACCGCTATGCCGGCCCGGCCGTCCTGGCTGAGCGGGCCAGGCCGGGGCCCGGCGTGATCACTGTAACGTCGGCTCGCGTCCTGGCCTTGTGGCTCGCTGCCCGGCCGGCCGGCGAGCTGCGTGAACCGTTCACCTTCGTGGTCAGCCTCGATGGCAAGCCGCGGCGCAGCGAGCACGTCGACTGCGCGGCCGGGCAGCCGGTGCTAGCCGCTGGTGAGGTGCTGTTCGCGCGGGACGGGACCGGGTGGTCCGTCAGCGAGATCAGCAACCAGTCCACCGGGTATTGTCCTGACCCGGATTCCTGGCCAGCCCTGGCCATGGCGCTGGATCACATCGGCCTGGCACACACCGGCGATTTCACGCACAAGGTAGTCTTCCGCCGGTGCCCGGCCTGCGGCCAGCTCAACATCGTCCGGGACGGCGATTTCGCCTGCGCGGTATGTGACAGCGCTTTGTCGGCCCACTGGGACATCAGCCCGGCCTGAATCCGCCATTCATCACCGCTGCGATACGCCCACCCGCACCTTTCCCGCATACACCCGTGAGCACATCGCGCCAAAGAGCCGCTTCACACCTACAGGGAAAGGCGTGGCGTATAGAAAAGCATCCCGTCCCAGGGCGTCCGCTCATGCCGCGTTGAGCAACGTCCGCGACCGCAAGCATGTCCGTGGCTTTGCCCTCGAGAGTGCCGTTCGAGCCGTCGGGCCGCAGGGCTATCTCAGGTCCGTTGCGCTGCGTAGCGCGGCACGGATGGCAGCTGCGGGATCACCGAGGTGGTAGATCCTTTCTGCTGGCTCGATGCCGTCGAGGAATTCCTGGTAGCGCACGGCGTAGGTGAGGTGGGCGAGTGGTTCGGCGATGGATAGCGCGCGGGCCGGGTCGCACCCGGGGATGCAGGTTGCCCAGGCATCGATCCAGGCCCGGGCCGCGGTGGGCCGCTTGCCCTCGGGCAGGAAGTCACAGGCTCGTAGCCCGTCCAGCACCGGGTTGCCGAAATGAGCGTCGGCGAAGTCCACGGTGACCGGCGGGCCGCCGTCGCTGCGCCAGTTACCGGGGTGGAAATCGCCGTGCACGATGGTGTCGGGCAGGCCGCACTCATCCAGCAGCGGAAACCGGCTCAGCAGCCCGCGCGCCGCGGTGGTCTCGCCGGCGGTAAGCTCGCCGGCGAGCGGGCCGTCGAGCAGTGCGCGGATCTGCCCGGCGATGACCAGTGTACGCCGGTCGGGCAATCCCGGCGGGATGCTGGCTGGCTGGCTGGCGAGGACCGCCTGGGTCGTGACCAGGCGCTGAACCGCGCTGGTGATGACCTGCGGAGAGGCGTCCCAGCAGTCTTCGCCGGGTAGGTGCTCGAGCAGGACCCGCCGCGGCCCGGCCCCGATGACTGGCGGGACCAAGGTCGGGTCCACGCGGGCGAATGCGGCGATCACGCTGGCCTCATCGGCGGCGAAGCGGGGCGTGGTCTTGAGCCAGACCGGGCCTTTGCCGGTGGGCAGCCGGAACAGTGCGGCCAGGTTCCAGGTCTTGCGCTGCACCGCGGGCCCGGTCACGCGGCGGCCCGCGGCGCCGAGCATGTCCGACGCCCAGCTGAGCACCTCGCGGATGCCCTCCATCCGGGCCCACGGCGACCGCAGGTCCTCCGGCCTGGTCAACGCGGCCTGATCAACTGGCCGTTCGGCCAGCAGACCGGGTGCCGGGCGGTTGAGCGCGGCCACGTGGTAGGTAACGTGACCGTCGCGGCCGCCTTCCCCGCCGTCGACCAGCAGCAGGCGCAGCACGAAGACCGGGACATCGAGCACCTGGTGCAGGTGGGCCACGACGGGCTCCACCTCTGACCACCACGGGATGCTCACAGGAAACGGCCCGATCACCCCGAGGTAAGCCTCGCCCCAGGTACCACGGCGCTGACGGTTCGCCCCACCCGGCCGGTGTGAACGACCCCAGCGACGCTGGCGACCCGATATCGCCTATCGTGTGCCGGAGCTGAGTTAAGACACCGGTAAACGGACGATCTGCGACGCCATTGAGGCGACCACCAGCTGCTCCGAATCTGCGCGGCTCTGCCCTTGGCTAGACATGCCGTTCGTCACAGCAGGTTATTCCTGGCACGGCGGCAGAAGTAACCGGGCGGTCCCGGCAGCAATTAAGGCGGGTCGGGCGCGTGTTATCACGGGGGTTTCGTGTGTTGGCCGCCTGGCCGTCCTGGTTATCGTCCAACGTGCGAGCGCCGACCGTATGTTTATGCATCGGCGCTCTTGGGGTGACCGTCCGCATCTGCCGCTATTCGCTCGTCCTTCATCGGGCTGGCGCACGGTGCTCGAGCAGGCCGATCACCAACCACGGCCTTGTAGCCTGTCTTGGTGCCTAACCGCGCGTCGGACTCGATGACCATCCACCTCGCCGATGGCCGTGTCCTGGACATCGCGATCCGGCCCGAGGCGTCGGGTGAGCCGATTCAGGTCACGGTGATCGAGGAGATCCAAGGGCGCGTGTTTGACTCCTGCCCTATTTGCGGGTCTCCCGCCACCGATGACGAACACGTACCGCCAGCAAGCATGGGCGGCCAGATCATGACCCGGACGTGCGGACCGTGCAACCACCGTCTCGGCAGTCACGTCGAAGCCGACCTAGCGGACTGGTACGACAACGCTCTGACGCTGCCCCGGTTCGGTTCCTCTGGAGTACAGGGAGACCGCAAATCCGGCCGGATCCTGTGGAGGACGACGCCCGCAGGCGAGTTTGTGCTACTCATGAATGGCCGCTATGACCCCGCGATCACCGACATGCTCAAGAGCGGGCAGGTCGATCTAGGAGCCTGCTGAAAAGCCTGCCGCCCATTGGCGTGTCTGGCCGGCCAGGCGGGTGTCTGGGATGATTTTGGTCATGCAGGGCTTTGAGCGGCTGGACGGGGTGTTACTGGACGGCGCGGTGGGGCATCTGGTGCCGGCGGGGAGCATGTTCGCGTTCCTGGCCGCGCACCGGGCTGAGGTGTTCCCGGATGCGGATTACGCGGACCTGTTCGCCCCGCCGGGGGTGGGGCGGCCGTCGCTGCCGGCGACCCGGATGGCCGCGGTGCTGACCTTGCAGGTCTTGCATGATTATTCGGACCGGGAGACGGCGGAGGCGGCCCGGTTCGATGTGCGGTGGAAGGTGGCGATCGGCGCGCCGCTGGATGATCCGGGGTTCGACCCGTCGTCGCTGGTGTACTGGCGGAACCGGATCGCCCGGTCGGCCCGGCCGCACCGGATCAGCGACGCGGTGCGCAAGATCGTGGAGGAGACCGGGGTGCTGAGGGGCCGGCGCCGCCGGGCGGTGGACTCCACCATCCTGGCTGATGCGGTGGCCACCCAGGACACCGTGACCCAGCTGGTGGCCGCGATCCGCAAGGTGGCCCGGGAGGTGCCCGGCGCGGCGGAGCAGGTCGCGGCGGTGTGCACCGGCCATGACTACTCCAGGCCGGGCAAGCCGGCGATCGACTGGGATGATCCCGCCGCGAAGGACGCGCTGGTGTCGGCCCTGGTCAGCGACGCGAACGCGCTAGTGGCGGCATTGCAGGACCGTGACCTTGATGAGCGGGCTGCGTCCGCGCTGGCGTTGCTGGCCCTGGTGGCCGGGCAGGACGTGGAGCCCGCCGAGGGCAGTGACGGCACCGACGGGCGGTGGCGGATCGCCCGCAAGGTCGCCGGGGACAGGGTGATCTCCACGGTGGACCCTGATGCCCGGCACACCCGCAAGTCGGGCGAGGCCAGAAGGGACGGCTACCGGGCGCACCTGGCCGCCGACCCGGAGACCGGGATCATCACCGATGAGAAGATGACCAGGGCCGCCGGGACCGAGAACTCCGATCCGGCGGTGGCGGAGGAGTTCCTGGCCGCCGAGACCGCCGCGGGCGGCATGGCGGGCAGTCCCGGTTCCCCGGCCGCGGGCGGGCCAGATGACGGGGCCGCCCCGGGCCGGGATCTGAGCTGGTACGGCGATTCGGCCTACGGGACCGGGGACCTGCGCGGCGCGATCTGCGACGCCGGCCACCAGGCGGTGATCAAGCCCAAGCCGCTGCAGGCCCCGGTGCAGGGCGGGTTCACCGTCGATGACTTCACCGTGGACGAGCAGGCCGGCACGGTCACCTGCCCGGCCGGGCACACCGTGGCGCTGAGCCGGACCCGGATCGCCACCTTCGGCGTCTTGTGCCGGGACTGCCCGCTGCGCGCCCGGTGCACCACCTGCAAGACCGGCCGCCGGCTCGTCCTGCACCCCCGTGATGACCTGCTCCGCGCCGCCCGGGCCGGCTGGGCCGCCGGAAGCGGGCTGCGCAAGGACTACAGGACGCACCGCCCGAACGTCGAACGCGCCATCGCCCAGGTGGCCACCTGGCGGGGACGGCGGCTCAAGCTCCGCTACCGCGGGGTGGCCAGGAACCACGCCTGGCTCAAGCGCCGCACCGCCGCGGTCAACCTGCGCAATCTGCTCGGGAAGGGCCTGGCCCGCCGCGACGGCGCCTGGGCGCTGGCCACCTGACCGCCGACGGCCGGGTCCTTACAGAGGATCCGGCCCGCAGCTGGCCGGCCACCGGTCCCGGCGCGGCAGACTGTCAGGGGCTGGGTCGCAGCACAGACGGGCTGACCGCAGGGCTTGGCTAGGAGCGGAGACTGGTTACGCAGAGCCCCCGGAACTGGCTTTTTCAGCAGGTTCCTAG
>Ga0137372_10007639_pt1 | contig 10465 bp, 9 predicted proteins | sample SagtaG_6_FD_104911 | JGI IMG/M metagenome (GOLD analysis project Ga0137372, IMG submission 104911) | Vadose zone soil microbial communities from Sagehorn Ranch, Mendocino, California, USA - Sage1_R_60_16 metaG | ecosystem: Environmental > Terrestrial > Soil > Vadose zone | place: USA: California...
CGGTCGGCCGGCAGCAGCCGCTCGGCCGCATAGGCCCCGAGCGCCGACACATAGCCGACGCGATCTCCGACCTTGATGTCGCTGACCCCGGGCCCGACCGCGATGACTTCGCCCGCCCCCTCGTTGCCGGAGACGAACGGCAGCCCGACCGGCGAGGGATACATGCCGCTGCGGAAATAGGTGTCGATGAAATTAACCCCGCTGGCGTGGTTCCTGATCTTGATCTGGCCGGGACCTGGCGCCGCCACCGGAACGTCCTCGTAGGTCAGCACGTCCGGACCGCCCGTCTTGTGTACTCGCACCGCTGCGACCATTGCTGTCACTCCCTGCTCGACTTGCACGCGCCGCGAACCGGCCCGGCGGCGGCAATGTCTCTCAGCGGAGCCTGTGGATCAAGCCGTCAGGTGCGCGGCGGACGCCGCCGGTTGCGCTTTGCCATGACATTGAATGCCTCGACCGCGCCGGCAAACGCCATGGCGAAATAGATATATCCGCGCGGAATATGGAACTCGAAACCATCGGCCACCAGCGCAACCCCGATCAGCACAAGAAAGGCGAGCGCCAGCATCTTGGTGGTAGGATGCTCCGCGATAAACGCGCCGACCGGCGCGGCCGCCGCATACATCACGATCATGGCGATGACCACGGCGGCGATCATCACCTCCAGGTGCTCGGCCATCCCGATCGCCGTGATGATTGAATCGAGCGAGAATACCAGATCGACGGCAACGAGCTGAACCACGATCCAAGCAAATGCTTGCTTGCTCGAGGCCACCTCGGCGCCGCTTTCGCGCGCCTCCACCTCGCTGTGGATTTCATACGTCGCCTTGGCGATGAGGAACAGGCCGCCGCCGATCAGGATGATGTCGCGCCAGGATACTCCCATGCGGAAAACGGTAAACAGCGGCGCGGTGAGGCCCATCAGCCAAGTGAGCCCGGCGAGCATGATCACGCGGAAGATGAATGCCAGCGACAGACCCACTTGGCGGGCGCGGCGTGCCTTGTCCGCCTCAAGCCGTGCGGTCAAGACCGAGATGAACACGAGGTTGTCGATTCCGAGGACGATCTCGAGCGCGGTCAGCGTGACGAGCGCGGCCCACGCATTTGGGTCGGTCAGCAGCGATAGCACGTTCATTCAGCGTTTCTCGGTCAGCCCGACGCCGAGGAAATATAGGGCGATCGCCACCAGGCCGCCTGCGACCCAGGGTCCCGGGGCGAGATCGCGCAGCACAGCGACCAGCGCGAGCAGGGACCACAAGATCAAGGCGGCGATGTTTAGCGCCCGCAGCCGCGCAACTCGCAAGGGGTGCAGGAATTTGAACGGCACGAAGGTCAGCGCCGCGAGCGCGACGACGATGGCGGCGGCGAGCGATGGCATGGGCTTGAGCAGGAAAAGATAGAACGCCGCCGCGTTCCAGAGCGCCGGAAAACCGCGAAAGAAGTTGTCCGTGGTCTTCATCTCCCGGTCGGCGAAATAGAGCGCGCCCGTGACGACGATGACGATGCCCGCCGGCATCGCCAGCGCTTGTGGCAATAGCCCGCCGGCGGCAATCGCGTAGGCGGGAACGAACACATAGGTGACGAAATCAACGACGAGATCGAGCACATCGCCCGACCAGCGCGGGAGCACCTCCGCAACCTTGAGCCAACGTGCAATGGTGCCGTCGACCCCGTCGACGATAAGCGCAATGCCGAGGCACAGAAACATCGCCGCCCATTGACCGCGCACCGCGTAGACCAGCGCGGCGAGCGCGAGCGCCGCGCCTGCGGCGGTGAAAACGTGCACCGCGAACGCGCGGGCGCGGATGAACATGCCATCCTCGATCGTCACGCGCGGGTCTTGACCCGCGCAACCATCATACGGTCTTGCTATCCGTTGTCATGCCCCGCCAACGGGCTGCGAGCACGGACCGTCCGCCCTGACTTTGGCGGGAGATGCTGCGGGGATGACGACGATTGGCGGGTGGGCGGCGGCATGGACCATTTGACGTCGGAAGTGGCGATCGTCGGCGCCGGCCCGGCCGGCCTGACCGCGGCGATCGCGCTCGCGTCGGCCGGCGTCGAAACGGCGCTGGTCGCCAGACTACCGACTGCGTCAGATGCGCGCACCAGCGCCTTGCTCGAAGGGTCGGTCAAGGCGCTCGACGCGCTGGGTGTGTGGCAGCGCTGCCGGGAGCATGCCGCGCCCCTGCGGGTGATGCGTATTATCGACGACACGCCGCGGCTGATGCGGGCCCCCGAGGTTTGCTTTGTCGCGAGCGAGATTCAGCTCGACGCTTTTGGTTACAACATCGAGAATCGGTTTCTCGTCGCCGCGCTCGAAGCGCGTGCCCGCGAACTTGCTGCGCTTACGCGCATCGAAGACGAAGCCGTCGCGGTCGAGATCGCCGATGAGCAAGTGACGGTCCGCTGCAGCGGTGGCGCCGCGCTGTCGGCGCGTTTGGCAGTCGGCGCCGAGGGACGGCGCTCGTTGTGTCGGACCGCCGCCGGCATCGACATGCGTGGCCGCAGCTACGCGCAGACTGCACTTGCATTCAACCTCGGTCATAGCCGCCCCCACCACGACACGTCGACCGAATTCCACACCGAGGCTGGTCCGTTCACGCTGGTGCCGCTGCCGCGACGACGTTCGAGCCTGGTCTTCGTGGTCGATCCGGCCGAGGTCGCCAAGCTCTCGATGCTCTCCGACGCGCAGATGGCGGCCGAGGTCGAGCGCCGCTCGCATTCGATCCTGGGCAAGATCGAAGTCGAGGCGCCGCGCGGCGTTTTCCCGCTAACGGTCGAGACCGCCGCCCGTTTCGGCGCCGGGCGGGTGGCGCTCATCGGGGAAGCCGCGCACGTCATTGCGCCGATCGGCGCGCAGGGTCTCAATCTCGGTCTGCGCGACGCTGCGACCATCGGCGAACTCGTCGTCGCCGCCCATCGGGACGGGCACGATGTCGGGGAGTTGACCGACCGCTACGATCGCATGCGCCACGCCGACGCGACGAGCCGCATGCTGGCGGTTGATCTCCTCAACCGCAGCCTGCTCTCGGATTTCCTGCCACTGCAGAGCGCGCGCGCGGCCGGCTTGTTTCTGATGGACCGTATCGGTCCGCTGCGTCGGGCGATCATGCGCGAGGGTGTCTCGCCGTGGGCCTCCCAGCCGCGGCTCATGCGCGGAGAGGCACTGTAGGGCTACAATCTCTGCGCGGGCTCGATCCCGAACAGCGCTTGCCCTGCCGACTCGAAATTCGACAGATGCGCCTGCCCCTGCGCCAGCAAAGTGTGCAGATCGCGGAACCGGCGCTCGAAAGCACTGCCTTCGAAAATCGCGGTAGTGCCGGCGGCGCGGTAGGCGAAATCGACCACCTTGCGGGCCGCTTCCATCGCGCCGGTGATGGCGACGCGCAGGCGCGCACGCTGCTCGAGCGAAAGAGCGCCGGCCGCCGCGGACGTTGCCCAAATCTCGCGCAGCATCTGCAGGAGAAATGCTCGCGCTGATCCCAGCTGTCCGCACGCCCGCGCGACGCGCGATTGGATCACCGTGTTGTCGCGCAGCACGGCGGTCGAGCCCAGGCCCCCGCCGGAGGTCTTGGTCTGCGCGAGCTGCATGAAGGCGGCAAGGCACGAACCAGCGATGCCGAGTGCCACGCCGGAAAAGCCCACGCCATAGAGGGTGAGCAGCGGAATGTTGTAGAGCGGGCCGCTCTCGCGGCGGTCGGGGACAGAGTCGCGCCAGGTGGTGTATTCCTCCCGCACGAACAAATCGACGACCTCGTAGTCGTTGCTGGCCGTGCCGCGCAGGCCCATGACGTGCCAGGTGTCCGTGATGTTCGCCTGCTCGCGGCGGAACAGCATGGTGCGGTTGACCGGATTGCCGCTTGCATCTCGGCGCGGCTTATCGGCGGTTTCAAAAACCGTCGAATGCCCGCCCATCCAGGTGGCATTGGCGCTGCCGCTCGCAAATCGCCATTTGCCGGTGACGCGGTAGCCGCCGTCGACGATAATGGCCTTGGCAACACCCGCGGGCGGCCCCCACGCGACCAGCGCGTCGGGTGCCCCAAAGACCTCGCGTGCAATTTTCGGGTCGAGAAATCCGGCCGCGTGCGAGCTCGCAACTGCCTGTGCAAGACACCAGGCCGGACTCGCATCGGCCGCCGCGACCGCCTCGACGACTTGATTGAAGGTGACGAGATCGACGGCGGCGCCGCCGAGCGAAACCGGCAGCAGCATGTGGAACAGGCCGCAAGCGTGCATCGCTGACAAAACATCGGCAGGAATCTTCCGTTCCTTCTCGGTGCGACCGGCAGCGGCCTCGATCATCGGCGCAAGGGCGCGAGCCCGCGCAACCCAATCCTGACTGTCCTTGGTCAGCAACGGTCACCCCCAGATGTCTTCACGTCTCTAGCACAGGGGAAGCCGCCTGTCGGCTCGCGCTGGCGTCTAGCCTTTCCCTCAACTAGCATCGCGCCGCTCCTTGAAGCGGAGCGGGTCGTGCATGCGCGGGGGAAATCGCCGATGCGACGGATCAAGGTCGGTCTGGTGGCGCTCGCCGCGCTTACCGTCCTCCTTCCAACCGAGGCGAGCCGCGCGCAGGACGCCTATCCCACGCGGCTGGTACGGATCGTCGTCCCCTACCCTGCGGGTGGCGGCACCGACACGCTAGCGCGCCTGCTCGCCGACCAACTCAGCCGCAAATGGGGTCAACCGGCGATCGTGGAGAATATCGGCGGCGCGGCGGGCAATATCGGTTCCGCCGAGGTCGCGCGCGCGACCCCTGATGGCTACACGCTGCTCCTGGCCTCGCCCGGCCCGATCGCGACCAACGCCTTTCTCTACAAGGAGATGGGCTATGACCCGGCGCGTTGGGTTCCGATCGCCCTGCTGGCAACGGGTCCGTACGTGCTCGTGCTGCGCAAGAACTTCGAGGCTTCGAAGGTTGCGGACCTGATCGCGCGTGCCAAGGCCAATCCGGGCAAGATCACGTCGGCGACGCCGGGCGCTGGCTCGGTCGGGCACCTGGCGACGGTCCAGCTCGAAATGCTCGCCGGCATCACGACGACGCAGATCCCCTATCGCGGGTTGAGCCACGCCCTCAACGACCTCATCGCCGGACACGTGGACATGATGTTCGACACGCCGACGACTTCGCTTGCGCTGCATCGCGATGGCAAGGTCAAGATCGTGGCGGTCGGCACGGCGGAGCGCGTGCGGGAATTGCCGGAGGTTCCCACCGTTGCCGAGTCGGGTTTGCCGGGCTACCGGGCCGTCACCTGGTACGCGATGGTGGCGCCGCCGCAGACGCCCGCGGCCTTGGCCGACAAGATCAATCGCGATGTGGTCGAGATCCTCGCCCGACCGGACGTGGGCGAAAAGACGCGCGGAATTCAGATGGAGCCGGTCACCAAAAGCCGCGGGGAGGCAGCCCAATTCTTCGTCGAGGAGGCGCAGCTCTGGGGCAAAGTGATCAGGCAAGCCAATATTCCACTGCAATAGCGCTGGTCGAAAGTCACGAGACGGCTGCATCCGGGATCGTCCTGCACTTTCCACGGTTAGCCCCGAGGGAGAGCCACGCCGGGGAGCAGCGATGCCCGATTGACGAAGTCGAGGCCGATGCTGCCCTTGTGCTCGTCAACGTCCTTGCCGTTGCCTGTAAAAGCGGCTTGGCGAGGCCTGGGCGTTCCTCATACGGTAGCCACGAAGGCTCCTGTTTGGGACGAGGAATTCGGGCGGATGAAGCTCCCGCGCAACTTCTTCAAGCCGCTGGCGATCGGCGCGCCGGCACCGCTGCGCGAGCTCCCGGTGAAGCTCGAACGCATGATCCATTTCGTGCCGCCGCACATCGAGAAGTTGCGTGCCAAAGTGCCGGAGCTGATCACCGAGGTCGATGTGGTGCTCGGCAACCTCGAGGACGCGATTCCGGCTGATGCCAAGCAGGCGGCGCGCGCGGGCTTCATCGCTATGGCAAAAGCCAACGACTTCGGCACAACTGGCCTGTGGACACGCATCAACGCGCTCAACTCGCCTTGGATGCTCGATGACGTCGTCGAGATCGTCGGCGCAGTGGGAGAGAAGCTCGACGTGGTCATGCTGCCCAAGGTCGAAGGACCGTGGGATATCCATTATCTCGACCAGCTCCTCGCTCAGCTGGAAGCAAAATACTCGGTCAAGAAGCCGATCCTCATCCATGCCATCCTGGAGACCGCCGAAGGCGTCGACAACGTCGCCGATATCGCGGTAGCGTCGCCGCGCATGCACGGCATCAGCCTCGGTCCCGCCGATCTTGCCGCCTCACGTGCGATGAAGACGACGCGCGTCGGCGGCGGACATCCGCAATACAAGGTTCTCGCCGACGCCACCGCCGACGGCGGACCGCGCGCGGCGTTTCAGCAGGACCTCTGGCACTACACGTTGGCCAAGATGGTCGACGCCTGCGCCGCGGCGGGCATCAAGCCGTTCTACGGCCCATTCGGCGACTTCTCCGACGCGCAAGCCTGCGAGACGCAGTTCCGCCACGCCTTCCTGATGGGCTGCGTCGGAGCGTGGACGCTGCACCCAAGCCAGGTGCCGATCGCCAAGCGCGTATTCTCGCCCGATCCCGCCGAGGTCGCTTTTGCCAAGAAGATCATCGACGCCATGCCCGACGGCACCGGCGCGGTAATGATCGACGGCAAAATGCAGGACGATGCGACTTGGAAGCAGGCCAAGGTGGTGGTCGATCTCGCCCGCTTGGTCGCGGCCAAGGACCCGGGCGAGGCGGCACGCTACGGCTTTTGAGCCTCTGGCGCGGCTCGCAAACCTGGATTATGTCGACTTGAGCATGGGCAAGACGCGCAACGCCAAGTTCAAGATCGGTCAGGTGGTTCGCCACCGCCTGTTTCCGTTTCGCGGCGTTGTGTTCGATATCGATCCGGAATTCAATAACACCGAGGAATGGTACCAATCGATCCCCGCGGAGATTCGCCCGGGCAAGGACCAGCCGTTTTATCATCTGTTCGCGGAGAACGCGGACAGCGAATACATCGCTTATGTTTCCGAGCAGAACCTGCTGCCCGATACGTCCGGCGAGCCGGTGCGCCATCCCCAGGTCGCCGAGGTGTTCGAGCAGGACGAGAAGGGCAGCTACCGGCCGCGCCATTCACTGCTGAACTGACACCTGGACGCGGGCGAGGCTGCAAGGTGTCGTCCCGCTAGGGACCCGCGCAGATTTTTCCGCTGCTGCTCGAATACGTTGGGATCGGTCGCCGGCACCCCTCGCGCCACCTATTTCGGTTGCTGCTGCTCTAATTCCTTCGGATCGGTGGGCGGGCCGTCATAGGCCTTGGCAAAATCGGCGAGCGGCATCGGGATGCTGATTGATTGACCCGATCCATTGATGCCTTGCACGTGCAGAGTTTGACCGCTCTTCATCTTAGTAATCAATTCATTGCTCGCCTCGTACTCCGCCACGCAGCCGTTGGAGAGGCAGATCACGTAGGGGCCGGTGAGCGGTTGGCCATTGTCGACGATCACACGAGTGCCGGCCTGGAGCGACATGCCAAGCGGTAACGTGACGCGCAGCTTTTTCGTTTCTCCTTCCGGCTCGACCAACACCACGACGACCACCGGCATGCCCGACTCGACGCGACCGTCCCTACCGATAAAGCAAACCTGCTTGGCATTTGCCTCTGGACCCTTCTGGCAGACCTTGGTCCAGAATGAGTAGGTCAGCTCAGGCTGTCCGCCCTGTTTTGGTTGCGCGGTGGGGTTGGGGGCAGCCTTCGGCTTAGCCTTCGGCTGTGCTTTCGGTGCGTCCTGTTGGGCAGCAGAATGAGGTGCTCCAACGATCACCATCGCGGCAAGCGCATAAGCAAACACCCGCGCTGCAAATGCGACTCGATATTTCATTGGACTGCCCCCGTTTATCGTGACGGGTGACGCCGACGTAGACGATACGACATGCTGACTGCTCACAGCAAAGAGGCGCGCCCAAGGCGCGCCTCGATATCTTCCAATCTATCCTCCGGCGTTACCTTGTGGGCGCTGCCTGGGGTGCCGTGGGTGCCGCCTGCTGCTGGCTCTCGAGCTTCTTGCGTGCCTCCTCGGCTCGCTTCTGCAGCTCCTCCTGCAATTGCTTCTGCTGCTCCTCGAACTTCTTGGGATCGGTGGGCGGACCGTCATAGGCCTTGGCAAAATCCGTGAGCGGAACCACGAGACTGATGGCTTGGCCGGCGCCATTGATCCCTTGAATGACGAGCCCCTGCCCTTTTTTCAGCTTGCCGATGAGTTCGCCGCTCGCTTCGTAGTCGGCCATGCAACCGTTGTTGAAGCAGATGACGTAAGGCCCGGTCATGGGCTGGCCGTTGTCGACGATCACCCGAGTACCGGGCTGGATCGACATACCCAGAGGCAAGGTGACTCGGAGCACCTTTTTCGGCTCGTTTTCCGGTTCGATCAGCACGGCCGCGACCACCGGCATACCCGATTCGACGCGGCCGTCCTTGCCGGTGAAGCAGACCTGCTTGGCATTCGCCTCTTGGCCTTTCAGGCAGAACTTGGTCCAAGGCGAAAAGACGAGCTGCGGCTGCTCGGGCTGTGCTTGCGGCTGCTGCGCATGCGGGACGGGAGCCTCGGCCGGCTTCTGTGCGGGCGCCGCCTTGGGCGCCGCCTTGGGAGCGGCTTTGGGGGCCGCAGGCGCCGGAGTTGCCGGCGGAGCTTGACCGAAGGCCGCGGAGCCGATCAATGCGGTGAGCATGGTCGTTGCCGCCGCGACGGCGAACGCGCATGCGGCCGGCCGGGCCGGCGCAGAAACCAACCGATGATCCATCGACAGATCCTCTTACTGACCGTTCTCCCAGCGCCCCACGCCGGAACGGCTGCCCCATATTAAGGCTGTGTCGGCACCAAATGCGGCGAGAGCGTGACGACGGCTAGCGGCGTGATAGCCCATTTCAACCGTCCGATAAAGCCATAACGTCGCCGCGTTATGATACGAAAGATCGCGATAACGGTCGCGACTGGCTTCAAATCCAAGCCAGGCTGCCCCAGCTTGACCTATTTGGTGGAAATACTTGCCGAAATCTCCGAGTCGCATTGCCGCCGTGAGCTTGCATCTTTTCGTCGATCTCATCCGCCCGCGCGGGCCGCGAGGCTATGGCGCGGCTTGCGGCACCTTGCTCATCGGCCTCGCCGTTTGCGGCGCCGCGGGTGCGCTGCGAGGGGCGCACGCCGCCGAGCCCAGGCACGCCATTGCGATGCATGGCGCGCCGGCGCTGCCCGAGGGCTTCGCGCACTTGCCCTATGCCAACCCCGCCGCACCCAAGGGCGGTCGCCTGGTACAAGGCGTGCTCGGCACCTTCGACAGCCTCAATCCCCTCATCGTAAAGGGCATCGCGCCGCCGTCGATCCGCGGTTACGTGGTCGAGAGCCTGATGGCTCGCGGCTATGACGAGCCATTTACGCTTTATGGGTTGATCGCGCGTTCGGTCGAGACCGACGCCCAGCGCAGCTACGTCACTTTCCACCTCGACCCCGCCGCGAAGTTCTCCGACGGCAAACCGGTCACCGCCGAGGACGTCATCTTCTCCTGGCAACTTCTGCGCGATAAAGGCCGGCCAAATCATCGCACCTATTACGCCAAGGTCGCCAAGGCCGAGGCGATCGGCGAGCAGGCGGTGCGCTTCGATCTCTCCGGCAGCGACGACCGCGAGCTTGCGCTCATCCTCGGACTGATGCCGGTGCTTGCGAAGCACGCCGTCAAGCCCGAGACGTTCGAGGAGACTTCGTTCCAGGCGCCGCTCGGGACCGGCCCCTATGTCGTCGGCGAAGTCGACCCCGGCAAGAGCGTCACGCTTAAGCGCAATCCCGATTATTGGGGCCGCGGCCTTGCGATCAATCGCGGCCTGTGGAACTTCGACGAGGTCCGCTTCGATTACTACCGCGAGGCCAATTCGCACCTCGAAGCGTTCAAGCGCGGTCTCTACGACCTGCGCAACGAGCACGATCCGGGACGCTGGCAAACGGCCTACGATTTTGCCGCCGTGCGCGACGGCCGCGTGCTCAAGGAGGCGCTGCCGACCGGAGTGCCGAAGGCGAGCAGCTATTTCGTGTTCAACACGCGCCGGGCGGTTTTCTCCGACATTCGCGTGCGCGAGGCGATCTTGCTGCTGTTCGACTTCGAATGGATCAATCACGGCTACTTCTTCGACCTCTACCGGCGCAGCGCGAGCTATTTCGATGACTCGGAACTGTCGTCCCACCGCCGGCCGGCCGATCAGCGGGAGAAAGCGTTGCTTGCGCCGTTCACCGAGGCCGTTCGCGCCGACGTGCTCGACGGCACCTGGTCGCCGCCGGTCAGCGACGGCTCCGGCCGCGACCGCGTGACGCTCAAGCGCGCGCTCGACCTGTTCGCAGCCGCAGGCTACGAGCTGCGCGGCACCGAACTGGTCGAACGCAAGAGCGGCCGGCCACTGACGTTCGAGATCTTGGTGACCGCGCGAGACGA
>Ga0137372_10007640_pt1 | contig 10464 bp, 12 predicted proteins | sample SagtaG_6_FD_104911 | JGI IMG/M metagenome (GOLD analysis project Ga0137372, IMG submission 104911) | Vadose zone soil microbial communities from Sagehorn Ranch, Mendocino, California, USA - Sage1_R_60_16 metaG | ecosystem: Environmental > Terrestrial > Soil > Vadose zone | place: USA...
ACGCTCAAGCTTTAACCGGTAAGACTCGCCTTCCCGCGAAAGAAGATTGGGATGTGTCGCGCCAAGGACAATATAAACGACATTCGGGTGCTCCTTGAGAATTTCCGGTAACGCCTCGATTACATACTCAATCCCTTTGTTAGGCGACAGAAGTCCAAAGGTAAGCAGCATCGTCTTACCTTCTACGCCGAACTGATCCTTGTGGAAGCTCGGGTCGATGAACTGCACGTCAGGCACGCCGTGCGGGATGAGGTCGATCTTCTGGGGCGACACGCCATAAACTTCTTTCAACAGCCCTCGCCCACGTTCAGCCATCACGATAAAACGATTCGAGAGCGCATCGAGTTGCTCCATAACGAATCTTTGCGATTCGTTAGGTTCGCGCAGCACGGTGTGCAGCGTTGTCACCACGGGCATGTGCAGATCGCGCAGCAAAGCTAGCAAGTGACTTCCGGCCGGCCCGCCATAGATACCAAACTCGTGTTGGACCGAGACGACTTCGACGTTGTTAATGTTTAAGAAATCGGCCGCTCGCCGGTACGAGTCGATCTCCTTTTCGTCGATCTCAAAACGGATACGCGTCGAATAGTCGTAGCCTTCGGGGCGATCGTTAACTGCTCCCACGATGCATTCGCAATTTGGGTACTGGGCTGCGACCGCCTCGCAAATATCGGTCGTAAACGTCGCGACGCCACATTGCCTGGGCATATAATCTCCCACGAAAGCGACGCGGTTAATCGTTGTCATGAGGTAGCCTCAGTTAGTGGCAAATGTCAGCTTTCTCCGTCCAGGATACTGGGACAACGACACGCTGCCGCTCTCGACGACTTGTCGCGCCCGGCCGCCCGTGAAGGCGGATCAACTCGCGACTTTGCTTCGTAAATCCCGCACTCGCGCCTGGGTGGACTCAATTGCTTCCGGTGGGACTCGGCGCAAACCTCCCGTCAACCCAAGCTTCGATAAAATCCAGATCAACCATTTTGTCGGGTCCCACTGCCACGGCTTCACGCCGTTACGATAGTCGTGCTGAAATTCATGGTGATAATTATGATAGCCCTCGCCGAATGTAAACAGCGCCAGGAAAAGCGAGTCGCGCGCGCTGCATCGTGTCGAATACGGCTGACGCCCGATGGTATGGCAGGCTGAGTTAATCAGGAACGTACAGTGTTGGAGCACGACAACTTTTGCGACACCGCCAATTAGAAAACCGCCGAGCGCGCCGACCCAGCCGTCCCAAGCGAACCCGGCGAGCGCTGGCAGGGCGAAGCCGACTATGACAGCGAGGAGATGAATGTGTCGATGTTGCCACATGACCAGCGGATCTTTCTTTAGATCGGCAACATTATCGAACGGCGGTTGCGGCAGGAGCTTAAACAACAGCCAGCCAATGTGGGCGTGGAAAAAACCTTTAGTGATGTCGTACGGGTCTTCGTCGTGATCCACATGTTTATGATGGCGGCGGTGTTCGCTTGCCCACATGAGGACAGAATTCTCAAACGCCGCGGCACCGAAAATGAGGGTAAACAGACGCACCGGAAGTTTCGCCCGAAAAGTCATGTGTGAAAACAGACGGTGATAACCGAGCGTGATACTAAAGCCGGCCGCAGCCAATAACACCGCGAACACGGCGAGTTGGAACCAATCAACGCCGAAATACCACAGATACAGCGGCACTGCGGTGAGCGTGAGAACAAACGTACCGATCAGGAACGAGCTGGTCGTCCAATTAATGCGGTCCGTCGGAATGCGGAAAATCACAGGGAGAAAATTTTCGAAAGATCACCGGCTCGCTGACGTCGGCCGGCCTAGAATAACGTCATTCTTTGTCCAGGTATGAACGCTGCCGCAGTGTGCACAGGTTAACTTTTGTGTTTTCAGTTTGGCTGTTGCCCAGCGTTTTTCTTCGATTGTCTTTCCGGTATCGGTCAGCTTCGACGTTGAAGGACAGCGTACCAATAAGCTTTTGATGTTGGAACCGACCTTTGGTTTTGGCCGTCGCGGCGGATCGAACAAGAATCTCGTCGCCATAGTTAAAGACGATAAACGATGCGCGCCTTAGCGGTGTCGTACGGTGACATTTCCATTTTCACTCGATCACCAATTGTAAGCCGAATAAAACGTTTGCGCATCTTTCCAGAAATGTGCGCAAGAACCATGCGCTGATTCGCAAGCGCAACGCGGAACATTGTTCCTGGGAGCACCATCATGATGGTGCCCTCCAATACGATCGCTTTTTCAGAATTCATGTTGTCGATCCAACAGAAAGCGCCGGCGCCCAATTTCGTGAGCGCCGACGGTTAATCCAGTCTACCTGCGAAAGCCGGAGAAATTCCGTTTCCCGCCAGAAGGACGCGGACGGTCTGCGCGTGGACGCGCTTCGTTAACAGTTAACGGGCGGCCGTTAAGTTCACGGCCGTTGAGCGCACTCGAGGCAGCGTTGGCTTGCGCGTCGTCGTTCATCGTGACGAACGCAAAGCCACGCGATTTGCCGGTCATACGGTCCATCATCAGATTGACTTCGTTGACGGCGCCATGTTGTTCGAACAGATCCTGAAGATCATTCTCGGTGGTCTCAAATGAGAGATTACCTACGTACAGTTTCATTGTGTTTGATTTTGGAAAAACTACCGAGCTACAGAGCCGTTCCCGGGAATCGGGTTTCAAACCACCAATGAGCGACGCTCACCTGACGATCTACCGCGCAGTGAAGTTAAACAGAGTAATCCAATAAGCGCACACTATCGCCCAGACACGGCGAAACACAAATGATCATTTCACGGAGGGAAATTAGGCGAAGTAAAAAAAACGCCGCGGCGCCGGAGATCCAGGTATACTCAGCGGCCGTTGTCCCGGTGCGATGGTAGGCGCCTGAAACGCGTGCCCTGCGTCAATTGCCGATAAGTATCCGGCGCTTGCTTGCCGGCCGCCGCGCGAAATCTTTGGAAAAGCGCAGCCCGCAGTTCTGAAGTTGTATGTTGCGCGTAGTAAAGCGCGCAGCTCTGAGTCAATGTTGGTTCCATGTTAATTCTCCCGTTATTTGCGCTGGCGGCGGATTAACGCCGGCGCTGATTTCCGGGCAATTTGCATCGAGGCGCGTGATATACGCATCCAGCAACGCCACGAATGTTATCTTTGAGACCACAATGTCGCCCGACAAGTTCTCGAGCAATTTTTCGAGCTCATCTTTATGAGCAGCGATAGCATTCATGATGCCGTTTTGTGTGCAGAGAAAAGGGGCCGCACACCGGCGCGATCGATTGACGCTGCGCTATTAACCTAATCATACAGCCACAACCTGCGATTAGCTAATGATTAAATACAGTTTGTTTCCGTAACGTTCATGCTACGGGCTCGGGCTCGTTGGCATTTTCCTTTCGCCGCTGCTTTCTACTTTAGCCTTTTTACTTCCTGCTTTTTTGCGCTCCCCTCAGATCGTAATTTGGCAGAGCGACCGAACTAATCAGCGCAGGTGGTGCGATTCGTTAGACGGCGGAAGCGCTCCTGCGACCAGCCAAATCATATGTCCAGAGCCCAAGATGTGATGACCAATCTTCTGGCGTTGGCGGACATTCGCGTCAACGGCGCTCGTCCATGGGACATACATGTGCATGACCGGCGTTTCTTCAGCCGGGTCCTCGCTTCCGGGACACTCGGTTTCGGTGAATCCTACATGGACGGCTGGTGGGACTGCGAGGCGTTGGACGAGATGTGTTGCCGCGCCATTGGTGCCGGGCTCGAGAAGCGTTTTGTATTTCGACTTCCAAACGTCTGGGCACTACTCAGCGCGCTTCTCGTAAACCAGCAGACTGCCCGCGGCTCCCGAAAAGTCGGCCGGGTGCATTACGATCTGAGCAACGATTTTTTCGAAGCAATGCTCGATCCGAATATGCAATATTCCTGCGCGCTCTTCGCAGAGGGCGACGATCTCGCCTCGGCGCAACAGCGCAAGCTGGACTGGATTTGCAAGAGGCTGCGTCTCCAACCCGGCCTGCGTCTGCTGGACATCGGCTGCGGCTGGGGTGGGTTGGCCCGTTATGCTGCCCGCCACTGTGGTTGCCAGGTAGTCGGGATAACAATTTCGCGGGAGCAATTCGTTTACGCGCAACGCTGGTGTCGCGGGTTGGACGTGGAAATTCAGCTGCGCGACTACCGCGAAGTCACCGGGCCCTTTGATCGGGCGGTGAGCGTGGGCATGGTCGAGCATGTCGGGTACAAGAATTATCGCACCTATATGCGAGCGGTCGCTCGTTCGTTAGGCGAGAATGGATTGTTTCTTTGCCAGGGAATTTGCGGAAATTTCTCGCGCTTCCACACCGATCCGTGGATTAAGCGCTACATTTTTCCAAACTCCGTGCTTCCTTCCCTGGCTGGCCTTACGCGTGCTGCGGAGGGCGTGTTCGTCATTGAAGACGTCAGGAACATCGGGCCGAATTACGACCCGACACTCCTCGCCTGGGAGGAAAACTTTCGCCGCGCCTGGCCCCGTTTTGCCGATCAATACGGCGAACGTTTCCGGCGGATGTGGCGATTTTATCTGCTCAGTTGCGCGGGCGCATTTCGCGCGCGCAGTTTACAGGTGTTTTCGATTCTCTTTTCGAACCGCGTCGGCAACTGACAAAGCAAATCTGGCAAAGTTCGCCATTAGGCGGCTCACTTTTGCGGCGACGCCCTCCAATCATCCGCTGGTTCCATGACCGACCGCGGACCAGCGCCATTTAACCAGGCCAGCGCATCCTTGTTGTCCTGCAAATATGCGTCCCAGAATGCGGTCGAGAGCGCGCGGATTACGCGATGGTGATTTAGATTGCCCGGCCTGCGATCGCGGGGCAACGCGCGATCGGCGAAGACCGAATGATCAGCATTCTTGAGCACAACCTGATATTTCGGCACGCCGTGCAACGCGGGATAAACCGTGAGCCGTGCTTTTGCGTCCGTCTCGCCGATTGGCGCGACGTCGTTTGTTCCAGTCATTAGCAACCACGGGATTTTTACCTCGCCGAAAGCGCGCTCCGCCGTTTCTGATTTCGGCGTGCTCGGACTCATGATGACCGCTGCGCGAATTCTTGGATCGGTCAGTTCGGTGCCGCTCATAAGGAACGTCTCGCCGCTTACCGCCTGGGTCGTAACCGCGCCGAACGAATGGCCGGACATTCCGATCCGTGTCAAATCCATTCGGTTGGCGAGCGGGCCGCTCTTGTTCCAGGCTTCGAGTTGATCGAGCACCGCACGAATGTCGCCCACACGCAGGAAAAAATTCTCGAGCGACGCCGCCTTGCGCAGCACGGCCATTCGCTCCGCTGGCGGCGCATTTTTCCACACCAAATCGTCGCTGCCGGGATGTTGCACGAACACCGCGACGTAACCGCGCGCCGCCCATCGTTCGCCGAGAAATTTGCTGCCCTGACGCGACCCACCCAGTCCATGGCTGAACAAAACAACGGGCGCTGGCTTGTCGTTAGGCGGAAAATAAACGCGGACCGGAATATCACGACTGCGCGCAGCATCGTGCACCGTCAGGTCGCGCATCTTCGGATGAAAATTTGGATCGACAACAAGCGGATCGTACGAGCCTGCCCACGCGAAGTGAACCAATACGAGGCTAACAAAAACCAAAGACGCGCGTTGCATTATAGACAGTGACCGTTTCCAATCGATATCTGTTGCAACATCTGCAAGAACGCCGGAGACATCAATTTTCGCCGGAAACCAATGCCCTTCGCTCACAACGCGAGTCCGCGTGTGTTCAGCGGTTGCTCGGCATGAAAATTGGAGCATGAGCCTTCATCAATCTCGTGTAGTTGCCGCTTGTTGGAATGTCGTATGAATTCGTCGGCGAAACTCAAGGCGCGCCCTTCTCGGGACTGGGAAGTTCTTGTGCCCGCCAGAACTGGCGGGCGCGGAATCAATGGATGCCTGACGAGCCGCCTTTCGCGACTGAATCCCGCCCGAACTGAATATAGTAGGGATCGAAATACCAGCCCGTAGCCGGGGCTGGCTGCTTAAGGACAGCATAGCCGCTCGCATCGTACAGAAGCGAGTTACTGGGATTGCGCGAAACGCTGAAATAGTCGCCCAGTCGGATTTGCGAGGCGACAGGCGACGCGGTGCTAAGCTCAGGATACCAGACAATGAAATCGCCCAGTATTCCCACCGCGTGGCTTATATAATTGGTATTGGCGGCGCCCCACGCGAGCCCGATGCCGACTTCGCCATTCCCATTCGTCGCGAGATAGGGATCCACAAAGGCGTAGGAATCGTTCCAAATCTGCCATTGCGCGATCTTGGAGAAGTTCGACGTGTTAATTTCCACGACTTCTACGTGCGCGTTTTTGAAATTCGCATTGCTCGAGGTGTTCCAGGCGAACCAGACCTCAGTGTTGGTGGGGCGCGTCGCGCCCGTTATCGCATTGCCGGGCCAGCCGAACGAAAAATTGTCCACCCCGTCGGGCGCGTTCAGGGTGATCGTGCCATTAGGCCAGCTATCGATATCGATATCGCGCGAGGAATATTGGTTCGAACTCTCGGCCATCGAGAAAACCCGCAGCTGAGTATTCTTCGGGCTTCCCGCCCAAAAGACCGTGTCGCCAGAATTCTGAGAGATGTGCGAGCCATAAGCCGTCGAGCCGCCGGTCTTCGTCCCGTCTGAGGGAGAGGTGTAACCCATGTTGATCGTTTGGCTGTCGCGAATCTCATTCAGCGGGATGCGGACTACGAGCAAGCCCTGGCTGACCGCATCGGCGCTGAAATAAAGGAAATTGCCGCCAACTGACAGATCAGGGTAATCCATCGTCGTAGTACCCAGATTGAAGGTGGCCGACGCGAGGTCCCAATAAGTCCAGCCTGTGGCGCCGGCGCCGTTCACGACATCCTGCGTGCTGGCCGAAGCGATGCGCACCTTGTTAATGCCGGTGAGACATCCTCCCGTGCCAGTACCGCAAAATTGCATGAGCCACACAAAGCGGTCGATCTGCGGCGCGTAGCGGATGATCTGATCGCAACACAAACCTTTGTCCAGCGGGTTTCCGGCAGCGTCGTTGGTTGGGCCTGAGGGAAAAATTGTCGTCGGATCGAGCTCCGTGTAGTTCGTGCCTCCATTGGTGGAGAGCATCACGCGCGTGTTATACGAAAGCATGATCACGTTGCCGTTGCGCGCAGCGTTTGGGTCGGGCGGAGTGCCAACACTGGCACTTGTACCTTGCGGATTGTATTGCGTAACAACCACGGGGTCGCCTGCGCCACCCGCCGGTTTTTGCTTCTGGATTTGAAGGAGCTTAGAGCCCTGAACAGTGGGCGCGAGCGTGCCGCGCTGCGGTCCGGTCGGGACGATACGCGGATGATCTTTATTGTACTCCTCTTTGGGCACCTGAAACGGCGGATATTTGCCCCGAGGACGCTGCGGTTCCGAGGTTGCCCTGTTCAGGGGCGCAGAGCTTGCTTCGCCCTGCTGTGGGTTCTGCCGGCCACAGCAATGGCAGTGGTAAAGCCAGAAAAGCAAGCCCAGAAGGAAGAACGCCGCCACGAGCACGAGAAAGATCAACACGGCTTTCAAAAAACTATTCATGGTAAGACCTCATTTTACGCGCTACCACACAGCCACGCGCTCACGCGGCTCATCGGCCGATTTCCCCACCGCCGGGGCCAATAAGAAAAGACGAAACCGCGAGGCGTGACACCCTCACGCTCTGTTAGCCGAGGATGCTATGGCAGCGATTCATTTATGACAATCTAAATCTCCCTGACCACTGGATTTTCCGTCCACGAATCACACGAATTACACTAACCCTTTCTCAATTTTTTCGCGTTAATTCGCGTGTTTCGTGGGCTGCACTTCCGAACAAGAAACAAAACTCGACGCCGCATCTCGCACCACGCTCAAATAGCGGGCGCTTGCCTTGCCCGCACTCTTTAGGAAAACGGGAGCGTTTTTTACCTTGATCTTTGTCGCAGAATTTTTGCGCCGCACTCGTCGAACGCGTCGCAGCGACAATCCTCCACGCGCTTGAGCAACGTCTCCATTAGCTTAAGCCGGTTCATCCGTTCCCGGAGTTCCACGATTTTTCGTTGGGAGAGTTGCCGCCAGCGTTTCGGTGGACGCGTCCCGGGCGGAAAGCCGAAGAAGAGCTCGCGTATTTCTTCCAGAGTGAACCCGGTCTCCCGGGCACGCTGCACCACCGCCAGACGGAAGAGAGCGCTGTCGTCGTAGCGGCGTTGGCCATTCCTGCGCATCGGCGGCGGTAGGATCCCGATCTGCTCGTAGTAGCGAATCGCGGACGTGCGTAAACCAAACACGCGCGCGACATCGGAAATTGCCAGGTCGTCCGCCACTCGAAAATCTAACAAGGAGCCGCGCTGAACGCCACGAAAATCCCTCGCGTTTTCTAATAACTCATATGATATCGGTTAGGCACGCCTTGGGCGCTGTTCGCACGAATTCCACAATCGAAGGAGGACATCATGAAGAGCGTATCGCTCGTTTTTGCAATCACACTGGTGGCCGTGTTTCTTGCCTTGTCACAGACAAACGCCAGTCACGCAAAGAACAGCCAGCTAGATGGCACCTGGGAGCTGATCTCCGGACAGCCGCTCCCCAAAGGAGCGCGGGATATAAAGATAATTTCGGGAGGACACTTTATTTTTGTTGCTTACGATACGGAGAAAGGGAAGCCGCTTTATACAGGCGGTGGAACGTACTTTCTGAACGGAAGCTCCTACACCGAACACATCGACTTCGCGAGCGATCAAATCTCCGCCGGTCTCGTCGGTAAGGACCAGCCCTTTACCGTAAAAGTGGACGGAGATACATTCACCCAAACAGGCACTCTCTCAAATGGAAAGAGCCTGTTGGAAACTTGGAAACGGGTTAACTGATTCGCTTAACCTTCGCGTTCAGCTTCTTCATTTGATCCCCTGCTGACTGATGTAGGCGGCGTCCGGATCGGGTCACTGCCTGATGCTGTAGAGGTTCATGGGAGTGCCGCCGCCGATTACCCTCCGATATGAGTCTCCCTTGTCGGTCGTTGCGACTCTGAGAACGGCATCCCTTCTGCCGTTTTATTTGAAAAATTGCCTTTGACTTAAAGTCAACTTGAACTCGTAGCGTTGCAGCAATGAAGACATCACTTGTATTTATCATCGTGGCATCCTTAGCCTTGTTATACATCGTTTCTGAACGCTCAATTCGCGCAGATGAGACCACTCTCTCCCAATCAGCGAAACCCGAATCGCCTTTCGCCTGCAACGCATTCGCGTTATCACCGGAGGTAAGAAAACGCCATTTCGAGGAGCTAGGGCCGTCGTTGCTAAAGCTGAAGAAGAGTATGCGCGAACTGCCAGATGGTTATGAGTTCGAGTTACCGCCGGATAACAAAACGTATCAACTATTAACGGAATGGGCATACCAGGAGCGGTTATGCTGTCCGTTCTTCGATATCGATCTGCGCTTGGACAAAGAGGGCGGACCGCTCTGGTTACGTCTCACTGGCCGGCCCGGGACTAAAGAGTTCATCAAAGAGGAGTTTGACCTGGCTAATTCTCGTTAGTAGCGCCATGCCACAAGTCTCAACTCAAGAGTTCGAGCGACTGCCGCTGCGAGTTCATGCGTTTCTGACCGGGGTGCCTCTTCATGACGTATGGTCCATCGATCTGCCGCGCTGGCGTTCTGGAGTGACGCTGGACGAATTCCTGCGGACGGCAGCCAATTGTGAGCTTGATGCGTGTGGTTGTTCGGAATCGTCGTCCCTATTCACGCGGTCCCTACTCGTGCGGATACTGCTCGACATTCGGCTCTTCGTTGGTCGCTTTTTCGGTTGGGATCGGGAGCCAGCGACAACTGCTACCTTCGCAACGCGTTTGACCGAGGCCGATCATTTGAGATCACTGGCCGCAGCCGGCACCCGAGATGGGTTTTTCCGTGTCGTGTACCGCTTCGAAAACGAGCAGCTCGTCGAATTGATCAATCGGACAGCTCATGCTGCGGCACTGAGCGCCCTGGTCGAGACAGCGACTGCCTACCGCTTCTATTTCGGGGTCTATGTCCGCAGCGTCAGCCGCTTCACGCCGTTTTACATGGCACTGATCGACCCTTTTCGGAAACTGATGGTCTATCCGTCCCTCTTGCGCAGTGTCCGTGCTCGCTGGAATCAAGCATTCGGCACAGGCTGAGATATACGCGCGGCCTCCTTCATTCTTCCTTCGTAATTCTTAATTCTGCCTTTCCTTTGCTGCGCTCAAATAGATTTAGTCCTCGCGAATTCGCTGCGCGTGAAATCTCAAATGTTTAGACGCGACCCATTCCCCCCGTGTGCGCACGACATGTGTTCGCCAGGATCATTGGCCTCTTTTCGCCGCGCTTCGAGCTTGAGCGAAAGCATGAACCGATCGCTCGATGTCTTTCGGTTTCGTGGCCCAATCACAAATGCTGATCCTGATCACCGCTTTGCCGCGCCATGTCGAGCCGCCGCACCA
>Ga0137372_10007641_pt1 | contig 10464 bp, 3 predicted proteins | sample SagtaG_6_FD_104911 | JGI IMG/M metagenome (GOLD analysis project Ga0137372, IMG submission 104911) | Vadose zone soil microbial communities from Sagehorn Ranch, Mendocino, California, USA - Sage1_R_60_16 metaG | ecosystem: Environmental > Terrestrial > Soil > Vadose zone | place: USA: California...
AGATGATCGATTCACTATGGATAATTAGGCCAAAGGATGACTCTAGATGATCGATCTACTGTAGATGATTAGGTTAGTAGATAATCGATATACTAGTTAATATAGGGCCACCTATAGGGATTGTTATTGATTCTGTGTCCTTGATGTAATGCTTCTATCTCTCTATCCTGTGTAGAAATATCAATTTCGTAAGAATCTACTATATACTCTCAAAACAGTATCTTCTTAAAACCTCTTCCCTTAAAGTCTAATGTAGAAACTCTGGGCATTTAGAGCCTGTATGGCCCTGTTTACTCCTACTACTCAAGTAGACCTATACCTTGCAAATAATAGCTTGCCTACTTGTACTATAAGCTCCTCTTAGGCCTTGTTATTTTTAGATCCTAAGTAGAATAGGTATAATGTATTATCGAATCGAGTTCTACTCTATCTAAGACACCTTAGGATAATACTTATATCTATACGAACTTAGTGCTAAGAGACAGTCTTGAACTGTGTATAGGTGAGAGCTACATAGTCAAAGAACTTCTGAGTTTGTCCTTGTACATATTTTATAGTAGATGTCTAATATAGCTAGTAATATAACATATCACAGAAGAATTCTACTACTAACTACTATGAAATCGAACTAAAGCTGTTTTAATCCTTATGATTATTAGAATTTCTCTTGCTTTTACGACCTTTTTCTTATGGCTTTTGGCAAGGATAGTAAATAGTCAATTTGGAATAGATGACTAGACTATGATTATAGTAATAGTATAGATCCTGGCAATTGAGGTAATACTTTCTATTAGCTTATATAGTATAGGGACTTGTGATCCTACTCTCTACGATAGCTATTGTCTGTACGTCGAATACTACTGTTTAAGTGATTATATCTAGTAAGGCAATAGTTACTGACGTGCTGCTAGTTGTAGATCGTAAGCTTAGGAAGGATATCTAGTCTATTCCGTTTAATAATATAACATATATCCTCTATGTAAGTTAGTAGTAAAAGTTGTAGTAATATTATCCTAAGAGTATACAGATATATTACTTCGATGAATTGCTCTATATTAGTAGTCTAACGATAATAAGGGTGTCTATATTATGCTTTTATCTTCGAATATTTCCCTAGAGTATGTTTAGGAGAATCGTATATACTTTTATGACAGGCAATATCTTATATAGCACTGTACTAGTCCTTGTCTTAATATTTCAGTATATTCTAGTCTAGGCTACTTAGGCATGATAGGATAGTACAGTTCCTGCTAGATACATTGATGTTAATGTACTAGGATAGGTAACTGGCGCGATTAATATCACTTTGGATGTTATTGTACTCCTCCTCCTATTGCTAAGAGTAACAAAGCTAGTGATGCCAAGGGAGTAGAAGATTCACATCTTGTTGATCTTTGACCTAGGATTCTTGTAAGTACATGAGAATCAAATAAAGAAAGGTCGAACTAATCTAAGAATTATTAGCGTTATCATTGTTAGCATACTCTGACTTACGTCACTTGTTAAGTTTACAAATACTCAAAATATAACATATAAGGATCTATAGTACTACTAGGAGATAAAGGCTAATTATAAAGGTAAGGGACTATGTCCCTATAAGATATTAAAGTACTATTGAGGTACATGTTAGTGTTATCTACACTTGTCTACTAGTACTCCCTTCTCTGTTTTAGAAGAAACTACTAGCTACTATTATACAAAATAGGTCAATTAGTAATAGAAGTATTCAAACTATCTACTAGCTAAAAAAACGAGACTTAGACGTCCTTTTACTTTTAAAAGTGATAAGTATATCGGCTAGGTGACAATTATTAAGGCGTGCTATACTGTAGAAATACCTCTATGTAACGTTTAACACCTCTCTGAATATAAAACACGGCCTTTCTACATCTAACAGAATGTCTTCTAAAAATCTACTTTAGTGTTGAAATATATCAACTCTTAAAATGCTCTATTCTACATTCACATTTCTACTAGGCCATGATAACACATGTTCGTATCTCGTGACTAGTTGAGAATGAACACTAGATTACATAGACTTTTGAAAGCCTACCTTGAATAGAGCCTATAATAGACTAATGATTCAAGTTCAAAACGAGGGAAGGCAATTGCTTTTACGTAACTTATACTATAAAAACGCCAATTAACCTTTAGATTTCAATTCAGAGACCAAAAACCTCTTTGGAGAATCTTATTACAATACATTACTTTGTATTATTACTGATCTTAGCTAGACTTGTAAGAGGAGCGTATTATTATAGACAAGAGAAACATTGTTAGAGAGGTGGATATTATCCTAGGGTAGTGAAGCGTTGAGTCTAGAGTTAGATAGAGAGAGTTTAATAGAGATTTAACCCTTAGCCTTCTCTTATATGAGGTGTAATAGAGAGGCGAGGATCTATATACTAAATACGAGGTTCTTACGATTCTTTAGCTACTTTTAGATACTTTACTCGATCTGTATCAACACTACTCTATATCATTACCATTCTACATTATCACTATTCTATATTATTACTATTTTATATAATTCTACATATAAAGGAGTTAGTATCGACTAGATTCAATCTTTTAAAGTTGTTCTTTAATCTAGACTTGAATCGTAGTCCCTTGTTTTATTCTATTCCTACTCTATAGGTTTCCTTCTATTAGATCAACTACATTCTAGTTCCCCTTTATTCGTTCCTATTTAACTTCTCCTATATCTCTTAGCAGCCCTATTACTGTACTCGTACTAGGTCTACTAGGCTTTAAACCTCACTTCTTTAATCTTGCCATTTAAGGACACTATCTTAAATACTATTCCTCTAGTAGTATCTAAAAGCTCTCTTATAGTTCCATCTAGTAAACTAATAAGCTTAGGGAACTCTATATCTACTTCTCTCTCTATTATCAAATTCAAGGTTGCTCTATATTTAACACTACTAATTAATACTGAGGCACTTTCTTAAAATTGTCAGCATACTAGGAGGTTGTCAAGGCAGTTATAATAAGAGTTAATTAAGCTTTGAGTGACATATCTATTAATAGAAGAAAACTCAGTAGATAGTATAGGACAAGCTCTAGAGATAGCAAAGGTAATAGGGGTGTTAGGGTCCTCTTCGTGACCTATGAGTATTGTACTACTAGGAGAGTATAGGTAGTTGTAGGTTTAGTAGATATCAAATACAATAGTAGGTAGATAAATATGATCTGAAATAATTCAATGCTAGTCATTATTAAAGAGAGAAGGTACGTACTTTGCTTTATTAGAGGGACAGCATGTGTCGCTATACATAGAAGTACTATGATAATAGCTAGAAAATGCATTTTAATAAAGAAACAGTTTTGTGTTAGGGTATAGTCATTTTTGTAGATTGATAGAGGTTTATAGCTTTTCTGGCTTTCTTATAAGTCATTGGAGATAGTCACTACGTGAGATCATCAATAGCAAACTAGGGCTAATGACTCTAGGGCTACCTATTACACTTACACTAGCAATAATTTCAAATAGGCTTATACGTCTACTATTAACTAAGATGCATACTTTGATGGCCATCTAAAAGGTTAGGGATCATCTAACAAGCGTGAAGGGATCATCTAAACTAACGTGGGATCATCTAAACTAGTAAGGGCAAACTAGTGAGAGGATCATCCAAACTAGCGAGAGGACTATCTAATAGAAGACTATCTACAAGATCGGAAATCAACATGCCTAGCCTTAGGTGAAACACAAAATTTATAAGAAAAACATCTTAGTAATATCTCCTTTTCACCCTTCGAATAACCTCTAGATTCTCCCTACAATGACTACGACGAAGAACAAACAAGCGTTGACCAAAAAAAGAGAAAGGGAAGGGGCTAGGAGGAAATCAAACACCTTATTAAAGAAGGCTTATAAGTTAGGAGAGCTCCTAGGGATTGACATAGCCGTGATCATCTGCAATCGAGGTCGATATTCTACGTACTAGTCGACAGACCGAGAGTCTTAGCCGTCAACTATGGCCTAGATCGTAAGTAGGCCGTGACTAGTTTTAACTTTTTTAACTAATATCAAAACACAGAAGAGAGCCTATCCTGTTCCTAAAAATCTCTTGCCTTGCGACTTCGAGAAGGACTATCGTCTAGTTATAGGTCAGGAAGGTGTCTTAGGTTGACTATAATAACGACTTGTTTATAAGTAATTAGTATAACTAAATAGACTTTATAATACAAAGTATCTGAATAAAATCTACTTATTTAGTATTATAATATGAATTTAAATACTAAAAAGGCAAATGAGTGCAAATCTAACTACTCTTACAAGCTCTAACAGATCCTCTAAATAGGCAAGATTGACTTTATACATATCTTAGCTCTTGAACAAGTAGCCTACAACTTGGAAGGTGTAGTACTCTTAGTAATTCATCACTAGCGATCTACTAGATATTAATCAAAGCGAAAGCTACATATATATCGTCAAGTGACTATCCTATAGAGAGTACCTTTATTAGCTTAAGCTACATGTGACGTTTCCAAGGCGAAACGAATCTGAGGGATTAATCTCCTTGAGGATATAGTAAGGTTAAGAAAGTAATACTAGGCTGATTAGTAGTCATATTAGTGTTTAAAGGTCAGTGACCTCTTACATTTATCAAACTCTACAAGGATCCTAACAATGTACAGGATAGAAAACTAAGAGTATCCTCAGACTATTTTTTATTACTACACGTAAAGTAGTAATATGAAAGTATCATTTCCTCTATAAGTTTAGACAAGATAGGGAAATCTAGTAGAACCTATAAAACTTTTAGGTTTTCAGATAGGAGATCGTGTTAGAGCTTTTGAAGATCAAGAACTGAGTAGTATGCGTCAAGTTTATAAAATTAAAGTATTGAGCTTAACTTACTAAGTTTTATATTACTATTGAGAGATAATTTGATGTTTGCTTTTGAAAAGCCTTTGTAAGAGAGTTCTAGCAAAGAAATATAAGCTATACCCTTGAGGACTTACAGCTATAAGTTATGACATCTTTATAACGAGATTAGGCTAGTACCTCTGTAATGACCGTAGCTATCTCTTATTCTTCTAGCTTATATTTCTAGAATTCTAACTCAGATATATAGATATCAAGATGTTCTATAACTAGAAAGATTATGTCACTATCGTAGTAGAGATCATAGACGGTTATGATATTAGGATGTTGGATATTATGAAGAATATAGGACTGTTCTAGATTAGAGTTATAGTACTGTCGAATATCAACTAGCTCAAAGTATAAAACCTTACGGCTTGCTACTATGTCTTGTCCAAGGTGACAAATGTAGTCATAATGGTCTAATAGATACCTAAGGAGGATCCTGAGTATTCTATAGATAGTTTTAGGTATAGCCGTTTCTATAGTACTCGAATAGACGTTAGTAAGATATTTGGATACCTCTTCTAAACGATCTTGAAGAATAGGAATTCTGGCCTTGATTTTCTTTAAATGATATAGAATTGCGGATTGGCTCATTATACTGTAGTAGGGCTATAGTAGCTAGCTGGCACGTGGTATTGGCACGTGCTATTGCACGTGCTATTTAGGTCACATGACCTAGAGGTCTGTATATAGCTGTGCTCTTGTAGTACTCTTAATCCTTCCTTCTTTAGCTTTTTACAATATAACGTATTCTACTCCTTGGATCCCTGGTTTCGTATCTGCTATCTCGTGGCTCCCTTCTATAATACTCTTCTTTAGATACTGTGAGACTACTTAAGGGTAGGGTAAGGACAGGAAAGAGAAACGAAACTTTAGAACTAGGCTCCTAGACTAGCCAAGATGATGAATTTTAGGTAAGTTAAGAATATAGCCTCCTTTTGACGATCCTAAGATTATCTAACGAATACTATAGATCATTAGTAGTGGATTAGGCCATCAAGGAGTTGATGGTTTTATATCTAACGCTATATAAAAAGTAGCACGTATTAAGAATTGAATAGTTATCTAATATTTTATATAATGGCCCGTTTTCTTAGAGACTAGCAAGGTAATGCTTTTAGCAAGTAGGCGTCATGTAAAACTTGCAAGTCAACTGCTCAAAGGGCAGCATAATGGCTTATTTGAGATGTTAACGATACTCAAGTATCCTTATAGAAATAGGTTAGAAATTGAAAGATCATCTTTACTACTAGATGGTTGCTCTAGATAGTCCTGTCTAAAAGCCTCATTATCTACTATTAAGAGCCTAGGTGTATTAGTCTACTACACTACTTTTGTCCTCAAAATCAAATCTACCTTTTACTATAGATAACCTGTCTAGTAAGTCTTGATCTCGGCGTCGCTTACTATTAATAAGTGGTACGTGCTGAATAGCGTTAGACACAAGAACGGCTGAATGGCCTGTCTAGACAAGAACGTCGTAACAACTCTACTAGATAAAGTAACTACCTTGTAGTAGAGATAGCTTCTTCCCTTAATTAGTATACTCTCGAGCTTTATTGTTAATAGACTCCTTCTTGTATAGTACTTCCTGAATAGTACTATCTTTCTATATGAATTGAACTACTAGTCCCTCAAATGACATAATCTGATTGGTATTAACGCTTAAGTAACTGTCATCGAGATACAAATCTTATTTACTAGAGGTAGAGGCCAAACTAGTTAGTTCTCTAGTCACAAGAGGTACTTGAACCGTCTGCTCTACGCTAGTACTAGTAGTCGCTATATTAGGAGTCTGGTCTACTTTATCTCCTATAAGACTTATTGCCCTAAAAAATGCTATATGTTATGACTACTTGACGTAGAAGAAGTTAAGCTCATCTCTGCCCCTTTGATATATTTAGAGAGGAGTATATACCTTCTTAAGAAAGAGGTAATTGAGATCTTTGCTATCTATAGAGTTATATCGACGAACTAGAGGTTCTCCTGATCTAGTAACAGTAATAAATAGAGATCCTGTCTTTATAGGAGCTCCTAGAATCTTGTTCAAGTAGTCATTTAATGAGGTAATAACAGGCCTAGCTTGATTGGCGTTAAAGGCAAATGCCTTGTTAGGTTGAAGGACTTTGAGTACATTAAGGACAACTGTTTCTATCATAGTATAGCTAGGATCTTTTTTTAGTTCCTCTTCAATTTCTATGCTTAAGAAGCCTAACTGATCAGCTAGGATGACTAGTTGTAGTGAACTATATACGTTGAAGTTTTTCGAAACTCAATAGCTATAGAGCTATAACTACTAATATAAGAGATCAAAAGAATCCAAATAGTTTCTTAGGATAGTTGTATATGACAATAGACTCTGTTATACTTCGATAGTATCGTTACTCTATTCTATTCTAGTAAAGTGAAAGTGAAATCGCTCCTATAGAGTATTCTGTTTGCTCTTTCTTCTCCTTTTCAGTTTCTGTGATAGTAGAGTATTTAGGATTTTTGCTAGCTACTTCAAATACCTAGTGTCACTAATCAATGTCTAGAGGCTTAGTATAGGTTCCTCAATGGTAAGAAGACTCTCTATGATATCAGCCCTTCTTATAGGGTCTATTACTCTAAGGAAAAGTTTTTTAGATTACTCTTGAATATATTTGAAGTCTGAATTCGAGAGTCTAGGGGCCCTTAATTGTATAGACTTAACAGTTTGAGGGTTAGTATTCATTATTGATACTATGTTACTACTGAATATCTGTGTCTATATACTCTTTATAAACTCAATATAATGTCTAATTTCCTATACGGCGTTAACGCTATTATTCTAGGGGTTTGTATATACTGACCTTATTACACCTTAAACTTATAACATTATTCAAAGACCTGATATAAAAAGTTCTTCATAGCCCTTGAATATGTAAAACAGAGTCTAGAGCCTTAATAAGTATCTCCTGTTTTAGTATTATTACTAGATATTTTTCTTAATAAGGGCTCAACTATGCTCACTAGTGTTACTCTATAGAAGTATCATTGTTATAGTAAGAGAGCTGTATATGACGAAATACTTCACTTGATATATATAGTATAGAATAAGAATATCCCTCTTAGAGAGCTTGTTTAGTATCCTTTTCAAGATCTTACACGTATTAGTATAAGTAAAAGCTATATTTAGTATACTAACTAGGGCCATAGAGATCAACAATCTACTACCTCTTAGATAGAGAGAGGAATTCTTTGATAGCTAGGATCCTGTGTTGTCTATGAAGGCATTCTAGCTTTATATCGTGTCTAAGGTAGAGCTAGGGTAGATTGTCTATAGAAGTAACTTTGAAGGTCTTAGTACTGATCTCTAGCTTCTCTAATCCTGGCTAGAGTATCGAATCATTGATAATAGTAGGAATCTAATTAGTTGGTTCCTCTTTGATATATCCTTTGCCTTTAAAGTCTCTCTTCAATTGTTGAACAATCTTTTTGTTGACCTAACGGCATGGGTGTAGGAAGTCCAAGTGTAGAATCAGTACTTGAGCTATGCCCTTGTATTTGGCGAGCTTATCCTTCAAAATCTTTTTCTCTATAGAACTCTCTATACTAAAGTATAACCCTGTTAAAGTCTAGGTTAAGAGTGGCTTATACTTAGTCTTAGGCGATCGTGCCCTATATATTTTAAGGGCAGTAAGGATTGATAGTGTACAAAAAATCGTGTGTACAAACCAAATAGTATGTACAAACCAAATGGTGTGTACAAACCAAATGGTGTACACAAACCAAATAGTACGTACGAACTAAATAGTGTCTACAAACTAAGTAGTGCCCACAAACCAAATGGTGTCTACAAACCAAACGGTGTGTACAAACCAAACGGCGTACAAATCAAATAGTGTGCACAAACTACATTGTGTGTACAAACCAAATAGTACGTACAAACCAAATAGTATACACGAACTAGGTATAGTCAATGATCTGAACTTCCATTTAGTACCTCTTTATTTTTTAGATAGTCCTTTAGATAGTCCTTATCTAAGATGATTTAATTTTATTTCTAGTCTATAGTCTGAGCATTAGATGAAATTATACTACCTTTCGATCTTTCTTATTTAACGGTGTAATCAATCATAGTAATAAACCCTTAGTAGAAAACACACTTCCTTAGCCTAGGGGCGTCTACAAGCCTTGTCTCTCTTGAAAAGAAGGTCAGTGATAACTGAGTAACAAGGTTTCTTAGAGGCCTAGGTTTGTAAACGCTCTTAATTTCCTAGACAACTGAGCTATCAATCATGACGAACTCAAAGAGAGGAGAAGAAGCCGTTCAAACTCCCTCTTACTTACCTTTAGACGTTAATTCACCTGACGCGGCACTAATAAGACCACTATTAGAAATAAAGATCAAGACAACGTAACGAGATCAACCTTCCTTCCTTCAAATAAAGAGTCTGTAGGATAGTTATAAAGCTCTTTGTCCTCTCTAACGTAGTAGTGAAGTCATAGTAGCCTATACTCGAACAGATCTAATTAAGATAGTAGTTATCAAGAAGCTCTCTTCTAACTATTTCAAGGAGTTTAGAAGCTATAAGTATGAGAATTTACTTGTAATCATAGAGTTATATCGATTCAAAGGACAATTTTTTGTTGTTACTGACTATATAGCTACTACTCTCTAATATATCATTACCGTGCCCTTCTTATTAGAAGAGCTACATGTGTCTATAACTTGTCGATAGGGATGTTTGTCCCGTTCAAGCATTCATCTTACTAATATAATATAGGTCTTCAAAGGAATGTAGTACCTGTCTAGATATAGTGTCTTGTACAAGAAACTCGATAGCTCTAAGGTGTTATTTTCATTAGATAGATACGTAAAGATAGGTATGTCAAATGAAGTTATAGTAGTACCTAAACTAAATATTAATACTCAAGCCCATTTTGATGATTGTTAGTCTACCAAATCGGCCTTAGCTCATTCATTAGGGATCATTGCTATTAAAATGATATAAAATAGAATCTCTCCTATAATAGATAAGAAGTTAGTCTTAAAGGACCTGAACAAGTAGTCACTAAAAGCGTCTAACTTTCTAGAAGTCACTTCTTAGGCCACACTAAAAGAGATTAAAGACGTTAGAGGTCTCCTTACCTCTTCTAATAAATTGTTCTAACCTTATTTAGTATAGGTTCTTAAAGTATATATCACTAACAGTTATGATTCTATTTATAGAATATACTTACTAGAAGACTATCAAAAGTCATTACTTGTTAATTAGTTAGATATAGATGAACACATTAAGTCAGTTAATAATATAAAGAGTTTCCTTTTATTAATCTTATCTAAAATTAGATAAAGCGTGATATTGAAACTTCTACTTAGAGTTTAATGACTTGATTTAGCACTATGTACAGTATAAACTTGATCACACTCCTTGAGCTCAGCTGACGTAGTATCACGTGTTAGTGCTAACTGTATGGTCTATCTATCAATGACTCATCTGATTAATAATATACTAGTAGTCTCTATTGATGTTAGGCCTTAAGAGTTAGGGATAACATAAGACCTAAGACCTCTGATCTAGTTATGGTAATCTTCTTACTAATTAGAGGGTAGTTATTTA
>Ga0137372_10007644_pt1 | contig 10463 bp, 9 predicted proteins | sample SagtaG_6_FD_104911 | JGI IMG/M metagenome (GOLD analysis project Ga0137372, IMG submission 104911) | Vadose zone soil microbial communities from Sagehorn Ranch, Mendocino, California, USA - Sage1_R_60_16 metaG | ecosystem: Environmental > Terrestrial > Soil > Vadose zone | place: USA: California...
CCACCGGCACGTTGGAGCGCCCTCCCAGGTCGAGGATCTTTCGGGTGGCGGGAACGGCCGCCTCGATCAGCGTGTCCGCGGGGGTGACGGAGATCCCCAGGAGGTCGACGTCGTCGTAGGACAGCAGGAGCAGCAGGCTCAGGAAGTCGTCGAGGCCGCCGTCGTGGTCGAAGAAGACCGCCCTGCCCATCGCGCGCTCAGCGATCCGGGTGCGGTGCAGGCACGCTCGCCCGACCTACGCGGGGACCAGCGGGGTGAGCTCGGCGATGCCGCACGAGCCCTTCCAGCGCTTGATGGCGTCCTCCGGCGGCCCGTGCCGGTCCCTCCGCCGGTCGGCCAGGAGCTTCGCCGCCTCGTCCCACTCTGCCCCCTCCAGCATCCGGGCCGCCGACCGGAACCGCCCCAGCGACGTGTCCCGGTACTTCCGCCGGGTGATCACGACCAGATCCGAGCTGTCCGGGAGTCCCGGGATGGTCTGCTCGTCCAGGCTCGGCTCGAGCGACGTGAGCACGTACAGCTTCCCGTTCCGGTACACGAACCATGCCGGGACCGTCACGTCCTTCCCCTCGTACTCGACTCCGATCCACGCCACGTCGGATTTCTTCAGCCCGTCCTCGACGTCCTTGGTGAGCTTCTCGGGCGGGGCCTGCAGCACCACCTGGAACTCGGTCTGCCCGAGCACCTCGCCGTCCAGCACGAACGAGGCCAGGTACGTCCCGGCCTCCTCGAAGATGGCGTCCTCCACCACGTCCTCGAACCGGGTGAGGTCCATCGACCCGTAGAAGAACCGGGCCACCGGGCCGAGGCGGTAGATCACCGCGCCCGATGGGGCCACCAGCTGGACCTCCTCCGACAGGTGACCCGTGGGCGTCTTCCAATCCCTGATGACCGCGAAGGGGAGGGCCCGGGCCGGCAGCCCGAGCAGGTAGACCAGGCCGTTGGCCGCGTCGCCCTCCGCCGCCCGTTGCCGGACGTCGAGCACGTTGGCGAAGATCAGCTCGCCCGCAGGCATGCCGCGCAGGATAACAAGAACGAGGGCTCGTCCTTGCCCGGCGGCTCGTCCACCGGTAGCGTCCGATGCGGTGATCGACACGATGGCACCGGAAGCCCCGGCCCGGCCCCGCCGGAGCCGGACGGCCCTGCGCGCGGTGGCGGCATTCGTCCTCGGGGGCCTCACCTCCATGGAGCTGCTGGCGCTGATCGTCGGGTTCGTGGCGGTGATGGGGCTCCTGTGGGCGTCGAACGCCGTGGCGCCGGAGACGCTGGTCACCGAGCCATGGCTCCGATCGGCCTGGATCCTGTCGGTGGTGGCGGTGGTGCGCCCCCTCACCTGGATCCCCTACGCCGCCGTCTTCGTCGGCCTCGACCGAGTGGTGGCGTGGGCCGGGCCCGACGTTCGGCGATGGCGCCGCCGGCTCCTCGCCCACGCCGGAACGCTGGCGATCCTGTCCGGGTGCGTCGGGTTGCTCTTCCTGGTGGTCCCCTCGGCCTCCCGGTGGACGCTCAGCTCCCTGGGGTTCGTGGCTGGAACGGTGAGCATCGCCGACCTGGGCATGGCCACAGGCCGGTGGGCCCCGGACACGGTCACCGCAGTGGCCGCGGCGTTCGTCCTGATCCGCCCCGTGGTGCCGCCGGTGGGGCTGGACCTCGACCTCGCGGCCCGGCCGTTCCTGGGGTTCGTTGACGGAGGGCGGGGGCGGTTCGACAAGGGGCTCACCATCACCGCGACGGTGGTGGCCGTCGCCGCAGGGGTTGCCGCCTGGTGGCTCTCCGGCCGCGGGTAGCTCAGGCCATCCTGGACAGCCAGAGCGAGGGCTCCTCGAGCTCCGGCATCGACGGCAGCGCCTCGGCCGAATCCCACATGCGGGACAGCGTCGATTCGTCGGTGAGCTCGACCACCCGGTCGCAGAAGTCCCGTCCCAGCCGATACTGCTCCTGCTTCATCTCGAGGCCGAGCAGGCGCTCGAGAGCCTGGTCGCCGTGCCGGCCCTCCCGGTAGCGTGTCAACGCCTCCTCGATCCGGGCGAACGACGGCAGCATCCTGCGCCCCAGCGACTCCATGACGTGGTCGCCGTAACCCTCGGCGGCGGCCATGAACGCCTGGACCCGACCGATCCGCAGGCGCTGCTCGGGATCCGTCCCGGTCCCGAAGAAATTCCCCATGCCCTCGAAGGCCTCCGACAGCGCCTCCGGGTCGGAGAAGTCCATGGACTCCATCCGCTGCTCCAGGCCTGAGAAGTCGAGCTCAGCGTGCTCCACCAGATCGCGGACCAGGTCGAGGAAATGGGGGCGCACCCAGGGCTGGGCGAACTCGAACCGATGGGTGACCTCGTGCAGGGCCACCCAGGTCCGGAAGTCCATCGGTGGCAGACTCCAGTCTCGCTCGAACCTGGCGATGTTCGGGATCACGAAGTACACGGCCCCCGACTCCCGGGGGACGGCCAGGTCGTACTGGCCCAGGACCCGCTGGGCGAGGTACCCCAGGACCGCCCCCACCTGGGCGCCGAGCAGCAGGGGGGCCACGCGCTGCATCATCGCCCCCATCAGCTCGGCCTGGCCGCCGGCCCCCTCGATCGCCTCGGGTCCGGAGACGCCGGAGGCGCCGGGGAGGCCGAACGTGCCCGCCGAGCCCGGTAGGGCCCCCGCCTCGGACAGCGCCGAACCGAGCTTCACCGCCACCGGCTCGAGCATCTCGCGGAGGCCGCGGACGTTCGCCTCCACCCACTGGGCGCGGCGGAACACCTGGATGTCCGCGATCTCGGTGGGCGAGGGAAGCCCGGTGAACTCGGCCACCTCCAACTCCGCGAGGCGGACCGTCTCGACGAATCCGCGGCCGTCCTCCTCCGTGGGGGCCGGGTCGTCCTCGCCCCACGAGGCCGTGGCGATCCCGACCTGCCGGGCCAGCTCCCAGTTCACCGGCCCGGGCGAGGACAGGAGCACGCGCTGGATCTCGCGGAACAGGGGAACGTCGTTCATGGGGTCCCCGGAGGAGGCACCCGGGAGGTCGTCGGGGAAAGGGCTCATCGGGCCATTCTAGGTTCGTCTCCCCGATTCGAGGCCGGCGACGCCCCCGATACAATCCCGGGCGTGCGCCAGTCACTCCTCGTCCGGCTCACCGACGCCGTCCTCGACCCAACGGAGGCGCTCGGCTTCGTCGCCGACCCGGCGGCGGGGGGAACCGTGCTGTTCACCGGGACCGTCCGAGACCACTCGGAGGGCAGCGAGGTGACCGGCCTGGACTACGAGGCGTGGGACGAGCAGGCTCGTATCCACCTCGAGGCCATCGGGGAGGAGATGTTCGAACGGTGGCCGGTCCTGAAGGTCGCCATCCTCCACCGGACCGGCCGCCTGGAGGTGGGCGAGACGTCGGTCCTGGTGAGTTGCTCCGCCCCACACAGGGCGGAGGCGTTCGAGGCCTGCCGGCACGGCATCGAGCGCGTCAAGCGGGACGTCCCGATCTGGAAGAAGGAGCGGCTTGCCACGGGCGACGCCCACTGGGTGATGGGCTCGTGAGCCGCGCCTGGGCCGGCCGGCCGGAGCACCGCTGGGGAGCGTCCTCCTCATGACCAAGCGCGATCTGGCCATCGACCTCGGCACGGCGAACACGCTCGTCTACCAGTCAGGCCAGGGGATCGTGTTCGACGAGCCGACCGTGCTCGCGGTGAGCCGGACCGGCCACGTGCTGGCCGTGGGCAGGGAGGCGGAGGAACGACTGGCCGGGACCCCCGGCGACGTCCTCGGCATCCGGCCGCTCCAGCGCGGCGCGATCACGGACTTCGAGCTGACCCGGGAGATGATCCGGCTGGTCCTTCGGAAGGTGGGAGCCGGGCGCCTGGCCAAGCCCCGGGTGCTGGTCTGCGTGCCGTCGTTGCTGACGCCGGTGGAGCGCCGCGCGGTCGAGGAGGCGGTGGTGGCCGCGGGGGCGAAGTCGGCTGCGCTGATCGACGAGCCGCTGGCCGCCGCGGTGGGAGCAGGGCTCCCGATCCACGAGCCGCTGGGGAACCTGGTGGTGGACGTGGGGGGCGGGACCTCGGAGATCGCCGTGCTGGCCATGGGCGGCATCGTCCTGGGCAGGTCGATCCCCATCGGCGGGTTCGACATGGACGGCGCGATCCAGCGCCACGTCAAGCGGCGATACGGCGTGACCATCGGAGACCGGGCCGCGGAGCGGGTCAAGATCGACGTGGGGTCCGCGTACCCGGCCTCCGACGCGCGCGATACCGAGGTCCGTGGACGGGACATGGGAAGCGGCATGCCGACCATCGTCACCCTGGCTCCGGGGGAGGTCAGAGAGGCCCTCGCCGAGGTGGTGAACGCCATCGTCGGGGCCACCCGGGAGGCACTGGCCGAGAGCCCGCCAGACCTGGCCCAGGACGTGCTGGAGACCGGCCTGTTCCTCACCGGGGGCGGCGCGATGCTCCGGGGCCTGGACATGCGGGTGGCCCAGGAGTGCGAGGTGCCCGTCCACCTGACCGAGCTGCCCCTCGCCACCGTGGTCCTCGGCGCCGGCCACCTGCTCGACTCCCTCCCGGACTACGGGCCCTTCCTGGCCGGCCAGCGGAGCGGGTGAGCGCCGTGGCCGGACCGGGGCGGGCGTCGTTCGCCGGGAGGCCGTCGACCTTTTCCATCGTGGCCTGCGACCTGTCCTCCGGCGACTGGGGTGTGGCGGTGGCGTCGAAGTTCCCGGCCGTTGGCTCGGTCGTCCCGTGGGCCAGGGCCGGGGTTGGGGCGGTGGCCACCCAGGCCTGGGCCAACGTCTCCTACGGCCCGGCTGGACTCGAGCTCCTGGCCGAGGGCCGGTCCCCCGAGGACGTGATCCGGACCCTGACCGGGGGCGACCGCCGTCGGGATCGCCGCCAGGTCGGGGTGGTGGATGCCCGGGGCCGAGCCGCCTCCTTCACCGGACCGGGGTGCATGGAGTGGGCAGGCCACGAGGTCGGGGACGGCTTCGCCTGCCAGGGCAACATCCTGACCGGTCCGGAGGTCGTGCGGGCCATGGCCAGCGCGTACCGGGAGGCCGAAGGAGACCTGGTGGATCGGCTGCTCCGGGCGCTCCAGGCCGGGGAGTCGGCGGGGGGAGATCGGCGGGGCAAGCAGTCGGCCGCCATCCTGGTGGTTCGGGAGGGCGGCGGGTACGACGGGGGGAACGACCGCTACGTCGACCTCAGGGTGGACGACCACGAGGACCCCGTGCAGGAGCTGCTGCGGGTGTTCTCGGTGTTCGACCAGGAGTACCTGGTGCGGAACGACCCGCTTGTTCCCGCCTCCCCGGGGCTGGTCGAGGAGCTCCAGCGGCGGCTCCGCGCGCTCGGGCAGTACGGCGGCCCGCTCAGCGGGTTGCTGGACGAACCGACCCGCGCCGGGCTCGACGCCTTCGCCGGCGAGTACAACCTGGAGGGCCGGCTCCGGAGCGACGATCTGCTCTCGGAGACGCTGATCCGGGAGGTGCGCGAGCTGACCGCGGACCTGGACTGAACGCTTGGCGCGGTCAGCCTGAGTGGAAGTGGGTGAATGCCTTCGCGAGGACGGCGGCCGCCCCGAGCAACGCTCCGGCCACGGCCCCACCGGTGACGGCGATCAGCAGGGCGAGCTCGATGGCGGCGACGAGCCGAGACCAGCGGGGCTCCAGGTCCGGCAGGGGCTCGGAGATCGAGCCTGCCGGCACCGTCTGGACCAGCGATCGGTCGAACCTGACCCGTTCGGGAAGGGCCATCCGGGCCCGGGCCTCCCGAACGGCGAGCCGGTGGGCCCGGTAGGAGACGAACGCCGCCACCATCCACCGTCCGGCCATCTGGCTCCACCGCCCCGCCATGAGGGTCCACCGCCAGGTCGCGCGACCGAAGGAGCGGATCTCGCGGGCGGCCCGAGACGACCACCGACGGGACGCGAGGCCCAGCGATCGGGCCACCGCGGACGGCTCGATCGCGCGCAGCCGCACCGAGATCTCCTCGATCGACCGCCCACGTCCTGTCCCGCTTCGTGCCGCCGCCGGACCGGGTTGCTGCGCCACGAGCAGCATCCATCCCAGCAGGGCGAGGGACATCACCACCAGCCCGAACACGAGTCCACCGATCATGGCGCCGAGCCTTTCCTTATGTCCGGGGGCGCTCCCGATGCCGATGCGCGGGCTACCATGGGTGTTTCCCAGCCGAGGAGCGTTCACACCTTGACCACCGAAGAGCTTCCCGTCCGACCAGACTTGCCCTCCTCCGGCTGGTCGTCGGGCCCCCCGGCGCGGCGGCGGTCGAAGAAGCTCCTCGCCCTGATCCCCGTCCTGGCGTTGGCCTTCGTGGCGTACGCGGTGCGCCTCCCCTACTTCGTGATCGGTCCCGGTCCGGCACGAGACGTGGAGCCGCTCATCCACGTCTCGGGGACGCAGACGTTCCCGTCGGGAGGGCACCTCCTCCTCACCGCGGTGACGATCCGGCAGGCGAACGCGTACGACCTGCTGGGGGCGTGGCTGGACCCGGCCTCCTCCGTCCTTCCCGAGCGGGACATCCTGGCGCCCGGGGAGACCCAGGAGCAGGAGACGCAGGTCGCCAGGTCCGAGATGGACACCAGCAAGATCGACGCCGCCATCGTGGCGCTGTCCGGCTTCGCCAACTACCCCGCGGAGCACGGACCAGGAGCACTGGTGGAGGCGGTCGACCCCGGGGCGCCGGCCGACGGGAAGCTGTTCGCCGGCGACGTGATCGTCGCCGTCGACGGTGCCAGCGTTCGGAGCCCCGACGATCTCGGGAAGAAGATCGAGGCCGGTGCCGCGGGGAAGGCGTTGCGCTTGACCGTGAGGGGCCGGCCGGGAGGGGCGGTCACGGTGTCGGTGGTCCCCAGGTACGAGCCGAAGCTCAAGCGCCGGATCGTCGGGGTGCGCACGGTCCAGAACTTCCCCTTCTCCCTCACCATCGAGAGCGGCGACATCGGCGGGCCGTCGGCCGGCCTGATGTGGACGCTCGGCCTGGTGGACCTGCTCACGCCGGGCGACCTGACGGACGGCCGCAAGATCGCGGGGACCGGCGAGATCGGCCCGGACGGGAAGGTCTATCCCATCGGGGGGGTGGAGGAGAAGGTCGTGGCGGCCCAGCGGGCCGGGGCCGCGGTCTTCTTCGCCCCCGCACAGGACGCCCCGGCGGCCCGGGCCGTGGCCCACGGCATGGTCATCGTCTCGGTGAAGACCTACCGGGACGCCCTCCGGTACCTGCACCGTCAGGGCGGCTCCTGATCCTCCTCAGGGCGGCTCCCGATCCCGTCGCGACCATCCGATGAACGAGGGGGCGGTGGGGTACCCTTGACGCTCTCGCGAGGAGCGTGTGCGTGGCGCAGTCCATGAGGGGGGTTCGGCGGCGGTGGGCCATCATCACGGTGGCCGCCGTGATCCTGCTCGCCTTCATCCTCTCGGGGCTGTCGGGCTTCTACGTGGACATCCTGTGGTTCCGCGAGGTCCACTTCTCGAGCGTCTTCTGGAGTGTGTTCTGGAGCAAGCTGGTCTTGGGGCTGATCTTCGGCTTCGCGTTCTTCGTCCTGCTGCTGGTCAACCTGATCATCGCCAGGCGGATCACCCCTCGGTTCCGGTTCCCGTCACCGGAGCAGGAGGTCATCGAACGCTACCGGGCCGCCTTCGAGCCCTACGCCCGGTACTTGATCCCGGGGTTCGCCGCGCTGATCGCCCTGTTCGTGGGCATCGCCGCGACGCAACAGTGGCAGACCTTCCTGTTGTGGCGGTCGGTCGGGTCGGTCACCTTCGGGGCGGCGCACGCCGACCGTCTGTTCCACCGGGACCCCTCCTTCTACATCTTCGTGCTGCCGTTCCAGAAGTACGTCCAGGGCTGGCTGTTCTCCGCGCTGGTCGGCGTCCTGGTGATCGTGGTGGTGGCCCATTACTTGTCCGGCAACATCCGGACCCAGGGCGCCGGGGAGCGGGTCACACCGGCGGTGCGGGCCCACATCTCCGTGTTGCTCGGGCTCATCGTCCTGGTGAAGGCCTGGGGGTACTACCTCGGCAGGTTCGACCTGCTGGTCTCCCCCCGGGGGGTGGTCACCGGGGCGTCCTACACCGACATCCACGCCCAGCTCCCGGCCCTCAAGCTCCTGGTGTTCATCGCCCTGGCCTGCGCCGTCCTGTTCTTCGTCAACGTCCGGTACCGGATCTGGGCCCTGCCGGCCATCGGCCTGGGGCTCCTGGCCCTGACCTCGATCGTGGCCGGGGCCATCGTTCCGGCGGCCGTCCAACGGTTCCAGGTGGCCCCCCAGGAGCTCCAGAAGGAGACCCGGTACATCGACCGGAACATCGAATCGACCAGGTTCGCCTACGGGATCGACGTCCCGCCCACGTCGACCACGCCAGTGGCGGACCTCACCGCGGACCAGGTGTCCGCCAATGAGGCCACCGTGGCGAACATCCGGTTGTGGAACCCACTCATCCTCCGGCAGACATACGAGGCCGTCCAGCGGATCCAGCGGTACTACGAGTTCTCCGACGTCGACGTCGACCGGTACACCATCCAGGGGCAGGAGCGGATGGTGATGCTGTCGGCCCGCGAGGTCAGCCAGACCGGGATCCCGGGCGTGCAGACGTGGCAGAACGTGCACCTCACCTATACCCACGGGTACGGCGCCGTGGCGAGCACGGTCAACACCGCCACCTCCGCGGGCGCTCCGGACTTCGTGCTCCAGGACATCCCGCCAGCGCCGGGCGCGCAGATCCCGCTCGACCCGAGCACGGGGGCCCAGGTCTACTACGGCGAGCGCGCCGACATCCCCTATGTCGTGTCCGACTCGAACCAGAAGGAGCTGAACTATCCGAACCCGGGCGGCCAGACCGTGTTCACCCAGTACCACGGCAAGGGGGGCATCGCGGTCGGGGGCTTCTTCCGGCGGCTGGCCTTCGCCTACCGGTACCGGGACTTCAACCTGCTGATCTCGAACCTCATCGGTTCGGACAGCAAGATCATGATCAACCGGGACATCAAGACCCGGATCCAGAAGGCCGCCCCGTTCCTGAAGTACGACGCCGATCCGTACGCCGCAATCGTCGGGGGGCATCTCTTCTACATCTGGGATGCGTACACCACCACCGACCTCTACCCCTACTCACAGCGGGTGGGGCTCTCGTCGGTGACCAACCGCGACCTGTCCGGTCGGATCAACTACATCCGGAACTCGGTGAAGGCCGTGGTGAACGCGTACGACGGCTCCATTCGGTTCTACGTGGTGGACCCGACCGATCCCCTCATCCAGGTGTGGAAGTCGGCGTTCCCGAAGCTGTTCACGGACGTGAGCCAGGCTCCCGCTGAGCTCGTGGCCCACTTCCGCTACCCCGAGGACCTTCTGCAGACCCAGGCGTTCGAGTTCGCCCGGTACCACGTCACCGACACGCCGACCTTCTTCAACAACGCGGAGCGGTGGGACGTGCCGTCGGCCCTTCCGTCGGGCGTCGGGGTGAACTCGGTGGCCAGCGGCACCCTCCGCCCGTACTACGTGCTGCTGAAGCTTCCTGGGACGAGCGACGAGCAGTTCGTGCTGTTCCAGCCGTTCACCCCGTTCGGCCGGCAGAACCAGATGATCGCGTACATGACCGCGGGCTCGGACGGCGACCAGTACGGCAAGCTGACGGCCTTCCAGTTCCCGCCCGGAGAGAACCTCGACGGGCCGTCCCAGGTCCGAAGCCTGGTCAACCAGGACCCCAACGTGTCGCCCCAGATCAGCCTGCTGAGCCAGAAGGGCTCGGACGTCCTGTTCGGAGACCTCCTGGTGGTGCCGATCGAACAGTCGTTCCTGTACGTGCAGCCGATCTTCGTGATCTCCTCGGGGAACCCCATCCCGCAGCTAAAACGGGTGGTGGTGGTGCACGGGGGGAACGCCACCATCGCGACCTCGCTGTCCGACGCCATCAACGCGTCGTTCGGCCAGCCCACGCAGCCGCCTCCCACCCAAGGCCAGGGACCGCCGCCGACGGGGCAGCTCGGGCAGCTGCTGGCCCAGGCCAAGCAGCACTTCGACGCCGCCGAGGCGGCGCTCAAGAACGGCGACCTGGCGACCTATCAGAAGGAGATCGAGGCGGGCATCGCCCTGGTGAACCAGGCCTCGCAGCTCTCGGCGTCGCCGTCGCCGACTCCGACGCCCACGCCGAGCGTCTCCCCGTCGGGCTGAGCGCGAGGGATCGGTTCGACCCGACCTGCTACCATCGATGCGCGGGGTGGAGCAGTCCGGTAGCTCGCTGGGCTCATAACCCAGAGGTCACGGGTTCAAATCCCGTCCCCGCAACAAGCAAAAGCGCTGGTCAGGAGGGGTGTCGGGAAACCGGCACCCCTCGCGTTTGGGCCGATTGCAAACGGATTGCAAACGCGCCACCGACGCCCGCTCCTGTGATGTCCGGGGACATCGGTTACAGAACGTTCCGGGGACATGTGTGACACCTCCCGAGGAGGGCTGACCCTACCTCTCGGTCGAACGAGACCGGGAGGTGG